>Ga0308170_10001260_pt1 | contig 25329 bp, 23 predicted proteins | sample PhyBR2_2_FD_202136 | JGI IMG/M metagenome (GOLD analysis project Ga0308170, IMG submission 202136) | Phyllosphere microbial communities from UC Gill Tract Community Farm, Albany, California, United States - DLSLSB.R2 | ecosystem: Host-associated > Plants > Phyllosphere > Unclassified | place...
TTGATACCGGTCCGCCTGCCCAGGGTCTTGCACATCGAGCCGGAGCCTTCTCGTGCCTGATTTACTCGTAGGAGAAGATCGAGCCCAGCTTGTCATTGTGTTCCAGCGCCATGCCCGAGCCGCGCACCACGCAGGTCAGCGGGTCTTCGGCCACCAGCACCGGCAGGCCGGTCTCTTCCATCAGCAGGCGATCGAGGTCGCGCAGCAGCGCGCCGCCGCCGGTCAGCATCATGCCCTTCTCGGCGATGTCGGCGCCCAGTTCCGGCGGGGTCTGCTCGAGTGCGTTCTTGACGGCCGAGACGATGTTGTTCAGCGGGTCGGTCAGCGCTTCCAGGATCTCGTTGCTCGAGATCGTGAACGCGCGCGGGATGCCTTCGGACAGGTTGCGGCCCTTGACTTCCATTTCCTTCACTTCCGAACCCGGGAAGGCCGAACCGATCGCCTTCTTGATCGATTCGGCGGTCTGTTCGCCGATCAGCATGCCGTAGTTGCGGCGGATGTAGTTGACGATGGCTTCGTCGAACTTGTCGCCGCCGACGCGCACCGAACCTTTATACACCATGCCGCCCAGCGAGATGATGCCCACTTCGGTGGTGCCGCCGCCGATGTCGACCACCATCGAGCCGGTCGCGTCCGACACCGGCAGGCCTGCGCCTATTGCGGCGGCCATCGGCTCCTCGATCAGGTAGACCTGCGAGGCGCCGGCGCCGAGCGCCGATTCGCGGATCGCGCGGCGCTCGACCTGGGTCGAACCGCAAGGCACGCAGATGATGATGCGCGGCGACGGACGGAAGAATTTCGAATCGTGCACCATGCGGATGAACTGCTTGAGCATCTCTTCGGTGACGGTGAAGTCGGCGATGACGCCATCCTTCATCGGGCGGATCGCCTCGATATTGCCCGGCACCTTGCCCAGCATCTGCTTGGCCTTTTTACCGACCGCCTGGATCGTCTTCTTGCCGTTCGGGCCGCCCTGCTGGCGGATCGCAACGACCGATGGCTCGTCCAGCACGATGCCCTGGCCGCGCACATAGATCAGCGTATTGGCGGTACCCAGGTCGATGGCCAGGTCGTTCGAAAAATAACTGCGTAAAGAACCAAACATGTGTGTCCTGATGCGCGAAAGCGCGCCTAATAAATTATTAATCGGCTATTGACCGGGAATCCACGCCGCGTCGGCCCTGCCTGCGCCCGGCGGTCTTGTAGTACAACCTGCTTGGAGCAGGCTCTCGATGCAGGGGCCGCGCTCATTCGGCGCCGACCACGCATTAGCCCGCCATTCTACCTTATAATTTGCCGATTATTTGCCCGTTACACGCTGAAAACAGGGGGTTTTACCCCTCAGTTCCCGAAGCGAGATCGACGGTATTAGCAAGGTTTTATCGACCGTAGCACGCTGTTCAACAGCCTGCACCACCAATTTCGTTATTCGCTCAACCACATTTTGAACGCGGCCCGCGCCGCGCTTATTCCCATGTCCCTGACTCTTTCAGACGTAAAACGCATCGCCAACCTGGCGCAGCTCGAGATGGACGATGCCCACGCCGAGACCGCACTGGGCGAGTTGAACGGCATCTTCGCCCTGGCCGAACAGATGCAGACGGTCGACACCACCGGTGTTGCGCCCTTGTCGCATCCGATCGCCGCGATCCTGGCGCTGCCGCTGCGCCTGCGCGACGACGTGGTCACGGAAGAAAACCGCCGCGACGACTACCAGGCGCCCGCCCCGAAAGCCCAGGACGGCCTGTACCTGGTCCCGAAGGTCATCGAGTAAGCCAGCCTCCACGAACACGCATTCAGGAAACTTAGGCACCATGCATAACAAGACCATCAAAGAACTGTCCGCACTGCTGCAGGCGAAACAGGTGTCGAGCGTCGAACTGACGCGCCACTTCCTCGACCGCATCGCGGGGAGCGGCCACAACGCCTTCCTGCACGTCGACCCGGCCCTGTCGCTGGCCCAGGCCGCCGCCGCCGATACCCGTATCGCGGAAGGCAGCGCCGGCCCGCTGACGGGCGTGCCGATCGCCCATAAGGATATCTTCGTCACGCGCGACTGGCGCACGACTGCCGGCTCGAAGATGCTGGCCAACTACGTCAGCCCCTTCGACGCGACCGTCGTCGAGCGCTTCAATGCCGCCGGCATGGTCACGCTCGGCAAAGTCAACTGCGACGAATTCGCGATGGGCTCGGCCAACGAGAACTCGGCCTTCGGCCCGGTGAAGAATCCGTGGGACGCACTGGCAGTGCCGGGCGGCTCCTCGGGCGGCTCGGCCGCCGCGATCGCCGCGCGCCTGGCGCCGGCCGCAACGGCCACCGACACCGGCGGCTCGATCCGCCAGCCGGCAGCCTTCTGCGGCGTCACCGGCATCAAGCCGACCTATGGCCGCGTGTCGCGCTTCGGCATGATCGCCTTCGCCTCCTCGCTCGACCAAGGCGGGCCGATGGCGCAGACGGCGGAAGATTGCGCCCTGCTCCTGAACGAAATGGTCGGCCACGACACCCGCGATTCGACCAGCCTGACGCCTGAACAGGGCAACCTGCACGAAGATTTTGCGCGCGACCTCGACAAGCCCTTAAATGGCCTGCGCATCGGCGTGCCGTCGGAATACTTCGGCGAAGGCCTGGCCGCCGACGTCGAAGCCGCCGTGCGCGCCGCACTGGAACAGTTCGTGAAACTCGGTGCAACTTTGGTCGATATCTCGCTCCCGAAAACGGCGCTGTCGATCCCGACCTATTACATCATCGCCCCGGCGGAAGCCTCGTCCAACCTGTCGCGCTTCGATGGCGTGCGCTACGGCCACCGCGCCAGCGAGTACAAGGACCTGGCCGACATGTACAAGAAGACGCGCGCAGAAGGTTTCGGCCGCGAAGTCCAGCGCCGCATCATGGTCGGCACCTATGTACTCTGCCATGGCTACTACGACGCCTATTACGTGCAGGCGCAAAAGATCCGCCGCCTGATCGCCGACGACTTCCAGGCCGCCTTTGCCGACAAGTGCGACGTGATCATGGGCCCGGTCGCGCCTACCGTCGCCTGGGACGCGGGGTCGAAAACGAATGACCCGGTCGCCAACTACCTGGCCGACATTTTCACCTTGTCGACCAGCCTGGCCGGCCTGCCCGGCATGTCGATCCCCTGCGGTTTCGGCCAGGGCGAGAAAAATGAAAAACGCCCGGTCGGCCTGCAAATCATCGGCAATTATTTCAGCGAAGCGAAGCTGCTGAACGTCGCCCACCAGTACCAGCTGGCGACCGACTGGCACCAGCGCGCGCCCGCGGGCGTCTGACCAACGACGAAAGAGAGAACACTATGCAATGGGAAGTCGTCATCGGTCTTGAGAACCACGTCCAGCTCACGACCAATTCGAAAATCTTCAGCGGCAGCTCGATCCAGTTCGGCGCCGAGCCGAACACGCAGGCGAGCCCCGTGGACCTGGCCCTGCCGGGCGTGCTGCCCGTGATGAACAAGGGCGCCGTCGAGCGCGCGATCCGCTTCGGCCTGGCAGTGGGCGCCAAAATCGCCCCCCAGTCCGTCTTCGCCCGCAAAAACTATTTTTATCCCGACCTGCCCAAGGGCTACCAGATCAGCCAGTTCGAAGATCCCGTGGTCCAGGGCGGCACGATCACCTTCGGCTACGAGAAGGACGGCAAGCTCGAGACGAAGACCGTCAACCTGACGCGCGCCCACCTCGAAGAAGACGCCGGTAAATCGCTGCACGAAGACTACGCCGGCATGACCGGCATCGACCTGAACCGCGCCGGCACGCCATTGCTGGAAATCGTCTCCGAGCCGGAAATGCGCAGCGCGAACGAAGCGGTCGCCTACGCCAAGGCCCTGCACGGCCTGGTCATGTGGCTCGGCATCTGCGACGGCAACATGCAGGAAGGCTCCTTCCGCTGCGACGTCAACGTCTCCGTGCGCCCGCTGGGCCAGCAGGAATTCGGCACCCGCTGCGAGATCAAGAACCTGAATTCCTTCCGCTTCATGGAAGAGGCGATCCACTACGAAGTGCGGCGCCAGATCGAGCTGATCGAAGACGGCGGCAAGGTCCAGCAAGCGACCCGCCTGTGGGACCCGGACAAGAAGGAAACCCGTTCCATGCGCTCGAAGGAAGACGCGCAGGACTACCGCTACTTCCCGGACCCGGACCTGCCGCCCCTGATGATTTCCGAAGACTGGATCGAGCGCGTGCGCGCCGACATGCCGGAACTGCCGGAAGCCATGCGCGCGCGCTTCACCGGCGACTACGGCCTGCCGGAATACGACAGCCTGATCCTCACCTCCTCGCAAGGCATGGCGAACTACTACGAAGCCGTGGTGGCCAAGGCCGGCAAGGAAAACGCGAAGGCGATCGCCAACTGGATGATGGGCGACGTCTCGTCGACCCTGAACCGCGAAGGCGTCGACATCACGGAGTCGCCGGTCGAAGCCTCGCAACTGGCACTGCTCATCAAGCGCATCGCCGACGGCACGATTTCGAACAAGGCCGGCAAGGAAGTGTTCGCGGCGATGTGGGAAGCCAAGTCGCTCGACGAAAACCTGGCCGATACCGTGATCGAACAAAAAGGCCTGAAGCAGATTTCGGACACCGGCGCGCTGGAAGCGATCGTGGATGAGGTGCTGGCGGCGAACGCCAAGTCGGTCGAGCAGTACCGGGCCGGCAAGGAAGCGGCGATCAACGCGCTGATCGGCCAGGCCATGAAGGCATCGAAGGGCAAGGCGAATCCGGCGCAGGTGACGGAGCTGCTCAAGAAGAAGCTGGCGGGCTGACAAGCCTGGCGCCCATAAAAAAACCGGAGCACGCTCCGGTTTTTTTTCGTCCCTCCGTCCCTAGGCGAGGCGGACGGCAGGCACGCGCGGCATCAAAGGCTGGCCGCGCCGATGCGCTCGAGGCCGATGCTGATGTTTTTCTTGATCGCGCCGGCGACCGACATCTTGAGGCGCTCGGCGCCAACGAAGGCGTCCGAGATCGTGCTGGTGTGCTCCGACTTGATCGCCTCCTGCCACACGACCGCACCGGTGTCAGCGCGCTTCAGGGTCCAGCCGGCTTCCACCTTCGAGGTGAAGGAAGCGCCGAACATCGGGTAGTTGAGGTTAAAGATCTGCACGGTGAGCTGGTAGTCGCCGCCCGCGTCCTTGACGCTCTGGAAGGCTTTGGAGCCGACGATGGCGTCGCTCAGCGCGGTGCGCAGTTCGGTCACGGCGATCGTTGTCGCGACCGGGTCGTTCGGCAGCGCCAGCGCCGTCACGGTCACCGATTGCGGATGCGACTTCGCCAGCGTTACGGGAGCCGGCGTCATTTCCTGGTGCGTCATCTGCGAAGCGCAGCCGGTCAGGGTTACGACAGCCAGCAGGGCTGGCAGCACCAGGAAACGGCGTGCGAAGGAATACATATTCATGTTCAGGCCTCGGTATGAAAGTTGGGATTTACTTCTTCGGTGCAGACTGAATATTGGTCAGGACTTCTTCGACCATTTCATCGGGCGATTTGCGCGTCAGCGAGGTATGCAGCGAATTACCGGTCGCAATCGGGAAATTCGTTTTCGGATCGCGGAAGTTAATGGTCAGCTCGATCATGTACATCGTGATGTCCCACATCCATTTGTCGATATAGGTCACCGACACATCGGCGGCATACGGCACCGGCAATTCCGGCCCGGTCGTCACGACATAGCCCTTGCTTTCCAGCTTGGACTTGATGATCTGGTTGACGTTGTTTTTATCGTTGTCGTGCCTGACCACATAGGCCGTCTTGATTGCCGACAGGTCGGCGCCTGGCGACAAGGTGGCGCTGGCGCGGTTGACTGCGCAGCCGGTCATCAGGGACATGGCGCCAAGCAGGGCCAGAACCGGAACGAGTCGCTTCATTGCTGAAAACATTGTAGATCCCTCGAGAATATGCCCTTCTGCGGGGCGGATTATTTTAATTCTTCACCGATGAACCGCACGGCAAAGAGATAATCAATTATATCCTCTTGGAAATATTTTTAGCGCAGCCGAGTTAATATATTTTTATTAGCCAAAATGCATAAACCCAACACGATCGGCAAGCATGCAGCAAGCCCAGCAATCAATTCGGCTTCGAAGGCCAGTTCTTTCTGGCCGAGTACTTAGATCCCGTAGCGCGTGCGATACGCCGCCACCGCATCCTTGTGCTGGCCGAGCTGCGCGCCGGCGGCGTCGCCGGACAGGTAAGTAAACAGGTCGTCCAGGCTGGCGATCGAGATCACGGGGATGCCGAACTCGCGCGCCACTTCCTGCACGGCCGAGTTCTCGGACAGCGCGCCATCCTTGCCCGAGCGCTCCATGCGGTCGAGCGCGATCAGCACGGCGGCAGGTTCCGCGCCGGCGGCGCGGATCATGGTGACCGATTCGCGCACCGAGGTGCCGGCCGAGATCACGTCGTCGACGATGACGACCTTGCCCTTCAAGCCGGCGCCGACAATCGTCCCGCCTTCGCCGTGGTCCTTGGCTTCCTTGCGGTTGTAGGCGTAGGACGTGTTGCGCCCCTTGCCCGCGAGGGCGACCGCGGTGGCGGATGCCAGCGTGATGCCCTTGTAGGCGGGGCCGAACAGCATGTCGAATTCCACGCCGGAGTCAAGCAGGGTCTGGGCGTAGAACTGCGCCAGCTGGCCCAGCGTGGCGCCGTCGTGGAACAGGCCGGCGTTGAAGAAGTACGGCGAGAGCCGTCCTGCCTTGGTGGTGAACTCACCGAATTTCAGTACTCCGGTCTCGACCGAAAACGCAATAAACTCCTGGCGCAGATTGTTCACACGGCTCTCCTTCTAATTCGAAAGCACGTATTTTAATCCGCGGCGCCGTCTCTGGCGACGAACGGCGCCGTTTTCAGCCGTCGGCGAGGCGCGCGACCTGGTCGGGCGTGATCGGCTTGACCAGATGGCGCTCGAAGCCGGCTGCTTCGCTGCGCGCCTTGTCGGCATCCTGCCCGTAGCCGGACAGCGCGATCATGCGGCAGGTGTGCAAGCCCGGCAGCGCGCGCAGGCGCGTGGCCAGTTCGTAGCCGTCCATCACCGGCAGGCCGATGTCGAGCACCGCGATGTCCGGCTGCAGGCGCACTGCGGCCTCCAGCGCACTCACCGGGTCGTTGAAAACCGCGACCGTGTGTCCGTGGGCGGAGAGCAGCATGCCGAGCGTCTCGGCCGCGTCGGCGTTGTCGTCGACGATCATGATGCGGCGGCCCGTGGCCGGCAGCGCCGGCGGCGCGACAGTTTCCAACGCCGCTGCCGGCGCGACGGCATGCACCGGCAGGCGCACGACGAATTCGCTGCCGCGCCCGAGGCCTTCGCTATGCGCTTCGACCGTGCCGCCATGCAGCTCGACGATGTTCTTCACCAGCGCCAGGCCGATGCCCAGTCCGCCCTCGACGCGGTCGACGCTGCGTTTGCCCTGGAAGAACAGGCCGAAGATTTGCGGCAGCACCTCGGGCGCGAGGCCGATGCCGTTATCGAGCACGCCGATGCGCAGCCAGCCAGGTCCATCGCGCCGCGCCGACAGGGTGACCGCACCGCCGTTGCCCGTGTAGCGCGCGGCGTTGGTGAGCAGGTTCGAGACCACTTGCGCCAGGCGCATCGGGTCGCCCTCCCATTGCATGCCCTCCTCGACCTCGACGGCGAGGCGATGGCCGCGCTGTTCGAACAGCGGCCCGGCCATCTCGACGGCTTTCGCCAGCGGGACGGCGATATCGCAGCGTTCCGATTTCAGTTCGATCTGGCCGCGCGTGGCGCGCGCGACATCCATCAGGTCGTCGACCAGGCGTACCAGGTGCTCGACCTGGCGTTCGATGATCTCGCGTTCGCGCATGGCGCCGGTCTCGCCGCGCATGCGCATCAGCTGCAGCGCCGTGACGATCGGCGACAGGGGATTGCGCAGCTCGTGCCCGAGCATGGCCAGGAATTCGTCCTTCGCGCGGTTGGCGGCGGTCAGTTCGTCCAGCAGGCGCTCGCGTTCGGCGTGGGCGCGCTCGAGGCTGAGGCGGTCGCGCACCTTGTCGGTGACGTCGACCGCGACCACGATCACGCCCTGCTCTTCGCCCGGGACCTTGGTCAGCGGCTCGAGGTTGAACTGCAGGAAGCGCTCCTCGCGCACACCATCGGCTTTCACCAGTTCGACCCGCAGTTCGTCGACGCTGCAGGCTTCCCCGCTGCGGTAGACCTGCTCGAGCAGGCGCATCGTTTCGCTATCGCGCAGTTCCGGGAACACCTCGGCATAATGTTTGCCATCCAGTTCGCCGCGGCCCACCAGCGCGCAGTAGCGGCGGTTCGCGAGGCGGAAGCTGAATTCCGGCCCCACCAGCAGGGCCGCCGCCATCGGCGCGTTGAGCAGCATGCGGTCGCGCTGGGCCAGCGCTTCGTCGCGCTGGCGGCGCTCGGTGGCGTCGCGCGTGAAGCAGCGCGTGTAGCGCAGCTTGCCGTCCTCGAAGCTGCCGTTCGAATGGATCAGCACATGCTTGACCGAGCCGTCCTTGCAGCGCAGGCGCGCCGGCTGGTCGATCAGGGTGCCGCCCGAGAGCAGCGTCGCCAGGATGCTGTCGATGACGGGCGCATCGAGGTGGAACTCGGCGATATGGCGCCCGACGTATTCGTCCCGGGCGTAGCCGAGCATCTGCAGCTCGGCCTTGTTGGCCCACAGGATGATGCCGTCGCAGCCGACCCGGTGCAGGCCTTCGGCGGCATTCTCGACGAAGTCGGCCAGCTCGCGCTCGCGCAGCAGCAGGGCGCGCTCGGCCTCCTGGCGGCGCGCCACTTCCGCGTCCAGCGCCTGCGCCTTGCGTTCGAGCCTGAGGAGTTGCAGCGGCTTGCCCATCACGTCGAGCAGGCCGCCGGTAGGCATCTGAGTGCAGGCATGCTGGTGCTCGGCGCAGACCTGGTCGAACTGCGCGGCAAATTCGGCGTTCGGGAAGGCTTGCCATGGATAGGCGCAGAACAGGGAAAAGCGCAGCGCTTCGGAGAGCGCGTTCCACAGCTGCTCGAGGCGGATCGCGGCGCCGTAGTGGCCGTCGGCGCACTGCAGGGCGACCATTTCGCCGAAGGCGTGCAAGGGGCCGTCATATGCGCCCAGCCGGGCCTGTGCATCGCGGATGAGCGCCCGGAAACGCTGCGCGTCCGGCTCGCCGCCGACCAGCAGGCGCTCGAGCGACGCGCGTGCGTCGAGGAAGACGAGGCGCGCGAGGGCGGCGGCGCCATGCTGCTGCAGCCGCTCGCGCAGCACCTGGGTGTGCTCGGGAGTCGCGATGACAATGCCGGCGCCGCCGGCAGACAGCGCGGCTTCGACGAACCCGGCGACCTCCTCCATCAGGAGGGCGTCGTCGTCGTAGAAACGCACGATATGCGCGTTTTCTCCACGGTTGTCCAGCGTCGCTGCGTCATCGTGAATGAGCACTGTTTTCCTTCCCTTGGATTGCCGGCGCGAACCAGGTATGTCCGGCCGAAAGGGCCAAGTTTAACAGATGATGCCGCATGGAATGCATCGGGCGCCCTGCGCTGTACATATCGAGCAACAGGCCATTGCATGCCGGCAACGCGGAAAAAGCGCTACACTAGCGGCAGGCGCCATTCCTATGACGCAAGCATATTCGGGCGCTTTGATGCGGCCTCAAGCACGGACCGCGTGGTCCACTTTCCCGCCCTGATTCTTCCCTGTTCTCTCTCTCTCTCTGACTCTCTCACATTCATGCCACGAATTATTTCCGCGAACCTGAACGGCATCCGTTCGGCGCACAAGAAAGGCTTCTTCAACTGGCTCGCCACCGTCGATGCCGACTTCATCTGCGTGCAGGAACTGAAAGCCGTGGAAGCCGACATGACCGAGGAATTCCTCCGTCCGCACGGCTACCACGGCCATTTCCACTACGCCGAAAAGAAGGGGTATTCGGGCACCGGCGTGTATAGCCGCCTGGCGCCCGACAACAAGCGCATCGGCTTCGGCTGCCAGGAATTCGATGCCGAAGGGCGCTACACGCGCTGCGATTTCGGCAACCTCACCGTGATCTCGGTCTACTGCCCGTCGGGTTCGTCCTCGCCCGAGCGCCAGCTGGCCAAGTTCCGCTTCATGGAAGTGTTTTTGCCGCACCTGCAGGAACTCAAGGCCGAGGGCCGCGAAGTGGTCATCTGCGGCGACTGGAACATCGCGCACAAGGAAATCGACCTCAAAAACTGGAAGAGCAACCAGAAGAACTCGGGCTTCCTGCCGGAAGAGCGCGCGTGGATGACGCGCCTGTTCGACGAACTGGGCCTGGTCGACGTGCACCGCGTGGTGGCGCCGGAAGCGGCGGACTACACCTGGTGGAGCAACCGTGGCCAGTCATGGGCGAAGAACGTCGGCTGGCGCATCGATTATCACGTGGCGACCCCGGGCATCGCGGCCAAGGCGCACAGCGTGTCGGTGTACAAGGACGAGCGTTTTTCCGATCACGCACCCCTGATCATCGACTACCACCTGTAATCCTTAGTCCGGCCAGTCCAGCGTGCGTTCGCTCGTGAACGTGCGCGGCTGGCCCGTCAGTGGATCCTCGAAGCTGATCGAACGCGCCAGCAGCTGCAGCGGCGCGCTGAAATCGTCGCCCTTGCAGGGCAGCGCCACCGGATAAAAGGCGTCGTTCAGGATCGGCGCGCCAAGGGACGACAGGTGCAGCCGCAGCTGGTGCTTGCGGCCCGTGTGCGGGTGCAGGCGGTAGCGCACGATGTCGCCGCGGCGTTCCAGCACGTCGATCAAGGTCTCCGAGTTCGGCGCGCCCTCCTCTTCCGTCATCACGAAAAACTTGTCGCCATCGACCATGCGGCTGCGATAGGTGAAGGGGAGATCGCGGCCTTCGATCGGGCCGGCCAGCGCCTCGTACACCTTGTTCACCACGCGCTTCTGGAACATCGACTGGTATTTGCCGCGCGAATCGATGTTGTGCGAGAAGATCACGACGCCCGCCGTTTCGCGGTCGAGGCGGTGGATCGGGGTCAGGTGCGGCAGTTCGAGTTGCGCTTTCAGGCGCACCAGCAGCGTCTCGTGCAGGAAGCGCCCGGTCGGGATCATCGGCAAAAAATGCGGCTTGTCGACGATGAGCAGGTGCGCGTCCTGGAACAGGATTTTTTCCTTGAACGGGATCGGCGTTTCGGCCTCGTCGAGCTCGCGGTAATACCAGATGCGCATGCCTTTGCGGACAGGGCTGTCCGCTTGCAGGGGCAGGCCTGTGGCATCGACCACCTCGCCGCGCTGCAGGCGCGCGGCCCAGGACGCGGGCGTCACGTCGGGGAAGCGCTCGGCGAGAAAACGCAGCATGCCGCCGGCCAGCGTCTCGGTCAGCCACAGGTAGCTGGGCGCGACGCCGTTGCGGACCGGGAGCGGAACATAGGAATTGGCTTCTGCCTGGCGGCCCATCAGATCCCTTCCATTTACTTCAGCGCGACGTTGGTGCGGTAGGCCGGCAAGCGGTTCACGCTGGTGCCCTTGCTGCGCGCGTACAGCGGCAGCAGCACGTTCATGTGCCTTTCCATGTCCTTGATCCGGGTTTCACCGCCCGGGTGGGTCGACAGGAATTCCGGCGGCGCACCCTTGTTCAGCATCGCCATCTTGCGCCACAGCGCCACGCCGGCGCGCGGGTCGTAGCCGGCGCGGGCGGCGATGTCGAGGCCCACTAGGTCGGCTTCGCGCTCTTCGTCGCGCGAGAATTTCAACACGACGCCCTGGCCGATCATGCCGGTGACGGTGTTGGTGATGCTCGGGTCGATGCCGAAGATGGCTGCGCCAAGCGCGCCGGCGCCGCGCGCCACCATCGAGGTGATGCCGGACTTGGCGGCACGTTCGCGGCCATGCTCGCGCAGCGCATGCGCGACTTCGTGGCCGATGATGGCGGCCATTTCGTCGTCGGTCAGTTTCAGCTGGTTGATGATGCCGGTGAAGACACCGATGCGCCCGCCCGGCATGCAGAAGGCGTTGACCTGCGGGACGTCGAACAGGTTGACCTGCCAGTCCCATTTCTTGGCCGAGGCATTCCAGCGGGGCGTATAGGGAATGAGTCGCTGGGCGACGGCGCGCACACGCCGCGTTTGCGGATCGCCCGCCGCCACCAGTGCGCCCTTCTGCTGCGCCTGCGACAGCATGGCCTGGTACTGCTGGGCCGCCTGCTGGTTGAGCTCTTCTTCCGGCACGAGCACGCGCACGCGCGAGAGCGGCTTGACGGCGATGCCGTCCTGGACGACCTTGTCCTGGGCGGCATGCGCCGTGTTGACCCCAGCGAGACTGGTCAACAGCGCGAGGCAGAGGGTGAGGTGTTTGAGTTTCTTCATGTGAGTGGCCGGTGTGCTGTTTTTGTCAACAGCATCGTCGCAGAAAAGCGTGGATGGGTACGCACGATATGGGGGCGGTGACAGGGCATGGCGCGAATGTTCGAGCGATGGTTGAACGCGTGGGCGGGAGACCCGCCCACCTTACGTCCTGCTGCAAATGTTAACGGTATTCTCTGGGACGTAGGGTGGGCGGGTTCCCCGCCCACGCGGTCAACCAGCGTCCGAGCATTCGTGCCGCCACTTTCACGCGCGCTTCGCCTTTTTCCTCAACCTGAACACCGCCAGGCTCCCCCGCAAATTCGGCAGGAAGGTCACCGGCTTCCCCTCCGCCAGCGCCACATATTCGATCACCTCGAGCCCGCACTCCTCCGCCAGCTCCTTGAAATCGACAATGGTTGCGCAGCGCACGTTCGGCGTGTCGTACCACTGGTACGGCAGCGAGCGCGAGACCGGCATCCGCCCCTTCAGCAGCGCCACGCGGTGCGGCCAGTACGCGAAGTTCGGGAACGAGACGATGGCCTCCGACCCCACGCGCACGATGTCGCGCAAGAGCGCTTCCACGTGCTGCATCATCTGCAGCGAAGAGAGGCAGAGCACCGTGTCGAAGGAGTTGTCGCCGAACAGGCCGAGGCCCGCTTCCATGTCGTGCTGGATCACGTTGATGCCGCGCCGGGTGCTCTCCAGTACCTTGTCGTCGGCGATCTCGATGCCGTAGCCGGTGCAGCGCTTGCCCTTTTCCAGGTAGCGCATCATGGCGCCATCGCCGCAGCCGACGTCCAGCACGTGCGCGCCATCGCCCACCCAGTGCGCGATGAAGGCGAGGTCGGGGCGCAGCGTCGCCAGGTCTTCGAAATTCATGGCGCCTCCTTGGCCAGGCCTTGTTCCCAGATGCGGTCGTAATAGGCCCGCACCACGCCCATGTAGCGCGCGTCTTCCAGCAGGAAGGCGTCGTGCCCGTGCGGCGCGTCGATTTCCGCATAGGTCACCTGGCGCCGGTTCGAGATCAATGCTTCCACGATCTCGCGGCTGCGCTCGGGAGAGAATCGCCAGTCGGTACTGAACGACGCGACCAGGAACTGCGCGCGCGTGGTCGCCAAGGCCTTGGTCAGATCGCCGCCATGCTCGCGCGCCGGGTCGAAGTAATCCAGGGCCTTGGTGATCAACAGGTAGGTATTCGCATCGAAATATTCGGAAAACTTGTCGCCCTGGTAGCGCAGGTAGGATTCGATCTCGAAGTCGATGCCGAAGTCGAATTTATAGTCATTCGTTTCGGCCGCGTTGCGGAGTTTACGGCCGAATTTCTCGGCCATGTCGTCGTTCGACAGATACGTGATGTGGCCGACCATGCGCGCGACCTTCAGCCCGTTCTTCGGCACCACGCCGTGCTCATAAAAATCGCCGCCGTGGTAATCCGGATCGGTCAAAATCGCCTGGCGCGCGACGTCGTTGAAGGCGATGTTCTGGGCCGAGAGCTTCGGCGTCGAGGCGATCACGATGCAGTGGCGCAGGCGCTCCGGGAAGCGGATGGCCCAGGACAGCGCCTGCATGCCGCCGAGCGAACCGCCCATCACGGCGGCAAAACAGTCGATGCCGAGGCGGTCGGCCAGGCGCGCCTGGGCGCCGACCCAGTCTTCCACCGTCAGCAGGGGGAATGCCGCGCCATACGGCTTGCCGGTCGCGGGATTGGTGTGCATCGGGCCGGTCGAGCCGAAGCAGGAACCGAGGTTGTTGACGCCGATGACGAAGAAGCGGTCGGTGTCGACCGGTTTGCCCGGGCCGACCATGTTGTCCCACCAGCCGAGGTTTTTCGGCGCGTCGGCATAGCTGCCGGCGACGTGGTGCGAGGCGTTCAGCGCGTGGCAGATCAATACCGCGTTCGATTTGTCGGCATTGAGCGTGCCGTAGGTTTCATACATCAGCGTGTAGTCGGCGAGCTGCGCGCCGCTTTGCAGCAGCAAAGGCTCGGCGAACTGCATCGCTGAGGGTGAAACGATTCCGATGGATCCCATGAGACTTTCTTTGCTTTATATGGACGGCACTCCCGGCCGCCTTTGATCTTCGATATTACGTAAGCTGCAGCTGTTCGACCGCTTCGGCAATTTCGCCCGGCTCCATCGAGCGCATGATGCGCCGCATGCGTGGTGCGATCTGGCCCAGGTCCGCGTTCAGGATCTCCTGCTTCACCGACAGCAGCTGCGCCGGGTGCATCGAGAACTCGCGCAGGCCCATGCCCAGCAGGAGGCGCGTGAGCTTGATGTCGCCCGCCATCTCGCCGCACACCGCGACGTCGATGCCGGCCTTCTGCCCGGCCGCGATCGTCATGCCGATCAGCTGCAAAATCGCCGGGTGCAGCGGGTCGTACAGGTGCGCCACTTCGTAGTCGACGCGGTCGATCGCCAGCGTGTACTGGATCAGGTCATTCGTGCCGATCGAGAGAAAATTCATGCGGCGCACGAACAGCGGCAGCGCCAGCGCGGCGGCCGGGATCTCGATCATGGCGCCCACTTCCACCGCTTCGTCGAACTTGATGTTCTGTTCGCGCAGCTGGGCCTTGGCCTGCTCGAGGATGTTCAGGGTCTGGTCGATCTCGAAGGCGTGCGCCAGCATCGGGATCAGGATGCGCACCTTGCCGAAGCACGACGCGCGCAAGATCGCGCGCAGCTGGGTCAGGAACAGCTGCGGCTCGGCCAGGCAGTAGCGGATCGCGCGCAGGCCCAGCGCCGGGTTCAATGCCGTGTGCTCGGTGGGGTCGAGCGGCTTGTCGGCGCCGACGTCGAGCGTGCGGATCGTGACGGGGCGACCCTTCATCGCCACCACGGCGCGCCGGTACTGCTCGAACTGCTCTTCCTCGTCGGGCACCTTCAGGCCGGGCGCGCCGCGGCCCATGAACAGGAATTCGGAGCGGAACAGGCCGATGCCGGTGGCGCCGGCGTCGAGCGCGTGCGGGCAGTCGTCGGGCAGCTCGATATTCGCCATCAGCTTGATCGCGGTGCCGTCTTTGGTGACGGCCGGCGTCTTTTTGAGCTTGAGCAGGCGCTTGCGGGCTTTCACCAGCGCCAGCTGGCGCGCGCGGTACTGGTCCAGCACCAGCGGGCTCGGATTGCAGATCACGACGCCGGCATCGCCGTCGACGATGACCCAGTCGTCCTGCTCGATCAGGCGCGAGGCCTGGCTCATGCCGACCGCGGCCGGGATGTCGAGCGAGCGCGCGACGATCGCCGTGTGCGAGTTCTGGCCGCCGACGTCGGTGACGAAACCGATGAAGGAGCGGTCGCGGAAGGCCAGCATGTCGGCCGGCGAGATGTCGTGGGCGACGACCACCATCTGCGGCTGGAAGCCTTCATCGCCCGCCAGCAGCGGCGGCACCGACAGCGCAGTGCCCATCAGGACCTTCAATACGCGTTCGGCGACCTGCTGGATGTCGTGCTTGCGCTCGCGCAGGTAGGCGTCTTCGATCTCGTCGAACTGGGCCGAGAGCTCGTCGATCTGCGTCACCAGCGCCCATTCGGCGTTGTAGTGGCGCATGCGGATGATGTCGAGCGGCGCCTCCGAGATCATCGGGTCCGACAGGATCAGCGCGTGCACGTCGATGAAGGCGCCCAGTTCCGTCGGCGCGTCCTTCGGCAAATCGGTCCACAGCTCCTGCAGGTTGCGGTGCACTTCGGCGATCGCGTCCTGCAGGCGTTTGACTTCGGCTTCGACCTGCTCTTCCGGCACCAGGTAGTGCTTGACGTCGAGCGCGGCGGGCGTGAGCAGGTGCGCGCGCCCGATCGCGATTCCGCGCGAGACGGGGATGCCGTGGAGCGTGAACGACGCCATCGAGGATCCCGAACGGTAGCGGCCCGATTCCGGCATTACTCGCCTTCGCCGAACTTGTCGTTGACGAGGGCGGACAGCGCGGTCATCGCGTCCTGTTCGTCGGCGCCGTCGGCTTCGAGCGTGACCTTCGCGCCCTTGCCGGCGGCGAGCATCATGACGCCCATGATCGACTTGGCGTTGATGCGGCGGCCATTGCGGGTGAGCCAGACTTCGCTTTTGTACTTCGCGGCCAGCTGGGTGAATTTGGCGGATGCGCGGGCGTGCAGGCCCAGTTTGTTGATAATTTCAAGTTCTTGTTGAATCATGTTCTCGTTTTCTTTTCAATCGTCAGAACTGCGCGTCCTCTGTCTCTACCAGCCCCGGTTCAACCAGGGCCTACCCTGATACGGTTGTCGACGCGTACCGCGCCATTTTGTGCGCCGGCCAGCGCCATCTCCACCACCACGTCGAGCGTGTCGCGGCGGTAGGTAATCGCGCGCAGCAGCATCGGCAGGCTGATGCCGGCGATGACTTCCACGTGGCCGGCGATCGCCAGCGAATTGCAGCAATTGGCTGGCGTGCCGCCCTTGATGTCGGTAATCACGAGCACGCCGTCGCCCTCGTCCAGGCGCTCGATCGCATCGCGCGCGCGCATGTTGACGGCCTGCGTGTCCTCATCGGCGGTCACGTCGATCGCCTCGAAGCGCTCGGTCGGCCCGCGAAACACGTGGGCCACTGCCGCGATGAATGCCTGGCCCAGCGGTGCGTGGGTCAGGAGCAAAATACCTACCATGTCATTTTCCTGTTGCCGTCTCGACGGCGTCGATGAACATCGCCGCAACGTCGAAGCCGGTCTGGTCGGTGATCTCCTGGAAGCAAGTGGGACTGGTCACATTTACTTCGGTCAGGAAATCGCCGATCACGTCCAATCCTACCAGTAAGAGGCCACGCTCGGCCAGCAGCGGCCCGAGGGCCTCGGCGATCTCACGGTCGCGCTCGGTAATCGGCTGGGCCACGCCGATGCCGCCGGCCGCCAGGTTGCCGCGTACCTCGGTCCCTTGCGGAATGCGCGCCAGTGCGAACGGGACCGGCTTGCCGCCGATGACGAGGATGCGCTTGTCGCCTTTGACGATCTCGGGAATGTATTTTTGCACCATGATGGTGCGTTTTCCGTTGTCGCTCAAGGTTTCGATGATCGCGCCCAGGTTCATCGCGTCGTGCTTGACGCGGAAAATGCCGGTGCCGCCCATGCCGTCGAGCGGCTTGAAGATCACGTCGCCATGCTGGGCGTGGAAGGCGCGCAGGCGCTTTTCCGAGGACGTCACAAGCGTCGGCGACGTAAACTGGCTGAATTGGCCGATCGCCAGCTTTTCGTTGTGGTCGCGAATCGCCGACGGACGGTTGAAGACGCGCGCGCCCTGCTTTTCCGCCAGTTCCAGCAAATAGGTGCCGTAGACATATTCCATGTCGAAGGGCGGGTCCTTGCGCTCGATGATGGCGTCAAAGCTGGACAGGCGCAGGTCGCGCGCCTCGTCGGCGCGGTACCAGTCGTCGGCGTCGCCGGTCAGGTGAATGCGCCGCACTTCGGCCGAGACGACGCCCAGCTCGAGCGCCATGTCGCGCTGTTCGAAGGCGTAGACTTCGTGCCCGCGCCGCGCCGCCTCGCGCATCATCGCGAAGGTCGAGTCCTTGTAGATCTTGAAACCGGATAAGGGATCGGCGAGGAAGGCGATTTTCATGGAGGGTCCTGTCTGGGTAATGCCCTCGATTTTAGCCGGAATCCCAAAGTCGCGCGGCCGACTGCCCCGGCCGAATAGTTCCGTCGGGCACATAATGCTGATGAGCAAATTGCGCGGGATCGTTATGACGCATGAGCGTGCGCAAACCAGCGTGCGATTGCCTGGGCGACGATGGATGAATGGACGCCCAACTCGACCACAAACCAGAACAGGACCGCATTGCCCGCGTGTACCGCGGCTGGCATGGGGGCGCCGCGCTGGCGCGCCATGCCTGGCACCGGCCCGACGTCGTGTTCCAGCACGCCATGCGCACGCGGGTACTGTCGCGCATGCTGGCCAACACCCTCGGCACCGATCTCGGCAACTTGCGCGTCGTCGACGTCGGCTGTGGCACCGGCGCCTTCCTGCGCCAGCTGATCGACTGGGGTGCGACGCCGGCCAACCTCACCGGCACCGAACTGCAGCAGGACCGGCTCGACCTCGCCCGCCCGCGTTCGGCGCCCGAGGTGAACTGGCATTGCGGTTCGCTGAGCGCCCTGCCCGCCGCCAGCGCCGACCTCGTCAGCGCGCAAACGGTGATCTCCTCGCTCCTCGACCCGGAACTGCGCCAGCGCCTGGCCGCCGACATGTGGCGCCTGTTGAAGCCGGGCGGCTGGTGCCTCGTGTTCGACTTCCGCTACAACAACCCGCGCAACCCGCACGTGCGCAAGGTCACGCGCGCCGAGCTGGACGGCTACTGGCCCGGGCACCGCCAGCAATACCAGACCCTGCTGCTGGCCCCGCCCGTCGGCCGCGCGCTGGCCGCCCTGCCCGCGCTGGTGACGGAAGCGCTGGCGGGGCTCGCCCCGCCGCTGCGCTCGCATTTTATTTATATGGTGCAGAAGGAGCGGTGAATGACTGACCGTGCTGCGCGGCTCGCGTTTCGCGATTCGTAGAGCGTGTGAAAAAATTGTCAGGCAAGGGATGCGGCCACCCGACGCATTGTCGAAGACAGTACGTGGGTACGGCGAGACGATGCAACGCAGCCATGGCGATTTTTTCACGCGCTCGTAGGGTGGGCTCTTGAGCCCACGCGGTCGTACCCCTGCACGCCACAGCGCTTGCGAACAACGCTTTACGAATACTGCAGGGTGGTGCCGCGCGACGCGTTTCGAAATGCATGTGTGGCACCGCGTGGGCTCAAGAGCCCACCCTACGGTCCCGGATGGGCCGCCGTCATTCCAATCAATAGACCTCTGGATTCGGATCCGTCCGTTCCATCTCGAGCGACGCGGCCAGCAAGCCAAGGCGCGCCACCACGCCATACACATAAAACCGGTTCGGCGCCGCCGTCCCCGGCTTCGCCTTCAGATCCGGCACCGCGTGCTGCTGCGCGAACGCCAGCGGCACATACTGCGAACCCGGCGCATTCAAATTCTGGTCGATGCCGCGCTCGGCGTGCACGCGATAGAAGCCGCCGACAACATAACGGTCGATCATGTAGACCACCGGCTCGGCCACGGCGTCGTCGATCTTTTCAAAGGTCGGCACGCCTTCCTGCACGATCAGGTCGGTCACGGCGACGCCATCCTTGATGACGGACATGCGCGCGCGCTGCTTCAGGCTCAGGTCGCGCACTTCGCTCGCATCCTTCACCGTCATCACGCCCATGCCGTAGGTGCCGGCGTCGGGCTTCACGATCACGAAGGGCTTTTGTTCCTTCATGCCGTATTCCTTGTACTTCTTCTTGACCTTCGAGAGCAGCGCCGAGACCGCGTCGGCCAGCGCCTCGGTGCCCTGGTCGTGCTCGAGGTCGATCTCGCCGACCTTGGCGTGCAGCGGATTGACCAGCCACGGATCGATGTCGATCAGCTTGCCGAATTTCTTCGCCACCTCGTCGAAGGCCTTCAGGTGATTGCTCTTGCGGCGCAGCGCCCAGCCGGCGTGCACCGGCGGCAGCAGCGACTGCTCGTGGATGTTTTCCAGGATCGAGGGAATGCCGCTCGATAAGTCGTTGTTCAGCAGGATCGTGCACGGGTCGAAATCGGCCAGGCCCAGGCGGCGGCCGTTGGGCGAACGCACCAGCGGTTCCACCACCAGCATGTTCCCGTCCGGCAGCGCCAGCGGCGTCGGCTGGGTGACCTCGGGCGAGAGCGAACCGAGGCGCACGTGCAGGCCGGTCTGGCGGAAGATCTGCATCAATCGCGCCACGTTTTGCAGGTAGTGCGGGTTGCGCGTATGCGTTTCCGGGATCAGCAGCAGGTTGCGCGCGTCGGGGCAATACTTGTCGATCGCCGCCATTGCCGCCTGGACGGTGAGCGGCAGCATTTCGGTGGACAGGTTGTTGAAGCCGCCCGGGAATAAATTCGTATCGACCGGCGCCAGCTTATAGCCGGCGTTGCGCAGGTCGACCGAGCAATAGAACGGCGGCGTGTGTTCCTGCCACTCGAGGCGGAACCAGCGCTCGATGGCCGGGGTGGCGTCGAGGATCTTTTTTTCTAAATCGAGCAGCGGGCCGGTCAGGGCGGTAGCGAGGTGCGGAACCATGAAAGTGGGCGTCCTTATTGGGCTCTTGAAAGCGGGCTTCTTAGCAATGAATGCCCCATATCTTGGGGCAATAAGTCCTATTTTAAAGGCTCATGTTGCGCCGCACCTAAAAACAAAAAAGGCGCCCCGCAGGGCGCCCTTGAACAACATTCATGCTGATCGGGTCGCGGTATTACGAATGGTACGCCGATTCGCCGTGGCTGGTAATATCCAGGCCCTCGCGTTCCTGCTCTTCCGGCACGCGCAGACCGATCACGACGTCGACGATCTTGAAGGCGACGAAGGCGACGATGGCCGACCAGACGATGGTCACGCCGATCGCCTCGGCCTGTACCCAGACCTGGTGGCCGATCGAATACACGTCGGTCGAAGCCTTGTTGGTGACGTAATCCCACACGCCCTGCCCGCCCAGTTGCGGCGCAGCGAAGACGCCGGTCAGCAGTGCACCGACGATACCGCCGACACCGTGCACACCGAAGACGTCGAGCGAATCATCGACGCGCAGCAGGCGTTTCAGGCCGTTCACACCCCACAGGCAGACGAAACCGCCGACGATGCCGATCACCAGGGCACCCATCGGGCCGACGAAACCGCAGGCCGGCGTAATGGCGACCAGGCCGGAGACCGCGCCGGACGCGGCGCCCAGCATCGACGGTTTGCCCTTGGTGAACCATTCACCCATGGTCCAGGCGACGGTGGCGGCGGCGGTTGCCAGCAGCGTGTTGATGAAGGCCAGCGCTGCGACGTCGCCCGCTTCCAGTGCCGAACCCGCGTTGAAACCGAACCAGCCCACCCACAGCAGCGAGGCGCCGATCATGGTCATGGTCATCGAGTGCGGCGCCATCGATTCGCGGCCGTAGCCGACGCGCTTGCCGATCACATAGGCGCCGACCAGGCCGGCCACTGCCGCATTGATGTGCACCACGGTGCCGCCCGCGAAATCGAGCGCGCCCTTCTGCCACAGCCAGCCGGCGCCATCGGTGACGCTGGCGAGGGTCGCGGCGTCCTTGATCGCGTCAGGACCGGCCCAGAACCAGACCATGTGCGCCACCGGCAGGTAGCCGAAGGTGAACCACAGCACGACGAACAGCATCACGGCCGAAAAACGGGCGCGCTCGGCAAAGGCGCCGACGATCAGGCCGCAGGTAATCGCGGCAAACGTTCCCTGGAAGGCGACGAAGATAAACTCGGGGATCATCGTCTCCTTGCTGAAGGTGCCCGCCATGCTGAACACGCCGGCGACCGGATCGTAGATGCCGTTCAGGAAGGCGCGGTCGAAACCGCCGATGAAGGGGTTGCCGCCGGTGAAGGCGAGCGAATAGCCGTACACGCACCACAACACGATGATGAGCGAGAAGATCATGAAGATCTGCAGCAACACCGACAACATGTTCTTCGCGCGCACCAGGCCGCCGTAGAACAGGGCCAGGCCCGGGATCGACATCATGATCACGAGGATGGTGGCAATAAACATCCAGGCGGTATCGCCCTTGTTGATGCTTGGTGCGGCCCAGGCCGGCAGCGCAACACCCAGCGCCAGTGCAGCAGCGAGGACTTTGTTCGTTAGTAGCGATTTGACTGCGGATTTCATTGGGATCCCCTTACAGTGCTTCGTTGCCGGTTTCGCCGGTACGGATACGGATGACCTGGCTGAGGTCGGAGACGAAGATCTTGCCGTCGCCGATCTTGCCGGTGCGGGCGGCGCCCTGGATGGCGTCGATGACCTGGTCGACGATGTCGTCGTCGACGGCGGCTTCGATCTTGATTTTTGGCAGGAAGTCGACCACGTACTCGGCTCCGCGGTAGAGCTCGGTATGGCCCTTCTGGCGGCCGAAGCCTTTTACTTCGGTCACCGTCATGCCCTGCACGTTAATTTCGGACAGCGCTTCACGCACTTCGTCGAGCTTGAAGGGCTTGATGATGGCGGTAATCAGTTTCATCGCATTGCCTCTTTCAGAAAGTTTTCGAGATCGACAGCACGGCGGCCGACTTGCCCTGGTTGCGACCGCCGGGAACGAGATAGGCTTCGGTATCGGCCTTGACCCAGGCCAGCGCCACGCTGGCGAAGCCGAAGTCTTTCGTGACGCCGACCTTGTAGTCGGTGTACGACAAACCGCCGTTGTTCTTCACGCGCTGGCGGCCCACGTGCAGGTTCAGCACCAGGCCCTCGACTGCCGGGACCGGCACGTTGGCGCCCAGGTCCAGGTAGCCGCTCTGCTTGCTGTCAGGGGTGCCGAACAGGTTGGTCGTCGCGTGCGAATACTTCAGGTAGGCCGGACCAACGCCGACCTGTCCGTACAGTTCGAAGGTGTTGGCGTTCGGGGTCAGGCCATTCGACGGATACCAGTAGTACAGGCCGCCGACGTCGTAGCTGATCGCCTCGGTGATCTGGCCGCGCTTGCCGCCGTACAGGTCGACTTCGACATTGCCGTCGCCGCCCAGGTCCTTGGTCCACTTGATGGTCGAGAGCCAGGTGCCGACATACAAGCCACTCGGGGTATGGGTGTAGTCGACGCCGCCCTGCACGGCCGGGTCGAAGCGGGTCTGCGACAGGCCGCGGTAGCGGTATTCGCTGGTCAGCGCCGCGTTGTAGCTGATCTGGTGCTCGGCGGCCGGCGTTTCTTGCGCCTGTGCGGCCGGGCTGCCCATCATTGCCAGCGCGAACGTGACTGCACTCGCTGCTGCACTGCCTGCTAATTTGCTCTTCATGATGCTTCCCCTGTTGGATGGACGGATGTGCTGTCTCTGGTGCCCTGAGTTGCAGCTTTATCCATCCTGTAGCAGAATGCGTGCCAGCTTACGGGGGCATCCCATGTGCTTGATTTTTCGCCCATCCGCCCCACTTCTGGTGGAGATCACCACAAATAAGTGCGCAGGGGCGGCAAGACGCGCCGCCACGCACTAAACGAGGTCGCCGCGCACCAGCGTGGTGCGCCGCCTCGCTGACCAGGACTTACCGACATGAATACTTTCTTCAACGACTTGCAAGGCAAGATCAACCAGGCGATGGAAAGCTCGCCCGCCAAGGACATCGAGCGCAACGTCAAGGCGATGATGACCCAGGGTTTCTCCAAGCTCGACCTGGTGACCCGCGAAGAATTCGACATCCAGGCCCAGGTGCTGGCAAAGACGCGCGCGAAACTCGAAGCGCTCGAGCTGCGCGTGGCCGAGCTGGAAGCGCGGCTGACGGAGACGGCTCCCAAAGTCTGATTGCGCTTGCCGGCGCGCTTTAATCACTCGATGAGCGGCCATGAATGCAAACGACCAACTGCTCGGCACGACCTTGCCTCCACAAGAGGTATCGATCGACGTGCTGCGCGAAAAATACGCAAAAGGCGATGAAACCTCGGTCGCCGACGTGCGCCGGCGTGTCGCCCATGCCCTGGCCGCGCACGAAGCCCCGGAACGGCGCGCGCAATTCGCCGACCGCTTCCTGTGGGCCATGGAAAACGGCTTCGTCCCCGGCGGCCGCATCAACTCCGCCGCCGGCCTCCAGCTCAAAGCCACCCTCATCAATTGCTTCGTCCAGCCGGTCGGCGATTCCGTCACCGGCGTCGAAGACGGCCTGCCCGGCATCTACACGGCGCTCGCCGAAGCTGCCGAAACCATGCGCCGCGGCGGCGGCGTCGGTTACGACTTCAGCGCCATCCGTCCTTTCGGCAGCCTGGTGCACGGAACGCGTTCGCGCGCCTCCGGCCCGGTCTCGTACATGGAACTGTTCGACGCCTCCTGCCGCACGGTGGAATCGGCCGGCGCCCGCCGCGGCGCCCAGATGGGCGTGCTGCGCATCGACCATCCCGACATCGAAGGTTTTATCGGCGCCAAGGACCGTGGCGCCCTCTCCAACTTCAATATCTCGGTCGGCGTGAGCGACGCCTTCATGCAGGCGCTGGAAGCGGATGCGCATTTTCCGCTCGTGCACCGCGCCGAACCGGGAGAGGAACTGGTCGCCGCCGGTGCCCACCAACGCGGCGACGGGCTCTGGGTCTACCGCGACGTGCGCGCGAGGACGCTGTGGGACGGCATCATGGCCTCGACCTACGACCATGCCGAGCCGGGCGTGCTGTTCATCGACCGCATGAACGCCGAAAACAACCTCTGGTATTGCGAACAGCTGCGCGCGACCAATCCCTGCGGCGAACAGCCGCTGCCGGCCTATGGATGCTGCGATCTCGGTTCGCTGAATCTCACCGCTTTCGTCGAGGAAGCTTTTAGCAAGGGGGCGCGCTTCAATATGGAGCGCATGCAGGAAGTCGCGGCGGTCGCCGTGCGCATGCTCGACCTGGTGCTCGACGCCACCGAATGGCCGCTGCCGCAGCAGGCGCTTGAAGCCCGCGCCAAGCGCCGCATCGGCCTCGGTTTCCTCGGCCTGGGCAGTGCGCTCGTCATGCTGGGCCTGCGCTACGATGCGCCCGAGGGCCGCGCACTGGCCGCCAGCATCGCCCAAAGCCTGCGCGACGCCGCCTATGCCGCCTCCTGCGAACTGGCGCGCGAAAAAGGCGCCTTTCCCCTGTTCGATGCGGTGCGCTACCTGGACGGCGCGTTTACGTCGCGCCTGCCCCACGAACTGCGCGAGGCGATCCGCGTCCACGGCATCCGCAATTCTCACCTGCTGTCGATCGCGCCGACCGGCACCATCGCCCTCGCCTTTGCCGACAATGCCTCGAACGGCATCGAGCCGGCCTATTCCTGGACCTATCAACGCAAGAAGCGCATGCCGGACGATGCGATGCGCGCCTACGAGGTGCAGGACCACGCCTGGCGCCTCTACCTGCGCACCGAACCCGGGGCCACGCCCGACGGACCGCTGCCGCCCGCCTTTGTCACCGCCCTGCAGATGAGCGCGAACGATCACCTGCGCATGCTGGAGGCTGTGCAGCCCTTCATCGATACGTCGATCTCGAAGACGGTCAACGTGCCGGTGGATTATCCCTACGAAGACTTTCGCGGCCTGTACCTGGAAGCC
>Ga0308170_10001262_pt1 | contig 25299 bp, 28 predicted proteins | sample PhyBR2_2_FD_202136 | JGI IMG/M metagenome (GOLD analysis project Ga0308170, IMG submission 202136) | Phyllosphere microbial communities from UC Gill Tract Community Farm, Albany, California, United States - DLSLSB.R2 | ecosystem: Host-associated > Plants > Phyllosphere > Unclassified | place...
ACGCCATTTCTCGAGGCGAGATTTGCCTTGGTCTGAGCTGTCGTTACCGTTTCGTGTATCTCTCGTATACTGCGAGTGGCAAAGTGAGCAGAGAGAGTCTGCGGAATCGAAAGTTTCGCCGCTTTCGTGCGCATTTCGACGAGCTTCGCTCCTGTTTCGCTGCAACTTTTGAGCGGGATGTAACGATAGAGAATGGAAAGACGGAAGAAGAGCAAGCCCAACTCGAAATCTCGAAAGTGTCGACCAAAGGTACAGACCATGCCAAAGAACTTTGCGGCCCGTTCCGAAACTTTGACACTTCACTCACAGATATCGATTCAATAGACAGCGGGTCTCCTCAACGACATTTGGAGAGATTGACCAACGACGACGAGCTGTAACTTTTCGGACTATGGTGCTGAATTTCGCACGATCAACGAAGCACTTTCGGAATCCGAGCTTCCTCCCTTCTCCCTCTGACTATCCGAGCTAGCCAGATATGACTCGACGATACCAGGTAGTCGAGAGCGACTGTACGAGCAAGTAAGAGCTAAGAAATCGAAACTTTCACAGTTCACTCTAAATCGATCCGATTCCAAAGGATTCGCTTCGCATCGACTCAAAGTCGCAAATCGTGAGCAATCCCGCTCAAACTCTGGCGGTCGTCTCGTTCGACTCTCGAAAGGCGTAATCTACTTCGACGAATCGAGATTTCTTGATAGTTGGCAAGTGTAAATTTGAAAATTCGACTTGGTTGCGAAAAAGCCGAGAAAAGTCAAGGGGAGATCGATAGGGGAACGATCTGCACCTGAACTCGCTCAAGAGCCAGTGAGGGTAGCACTCTTGAAGTTGCTGGCTAGCAGTAAGCAGTAGAAATCGACGAAATGAAGAAGACCGATACAACATTTGACTATTCACACTTCTCTACAAAATCAAGTTCCGCTAGTTTCTTGCGACGACCAACCCATATCCGCTAAGCTCTATGGCGTTGAAACTCGCCATACTCCACCTCACATCCGAATTGACCGATCAGGTCAACCACCAATTCACCCTCCCTCTCCATCGTTTGTGAGACCTCGGCTGTCCCTCTCAACTTTAGCATTCGAACCCTCCGCAGGCTACATCCTGACGCGTCCGCTTGTGAGCTTCCGGGAGGTCCTCCATACAAGCATCGAAAGACGATAAGGATCGTGTCGAGGAGAGTTTGACCGGGCGAGTTCTTGAAACCGATTTCGAGAGCTGATTTGACATTCGTCGATAACGTGTGAAGGAAGGGCATCATGAACAGATTGGCTCGAGGATCAGAGAGGTTCGGTAATTCTAGGTATCGAAGGGGAGAATCGGCAGTGTTTTGTTCGAACAGTAGAGTTGAGGCGAGGACTTGATCGAGGGTCTCAAATGGTGGCAGATAGAGTTCCTCGATGGAAGGGAAGAGTCCGGGTACTTCGTGGAGGAGAGGCATGAATGATTGAATGGAGTAAAGATTCGATAAGTCGAGGATTTTGAGACCGGTGAAGGTGCCTTGCGCTTGACACGTCTCCTTGCAGAGTTGTTCGATTATCGGGTTCGATAGGGACTGCCAATGGTTATTGACGAGCGTGAGAGAGTCGAGACGGAACTTGTACGAGGATCCTTCGTGCGAGGTGAGAGCTGAACCGATTGAAAGTCGTTTCAAGTCTATGTCGATAGGATGCGTCAGTGGGGCTTCAATGAGAGTCTTTGCCCTGTACTCACTCGCTAAGCTCTTCCCACAGAGAGAGAGAATCGACATCCCCGAGCATCCAACGATATCTAATTCTTCCAACTTCCCACCTCCATTCACCCCAGACCCCTCAAAGTTCCTCTCAATGCACTCCAACAGCTGCTCAGCAAGTTTTCCCTGTATCGTTTCCTCCGTACCGATTCCCCCGTCCCCGATCCCTCTTCCCTTCGAAGGTTCAAAGACAACGCTTCTCACAGTCCCCGCATGCCTCTTGAATGCTTCAAAATTCACCAGAGATTGCACTTGTTGATCTTGTTGTAGTCGTAGGTCCAGGTAGAGGTACTGGTGAGCGAGTGGAGTGAGGGAAGGATGGATCAAGGTGAGGGGAAGGACGTGAAGAGGGTCGACGATTTTTGTAGGGTCTAGAAGTGTACTGAAGATCTTGATCAGTAGCTCTGGTGGTAAAGTCAGGAGAGTAGGCATGTTGAGTGAAGGGTCGGAGGTCAAGCTTCGGGAGGATCTGCTTCTGAGGTTGAGGAAGACTGGATCCTGCTTTGCTTCGCGTTTGAGCTTGAAGGAATCGTCAAGCTGGGTCAGAGTCGAGGTCGAACGCGCTAGAAGGTGATGTGGAAAATAGAGTTCTTCCTTGACGAAAAAAACCTAACTTTTCCTTTTCCTTCCCTCAGTCTTCCTCAGCCTCGATGCAGTACAGCATGCCAGTCAGCATCAAGGATGAAGGAGTCAAGTTCACGCTTACGTTCAAGAGCAAAAAGAAGACCTTCGCCTTTCGTGCTTCACGCAATCCTTTACCCTCCCTCACCCTCACCAAGTTCTTCTTCATAGTCGGGATAGCTTACGATGTTGGCGAGAGGCTTGACATACTGGGGTTTCAGGACGGTGAAGGTAGGTGGAGGGAAATTTGTAGGGGACAATCCAACGAATCTCACGACTTTTGGAAACTCGTGAGCGGGTGGAAGTCGTCGGAACCGGTAAACGTGCTCCTCCACTGCGATTGCCAGTGGATACCTCACTCTCAAGACGCACTACGTGTTTGGGCAGCGGACATGAGGAACAAGGGATTGAGCTGGAAAGAATTGGACAAGTTTCATCCCGGTTTGGAAGAGAGACTGGTCAAGTCGTTGGGGGAGGAGGAGGTAGAACGGCGCAGGTGGAGACTCGACCTGGAGAAGCAGGCGATCGACGTCGGCATTGCCGCTGAGAAGCAGAGAGAGAGGACCAGGAGGAAAGCAGCGAAAGAGGAGTTGGCTTCGCAGTGAAGACTCGATTTGACGGACCCACTGCTGCCTAAGACAACGCCCCTCGGAGACGTCGCAACGAACGGTGAGTTGTCCCAGTCTCTGTCGTTCTCTCAGCTCGGAACTGAGATTTGTCGCTTCATAAAGGACCTCGTACATCTTCGACTTTCACTCCGCAACTCGTCGCACCCTATTCCCTCCGGTTTCCCGCACAAGATGTCAATGCTCCTCGTTGCGACAAGTACCGATACAAATTCATGGTTGGCCACGGCACTGCAATCTTCCCTCTCACTCTGCCTCTCTCATCAGCATGGGACAGACACCACAACTTCGGAATGCTACTGTCGCTTGCGAAATCAAAATTCGTGCTCTCGGAAGCGCCTGTCGGGTTCATCTGGAGGGGGACCAAGATCACGGCCTCCGATCAGTTCAGTAGGGCTTTACTACACGAGACGCCTCCCGAATATCAGGGATGTTTCCTTGTCCGAGGCGAGCTCTCGCTCATCACCAACGAGGCTCCCGACGTCCCAGATGAATTCGTCATCGAGGCGGCAGAATCGATCGATCGTTTCCATGCTCATCGTAAGTCGTCTAGCTCTCTTCGAGCGTCCAAGTCTCGTTTAATCACGCCCTCGATCTCCACCAGCTGTCGAGCCTACCTTGGTCGCTTCTCCACCTCTTTATTCCGACGTTCGTTCGAACCAACCTCCATCCTATAACCGGTCCCCTCCCGAACTTTCCTCTCACCTAGTCGCATCGACCATAGCTACTCCCGATGGGCACTGGACTTGCACAAGAACGATCACCGAGAATTGGACCTTTACTCCTGGTCCATCACCGCTTCCCTCGACAGATTCGAAACCTCCTCCTCCGGCCTCGATTGCGACTCCTTTCGTTCGGCCGGAGAGTACCGGAATCCGACCACTTCGACTACCGCGACATGTTAGATCCCTCTCTTATATCGTAGATGACGAGAGGCGGGACAGGCAGCAAGAGGGAGATGACAATAGCGATTCTGGGGAGGAAGAAACGGTTGGAACTCGCAGGTGTTCCCGGGAGAGGCTCGATCGTATTACTCGGAGGGAAGATCTGTATGAACAGTAAAGATTGGCGGAGGTCGAAGCGATTGGGAGAACTGTCTCTCGAGAGTGTTACGAAAGGACAAGGCGAAATTAGGTCGAAGGGATAGGGTCGTGGGATGGGGAAGATGCTGAGAGCAGCGAGGAGTTGATCTGATGTGCCAGTAAACGAGGGCGCAGAGCTGGAAGAAAGCGGTGAGAGGAGGAGGGAACACCAAGGCAAGGGAGTCTTGACGATTCCGATCGAATGTCCGAAAGCTATGGTGTTGAGGGAGCAGGAAGGAGAGGTCGAGGGCATCTAGCCGCGTTTTGAAATCATATCACAAGCATGGATAACCTGGATGAGTAGCGCGACTTCGAGAGAAACAGAACCCTAGTGAACTTGACCCATCCAGTCAGTGTTCCTTGGCACGGTTCACTGATTGCTGATCTTATCAGGTCGTGAGCATCGAGCGACACTACCCCAAAGGGAAGAGGATCGATGCAGCTGCATTCGAGCCGTCTATTCGGAAGCGAGACGTAAATTCAGCAAGTTGATCGATTCCGTTCACCAGTGTGGACTACTCTGAGAACGTAAACCCTGTGTACCTGTTCCCTTCTTTTATGCCCACCAGTCAGATTCCTTCGTCCTAGTGACTGAGAGCATAGTGAACGAACCTCCATCTAAATTCCCTCTCAAGCTACAGTAATCCCCTCAATTCCCCGGCCCTCCCTCTCGCCAATTCCACACATTCCTTCAGTACACCTCTCGCGTCTTTCCCCAACGTCGCACCAGCCTGATACACTCCCAACAACTCTCCCTTCTTACTTTGAGAATCGAGGACTATGGTGATTTGCGAGGTCGAGAGTTGGGATTCGAATAGTGTTGGATCGGGTAATAGATGCCTAGACGACGTCCGACGTTAGCGTGAGAAGAGAAGAGAACAGAGGGAAGAAGGGAGACGCACCCATTGAAGTAACCGAATGAAACAGCATAAGGTTCTGAAGAGAGCTCGACCGGTCGACCAGGTGTTTCTGACGAAACGGGATCACAAATTGTGTCGTTTGTATCTACATCGAAAGTCGCTTGAGGGAGTACCACTACGTGAAACAGAGTTCCCCCCTTTCAGTCCCTCTCAAATCGTTCAGAGATAGGGGAGATTCGTTGAGACGTACGTGATTTGAGAGCTCCTACGCAAGCTAGTACTGCAGCATCTAAGACTCCTCCATCGTAATTCAGACAGACTAAATCCAAGTATAAAACGAACGCTGATTTTCCAGGTTCAATACATAAACTCTCCAAATCCACGATGTTTGATCTACGTCATCGTCTCGCTCGCATCAATACAGTGTGGAGAGATGCATGAAGAGGGAAGAGACGTACGAAATTAGAATATCTTTGAGACGGGAAGAAAGGACTTGAGATTCATCTGATGGTGGACCTGGTCTGAATAACGGGGAACATAACGAGGAAAGATCGATATTTGGTACTGTTTGACAGTCGAACGCAGTCAGTATCGACAGGGAGTAAGGAGGCAGAGAGGGAGAAAAAGTACCGATGAAACCTTGGTAAGGGGTGGAGATTTCTGGTGGAGCGATTTCGAGAGTTATACCACATACTATTGTCGTGTTGCCTAATCGGACGAGGGCGGAGGAAGGGGCAGTCGAAACGGATCCTGCGAAACAGAGGAGACGAAAACGAAGAGAAACGAAAAATCAGCACTAGTGATCTGGAGCGCTTCTCTGTAGCTTCCATCTACGTTCCTGTACTCTTTACTTGTGTCTCGCATCCTCCCGCCTCGTGTATACTCCCAAAGTTGTCGGTGAACTTTCTTGATCGCAAATCCTTGCTCGCTCGTTCAGATTGAAATGAAAGCTTACCTAGATTGACTGAGGCGTCTCTCCACACATTCTGTGACTTGCCCAGTGGTCTCCCATCTGGTCTGACTTGTTGATCCAAGAATTTAGTTAAATAAGGAGATGGGTGTAATCGCTTGAATAAATCAGGAGTCAACGTCGAACTGGTCGAGGTCGAAGCTTCTAGTGGTGCTGATTGAGTCGTAGCCATATTGATCTGGATGAAGGTGAAGCGGAGGAGAAGAGAACGATTTCTATCTTGACTTTCAACTTGTCACTTTCAGCTCTCAGATCTGCACAACCCGCCAGGGATGACCAAGACAGAAGACTTACCATCTATCTACACATCCCTCCCATCAATTCCCTCAGTCTCCCCCGCCTACGACCCTCAAAACGCAACTCTAAAAGATTCCGATTCCCTCTCCTCACTCTCGCGACTAGTACAACAAGGACCCGCACCCTACATCCTACAAGACTACCTCCAAGGTGAATTCGAGAAAGAAGAAGAGTTTGGCAAGTATAGGGAAAGGTACGAGAGGAGTAAAAAAAGGAAACGAGAGAAATCGGCGAGTATAGATGTGAGGGGTTGGACCAGCGCAGAGGGAGGAGACGATGAGAGGGGAAAGAGTACCATGATGGAAGAGAGCGGGGAAGATGCGGGGAGGAAGAGAGGGAGACCAAGTAAGAAGGAAAAGAGTGAAAGGAATAATCAGGTCAAACTACCGAAACAGTATCGTACTATTCGAGCTAGTGACGAACTACCAGAGAGTGAGTCGTGCGATCAACTTCACCTCTGTCTCGTTGATCGTTAGATGCTGACTACTTCTTTACGTTTCGCAATCTTTGTCTCTCTTACCTCTCCTTCTCCAGATTTCCCTTCAGGCGTGCGTTTGCTTCTCCACATAGAACCCACGTCCTTATTACTGACATCCCATGCCTACTCCACAGTCACTCCTCGCCTCCCTCCACTCGCATTCCTCCGCTCTCTTCACCTCAACGCATTCCCTTCTCCCTCCCTTAACCTCCACGACTCCCCTCCTTCCTCCCCATCTCCTGACCCATTTCGCCCAACTCCAAGAATCCCTCCATGCGGAAGAAGAAGCTTTATTAGGCAGTCTCAAGAGAAAGGGACAAATGAACGAGGTGAAGAGGGGTAGAATCGGGAGGTTAGGCGGAGGATCTAGGAAGGGCGCTTGGGCGAACGCGGAGAGGGCTTTCGAGAGTAGCGCGCTGGTCGCTATGGGTATGTTTGAGGTTCCGTGGGTATCAGATGAAGAGAAGGGGCATTCACTGATTCTCGTCGCATTTCGAGTTTACAGGAATGCTTACTCAGCTTCTGGTCGAAGATGCACTTATGAGTCAACATGCTGCAGCACAACCCGAAGATTGTCGTCCAGCAGCCGCTGAAGGAGGAGGAGAAGCGGATCCTGATCTCGCTCTCCCTATTCCTCCCGTCGCTGCCTCTTCGAACGCTTGATCACCTTCTCTCCCACCTCCCGCTCGACACGAACTCTCGTATATATGTCTCTCGCTACCCCTTCTCGCTGTGCTATTACCCCAAAGTAGAAGTAAAAATTGTTGATGTATGATAAAATCGCAAATTACAAGTTTCTCAACGATGCTACATGCAGAAAAACTACAACAAGCGAGAATAAGGCTACAGTGAAATACTCCTCGCACACGAGTAGAGTAGAGTGTGAGGGTTCGAAGGTTCGAGGTCATACGATGATACAGCAACAATATTTCCCTCTCAAAGCTTGTTTCTCCTCTTTCGTAGGTTCTTGGAATATCACTATGGAGGACAACAAAGAGTCAGATATCAATATTCTAACTCAAGCATAGGAGGCTCGTGTGGGGAAGGAAAGTCAGGATTCGAAACAAAAGAGGAGAAAAGCTCACCTTTTCGTTCCCTCTCTTTCGACTCACTCCTCTTCTCTTCTCCTACACCACCTGCTCCAACTCGCGCACTATCGAACTCACTCTCGAACAACCCACTCAGCTGAACGAAATAACTTTGTTGTGTTGGTGTCGCGAGGACATGTGGGTATTCCTCCTCCTCCTCCTCCTCCTCCACTTTGTTAGAGAGCTCTGATTTCGTTGGTGAAGAAGGAATGATCGGAGAAGAGAGGGATACGAGAGGTGGTGAAGAGCAGTATGGGGGAGGAATTGAGGAGGGAGTCGGGGTGAGAGAGAGCGGAGAAGGAGGCGTGAGTTTCCGACGAGATGGGGAGCGGTTCAGGCTTGTTGGAGATGATGGAGAGGGAACGGATAGGAGTGAAGTAGAGGATGAAGGGATACTGGGGGATGGGGAGGATGCAAGAGTAGAGGACGAGAGTGGAGAGGAGGACATTGCTTCTTCGAAGTTCAGGTTAATAAGTTCAAAGTCCGACTGATTCTGTATTGGGGTTGGCGCGTGAAAGCGCTAAGAGCGATCGAAGGTGGTTTGTCGCGTCGAAGCCAAGGAAGGGAGAGAAGAAGAAGGAAAAAGAAGGAAAGGAAGCCTGTAGTTTGAAGGAAGTGAAGGAAGCCTGTTCGGTTCTAACGAGCCTACTTCGAATATAGATTCGGTCCTGTACTTTGTTCTTCTCTGGCCGAATCCGTACAGAGGTTCGGTAGGTGAGCGAGGTCTTCGAACAGAGAGTCTTTTTTTTTCCGCCTTGTTCTTCCCGAAGAAGCTACCGAAGGTGTTTGAATCGCGTGGCTGCGTTCGGTTAGCTTGAATTAGGCTCAAAAGAGGAGTTCCGAGATCGTGGAAGAAAGGGAGGGAACGAAGAAAGGGAATCCAAGGCGCGACCCGACGTGAATTCGGCGGAAAAAGAATCTTTGGGTCTTGACCGTAAAGGGGTCTTGATGGCATCTGTGGTCAAGTCTCTTCGACATCAACATCCGTCCGAGCGAGGTGAAAGAGAGAACGCACTCACCTTTCGAAGCGAAGAAGCGCCGGATTCGGATGCGAAAAACGAGAACAAAGGGAAATTCTGCTGCGAACGTAGGGAACCCGTCCAAGCCTGATATCCGAGAGAAGTGCTGATTAATGGGAGATCGACAGAGGCGATCGGAGCAGCGAAAGCGGAATCGGGAGGACGAAGGGAAAATTGAGCTGAGCGGTATCATCGCAGATCCGAATGGTCGAAGCTTTCGCCAGCAGAACGAATCTAGCATCGCGTGAAGTATACTACGCCTGTGGGTAACCATGGAAGAAATCAGTACGGAATCTCACGAGTCTTCCGACTGATTGGGGCAAGGGAACTCACCAAGTCTCGTTAATGTCACAGCTCTCACCGACCTGACCAATACGTCCAGAACGACTTTCTCCACCATGGAGGGTAAGGTAGGCGGAAGGGTCGAAATCGAACTTGCTTGCGAAACAAAAATTGACTGAACTTGAGCAAAGGTTCGAGGAAGCTTCGCGAGACGATCGACAGGGTCAAGACACGTGGCGAGAGAATGATAGTGGTATGTTACAAGAAGTATGGCGATCGATAGTACAGCACTGCAGGCCAGAATAAAGCGAGATCAGCTCAGTCCGAAAGGATGCATTCGGCTGTAATCGAGAAACTGAACCTACCAGTTTCGCTCAATTGATAGTGAGCGCATATGATAAGAGTTGACAACAATTTAGAATCCGACAATCCCGCTCGTGAGAAGAAACCCTTCGCCTCTCTCTCATCAACAGCATCCACCTCTTCCTCCGTTCGCACTTCCGCCCATCCCGAGGTCCAGATTCGGCAGTATCGAGTTCCTGTTTTTGTTTGCTGCTGCCTTCTTCCCCAGATTCTTCTGTTGAGCCTCGTGAACCATTTTCGTGATCGTGTTGAAAGCCTAAGCGACATCAACAACCAGCACAGATCAGTTCTATTCCTCTCCGTGCGTAGGAATAACATCGCTTACCTCTTCTACTCCTTCTCCATTCTTAGCAGAGCATTCAACGTAACCCGCCAATCCTTCCTCCCTCACCCATTCCTCAACTTCTTCTCTCGAAACTTCCCTCTTCTCTCCACTAGCTCCCTCCTCAGTCTCCTTAATATCACCTTTGTTCCCCACCACCAGGATCAATAGGTCTTCTTCGCCCCACTGCCTGAGATCTTGCAACCATGTTTTCAAATTCTTGAAGGATTGGTGAGAGGTCAGGGAGAAACATAGTAACGCTCCACCTGCTCCTCGGTAGTAGGATCTTGTGATCGCTCGGAATGATTCCTAAAGAGATGAGTGAAGGATCAGCATAGGAACGGGAGGAAAAAAGAATTTCGTAGTTCTTTCGCAAGACGACAAGAAGATGGGGAAAAGGGGATTAATCAACGAACCTGTCCAGCGGTGTCCCACACCTGTAACTTGCACTTCTTACCTGCATCGGGACCATCTGTGAGGGTGACGAGCCGTGAACCGAATTCGACTCCGATAGCTGTTGAAACGAAAACTAGGAAATCAGCGCGAATTCTCTGGGGATTGAGGGAGAGTTGCTGGATTTTTGACTGGTTGGTATTCTCCATCACGTCTTATGCTCCATCTGGCAAGGCGTCGAGTCTCTTGGGACCGTACTCGACCCCCACCGTTCCCCCCCTCTCGAATCCTCAACTCCCTTCCCCTCCATCTTCCCCCTTTGACTAGATCCCATTCTACTATCCCAAGCTATAGATCCCTATGAAGCTCGAACTTACTAGGTTCAGAGTTCTCCAAAAACCGTTGATCAGTCAATCGAACCAACAAACTACTCTTCCCAGTAGCTGCATCTCCTAATAAGATTTGTTTCTGGATCTATAGAATCACACACAAGCTTCGGGTCGAGGTCAGTGGAAGTCGAGGGAGAGCTGAGAGAGATGAGAGAGATTGAGGGGGGAAATGATGTAGTGGATTATTGGGGAGACGAGGAAACGTACGAAGGACCATTCTGCCATGATTGATTGAACGAGCTGGGTATCGATGGAGTAGAGACGGTATGAAGCGGAGCAAGCGTGAGTGATGTGAGGAGTAGGAAGAGAGAACTTTCGCAGAGTTTCCCGCATCAGGAGCAACCCTTTCTTCTCGCTCGCTTGCGGTACAAGTCTCTAGCGCAGGGAGTGTAGACTTCGCTCGTAGGCGACGAGGGTATTGCTGAACCGAACGCTTCAGATAGGCCAAGCGAAAATGCCAAAATTCGACGAAATCCTGAAAGGCTCGACTTGCTCAAACAGCCGGCAGAGTGGACGGGCAATTCAGCCTATTTCCGAAGCGATGCGGACCATAGCTTCTCGCGGGCTAACCTTCACTCGCATCGTAGACGTCTTCTTTCGCAACCCTTCTAAATTTTCATTTCCTTCATTGTCCCACCACTTTCATCTACCATCGAAACCAACTCCCTCACATTATCCCTCACTACCCCTTCATTGAAAAACCAGTAGTAAACAGTTTAGTGTTGTTCAGCCGTAGGGGGAACGATCCATTCCTAGATCAAAATCCCAAAAAAACTTCGTCAATTTTCTTCGCCAAGTTCCTCAAAGTTCAGGAAGTTCGTTGCTTACAGCAGTGGAGGGCTTTCCGCCTTCCCATCTCTGAAATTTCAACGTGACAGTGCCACGCTTCTCAGCGGCGAGACGTTGTTCCTCCTTGAGAGCTTGACGAGTTGCTCGTCCGGCTACTTGGATGTATTTGTTGAACCTAAAGACCGGTCAAGTGGACGAGTCCGGAACGATTACAGGGTGAGAGACGGACACATAGGATTGGGGTGGAGTTGGGCGAGGTCAGGCGGGAGATACGAGGGGAGAAATTTGAGGGAAGAGGTGAGATGTCGAGATTATAGCGGATGTTGGGTTGAGATAACGACGACGGTTCGGCAAGTGTACCGAAAGAATGATCAATCGGGTTGGCGCATGGAGTGGTGAGATGGGACGAAATGAGAAGAGTCGAAGTGAGAGGGAAGACGTTGAGCAAGAAACAAGATGTAACGGAAAGAGCGGGCGGCATGAGTCGAGGTGAGCAGTGAGTTTCAGCGGGTAGGATTACCGAGGGAGCAAGGGAGAGGGTCCGCCGAGAAGAGGTACGGAGATGGGGAGGGAGAAATGGAGTGAGAAGAAGTTCGAGAAGACGGAGAGAACGGGCGGGATGAAGGGTTGGAGATTGATGAGAGTAGTGTAACGTAGTCATCGAGTATGCGTACAGGAGAGTAGAGGTCGTGTTGATGCAGTGGGCGAATTCGGGGAGGAGAGAGCAAAGATGAGAAGAACGAACGTCAGTCTCCCACGCTGATACAGCCGAGGACGAGTGAAGTGTGCACTCACGTAAGAACTCCGCGCCACGACATGATCGACTAGTGAGAGATTTGACTGTAGGTAGTGGTCGGAAACGAGAGTCTTCGTCGACAGCACTTTTTGTTATGTTTCAATTCCAAGCAATCCTAATCCATCACTCTTCACCTCGATTTACTACTTTCTCGCTTCGGATACAACAGGATAGCATGTTGGGATGGTCTAGTCAATTAGGGAACAAGCTATTGTGAGTCTCCTCGTTCTCTTCGTCAAGGTAAAGGAGGAAAGGCCAGGACCCCCACCGTCAGCCCGTCAACTCTCTCGCCTTCAAGGACTTGCGAGACAGTAGATGTTGACTAGAGGGTCTCAGGCGAGTATACGTTACAAGACAGGGTCAAAATTCGAGGATGAGGGAACACGATTTATCGCTCAACTTGTTCTTTCGCAATCTCGAACAATTCAGCTAATCCTAACCCTCCCTATCTTTCCTTAACGTCTACAGCGGTCAAGATCCTAAATTAGAGTTTCGCAAACCTGGTCAAGGTGCTGAACTACTCGCAGGTCCAGTCGTACGTTCACTTTGCGACTCGCTATCATGTTATGTTCCCAGGACTGACGATAGAGGGTTTCCAATTAGGCTTTCCATGTTGAAGGTATGTCGATTGAAGGACAAATACACTGTTAACGACTGAACTGATGTGTTGGCGTCGATCTTGACCTACAGATCCATATTGGACTCAAGTACGCTTCTCTCGCTTCACTTCACTTCTCCTACCTACGACTGACTTCAGAGCTCGCTCCGTAGTACCTGACACTCTTCGACGCACCTTCCGAAGTCCTCTATCTCCTTCCCACCTCTCTCCTCCTTCGAACACTGCATCAGAACCCCACAAATCTCTTGACCCTCCTCTCCTTCACCACTTCCCACCTCTTTTCTTTCCTCTCCTCCCCTCAAGGTCCCACAGAGAAAGCTATTGGAGAATGTTTGAGCTGTGTCAGGGTTCTAACGAGGTTGATGCCGTTATTGTTGGGACCTCAAACGGATTCGAGAGTGAGGGATAGGGTTGAGGAACAAGTTTTCTGGAAGAAAGAACGAGTCGTCAACCAACGAACTCAGGAGGAAGTGAGGAAGGAAGAGGGAGTTGCGGGGGCAGAAGAGGGTCAATTCGTTCTCGAAGACGAAGACGATGATGAGGAAGATCAAGCGACCCCGAAACCTTCCTCGTCCTTCGACCCCTCGACCTCTTCAACCACTCGAGTAGAAGAATCAGAAGAACTTCCTTGTCTCGCCGAACACCTCATCTCAACTCTAATCAACTTACTCTTCGTCCCATCCCTCACGCTTCCTTCCGACCTCTCAACCCAATCCTCCTTGATCAACTACTCAATCTGGGAACCCGGAATCGCTTCACCTCCCTCCCCCTCTCCCTCCCCTCCAACTCCCCCTCAAATCCTCTCGAATCGTTCAGAAATCTTGAAACTTCTCACCCTCCTCATTTCCCTCCCAGCTCTCTTGACTCCTCCGAACCTGTTCCCTATTGTTCCGAATCGGTTCAGGCAGATTTTAGTGGATGGGACAGCACTCAAAGGAGTGGGAAAGGATGAAGAAGAGAAGAAAGTTATTTTGTGTTTACTATGCAGCGCGATTAATACGGTCTGTGCTTCATCGGGGGAGAACGAAGGACCCGTGAGTCCAGGAGGTGGAGGTGGATTGGCGGAAGGAGCGAAAAGGTTTGCGTTGGAAGCTGCGAGGAGGAGTAGGGATGTTACATTAGGCAATAATCCTGGAGGAGGTTCTTCAGATCCTAAAGATGAATTGATCGGGAATTGCTTACAATTCTTGTCGGTCGTATTGATCCCTCATGCCCCAACGGTAGGAGGAGGAGGAGCAAATTTGTTTGAATTCTATTTCTCGAAATTACATCGAAAGGAGGATTTCGAATTACTTTTTCAAGGATTACTTGCTCAAGTTTACTCGACCCTCCATCCGATATCGACGGGAATCCTGCTACCACTCAATTTCAGTTTACCGATTCCTGGGGCGAAGAACGAGGATTCAGCGGCTGGAGGGAGGAGGAAGAGTTCGAAATGGATTGTCGAGAGTTTGACGGTGTTTTGGAGGTTGCTTGAAGGGAACAAGAAGTTCTTGAGGTGGGTATTGGTTTCGACGAAGGAAGGAGGAGGGATGAGTAGAATAGGGGAATTAATGGGATTGTTGGAAATTGTCAGGAATGAATGGAAAGGCGATGAAAGTGCGTGATCCATTCAGTCTATCTGAGCTCATAACGTCGGTTGCTGATGGAGCAACGAAATGCGCACAGCCCAAATCGGTCTCGTTCGATTATGCTCGTTCCTCTTACAAACGATCACTGCAGAAGCTGCTACACTTGCCTCGACTTCGCCTGATTACGCGAACGAGCTCAAGAGGGTACTGAGTACATCGATTGTCGAAGCTGATGGAGGAGGAAGATTGTCGACGCTGGTCAAGAGACAAAGTGGAATTTTGGGGATCCCTCTTGAGAGTCTCAACACCTTGACTTTGATCGAATTCCTGATCGTATGTCTCGATTCCCCGTTTATCCTCAGCTACAGAGCGCTGACTGGTAGGCTGGGTCACCGAGACGTAGACTAGCGCTCACTCGCTCATTCTTTCACCTTCGACTAATAAATCCGGACGTCTTTCGACTCTTTACCCGTCGATCATTCTCTCAATCGATAACTTGTCGCCTTTCATCGTCGGATTAGGTCTCGAAGCGAGTACGAGGCTAACTCGGATCTGGTTGGCTTTCTCAGCGCCGAGTTGGGTTTTGATGGAGGAAGGGAATCCAAGGCTAATCTACTGTACGTTCGCTTACTTTGTCAGACTTGGAGAAAGACGTCTGACTGTTGTGCTTGCGGACGTAGATCTACTCGAGACGTTCAACAACATCCTCTATTCGAATCTCTCTTCCAACAATCAACTCCTCTACTCTCTCCTACAGACCCAGAAGCGCTTCGAGCTCCTATCACACTTCACTCTCGAGATCGGAGTGTCCGAAGCTCGTCGACTCCGATCCGAGCGTCGAAAGAAACGACAAGAACAACAGCAATCTTCGCTCGAACCAGTTCAAGAAGATCGACCTTTACTCTCACCGAGAGCTTCGATCGTTTCGCCACGATTGAGCGTCTCGTCTCAGGGAGGGGAGGAAGAAGCAGTGAGCGAGAAAGTTGCAGGCAAGAGAAGGGAAAGGAGTTTGAGCTCGACTTTGGGAGCTGCTGGGTTCAACATGTCGGAACTCAGTTTGAATGAAACTAGTGGCAATACCGCTGAGGATGAGGGACCTTTCGTCGGCAAGAATGGATTCATGCCGACTGAACAATGGGTTTCAAGCTGGAGGGAAGGGTGAGTGACGATTTCGTGCCATTGACTGCTGTTGTTGCGAACTCATTCTGCTTATTCTTCCTCGCAGACTACCTCTCGATCCGATCCTCTTGGTGATCTCAGAGCTATCGCCTCAACTCGCGACCTCTCCAACCCGAACTCAATCACTCCAGCTCCTCTCGTCTCTCGTTCCATCCATTCCTTCTCTTCTCCCACCAACTCCAACACCAAGACCTCGTCGATTCCTACTTAACGAACCGCTTCAGACATGGCTAGCTTCAACAGTTTACGGAAAAGTGTATTTGATGGATCTCGAGTATTTGAGGGAGACTTTACCAGTACAACTATTTGGCGTTCAACAAGGTACGACTAACGGAGCAGGAAGAATGGGAGGGCTTGGAATCGGAGGATTGGGGTTGGACGGAGTTGGAAGAACAGTCGAGGAAGTCGGAGGAAGAGTCGGAGATTTTGCGAAAGGGATCTTAGGGAGAGTCGGAGGTGGAGCCGGAGCTGGCCGTTAGTCGGAGGTAAATCCGTGACATTCGTTCTTGTTGTTTCTGTGCTTAGACGTTCTTTCGTTGTCGCATGCAGGGTTGAGTTGCTTCCTTGCTCTCACTCTCACACGAACGCATAAGCGAGGAGAGAATGGTAGTCAATGATCATGGGGTATCTATTGCGAAGAGAGGAGAGAGGGGGAGAGAGAAAAAAACAAGGGTGTCGTGAAAAACGAGTATTGCGCCTCCTAATCGAACAAGTTCCAGCTTTCTCTCCATTTCCTTCCTGCCAGATTCTTCGCAGGTCCCTCGATACCCCACGCACACGCTTTGAAGAACCAGAAAGTCCCGACTATACTTCCTGCGATGAGAGTGAAGAATCCGATTTTGGTTCGTTCGGTGAATCGTCGAGATTTGAAGATGAAGTGATCGAGGAGTACTCCAACCATCAGAACAGAGAACCAAAGTGTCGGTAGCTGTGCAGATCCTCGTAATCGATGTCAGCTCGAATTAGCAGAGATTGGTCGAAGTTGAGGAGAAACGCACGTAGTGATGAAGATAAGTTACTCGACCCATGATCAAGAAAGGCACTTGAAGCGACGAGATGATACAGTCAGTAAGGAGAACGTCAAGCATGAAAGGGACGAGGGAGAGTGGCGTACGATAGTGGAAAGCCCAACCTCCGAAAGCGACTTTCGATAAGTATAAGAAGTGATTCCATTCACCTGTACGAGATCCAAGATGGCCTCAGTCCGGGTTTATCGCCTCGAGCTGAGCCTGAGAGGGAGACGTACCAGGAGCGAAATCATTGATCTTCCTTTGGAATCTCATGAGATGCCACAACAACGTGAAGACCCAAATGAACAAACTCGCACTACCCATCCACCACACGATCGCATTTCCAACGAGGTAATACTTGATCCCAAAATCTTGCCAACCGTTCATCCTCATTCCGTTGTAAAGGAATGGCCAGTCGAAAGGTTCGGAAGCGATAGTATCTTCTTTGTCGGCGTCTGGAACGAGAGCGTTGTTTGAAGTCATCATGGCTACGTTGAGGTGCCAGAAATCGCGGAGGAAAGGAGATCGATAGAGCTTCTGATTCCCAGAGGGGACTATCGAAAGAAAGCAGGATAGAGTGAGTAAAGTCGTTGCAGGTTACGGAGAGCAGAGAGAACATACGTCGATCATTCCAGTGACTTTCAATGTTCCAGTAAGTGTGCTCGTCTTTCGGGTTGTTCTCCTTCTCGCAACTGACTTCGACCTGCTTGAATCCCCATTGCGGTAGAACCGCATTCGCCGCCCGCAAATAACATCCACTGTTGAGATGTTTGATCCTCAATCTCGTCGAAAGTGAATGAATCCGATCAAACTTGTTCCTCGCACCCCTCAAGAAATCATCGACCACCTCGACGACCCAATAATCATTCGAATCTCCAACCGTAGCGTTTCCATAACATGATACTTCGTTCGCCAATTTGGTGACAGGTGCAGCGATCGCATGAGAGTGAAGGTTTCGACCAGTTGATGCGTGTACTAATCGAAGTTTGTCTCCGTGTCGAAGGTAAACCATCTCTCCATTCGGATCGATCGGAGGTGCTTCCCACGTTGGTGTGACGATCCATTCGTTGTTCTCATCCTTGTAGTGGTAGCAGGTGACTTGTTGTTGTTGAGAACCGACGGGATAGGTCTGAACGTGCGAATGAAGCAATCCTCCTCCGTAACCCATGTTCTTCAGAGTCAGACGAGATCCAAAAGCGGGTTCTGTAGCATTCGAGACCGCCTGTTACTCGAAAGATCTCAATACTAATCAAAGGAATGGAGCGTACCGAGAGGATTTTGAGCGAAATCATTTCCTTTGAGATGAGCCTGAAACAGACTGCTCATTTGCGAATCACCAGGTCCAGAATGGTTGAGGATGAGGAAGTGAAGTTTGAACGTGAGGGCGTAGACGAAGAAGGGGATAACGATTAAACATAGGATTCGAGCGACCCAGTGTCGGACGTAAGTTCGCTGAGAACAAGATCGGAATCAGTACAGAATGTATGAGGGGAATTGAACGGTACAGAACTCACGAAGCTCATTCTCAGATCTCCGAACTTGTTCCATAAATCTTCGATAGTGTAAATTCCGACGAGAGCAGTAACGAATAATCCAACCCATTTCACACTGTAAGGTACCGAAGGTCGATCGCATCAGCGGACTCTGAGGTGCGGATGCGATCATTCCCGACTTACGATGCGACACATCCAATTGAAATCCCAGTCAGCGTTAGGAAGATCCACCATTCTTCTTCGAAAGGTCTGCAACGATACGAGCTGATTAGCGTCCATGGCTTTGAGAGGGCTTCGGAAGAGAACTTACCTTCGTTGTTGATTGTTGAAGCAAGCGAGGAAGTAAACGGTCGTGAAAGTAAAGAAGAGAAGCATTGAATCGAGAAGGATGAACCTCGAGATGACGAGCCAAGCGATATCTGAGCGTGTTTCCGTCAAACGATCAGCACCTGGAGTAGCTCGTATCACTGAGGGAACCACTCACCGCATAGAACCATCAGAGTAACAATATGTCTACCCCATTTACTCATTCTCAATTCGACTGCCGTTCCCCATGCTAGCGGAACCATCGCGATTCCAGGTAAAGCCAACATGATCCTCATCGCTCGAAATGGGACGTGATCTGGGTAAACTGCTCCAGATGGGAAATCGAATGAACCGTCGAATCCTGAAATCGCTCCTGATAAACCAACCAACATCTTGCCTAGTGGAGGATGAACCTGCGAGACCGAAAGTATCAGCTACACTGAGACTGGAGTAGTATGAAGAGGCGGCTCACATCGAAGAAGAATGTTCGGTTGAGGTAGTAGGCACCGAACTTTCCGAAATGAGCCTGAGGTATCACCGGAAAATTACTGTCAGTACATGAAGCGGGCAGTAGATTGCAAGCGATAACTCACCTCGTCCCATACGACAGTGTTGTTCGCTCCGATTCGATACAGTCGAGTGAAGAGAGCGAGAATAGTGTAAATGATTAAAGGAATCTGCGCCCTCAAGTCGGACAAGATCTCTCGAAAGACCGCTCGCTGTAGGCATTATCGATTAGAGTCAGTCGCTTCATCCTCCTGCTGCGTTCTCCGACTTGAGCGCAAGTGCCGTCGAAAGTTCAGTGAAATTTGCGAAAGAAACTCACCCAAGTGACTTTGCTCGGTTCTTTGATCAGCTTGTCCCATTTGTTCGCTCCCTTCGTACTGCTATTCGTTCCATTCCCACCATTCGCCAAGAATTCTTTCCTAGTCTCTGGAATTCTCCCCTCCATACCAATTCCACTCGCAGGCCATTCATTATTCAACGCCATCTTGTCCCGTTTCTCCCCTTTACTCTCATCCTCCGTACTATCCCCATCCTGTAACAGAGTTCCAGGATTACTAGCTCCCCTCCTCCTAGCAGTTGATGAATCGACAACTTCCATCCCTTGATCTCTGGGATCTCTCGTTGAACCAGAGTTTGCGCGTGCTGAATAGAGTGGTAAGCCTTGAGGACGTGGTGCGTAGTGATCTACTGATGGGGAAGGTGGTGAAGGACTGCGGGAGCGGGAGGAAGGTGCGCGAGATGAGGACAGGTTCAAAGGCGAAAGTGAAGAGGAGGAGGGACTTGATGGCCGTCGGAAGGTCATATGTGCCTATCCAGAGGCTGTGTAACACTATCTGCTGAGCTTGAGTGGTCGGATTGGGGAGTTGTGAGTAGAGTATGAAGCAGAGAGTCGAATTTCGTTCGGGCTGCGAGAAAACGTGTTCGTCTCGAAGTTTTTGCTAACGCAGGGCAGCAGAAAGCATCACTGGAGTTGATATCAAGGGAGAAGGACGCGAAACCCAAGAAAGTATTCGAAGAGAGCGAAATTTTGGAAGAAAACCCTTGCGAAAGGCGTCCTTCGAGTCGTCGCTCGAGCTAGATGCAGCCAGCTAAACTCGATGTGGTGATGACGACGTGAGGAAGACGGGGTGCAGTGTTACGACAACAAGATACGAAATACCATACGACGAGCAAATAACGATAGGAAAACCCTCTCAACTCCAAACTCCGAGCCCTCACCCTTCCTTCTGACGACCTCTTCACCACTAGAGCAGGCCTCTGTCGATGTCAACTGGAGCGCGACAAGACGGCAGCTAGCGAGACCTCTCCCATTCTTTCGAGATACTTTCGAGCACTTCAAACATGACTTGATGATCTGTGAGACGCGATCAACAAACTACATCAGTTTCTCCTTCGGTTCCAAAGCAAGAACAGTCAACTCACTAGTCATTAGATTATGATCACCCCCTTTGACGATCCTAACTTTACAATCCCTCATTTCTTTCTCCAACCATCTAACGCTACTCTCACTAATCCGATCGTCCCTGTCCCCATACCACACTTCAACCTTCTGTTCGATCAGTCCATAGTCAATCTTTTTCGCGTTCGAGTTCGAAGAGGTGCGATCGAGGAGAACGAGGAGGTCGGAAGTTGAACCCTGGAGGGATTCGGCGTGGGAGGCACGAAGGAGTCCGGAAATCAATTGAGCTGGTGAAATCGAGGAACGAGTGGAAGGAGAAGTGGGGGAGAGGAGAGAGGGAGAGACGGCGCGATGAGAGTGGGAAGAAGAGGGACGAATCGAGTTGGGTGTAGTAGCGTGAGTGGAATAGATTGAGGGGGAAGGTGGACCGTAATTGGATATAGAAGTCGTTGGAGTCGAGGGCATGGGTAGACCAGAAGGCAAGAGTGATCGAGAAGATGCGCTCGTTGACATCGATGTTGAATCTTCGGAAATCGATGGTGGTGGAGTCGAACGAGCTGAATTGATTGCGTTTGCAGCGAAATACGAGCTCCTCCTTCCGATTCCGCTTGGTGAGAGTGATGGTCGAGTAGAGGAGCTATCATCTCGATTTGACGAGTTGTTGTTCCCACCACTTCCAAAGATTCCCCCTAAAAACGATTTCCCACTGACTGAAAGACTAGGTTTCCTTTTCGGCGTACCAACCCTTCCAATGTCCTTGTTGGAAGTCGTGGTCGAAGAGTAGTCACCGTTCGATGGTCCAGCTAACCGAATTCCTCCATCCGGATACATTTTCTCCAATTTCTCCCATTGATCCCCTCCCACGACTGCCCCCAAATTCGCCAAACTTTCCCTCTTCTCCTCCCTCGACGTCGAAATCTCATCCCCTTTGATCGTGATCGAAGTTGGAGTGATCGGTGTCGTCAAAGGTTCAAACTCTGTGTTCTTCCCCAACCTCCAACCTTGAATCTTCCATTCTGCTTGTTGAGCAGTCTTCAGCACTCCCGATGGTACATACTTTAAATACTTGTACATTCCCGCCAAACTTTCCTCTCCTTGTTTCTGACCCTGACCACCACCACCCCAAGGAGCCAACAACCTCACTGTCCCCTTCACTCTCTCACGACCCAATCTCAACGCAGTCGCTAAAGCATAAGGACTCCCCGCAGAATGCGCCAACACTGACCAACTCTCCAACCCCAAATGATCAACCATGATTTCTTCTACGATCAAACTCCATTCGAAGAACCCACGTTGAGTATCGGGTACACTCGTAGTTTTCCCCAACCCCCATCGATCAATACAGATCAATCTCAATCCGAAAATTTCGGCCAATTCGTCGTACAAGGCGAGGAGGTATCGGACTGATCCGAGTCCGAGAAAGATTAGGACTGGGAAACCACCAGGGGATCCAACGTCTGAGAGGGAGACTTGGAGGCCTGTGTTTGGGGATCGAGAGAGCGTGACGAGTCGGGTGAGGCGAGGTGATTTCAGGAGGAGGGAGAGCTCTTGCGAGGCGGAAGTTGGGGTTGAGGGAGAGGAGGATGACGTGAGAGGTGCGGGGGATTGTGAACGTGGGGAAGGGGATTGAGGCGGAATGGGAAGGGAACGGATTGAGGAATGGGTAGAATGAGAATCGGAAGATGGGTGGTCGAAAGAGAGGATTGGAGTTTCTCGTCCCGGTTGTTGTTGAGGCCGAGAAGAGACCGGAGTCGGAGGAAGCGGTGATGAGATGATGGAGGATTCTCTACGTTGAGATCGGAATGAGGAAGGTGGAAGAGCTGTTTGATGTTCTCGTTGAATCGAATCTACGCTATCTCCTCCTTCAGAAGCTGATGAGACGTGACTGAGTTGTCTAGTCCTCACATTTGTCGTAATGGATGGTGTCGTTGGTGAAGGGGATTTCTTATTGAGATACGATGTCCCAGCGTGTTGAGCAATGATTTCCTCAATCGATTTAATCTTTCCCGTTCCATTCTCCGAATCTGGTGTAGTCGGAGTCGGGGGAAAAGGTACGTAAGGAAGTAGTTGTGGAGGTTCATTCGAATTTGTCGTGGTGGTCGAAGCTGGAGATAACGGTCGAGAATTCGAATGATGGTACCCTTGATATTCATCCAAACTTGGATCTATCCTCCTCGGTTGAATCGGTAGAGTAGCGACACTCGACCTCCTCCTCTCCATGATTCCTTTCATTTCGTTCCCTCCCGCTCCCAACGCTTTGTACCCTTTCAAGATATCCTCTATACTTCTAACTTGACCACCGTTCTGTTGTGAACTAGCTTTCAAAGTATCATCCCTTTGCATTCCCGGTGCACTCAACCCCTCCTCTTCCCTCACGAGGAGCTGACTACCCATCAAACCCGATTGAGGTGGTGGTGATGGACCAACAGCAGTCATACTAGCGAAACTAGCGTCTGAATTCCCACTTTCAGTTCTCTCCCTCTCCCTCTCTTCTCCTTCACTCAAACTCTTAGTCCTCCCCCTCTCTCGTTTCTTCTGCTCCAGTTCCAACCGTCTCCTTCTCTCATCAATCACACTGTCCTTCTCCCTATTCAAAGCGACTACGAATTGATCCATTTCCGTAGTTTTCACTAATCGTGGAGCGAACGTGGTAGAAATCGGTGAATCTTCTCCACCATCTGATTCTTCGGAGGAAGAGGAAGAGGAAGAAGCATCGAATGAAGAGCGAGGCTGACAGGGGGAAGGAGTTTGTCGACCTGAATTATTCGAAGGTGGAGAGGGAAAAATCGAAGAGATTCGATTTTGACTCCTTAATGAAGAGCGGGTTGAAGATGAAGTGGATGGACGTGATATTGGGCGAGTCGTAACGAAGGCTGGGGAACGAGGTGAGGAGGGTGGATCTTGATCTTGGAGGAATTCTGAAACTGCGTCTAAATTGGAATGGGAGGAATAGATCGAGGATGCTCTTGAAGGGTCTCGGGATCTAGGTGATCGAGGTGCTCGTGATACTGAAGATTTGGGGTGAGAGGGAGAGGAAGGTTGATGGGAGGGAGTTTCGTAGAGGGATAACAAGTTTGAATTTGTCGAATTCGTGCTGGACGATCTTGCTATTGATGCTCGGGGTGGTGTCGTAGGTGGTTCTAAACTGAGTAGTTTACTGCCTTCCCACTGAGCTCTCTGTTCCGCTTGCTTTGCTCTGTCTGATAACGCTTTAATCTCTTCTTGATCCAAATCATTTATCGCGCTTGATCTCCTCCTCGCCTGTACTGATGAAGTGATTGAAGATGTGTGGGAAGGACGTCGATCATGGGATTGCGATTGGGGTAAGAGAGGGATTGATAGTTGAGAGGAACGAGATCTTGGTAGAATGGAATGGGGAGGGGAAGTAGGGGAAGCGGGTTGAGGAGGAGGTCGTTCATGAGATGGTGGTAAGTAAGCTATTGGCATGTTCTCACCCTTGTGCCCTCACTCGTTGCGTGCTGATTGGAGGGACGAGAGTGGGGAGTAAAAGAGATTAGAGAAGGAGACGTCGGGAAGTGATAGAGCGAGAGAGCTTACCTCGGTCCCTTGTCCAGAGCTACACTTGAAGGTATTCTAGTCTATCTAGCTGTTCCCGAGCAGAATCTATGCTGATAAGAGTGAATGGAAGGAAGGAGAGTTGAATCGGTTCCCCTCTCATCTCACTCAACTTGACAACACTCGATACAATGGAAGGAGATCGTGTGACATTATCAACAGAGCATCTCTCACTTGGATTGAACCCTCGAGGCCTCACTTTTGATTCACTCGTAATCCGCCCTTCTTCAGGATCCGACAACTCCTCCTCCTCCAATACTCGAGACGTACTCGTAGGATTCAAAGATATAGAAGATTACCGACAACGTTTATTCTTTGGTTCTACAGTTGGAAGGTGAGCGATTCGTCCACCCCCCCACTTCTTGACGCTAACCTCTAAGCTGTCCCTCTCTCTTTCAGATACGCCAATCGACTCCCAGCAGGCAAGACGACATTATCCACTGGCGCATCCATCACTCTTTCTGGTTCAGATTCAGTTTGTCTCCACGGTGGATCATCAGGATTCGACACTCTCCCCTGGACTCCCCTAACTCGATCCGAATCCTCCCTCTTCCCACCAAACGATCCATCACATCCTCTCCCTCCTCTACCCTCCGACCCAAAAGCACCCGTAAAGCAAGAATCAAAGATTTTCAGATTGTATTCCCCGGCTGGAGTTGATGGGTTTCCTTGTACTCTCGAGACAGAGGCGTTGGTCGTCGTACAAGCACCTGATGAGGAGGAGAAGAAGGAGGCATTGGGTAAAGTCAAGGTTGTGTTGAGAAGTAAGATCAAGGAGGATGGGGATGCGGATGTCGAGAAAGGTACTCCAGTCAATTTGACTGTTCATTGGTGAGTTGCTCTGTTCTCGTAAGCGCCTCTCCAGACTGGAACCTGCGTGCTTACGTAGGCTTGAACGGTTCACAGGGGTTTCAGATTGGATGATTGTTCAGAACCTGATATTCTTTCCCACTCTCTCTTTATCGACGTACGTTTCCCCTTTCTCTCTCCCTCCTTCCCTTTCTTCCATATACTAAACGCTCCTTTCCATGTTCTAGTCAAATGAGCTAGTGAGCCTAGATGAGAAAGGTTTATCAACCGGATCTATCGACAAGATCCCTCGCACTGGTCAAGGGCTCGATTACTCAAACTCTGAGAAACACCGTTTGATCGGAGATGGTTATCCAGAAGGTGGGATCGGTTGAGTCTCTCTTATCTCCTTCAGCAGGTCTAATGCGGAACTTTCTAGCTGAACGCGATATTCGAGAGAGAGACAGATCGTAATTTCTTATTCAATCCTTCTTCGTCCCAATCTTCTATTCCACTCTCTTCTACCCCTCAAGTGATTCTAACCGCTCCCCAATCCTCCTCCTCCTCCTCTCAGAAACGTCTCCAACTCTCCTTCACTTCCTCACTTCTATCTGTCCAAATCTATTCCGCTCCAGGTCTAGACGGTACCGGTCCCTTACGTAAATCCGCTCATCAACAGTCCTCCGAGAAGAAAGGATACGAAGCAAACGGAGCTTTGTTTATTGAATTTCAACAACCTGTAG
>Ga0308170_10001263_pt1 | contig 25296 bp, 20 predicted proteins | sample PhyBR2_2_FD_202136 | JGI IMG/M metagenome (GOLD analysis project Ga0308170, IMG submission 202136) | Phyllosphere microbial communities from UC Gill Tract Community Farm, Albany, California, United States - DLSLSB.R2 | ecosystem: Host-associated > Plants > Phyllosphere > Unclassified | place...
CAGGGCGTCACGTGCAAACGCAGAAAAGAAGGCAGAAGTGTCAGTTGGTCAAGGCCACCCGGAGGGCTCGGAAGAGCTTCGTAAATGGCTGTCCGGGCTCAAACCCGTCACCGGCGCGGACACAATGTTGCGCTTCACCAAGACGCCCGAAGGTTCCATAGACCTTACTTCGGCACATCCCTCCGGACTCGCCCAGCTCATGGCCGGGCGGCGCACCCGGCTGTCCACGCTGATCCGCGACCGGCAGCAGTACGTGGTGGCGGCCAGGGCTTCACGCAACATCCGGTCCAAGATCTTTGAGCTCGCCAACGACCGCGGCATCGATGCCGGCTACCTCTCCGCGGGCACTGTGGTGTGGACGTCCGCCGTCGGGGGCAAGCCCCAGCGTGTGTCCGCTCCGGTCATGCTGACCGCGATTTCCCTTACGGTCCGGCCGGGGGAGGATGACTTCGAGCTGCAGCTCACCGAGCAGGCGCAGATCAACCCGGCACTGGTGCGGCACCTGAAAAACATTCACGGCATTGTTTTCGACGTGAATGCCGTAACGCGCCTGGCGTACAGCACCGCCCGTTTCGACCCGCAGCCCGTCCTGGACCGGCTGGCCACCTTGATCCGGCCCATCCATGGAGCGGAAACGCAGCACAACCTGCTGGTTTCCACCTTCGCGGACCTCTCCGGAAACCTTGACGACCCCTGGATCAATGATGGCCACCCCATCGTCTCTGCACTGGCCACCGCCGCCGGCGGTGAAGTGGTGGACGTTAAGGAGCCGGACCCGTCCCGTTTCCCCCACCTGGACAACAGGCACCCCAAGGACGAACTGCTCCTGCTCGATGCTGACGCGGACCAGCAGTACGTGCTGGACGCAGCCCGCGCCGGCGACTCCCTGGTGGTCAGCAGCCCGCCCGGGACCGGCCAGACCCAGACCGCCATCAACACCATCGGCGCCCTGGTGGATGCAGGCAAGACCGTCCTGGTGGTGGGCGACCGCCGCGCCAGCCTCAACGAAGTCTCCGGCCACCTGGAATCGCTGGGGCTGGACTCCATCCTGTTCCAGCTTTCGGGCAACGTCAGCCCGCAGCAGTTAAAGAGTCAGCTGGTCAGGGCAATCGTCCGAAACGAAAAGTCGTTGGAGCCGCAGCTGGGGAACCTCCACAACACCCTCACTGAACACCGGCATGCACTCATGGACCACGTGGCCTCGCTCCATAACGTCCGGGAGCGCTGGGGCTGCTCGCCGTACCAGGCCATGCAGTCGCTCGCGGAGCTCACTTCCATCCATCCCGCCCCGGCAACCACCGTCAGGCTCAAGCGCAGCGTCCTGGACACCATCCGGGACCGCGAGGAGCTGGCCGGAAGGCTCCGGCGTGCGGCCGAGCTGGGCAGCTTCAGCAAGGCGGCCACCACCAGCCCGTGGCACGGAGCCAGACTCCTGACCCGCAAGGAAACCGAAGAAGCGCAGGACCTGGTCCGTTCCGTTGCCAAGAGCCTGCCCCTCCTGCGGGAGCGCATGGAAGCGGTTGCCGAACACGCCGAAATCCGCCTGGGTGAATCCTTCGCGGAATGGGGCGAACAGCTGGAACTGCTGGTCGCCGTCCGCGGGAGCCTGGACAAGTTCACCCCGGACATCTTCGACCGACCGGTGAACGACCTTATTTCCGCCACTGCTCCCTCCTCCTGGCGGCGGGAGCGGGGCATCGAGCTCACCGCCATGCAGCGTTCCAGGCTGCGCCGGGTGGCCAAGGAATACGTGCGCCCGGGCGTACACATCGCCGACCTGCACTCATCCCTCATACTGGTCCAGGAACAGCGGGCCCTCTGGGCCGGTTACGCCACCACCCAGCGGCACCCTGCCGTTCCATCCGGACTGGCCGAGATGAACGCCATGTACCGTTCGCTGGAGCAGGAGTTGGCGCAGCTGGGCGAAGCGCTGCGGCACACGGAAGGCGGCGGGGCATTGACCGCTGTTCCGTACGCGCAGCTGACTGAACGCCTCGATCGCTTGGTAGCAGACACCGATACGCTCAAGACACTGCCCGAACGTACCCTCCTGATCGAGAACATGCGCGAACACGGCCTGGGCGAGCTCCTTGCCGACCTCGCCGAACGGGAAGTCCCGGAAGGGTCCGTTGCCGCGGAGCTGGAGTTGGCCTGGTGGCAGTCCGCGCTCGAAGCAATGATCAGCGGTGACGACTACCTGGCCATGTCCGACGGTGACGCCCTGCGCCAGCTTGAGGCCGAGTACCGGCTGGCAGACAACGCGCACATCGCCAGTGGTGCTGCCCGCCTGCGGTGGGATCTGGCAGAGCGGTGGCGCGCCGCCATTGCCGCCCAGCCACGCCAGGCCGATCTCCTGCGGAGCCTGCTCAAGGACGGCCGCGTTTCCCTGCCTTCGCTCACGGCACAGGCCCCGGACCTGATCGGCACGCTGGTTCCGGTCTGGTCCGTCAGCCCCTACCTCATGACGGGCCTGCTTCCGGCGGAACAGCACTTCGACGCCGTGGTGATCCTCGATGCCGAGGCGACGTCGCTGCAGGCTGTCCTGCCCTCGATCGCCCGCGCGCAGCAGGTCATTGCCTTCGGCGACGCGCAGATTGCAACACCACGGACCTTCACAGTTGGTGTTGAACGGCTGGCGCCCGGGGAATCTGCGCACCACCGTGTGGAGAGTGCCTTTACCGCCCTGTCCGCTGTGCTGCCGGTGTGGCGGCTCAACGTGGTCTACCGCGCCGTGGATGAGGACCTCGTCCTCCAGCTGAGCAAGAGCTTTTACGGCGGTGGCTTGCGCCGGCTGCCGGAAGGCCAGTCCGCCACCGGCCTGGACCGGTCGCTGCTGGTGGAGTACCTGCCCGACGGCACCGGCCTTCCCAGCGCCGACCATGAGGGCGTTGAGTCCGTAGTGGCCGAGGTAAACCGGGTAGTGGAACTGGTTTTCGAGCACGCCCGGCTGCGTCCGCGGACCTCCCTTGCCGTGGTGACCGCCAGCCTGCGGCACGCTGCCAGGATCGGCGAGTCCATTCGGCTCCAACTGGCCAACCAGCCTGGCCTGGCCGCGTTCTTCGGCGCCGGTCCGGAATCCTTCCGGGTGGTGGACCTGGAACGTGCCCAGGGCCTGGTCCGGGACCATGTCATTTTCTCCCCGGGCTTCGGCCGGACCCCGCACGGCCGCGCACTCCACAACTTCGGGCCGCTGTCCGCGGAGGGCGGCCGGGAGAAGTTTGCCCTGGCCATGACCCGGGCACGGCGGTCACTGCATGTGCTGACCTGCTTCCGCCCGGAGGATCTGGACCACACCCGGCTCACGCACGGAGCGGTGGACCTGTACGCGCTGCTGGACCGGGAGATTTCCGGTAACACCGATCTCGGTAGCCCGGCGTCCCGGGCTGCTGCCAGCGAACAGGCGCTGGGAGCGGACCCGCTGGTGGCGGACCTGGGCGACCGGCTGCGGGCCCGTGGCGCGAGGGTGTGGCACCAGTACGACGGCGCCATCGACGTGGTAGCCGCGGCTGACCCCTTGAACACCATGGGCCAGGACGACCTGGACCTCCCGCGGCCCGTTGCCATCGAGTCGGACGGGACGGCGCAGTACCGGACCATGAGTGTGCGCGAACGGAGCAGGCTGCGCCCGCAACTGCTGGAACGCCTGGGATGGCGGTACATGCCTCTGTGGACCATTGAGGTCTTCACCGACCCCTCCTCCTGCGCAGACCGCATTGCCGGCTACCTGGGTCTAGAGAACATGGTGCTGCGGGACAGGACAGTGCAGTCCGCCGGATTCCTTGACGACGACGTTCACCAGGCCCTGAATGGGATCGATGCTGCACCGTCTGCCGCTGTGTCCTATCTGCCAGGCGATGCTGCTGCCGGAATGCGAAACAGTGACGCCGGCTGGACCCGAAACAGCGACGCCGGGAACCGGCATGAAGCCGGCAAAGCTCATGAAGCGACTCCCGCCATGGAGGGAAGGCCTGAGGAAGAAAGGTCTGCTGACGACCGGCCCGGGGGAAACCGGCCACACGAAGACAGGCCCCAGGAAGATAGGGCCCAGGAAGACAGGGCGGAGGAAGACATGCGCCAGGACGAGAACAAGAACAACAAGACGTCGCCGGAATCCGGTGTGTCCGCTGCTGCGGCTCCACCCTGGGCCGGCAACGCGGGCCGCGCACCGAAAGGCGATAGCGAGGAGCTCCTCCCAAGCAAGGCCGCGGAGGACGACGCCCGCAGTTGGGGTGACCGCGAGGACGACCACGATACCTGGTTGAAGGAACAGAAGCCTCCGCACTGGGGCTGACCGCAGCCCCATGGCTGGACTTGGCTGAAGTATGCTCACGGCGGCCCGACCAGGACGAAGAACAGCTTGCCTTGGGTGGAGGCTCCGGCCAGCCGGGATGATTGTTCCGCGTTGGCCGCCACCACGATGAGTCCATCCGTCTCAGTGGTGCCCAGCCATTGCCCGCTCTGGCCTCCATTGTTCGAGGTCCACAAGACAGGTACTGCAGCTGCCAGGACTTCTGAGGGGACCTGCTGGTCAAACCCGTTCGCTGAGGTCAGCACCACGTTGACCAGCTGGCCCGGGGAGACCAGCTGGATGGATGCGGCGTCCGCCATCCGCAGTGGAACGGCTGCCGAGCCGGGCGGAGTACCTGCCAGCAACCCAGGGCCCAGCAGTTGGGCGTCCGTGAGGAGCTGCCCCTTGCGCATCGGCGCGGCGAGCTGCTTGCCGGTTGCGGCGCCGCTTTCCTGAAGAGAGCCGTCGGCCACCATGCCGGGCGGAACCTGAACACGGGTCAGGTCTGTTGCTGTAACCGCGGTTCCGGCGGGAAGGTCCCGTGCAGCGGCCAGCGCCGTGACGGTGGACAGCGGGGCAGGAGTGAGCTGCTGGACAGCAATGGCTGCAGCGGCGCAAAGCAACAATGCTGCGGCGAGGCGGCGGTTCCGGTTCAACCAGGAGGCACACCGTGCCCGGAGGGGACGCGGTTTTCCGCGGCCTCCCACGGTTCGGGGGTTGGTGGGGAGCCGGAAGCCGTCGCGGCGACGGCGGGGAAGTCTGGGCATGCGCCCACGCTAGTTGCGGAAGGGGCGGCAGGGGAGCCGGGACGGGTGCTATGTGGACAACGGCGGCCGGCGCTGGAACGCGCCGGCCGCCGTCGTGCTAAGACTTCGCCTGTTTAGTTGGCAGCTGCTGCCGGGGCCGAAGCTGCGGGGGCGGCAGCAGGTGCTGCAGCCGGGGCTGCGGCAGGTGCGGGGGAGACGGAGCTGCCCTTGGAATCGCGGGAGTCCGTGCGGTAGAAGCCCGAGCCCTTGAAGACGACGCCGACGCTGTTGAACTTCTTGCGCAACGTGCCCTGGCATTCGGGGCAGGACGTCAGGCTACTGTCCGAGAACGACTGGACGATGTCGAAGGCGTGGCCGCAGTCCTTGCAGGCGTAAGCATATGTTGGCACTGGTGCTCCTCCTCATGGGCAAACGAGAGGTCCCGTGCTGCCAGTTGGTAAAACCTTTAGCAGTCGCAGGGCCTGAGTGCTAATTCTATCACCGACCCCGGACGGCCCGGGGTCAGGAGCCGCCTGCCAAGGGCCGGTATCCCGACGGCGCCAGGACGGCCGGAACCGGCCGGTCGAATTCCTCCGCCGGTATCCGGCCCGCAGGCAGCAACTCATCGTCGTAAATAACAGCAGCGAGCGGAATTTCCTTCCCGGCCGTGGCAAGGTGCCCTAGGAATTTGTCGTAATAGCCACCGCCCTGACCGATCCTGTTGCCGGACAGGTCCACCGCGGTGGCCGGAATGAAAAGTACTGCCGCGCCGGCTGCGGTCTCGGGGCCATACCGGGGTCCCGCGGGCTCAAGGATCGGTGCATACTTGCTGCGCTCAAAACCGGTGTCCGGAGTCCAAAACACCCAGCTCAGCTCCCTGCCGGGTTCGCACACGGGAAGCAGGACCTTATGCCCGCTGGCGTGCAGGGCATGCATCAGCGGCAGGGTTGGCGGTTCCTGTCCCACTCCGAGGTACACGCAGGCGGTACCGGGCTGGCTCCCCGTGACAGTCCCGGCCCACGCCTCCCCGTGTGCGGCCAAGGCTGACCCCGCCGCTTCCAGCTGCGCGGGCGTCAGCCCTGCGCGGCGGCGTCGGTGCGCGGCCCGGATATCGTCCTTGATGGCGTTAGTCTCCTGCAGCATGCTGTCCTTCCTGCCTTGTCTGTGTTCCGCTTTTCAGCCCCGACTGGCGGCCTGCCGTTCGGAGGTTACTGAAATGCTTGACGCTGACGTTAGATTAGACCGGTGAATACCAGTAACCCCAGAGTCCGCAAAGCCGTCATTCCCGCAGCGGGCCTGGGCACCAGGTTCCTGCCTGCCACCAAGGCGATGCCCAAGGAAATGCTTCCCGTGGTAGACAAGCCTGCCATCCAGTACGTGGTGGAGGAAGCCGTGCATGTGGGCCTGAACGACGTGCTGATGATTACAGGACGCAATAAACGTGCCCTGGAGGACCACTTCGACAGGGTGCCGTCACTTGAATCTACGCTGGAGGACAAGGGGGATACCGAGAAACTGGCGTCCATCCAGGCTGCCAGCCAGTTGGGTGACATCCACTACGTTCGGCAGGGGGACCCTCACGGACTGGGGCACGCCGTGCTCCGCGCCAAGCAGCACGTGGGCAATGAAGCCTTCGCTGTCCTCCTCGGGGACGACCTGATTGATGCCCGGGACGAGCTGCTCAGCACCATGATCGACGTACAGGCGAAAACGGGAGGGTCCGTCGTCGCCCTCATTGAGGTGGAGCCGTCGCAGATCAGTGCCTACGGCTGCGCCGACATCCAGGCGATTGACGGCGAGGACTACGTCCGCGTCAACCGGCTGGTGGAGAAGCCCTCGCCGGAGGAAGCGCCGTCCAACCTGGCGCTGATCGGGCGCTATGTGCTGCACCCTGCCGTGTTCGAGGTCCTTGAGCACACCGAGCCGGGACGGGGCGGCGAGATCCAGCTGACGGACGCCCTGCAGGAGCTCGCCACCGGTGACGCAGAAGGACATGGCGTGTACGGAGTCGTGTTCCGCGGCCGCCGCTACGACACCGGCGACAAACTGAGCTACCTCAAGGCCTGCGTCCAGCTGGCCATCGACAGCGCAGACCTGGGTCCGGGCCTGCGGGAGTGGCTCCCCGGGTTCGCGGCCAGCCTGTCCCGCTAAACGTCATGCGCACTGGTCCCATCTGGCCTGCCACCCTCGAATGCGGCGACCTTGTCCTGCGGCCCATCAGGTACCGCGACAAGAAGGAGTGGACGGCGGTCCGGTCGCGTAACAGTGAATGGCTGGCGCCGTGGGAGGCCTCCAACCCGGACCCCATGGGCGGGCTCCCTGATTACCGGCACATGGTCCGCTCGCTCAATATCCAGGCCGCACAGGCCACGGCACTGCCCTTCCTCATCACCGAGTGGAGGCCGGGCCTCAGGAATCCTGCCATCGTTGGCCAGCTGACAGTGTCCTCCATAGTCTGGGGTTCAGCCATGATGGCCACCCTGGGTTACTGGGTAGACCAGGACCGGGCGGGACATGGAATAGCCCCCACCTCCGTGGCCCTGGTGACCGATCATTGCTTCCGCACCCTCGGCCTGCACCGGATGGAGATCAACATCCGCCCGGAGAACGGACCAAGCCTGCGGGTGGTGGAGAAACTGGGATTCCGGGACGAAGGGTACCGGCCGCGTTTCCTGCATATCAACGGCAAATGGGCTGACCACCGCTCATTCGCGCTCACTGCGGAAGAAGTCCCCGACGGCCTCCTGGCCCCCTGGCTGGCAACGCGCCGGTCATAAACCCGATGGTTTACCGCCGGGGGCACGACACACCGGTGGTAATGCGGCCTGAGCAGGCATGATGCTCATACGGTTTTGAGTGTGGACTTCCCCCTTAGCAGCTCAGTGATCCTTGTGGTTGCCGTCGCGCTCTGGATTGTATGGGTTGCCCCTTACGTCCTCCGGAACCGCAGGCACCAGTTCCAGCCCGCCGGCGACTTCCTGGCAGACGCCCCCGCCGATCAAGGGCCGGACTCCCGTGCCGGCCTGGTTCTGAACGTCGCCGCCCAGCAGGAGAAAGCCATGGAAACCAGGAAGAGTGCCGCACCCGCTGCCGGCACTGCAAGCACCCCACCGGCCCGGTTCCGCGTCCGCTACGGCCGCACCGCCCTGGCCCTTGTGGGACTGCTGTCCCTGGTTACTGCCTTCATCTCGGGTGTACTGCTTGCGTTCGGCATTGGCTCAGCCGCTCTTCCGCTTCTGTGCACCGTGCTGACTGTCGCGTCGGTGGTGCTGCTGCGCTGGCTCGCTGTCCGCGACCGCAGGGCAAAGGTCAACGCTGCCTTCCGTTCGGCCATGAGCGCTCCGGCACCCCGCCCGGATGCCGCCGTCGTAATTCCCAGCAAGCCTTCAGCTGCCCCCGCACCGAGGGAAAGCCCGCTTTTCGACGCTGAGGCAGGCCAGGCCAAGGCCAAGCCGCTGACGGCCGTGGAGCTCCGCGAAGCCGCGCTCGCTGTAGCCGTCGCCGCCGGCGACCCCAGTGCGGCAGCGGCTGCGGCTGCTCCCTCCGGAACCCCCTGGGAGCCGGTGGAGGTCCCCAAGCCTGTGTACGTGGAAGCTGCCAAGGCCGAGCGGCCTGAGCCGGAGCCGCTCGAACTTCCGGAGGCACCCAAAGCTGTTGGCAAGCCTTCGCTGAAAAAGGGTGCGGCCGGGGCGCCTGCGGCGGAAGCAGCAGCCGCAGCGGAGGCCCAGCAGTTGTCCAAGGCCCAGAGTGCACTGAGCAACCTCGACGACGTCCTGCAGCGCCGCCGGGCCTAAGACCGGGTGGAACGGCGCAACGTCCCCTTCAAGGCGCCGGGGCTCCAATTGGCATTGGGCCGGGAAAATTTGTAGCCTAGGGACACCGGTTCCGCAGCAGCGGGGAGATCCTCGCAGGCCGCGGCACTTCCGGGGCTATAGCTCAGTTGGTAGAGCGCTTCGTTCGCATCGAAGAGGTCAGGAGTTCGAATCTCCTTAGCTCCACCACTTGCAGGTGCAGAACGGCCCGTTCCGGGCCGAAGCCCCGAACCTGAGCTTTCTTGCGGCAATCTTGTAGCTCCCGCTGTAGCACACCAGCCAATTGCATGTGCATGATTTTCCCAGGCCGGAACGATCCGTTGGGGGAGATCATGAACCGAAAAGCAATGGCATTCACGGGCGCGGGTATGGTTCTCGCAATCGCGGGCTGCGCCTCCGGGCCGGGCGCAGAGTTTGGCAGTGGCACAGCCCCGGTTGCCTCCCCGCCGGCGTCTGCCGCCTCTTCCAGCGGGCCCCGCCCATCACCGTCCGGGCAGGCCCATGACCGGCCGGTAGGAGTCTCGGTCATCCCCCTCGGGAAGAACAACGGTGTCGAAGCCAGGCTGCCCATCAACGCCTACTTCGCGGCCCCCGGCATGGAAATCAGGTTCGACGCCTCGGACTCTGTCGGCGGTGTCGACAGCTACGAGTGGGACTACGACGGCGATGGCACTTACGATGCGACCACCAGCGACCCGGTCTTCAGGCACACCTACACCGACGAGTTCGACGGGGAAATGATCCTTCGCGTATCGAACATCGTCGGCAGCACCCACATCCTGCGAACCCCGGTTCACGTCAGCGCCAGGCCGTACTTCCATCCCTTGGCGCCGCCCGCCAATGTCCAGGTCCGGGTCCTGTCCACGATCAACGGCATCAGCGAAATCAGAGTCAGTTGGGAGTCAAATGACCCTTCGGCGGATTCCTGGGCTATTGCCATCAACGGCATGCCGGTGGGACGGATCGAAAAATCGGCGCGCTCCACCACTGTTACAGACGTGGAGCGGAAAGAAGACGTCCTTGTGCAGGTTTTCGGGATCACTGCCGGCATGGAGGTCGGTGACCGGGCGGGCACAACGCTGCCGGCCGTCAGGTAGCGGCATAAGGAAACCACGCATACGCCACTTCAGCCTTTTTGTTGGCCAGCCATGGTTGAACAAAGCCGGACTCACGGGGCCAAATAGAGAGGAGTCTATTAAGCCAGCCAGGCTTAGTAGGCTCACTGGTGGAACGGGAGGGATTGAGGGATGAATTTGCGCAGGAAGGCCGGCACGGCCACAACCCGCATCAGTACGAGGACCGCCGGGGTGTTTGCCGCGGTAATGATCCTTGGTTATGTCACCGCAACAGGCGCCGGGGCCGCAGACCATCCGGCCGTACCGTCCGGTCCTCCAGTTGCGGCACAGACAGCATCACCCTCGCTGGCTACCGACCAGTTCATCGTGAAGTTCAAATCGGCCGCCGCCGGGAGCCCCACAGAACGGGACAAAACCTACACAAAGGCTGTCCGCGAGACGTCCATCGACGTCAGGGAGATCAGGACCACCGCGGCTGACACCAAGGTGGTAAAAGCAAGCCATAGGCTCAACGCCGAGGAATCGAAGCTCGTGCTGCAGAGCATCGCCGGGGGCGATAACGTGGCATCAGTGGAGCCGGACATCCTCCTGCAACCAACGGCCACTCCCAACGACCCCTACTATTCCCAGCAATGGGCCTTATCCGATCCCAACGTAGGCATCCGGGTCCCGTCTGTCTGGGATAAAACCACGGGGACAGGCCAGATCGTCGCCTTGATCGACACCGGAATCACAGCGCACAGCGACCTCAATGCCAACGTCATCGCCGGGTATGACATGATCGCTGACCCGACTGCCTCAGGAGACGGTGACGGCAGGGACGCCGACCCCTCCGACCCGGGGGACTACCGTACCGCAGGGGCATGCGGGTCCGTTTCACCCTCCAACTCGTCCTGGCATGGGACCCACGTGGCGGGGATCATCGCCGCCGTTGCCAATAACGCTGAGGGGGTCACCGGGGCGGCTCCAGGGGTCAAAATCGAGCCGGTCCGGGCGCTCGGCGATTGCGGCGGCTATCTTTCCGACGTTATCGATGGCATCACATGGGCTTCCGGAGGAACGGTCGGCGGCGTGCCGGCCAATCCCAATCCGGCAAAAACCATCAACCTCAGTGTCGGTGGAACTGCTGCGTGCCCATCCGCTATGCAGGCCGCCATTGATGCAGCCGTAGGCCGCGGTACCACTGTCTTTGTGGCTGCCGGCAACGAGAACCAACCGGCAGCGAACAATGCCCCGGCCAACTGCAACAACGTCATCACCGTCGGTGCCTCGAACCAGTCCGGGGCCAGGGCGTCATACTCAAATTACGGTGCCGCCGTTGACCTCATGGCCCCGGGGGGCGACACAGGGGCGGGAATCCTGTCCACGTACAACGCCGGGGCAACAACTCCTGGCGCAGAGACGTACGGCTACCTCATGGGAACTTCGATGGCTACCCCCATGGCGGCTTCAGTAGGCGCCCTCATGAAGGCCGCTGATTCCTCTCTGACGCCCTCGCAGATAGAAGCGAAGCTGAAGGCAACGGCCAGGCCTATGCCGGGGGCCTGTTCAGGAGGCTGCGGGGCAGGCCTGATCGACGCCTCGGCAGCTGTTGTCTTTCCGGCCACGCAGACGCCGATCGCCGTCAAGGCCGCGTCACTGAACGGTGCGCTGGGAGCGGCCACAACAGGGGAGGTATACGGTCTCAAGGACAACGGAGGGTACCAGTGTTTCGAGCACGGATGCATCCTTTATTCGCCGGCATCCGGAGCCCATGTCTCGACCGGTGCCATCCGGACTCTTTGGGCGGGGACTGGATATGAGAACGGTGGGCTCGGCTACCCGGTGACTGATGAGGTGCCGGGCCTGCGCGACGGCGGGGTCTACCAGAACTACCAGGGCGGCGCGATCGTCTGGTCACCGGCCACCGGCGCCCACGTCTCGGTCGGGGCAATCCGTGGCCTGTGGGCGGCAACCGGATACGAGAATGGCCGTCTGGGATACCCCGTCACAGATGAGGTGCCGGGCCTGCGCGACGGCGGGGTCTACCAGAACTACCAGGGCGGCGCGATCGTCTGGTCACCGGCCACCGGTGCCCATCTCTCGGTCGGCGCCATCCGCGGTGAATGGGCGGCGAAAGGCTACGAAAATGGCATCCTGGGCTATCCCGTCACCGACGAAGTTTCGGGTCTCCGTGATGGAGGGGTGTACCAGAATTACCAGCGCGGCGCCATCGTCTGGTCCCCGGCCACCGGGGCTCACACGTCCTTCGGAGGCATCCGATCCGTGTGGGCTTCGACAGGGTTTGAATCCGGCCGGCTTGGCTACCCGATGAGTGACGAGTATGCGACGGGCAACGATGGAAGCGTAGCCCAGAACTATCAAGGTGGCGTGATCCACTGGACTCCCAGCGGTTCCTACATCTCCTGGCAGTAGCCGGGAACAGCGCTGACCCACGAGGTTGTCAGGCCGGTCTTCACTCGATGTTGACCGTCCCGTCCTTGGAGATCGTGATCCTGCCGTCTTGGAAGTCCTGGGCTGTGCTGCCGTCAGCCGCCACATAGTTGTCCGTGGTGGGGTAGCCCAGCCTGCCCTCTTCGAAACCGCTCTCCGCCCATGCTTTGCGCGTTGCGCCGATGGACAGATGCACGGCGGTGGCCGGGCTGGAAACCAGCGCGCCCTTTTGGAAGTTGGTGTAGGCGCCCCCGTCCTTCAGGCCGGTGACGAGGTTTGAGGTTGGGAAGCCGAGGGTGTCCAGTCCTCCCACATCATCGAATTTGGCGCTGTAATCCCTTGCCATTGAGTAGGCGCCGAGGGCTGCCGTCCAGTAGATCGTGCCGCCCTGGTAGGTTTGCTTCACCCCGCCGGAGACCGGAATCTCGTCACTGGTGGGGTAGCCCAGGAAGCCATTCTCATAGCCGGTAAGGGCCCAGGCGCTCCGGGTTCCACCGATGGATACATGCGTCCCGCTGGCTGCTGACCACAAGAGCGAGCCGTACTGGAAGTCCTGGTATACACCGCCGTCCTTGATGCCGATCTGGGGGCTGGTCGGGTAGCCCAGGGCGCGGCCCATCGCTAGGTACTTCTCAAGAATTGCCCCGTTCACCACGAAGGTTCCGGCAGGGGTGGAGGTGATGACGCCTCCCTGGTAATCCTGGGCAACACCGCCGGGAACGGCGTATTCATCGCTGGTTGGGTAACCGAGGATGCCGGACTCATATCCTGTGGAGGCCCAAACGCCCCGGATCGCGCCGGCGGAAAGCCGTGGGCCGAAGGAAGGGGTCCAGATGATGGCCCCGCCCTGATAATTCTGGTAAGCGCCGCCGTCCTTCAAACCGTAGACCACGTCCGTGGTGGGGTAGCCAAGCCGCCCGTTCTCGTACCCTGACGAGGCCCATTTGTCACGGATCGGTCCTATCGAAAGATGCGCTCCGAGGGAAGGTGTCCAAAGAATGGCGCCGCCTTCATAGTTTTGGTAGACACCGCCGTTCCTCAGGCCGCCAACTTCGTCCGTGGTGGGGTAGCCGAGGGGACCGTTTTCATACCCCGTCGTTGCGTAGAGCCCCCGGATGCCGCCCACTGAGGTCCTGGCGCCGGTGCCAGCCGACCACAGGATGGCCCCGCCCTGGAAGTTTTGATAGGCGCCGCCGTTCCGCAGTCCACCTGTCTCGTTCGAGGCAGGGCTTCCCAGCCCGCCCGCCGGGCCGCCTGTCTCTGCATATTTCCCCGTGATCGCTCCAAAGGGATTGGCGGTGTAGGGGGTAAAGACGTCGTCCACGGCGCCCATGATGATCCGGTCGCCGGGCCTGCTGGTGCGCAGGAACTGGTTGACGACGCTGAGGCTGGTGGAGATGCAGCCGGCGGATGTGGTGCGGCCGGCGTGCAGGAATATCGCGTAGGACGCTCCCTGGACGGTGTCCATGTCAGGGCGGCGGTTGTAGTTGATGACGGCCGCCTGCTCGTAGTACCCCTGGTTCATGTAGTAGTAAAGGTTCTCGTCGGAAGGACCTCCGGCACCTTCGAAGTACTGGTTGTAGGTGGGGCCGTACTCGCCGCCCCAACGGGAGTTTGGGTTGAGCGTATGGTAGGCGAGGGCCGTCCCAGGGTTGCTGCGGCCCAGGGCCTCGGTGACGCTGTAAGACCCCGTAGGGGACTTGAAAGTGTCCTCCCAGGTAAGCCCGGGCGCTGCGAAACCTTTCAGCCCGGCGTAGCCCCAGTCCTGCCATTCCTGCACATAGCTGCTGCCGGAACGGACACACCCGGTGATGGTCACGACGTTCGACTCACGGCTTTCGGCGGTGGCAAACGTAACCCGGTTGGCGGCGTAACTCCAGTACTTCGTTTGCCCGGCGGAGAGGCGCTGGCAAGGGTTATAAACCTGCGGTGAAGCTTCCGCGCTGCCTGTGCCCAGGAATGCGCTGGCTGCCATGACTGCCACGGCCAAAGCGATGGATAAGGGTTTGGGAGTAGGCACAGGGCTTCCTTCTTCCGGGGCGGGAATGGTTTTCCCTGCAGAGATGACGTTAAGAATTCCGGAAACAGCTCTGACGTGGGCTGACACAGGTTCCAGGCCGTTTGGAGATAGGCTACCGGTCCGGCGACCCTTGTCAGCGAAACACCGTTGAATGCCCCGTTCGTGGCGCCCGGCAGGCCTAGAGTGGGCCCATGGGAATCATCATCGGACTTCTTGTCATCTGGCTCATCCTGTCCATCATCGGGTTCGTGGTGAAGGGCCTTATCTGGCTCGCCATCATTGGCCTGGTCCTCTTCGTAGCCACCGGCGTCTGGGGCTGGCTGAAACGCAGGACCAACGCCTGACCCCATTCCGCGCCTGAACGGATAGGGGGACCGCCAAGCCGCGGGGTGTAACCGCCGAAGGACCCTAGCCTTTCCCTTGCTTGTGGCATCACGCTTGCTCCATGAGCCTCACAGCGACGGCGGGCGGCCTCACGCCTTTGGATCCTCCGGTTCGGCGAAACGTTGCAGCCAACCGCGCACTCCACCCGGACCGTCCTTGGGTTCGTGCCGTCAGGATCCTGGTCGGGCTCTTCGTGCTCGCTGCACTCGTCCAGAAGACCTTTGATGCAACCCTGCCGGGCAACGATGTGGACGTCCCGCAGCTTTATTCGGAGTTCACTGTTCAGGGGAACCTCGCGTTCGGGCTTGTCCTGATGCTCTCGGCAGGGCGCAGGCGGGGTCGGTTGCCGTTGTGGTGGGACCACCTCTTCGGGGCACTGGTCCTGTATCTGGTCATGACCGGCATCATCTACGTGGTGCTCGTGGCCCCGCCGGGGGAACCGTGGTGGACCTTGGACTTGTACTGCCCCCAGCTTGTCCATCACCGCCTGGCTCCGCTGGTGGCAGCCCTTGACTGGCTGCTTGTAACCCGGACGGTCCGCGGCCCCTGGTGGCGGCCACTTGCCTGGTTGGGGTACCCCGTGGCGTTTCTGGCGTTCTCCTGGATCCGGGGCGGGATTGACGGGTGGTACGTCTACGACTTCCTTGACCCCACCCTCGAAGGCGGCTGGGCGAGGGTGCTGTGGTCCACCACCCAGGTGCTCTTCGCGTTCCTCGCCGTATCAGTCGCCGTCCATGTTGCCGGTAACGTCCGGGCGCGGCTGGCGGCCGGCAAACTGCCTACCTCGAACGCCGTTAGATCCAGCCCTTCTTCTTGAAGATTCCGTACATGAGCGCCCCGGCGGCAACCATGAGGACCAGCGCGTAGGGATAGCCGAAGAGCCAGTGAAGCTCTGGCATATTGTCAAAATTCATCCCGTAGATTCCGGCCACGAAGGACGGCGCGAACAAGATGGCAGCCCAGGACGAAATCTTCTTGACCTGTTCGTTCTGCTCGGCGCTGGCTTCATTCTGCCGGTTGGCGGTCAGCGTTCCGTCCAGTGTCAGGGCGTTCTGCAACAGGTCCCGGAACGAGTCCGCCCGGGAGATTACCCGTTCAACGTGGTCTTCCACATCACGGAGGCTGTGCCGCAGGTCGCTTTCCACCTGGTATTTTTCAAAGCCCCGCTTCAGCTGGTCCAGCATCTCCGGCAGGGGGTGGATGGCGCGCTGGAACTGGATGACCTCACGGGCCAGTTCGTAAATGCGGCGGGACACGGAGGAATCTCCGCTGAACAGTTGGTCCTCAATCTCGTCGATGTCGTTCTCCAGCCCCGCCACCACCGGTGCATAGTCATCAACCACCCTGTCCAGTAGGGCATACAGCACCGCTTCGGGGCCGTGCTGGAGGAGGTCCGGCCGTGTCTCCAGCCTCCGCCGAACAGTGGCCACTCCCGCTGTTTCGGCGTGCCGAACCGTCACCACGAAGTTCTTGCCCGTGAAGACGTGGAGCTCGCCGAACTCCACGGTCTCGGCCTCGTCCAGGTACCGGGCCGGCCGCAGTACGGTGAAGAGGTTGTCATCGTAACGCTCCAGCTTGGGCCGCTGATGGGCGGAGACTGCATCCTCCACCGCCAGGGCGTGGAGCCCGAACTCGGAAGCCACGGCAGCCATTTCCTCAGCAGTGGGCCGGTAAAGCCCGATCCACGCCATGCCGCCATGCCGGGCCAGGGTTTCAAAGGTTTGCTCAAGGCTTTCAGGCTCTGCGTGCCGGACGCCGTTGACGTAGACGGCGTTATCGATGATGGTCATTCAGGAAATCCTAGCTGCCGAAGCTGCGGCGCTGCTGAGGCCGCTGATAAGGGGCTCGGTCCGGTAGGGGATGTGGGTGTGCAGGGCCAGAACGGTCTCTGTCCGGATGACGCCCTTGATCCGCAGCACCTGCCGCAAGGACGCCTGGAGATTGTGGGTGTCCGTGGCCACCACCCGGCACCACACATCTCCGCGGCCGGAGATCTCGTGGACCTCCAGGACCTGCGGAATAAGCCGCAGGGCCGCCACCACGCCGTCGAGCTCGCGGTGGGAGACTTCGATGGTCACGAAGGCCACCACGTCATAGCCCACCGCCTCCAGGTCAACTTCGCGGCCTCCTCCGCGCAACACGTCTGCGCGCAGGAGGCGGCGCACGCGCGATTGCGCGGTGTTCCGGGCGATCCCCAGGGACTCACTGAGCTCGCCGATCTGGATCCTCGGATCCCTGATAAGGGCCAGCAGGATCTTCAGGTCCGTGGCGTCCAACTTGTTCAAGATCGTCACTCTCCATCACATCAGAATCCGTAAGTTGATGATTCTGCTCAATTATCCACTCAGAAACCGATGGATGGCGCAGCCTTAACGCACTCTTGAACCATCACAGTTGTATCCGCGCCGGGCTCTCACAAGGACCACCTGCTGCGGCGATCCCCTAAGGCGGCACAATGACGGTCTTCAGCGAACTGCGCATGCGTCCGGCAGCGGCCGCGCCCAGCGGGTGGAACGCCTCCACCACGGCGCGGCTGGTCATTTCCGGCGCGGCCATTTTCCTGCTTCTCGTGGGCGCAAATCTGGCCACGCCGCTGTACCCGCTGCTGCAGGCCAACCTGGGACTGTCCAGCCTTGAGGTGACCGCAGCGTTCGCCAGCTATGTCCTGGCGTTGGTGGGAACGCTGCTGTTGGCCGGGCACTGGTCGGACCATATCGGCCGGCGGGCTGCCCTCCTGGTCGCGGTACTGACGGGGCTAGCCGGCGGCTGGATCTTTGCGGAAGCCCAAACGCTGGCAGCTCTGTGCGCCGGCCGCGCGCTGCAGGGAGCAGCGGTCGCGCTCGCCACCGGGGCCAGTGCCGCCGCCCTGCGCGAGCTGCTGCCGTCCCGCCCGGAGTGGGCTTCGCGCTTCACTCTGCTGGCGTCTTCCGGGGGAGTGGCCGCGGGCCCTGTGATCGGCGGGCTCCTGTCGCTGCTTCCCGGCGCCACCACGGCCCCGTACGTTGTCCACTCGCTGCTGCTTGCCGGGATTCTGGTCCCGCTGTACCTGGTCCGCGCAAGGCCGGCCATCCTGGCCCCGGCGCCGTCCCGTCCGCTGCACGCCCTCGCGCCGCGGCGCCCCTCCGTTTCCCGGCAGGCGAGGGGCGCTTTCTGGCTGGCTTCCGGCGTCGGATTCGTGAGCTTTGCCATGTTCGGGTTCTCACTGTCCCTGGCCCCGGGCTATTTTGCCCAGGTTCTGGGCACGGACTCCCGGCCGCTGATCGGCGTACTGGCTGGCCTGCCGCTGGGCGCCTCGGCCCTCAGCCAGCTGGTGACCGTGCGCGGACGCCTGACCGTGCCTGCAGGTCTTGCCGTCCTCGGCATCTCCGTCCTGTTCCTGGGAGCGGCGGGCGCCTGGCACAGCCCCCTGCTGTTGGTCGGCGCCGCCGTAACCGCAGGATTGGGGCAGGGCCTGGCATTCCGCACCGTCTTCAACGAGGTTGCCGGCAGGGTGGAGCCTGCCCGCCACGCCCAGATCATCAGCACGGTTTACGTCATTACCTACCTGGGAAGCGCTGTGCCCGTCCTGGGACTGGGCTGGGCCAGTGCCGCATTCGGAATGACCGCCGCTGTCCAGGGTTTTGTCCTGCTGTGCGGCGCGGCCGCTCTGATCCTGTCCGGCACCACCCTGGCCGCCACGTTCGCCCGGAAGGCAACGGGTCAGGCAGCGCAGCCTCCCGGTTCCCGGGGCAATCGGAGCTAGTCAGGAAGAGGGCCGTGGTTGCCCTGGATGTGTTCGAAAACGAGGGTGGTCTCGGTGTGGCCCACGACGGGATCGGTGGCCAGGTTGTCCAGCACCCAGTCCCGCAGGTCTTCGGTGCTTCCGACAGCGATGTGCAGCAGGTAGTCCACCGAACCTGACGTGTGGAAGGTTGAGAGCACAGCCGGCAGGTGCGGGACGCGTGCGGTAAAGCGGTCGATCTGGTCCCGGTCATGCGCGCGGAGCCGGACGGCCACCAGCGCCTGCACCGACCGGCCGATGGCCGACAGGTTCAGCTTGGCCTCATATCCCTGCACGATGCCCCGCTCCGACAACGCACGCGTCCGCATCAGGGCTGTGGAGGGTGCGATGCCCACCATCTCGGCCAGCTGCTTGTTGGAAATCCTGGCGTCGGCAACGAGGGCTTCAAGCAGGCGCTCGTCAATGGCGTCCAGGGGTTCAGGATGTGCCCCCGGCCTGATGTTCCTGGGATTCGTACTCACGGCGGTTCCTTCCACGCAGTCTTTGGTTCATCCTAGACTGCAGAATTTCCTCCATCCGCGCAGTATGGGCGCGTCTTGCCGAATATCCACCCCGTTCAATGCGAGTCAGAGGTACTTAATTCAGGAGCAGCACGCGAGCTCAGGCAGTAGCCGGTCCGGTTCGGGGATGGACGACGGCGACAGTTGCGGCGGTGAGGCATGCCAGGGTGATAACGGCTCCCGCAAGGGCGCCCCAGCCCCACGCCTGGAAGACCAGGCCGCCGGCCCAACCCAGGAGGCTCGAGCCAAGGTAGTAGGCCAGGTTGTACAGCGAGGCTGCCTGGGCCCGGCCGGCGCTGGCGATGGCGCCGGTCCACCCGGAGCCGATGCTGTGGGCGGCGAAGAAGCCGCCGGTGAACACCACCAGCCCGGACAGGATCAGTACCAGGGACGGGGTGAGGGTCAGGGCGAGGCCGGCCACGGCGAGGGCAAGTCCTGCCAGCAGGACATTCCGCCGGCCGAACCGCGTGGTCAGGCCCGCGGCCCAGCGGGACGAGACGGTCCCGGACAAGTAGGCCAGGAAAATGAGGCTGATCACGGTGGCGGGGAGCCCGAAGGGCGCCCCGGACAGCCGGAAGCCCAGATAGTTGTAGACGGCCACGAATCCGCCCATCATCAGGAACGCCTGGGCGTAGATGGCCAGCAGCCGGACATTGCGCAGGTGGGCGCCTAGAGTTTGGATGGCGCTGCGGAGGCCGGCAGCCTCGGCGGGGACGAACCCCTTGGCGCGGGGGACCAGGACCAGGAACGCGACGGCGGCAACCGTCGCGAGCAGGGATACGGCCAAGGCTGCGGACCGCCAGCCCCAGAGCTCGCCAACCGGTCCCGCCACGAGCCGGCCGGACAGGCCGCCAAGGGTGGTGCCGGCGACATAGCTTCCTGCTGCCAGCGCGGCGTGGGCTTTGCTGACCTCCTCATTGAGGTAGGCGATGGCGACGGCGGGGATGCCGCCGAGGGCCATCCCTTCCAGCAACCGCAGCACGAGCAGCATGGTGAAGTTGGCGGACAACGGCACCAGCAGTCCCAGGATGGTCGCCGCGGTGATGCCCCACATCATGGCCTTCACCCGGCCGATACGGTCTGCCAGGAACGACCATGGGATCACCGTGGCGGCCAGGCCCATGGTGGCCAGGGAGATGGTTAGGGCGGCCTCGGCAGCAGTAATGTCCAGGTCGGCCGCCATAAGGGGCAGGACCGCCTGGGTGGAGTAGAGCTGGGCGAAGGTGGCCACGCCGGCGCAGGACAGGCCGGCGAGGATGCGGCCGTAGTCCCGTGATCCCTTGGGGTGGCCGCTCCAAAGGGGAGTAGGGCCAGTGCCCGCTGGTGCGTTCTGTGGCATCCAGTCAGAGTAGTCCTCCGCCAATGAATGCTTCCAATGCATGCTTTCTGTCAAACTCATATCAGGAGTGGATCATTGACCGAGCAGGATTTGGAGGGGTTCCATTGGAACCGGACCGGAAACAACTGGCGCAGCTGCTGCCGCTCCTGCCGATCCTCTCGGAGCTGGGCCGGACCGAGCATGTGACGGAAACGGCGGAACTGCTCGGAGTACCGCAGTCCACGGTGAGCAGGGCACTGGCCCGCGCCAGCGCCGCCGTCGGCACCGAACTCCTGGTCCGGGATGGCCGGGGGATACGCCTGACTCCCGCCGCCCGCACGCTGCTGCCCTACATCGAGCACGCGCTCGCGGAGTTCCAGGCCGGCCTGGACCTGGTCCGGAACGAGTCCGAGGTGGTCCGCGGCACCGTATCCGTGTCCTTCCAGCACACGTTCGGCGAGGCCACCCTGCCCCTGCTGATCAGCGCCTTTCGCGCCCGGCACCCGGGAACCGGCTTCCGTCTCAGCCAGGGCGCCCGGAGCACCTGCCTCGACGAACTTGCCGCCGGCGAAGCCGACCTTGCCCTTACGGCCCCCGTGGCCCCGCCCGGCAAGAACCTCGACTCGGCCCCGCTGTACCGCGAGCCGCTCCGGCTGGTGGTGCATCATGGCCACCCGCTGGCACGTCAGCGGGTGGCGCGGCTGGCCGACATCCGCAACGAGCCCTTCGTGGCCCTGGGGCCCGGTTACGGGCTACGGTCCTTGACGGACGCACTCTTTCGTGAGGCCGGGTACCGTCCACGGATCGCCTTCGAGAGCCAGGATTCGCACACAGTCCGCGGTCTGGTCTCGGCGGGCCTGGGCGTCAGTATCCTGCCGCCCGGCGGTGACGCGCCCGGCCGGATGCTGCGCCCCGAAACAGGTGACCTTGGCTGGGTGGAGGTAGCGCTGGATTCCGCGCTCGCCTTCCGCGAGGTCGGCGTGAGCTGGCGGCGCCGGAAGCCCGAAAGCGAACCTGTTCCGGCCCGGCTCTTCCGTGAACTGGTGGTGGTTCAAGGCCCGGGCCTGTTGGCGGGGTTGGTAACCAAGGCAGGGCGATGAGCGGGGGCGGCCGGCAAGGTCAAGCGTCCGACGACGGCGGGTGCGGCACGGAGCCAGGCGCACCCCGCTGCCGCATCGCCATGGCGTCCCGCAAGTACCCTTGTGACGTGACGAACGCCCAGAACCCTGCCGCCCATCCCGTCGAGCCGGCTGCAGGCTCCCCAAACACCCCGCTGCCCGGCGACCCGCTCCCGGTTAGTCCGCTTCACGGCGTCACCATCGGGCTGGACATCGGCGGCACCAAGACGCATGGCGTCCGCTTTGAGGACGGTACTTCGGTAGCGGACGATTCGGCAGGCAGCTCCAACGTTCAGAACGTCAGCCGTGAGCAGGCCGCACGCAACCTGGCAGACCTTTTCGGCAGGATAGGCGGCGGCCGGGTGGACCGGGTATATGCAGGGTCCGGCGGCATTGACACCGACGAGGACGCGGCTGCCCTGGCAGCCCTCATCCAGCCGCTGGCCCCGGAAGCCCGCATCACCGTAGTCCACGACTCCCGCCTGCTGCTTGCGGCGGGCCGTGCCAGCACCGGGGTGGCAGTCATCGCGGGCACGGGCTCGGCCGCCTGGGGACGCAACGCCGACGGTGGCGAGGCCAGGGCCGGCGGTTGGGGTTATCTGCTGGGGGATGAGGGCAGCGGCTATTGGCTGGGCAGGGAAGCCGTACGGCACAGCCTCCGCAGGATGAACCAGGGCCTGCCCATTGACCGGCTCACGGCAGCCCTTCTGGCGTCCTGCGGGCTGGACCACCCCAACAAGCTGATTGCGCTGTTCCATTCCCAGGACACGGGACGCCGTTTTTGGGCACAGCAGGCCAGACATGTGGTGGAAGCGGCGGCTGCCGGGCACCAGGACAGTGCAGCACTGCTGGACCAGGCGGGGCGGGATCTTGCAGCCCTGGCGAACCAGGTGCTGCGCCAGCTGAAGATCCAAGGGCCGGTGATCCTGGGCGGCGGGCTGGGGATGAACGTGGAAGCCCTGCAGGAATCATTCCGCCGGAACCTTGGAGCAGCCGGGATCACGGATGTGCGGGTGCTGGACCAGGAGCCGGTGTTCGGGGTGCTGCAGCTCCTGGCAGAGCCCGCCTGACCCCGACCTTGCGGGCAGGAGTCCTAGCCGACCGACCGCTTGCGCGGCGTCAGCCGGACGCCCGGAAGCGGGGGAGCCGGGATGCGGCCCGCCTCCGCCCCGGCGTCCGGGCCGTGGCCGGACACCAGCCCGTAGCGGGCAGCGGCTGTCTCCGGATCCGGCAGCCCCGCCTGCGCCTCCCAGTCATTCCGGGCCTGCTCCACTTCGTCATGGGTACGGCCCACGAAGTTCCACCACATCAGCAGTTCCTCGCCGAACGGTTCGCCGCCGATCAGCAGGAACCGCGTGCCGGGGCGTGCCTGCATCCGCAGCTCGCTGCGGCCCGCGCCCAGGTAGCCCAGCGGGCCCGCAGACAGGTCCTGCCCATCCACCGCCAGGCCGCCGTCGAGCACTAATATGCCGTGCTCAAAGGTGGGGTCCAGCGGAAGCACCGCCTCGCCCTCGCAGGCAACGTCAGCGCCGACAATCGGCGAGTACATGGTGGCCGGAGACGCCACTCCCGCAAGTTCGCCCACCATGACGGTAGCGGTGAAGCCCGGCCCGGCAGCGCGCGGGAGTTCCCTGTGCTGCTCGAACGCCGGTTCCCGGTGCCGGTCAGCGTCAGGAAGCGCAACCCAAAGCTGCAGGCCCCGCTGCAGCGGCAACTCCCCGCCGTCGGAAGGAAGCATCGCAAACTCCGAGTGCGACACCCCGTTCCCCGCGGTCATAATGTTCAGCTCGCCAGGGCGCACCACCACATCACTGCCCACGCTGTCCCGGTGGCGGATATGCCCCGCCAGGGGCCACGTCACCGTCTGCAGTCCGATGTGGGGATGAGGAAGGACAGACATGGCGGTCCGGTCCGGGCCAAAGCTGTCCAGGAAGCACCAGGCGCCGATGGTCGGAAGTCCGCGCTGCGGTAGCGTGCGCTTGACGTTCATGGCGCGGACCCCGCCCAGCGGAACCTCGCGCTCAGGCCAAAGCTGCAGGCACGGACCAGGGGTCCCATCGGTGGTGGCGGGCGGACATAGCTCTTCCTGGGGCGAAACTTCCAAGTTGGTCACGCCTTTACTCTAAGCGGGCCACAGGCACCCCGATAGGAGCGGCTGCGCACCGGATTCGAAACCCATCCGGGCGTGCGCGGGTACCGAATGGTTACAGTAGGGATTCCTTTGCCGGGATTAGGGCTTTAGCTGCTGAAGCCCGCCCCCGTTTGGGTTACCGTAACTATCAGCGTGCTGATGGCAATGTTGCGGTGCTGGGAGCAGCCCGTCCAAGAGAACAGGTAAGTCCGCACCATGGACCAGGCGATGATCGAGTTCCAGAGTGTTACCAAGCAGTACCCGGGCGGCCAGCCTGCCGTGGATGGGCTTTCCATGTCCATCGCCAAGGGCGCCGTCACTGTCTTCGTGGGCCCCTCCGGCTGCGGCAAGACAACGTCGCTGCGGATGATTAACCGCATGGTGGAACCCACGTCGGGGACCATCACCGTGGATGGCCGGGACATCACCTCGGTTCCGGCAGCGGAACTGCGCCGGTCCATGGGATACGTCATGCAATCGGCAGGGCTGCTGCCGCACCGTTCGGTCCTGGACAATATCGCCACCGTTCCCAGGCTGAACGGCGTGTCAAAGGCAGATGCACGCAGGCGGGCCGAGGAGTTGCTGGATGTGGTGGGCCTGGCGCACTCCCTGGGCAGGCGCTACCCGTCCCAACTGTCCGGAGGCCAGCAGCAGCGCGTGGGCGTGGCGCGCGCCCTGGCCGCAGACCCGCCCATCCTCCTCATGGATGAACCGTTCAGCGCGGTGGATCCCGTGGTCCGGGACGAACTGCAGCAGGAACTGCTGCGCCTGCAGAAGGACCTGGCGAAGACCATCGTGTTTGTCACCCACGATATCGATGAAGCCACCATCCTCGGCGACAAGGTTGCTGTCTTTGCCACCGGCGGCAAGCTGGCCCAATACGCCAGGCCCGAGGAAATCCTGCGTGCGCCGGCCAACAATTTCGTGGCGTCCTTTGTAGGCCGGGACCGCGGCTTCCGCCACCTGGGTTTCACTTCTTCCGAGGGCGTAGCAATTCACTCCGTGCCCACCATCGTCCGTGCCTCCGGGGGATATGAGTCGGAGTCTCGCGCTGCCCGGGGCTGGCAGCTGGTGGTGGACGCGGACAAGCGTCCGCTGGGCTGGTCGGCGCCGGGCACCGAGACTGAACTTGTTCCCGGGGGTTCGCTGTTCCGTCCGGGCGAGAGCCTGCGGCGCGCCCTGGACGCTGCCCTGTCCTCGCCGTCAGGCCTGGGTGTTGCGGTCGATTCCGATGGCAAGGTCCTGGGCGTGGTCCGCGGCGGCGAAGTACTGGCGCTGATCGAAGAAGCACGCCAGGTGCGGCAGGCTGCCCTCTGATGGAATGGTTCCTTGCCAATACCGGCATGATCCTGCAGCGCGGCGGCCAGCACCTGGTGCTGGCCCTCGTTCCCATGGTCCTGGGCCTGGTGATTTCCATCCCGCTGGCCCAGCTGGCGCGGCGAAACAGTGCGTTGCGTTCGGTGGTGCTCACAGCGTCATCCCTCCTGTACACCATCCCGTCCCTCGCGCTTTTCATCATCCTGCCCACCATCCTGGGCACCCGGATCCTCGATCCCCTCAACGTCGTGGTGGCGCTGACCATCTACGCGGTGGCCCTGCTGGTCCGCGCTGCCCTGGACGCCTTTGATTCCGTTGACGCGGATGTCAGCCAGGCCGCGCAGGCCATGGGGTTCAAACCGCTGGCCCGGT
>Ga0308170_10001264_pt1 | contig 25279 bp, 22 predicted proteins | sample PhyBR2_2_FD_202136 | JGI IMG/M metagenome (GOLD analysis project Ga0308170, IMG submission 202136) | Phyllosphere microbial communities from UC Gill Tract Community Farm, Albany, California, United States - DLSLSB.R2 | ecosystem: Host-associated > Plants > Phyllosphere > Unclassified | place...
CCATGTACTTCATCCGCCTGCTGGCGCTGACCACCGGCGCCCTCCTCCTCTTCCCGATGTGATCGGGAAGACCCGCGAACGCCCGTCGAACGGACACCGTCATGAAGAACAGCTTCGAACTCGCCCATGTGGGCATCAACAACCCGGACGCGGATGCGGCGCGTGAACTCCGCGATCTCCTGTGTCTCATGTTCAACCTCGATCCCCGGGAGGGGAAGAAGTCCGAGTTCGCGGGCGACCTCGTCGAGTGCGTGCGGTCGCAGTACCTCGGGACGCACGGCCACATCGGCATGAGGACCGCCGACCTCCCCTCCGCGGTCGACGAGCTCACCGAGAAGGGATTCGGTTTCAATACCGAGACGGCCGCGTATCTCGATGACGGGTCCCTCCAGAACATCTACCTCGAGGGCGAGTTCGGCGGCTTCGCCATCCACGTGATGCAGAAGCAGCCGTCCCGCACCCCGTAGACACCACCCCAGCCCGACGACCCCCGCACAGAAGGAGCACATCCTCGTGACCACGACCATCAGCGGCAGCATCCACGCGCTCGTCACCCCGTTCCACGACGACGAATCCCTCAACCTCGACCAGATGCGGACGCACGCCGACCGTGCCGTCCGAGCGGGAGCGCACGGCGTCTTCTGCCTGGGGACCAACGGCGAGTTCTTCCAGCAGACCGCGGACGAACGCGTGGCCGTGCTCGAGGCCGTCGTCGACGCGACGGCGGGTCGCGTGCCGGTCTACGGAGGCGCGGGCGCCGTCGGGACGGCGGAGACGGTGAGCATCGCGAGACGCATGCAGGCCGCCGGTGCCGATGTCCTCTCCGTCATCGCGCCCTACTTCGCCGCCGCCTCCCAGGAGGAGCTGTACCAGCACTTCGTCGCGGTGGCGGCATCGGTCGACCTGCCGGTGCTCATCTACAACATCCCCGCTCGGACGGGGAACAACATCTCGCCTGCGACCATCGCGCGGCTCGCCGAGATCGACAACATCGCAGGCGTGAAGGACTCCTCGGGCAACTTCGATGCGATCCTGCAGTACATCGAGCTCACCGACCCCGAGACCTTCGCCGTGCTCGCGGGGTCCGACTCGCTGATCCTGCCGACACTGCAGGCCGGCGGTGCGGGCGGCATCACCGCGGTCGCGAACGTGTACCCGCGCACGATGGTCGACATCTACGAGCGCTGGGCGGCGGGCGACCTCGCCGGCGCCCGCACCGCGCAGGCCTCGATCAGGGCGCTGCGGAACCTGTTCGCACTGGGGAATCCGAACACGATCGTCAAGGCGGCGACGAACGCCGCCGGCGAGGACGTCGGTCCCTGCCGGGCCCCGTTCAATCTGCTGAGCCCCGACACGCTGGCGAAGATCGCCGAGACGGTGAGCGCCGATCAGGCCGCGGGAATGAGCTGACCGACCGATCGACCGATCGACGAGACGGGCCCTGCACCGAGCGACCTCGGTGCAGGGCCCGTCCCGCTGTCCAGGCGGTCAGCGGTTGTACGCCGGCATGCTGCCCTTGAGAGGCGACGAGAGGGCGTCGCAGGCCTCGACGAGGTCGAGCGGCAGCGGACCCTTCGCGAGGGCTTCGAGATTCATCTGCAGCTGCGACGTGCGGTTCGCCCCGATCAGCACGGCCGAGACGCCCGGGCGGCCGACGAGCCAGCGCACTGCGAGCTCGTACATCGGCATGCCGGCCTCCTCCGCGACACGGGCGAGTTCGGTCGTCGCACCCACGAGCTCGTCGGTCCAGTAGCGCTTCTTGTACATCTCCGCGAGGGAGGAGTCCTTGAATCGCGCCGGCGCGACACCGTCGAGGGGAGGGCGGGCGAGCATGCCACCCGCGAGCGGGTTGTAGCACATGGTCGCGAGACCGTACGTGGAGGCGAAGTCGATCCACTCGTCTTCGACCCGCCGCGCGACGAGGTTGTACACGTTCTGCCCCACCGCGGGGCGGGGGATCCCCATCTCGTCGGCGATCGTGATCACCTCGAGCGCCTGCCAGGCGGCGAAGTTCGACACCCCGTAAGCGCCGATCATCCCCTCCGCGTGCAGCTGCGCGACGGTCTCCATCGTCTGGCGGATGGGAGTGAGCCGATCGGGCTGGTGCAGGTAGAACAGGTCGATGCGTTCGACGTCGAGACGGCGCAGGGAGCCCTCGACGCTCGCGCGCAGCGCCCTGGGCGAGAGGGGCGAGTCGGACCCGGCGTCCGCGTGGGGCATCCCGGCCTTGGTCGCCAGGACGATGCGCTCCCGATGCCGTCTCACCCACGGCGCGATGAGCGACTCGGTCGTGCCCTGCGCGTAGCCGTTGGCGCAGTCGATGCCGGTGATGCCGGCTTCCACGGCAGCCTCGAAGAGCTTCTCGGACGTCTCGGCGTCGGTGGTGTCGCCCATGTTCATCGTCCCCAGAACCGCGGATGTGAGGGGAACCGACGTGCCGGGGATCGCGAGGGTGCTCGCGGACGTGTCTCTCATGCATGACCTCCTTGTTTGCTTGGTCGAGTCTCCCAACTATGCGCGTTACGCGCAATTACTCGCGCGAAACACGCGAAACGTGTTACCGTCGGGTGACCGGATCCACCCTGCTCACCGGAGAGATCGTGCCCACCATCGTGTCCCAGCCCCAGGTCGTCATGACCGGCTCCGACGTGCCGACGATGATCGGTCTGGTCGCCGACGACTTCACCGGCGCAGCCGACTCCGCGGGCGTCTTCACCCGGCACGGATGGACGGTGCGCCTCCTCGTCGACGACGTCACCGACGTCGACGCTGACGCCGGCACCCACACGGACGCGGCCGCCGACACCGACACCGACACCGACACCCCCGCAGAGCCCAACACGGTTCTGGCAATCGCCACCGGCTCCCGGTCCATGAGCGAGGCGGACGCTGCGGAAGCCACCGCCCGTGCTGTCCGCCGGCTCGCCGCGGCCGGGGTCCAGCGCCTGTTCGTCAAGGTCGATTCGACGATGCGCGGGCCGGTCCCCGGGCAGGTGAACGGTGCGATGGAGGCTTGGGGCGCCACGCATCCGGTACCCCGGGCCGTCGTGGCCCCCGCCTTCCCCGCACAGGGGCGGACGGTCGTCGACGGCGTCGTCCTCGTCGACGGCACCCCGGTCGACGAGACCGCCTCCGGCCGTGACCCGTTCGCACCCGTCGCGTCGAGTCGTCTCGCCGACCTCCTGCCCGGATTCCAGCGACTGACGTCACAGCCCGCCCTCCCGCCAACCGACCCTCTCGCCTCGCCCGATACCCTCCCCCCGCTTCCCGCCCGCACGTACGCCGACGCCCAGACGGACGCCGATCTCGATGCGTTGACGCGCCTCCTCGATCAGGATCCCGCCGTGGTGGCCGTCGGCTCGGCCGGTCTCGCGTCCGCCCTCGCCCGCCGGTGGCGGCACCCCGCGAAGCCCGCCGTCCGACACGCGGTCGGCGGAGGCATCGTCGTCGCGGTCACCTCCCTGCATCCGGTCTCGGCTCGCCAGGTGAGCGAGCTCGCGGCGTCCCCCCGCCCCGGTGTGGACACCGTGACGACGCCCGCCGCCCCCGACCGGAGCCCGGCGCGTGTCGCCGACGAGCTCGCCCGACGCGTGAGCGCGCTCGTGCAGGCGCAGGGCGTCGGCGCCCTCGTGGTCGTCGGCGGTGACGGCGTCGCCTCGGTCCTCCGCGACCTGCGGGCCACCGCCGTGTCCATCGACGACGTGCTCGAGGCGGGCTGCCCGACCGGGACCATCGTCGGCGGAGTCGCGCACGGTCTGCGGATCGTCTCGAAGTCCGGTGGCTTCGGCTCACCGAGCGCTCTGGTCGATCTCGTGTCCCACCTGCAGTCGACTCCTCGCTCCTCCTCCGAACCGCCTGCCCGTTCCACTCACTGAAGGAAGAACATCATGACCGAGCACTCCGCCCTCCCGGTTCTCGCCGTCACCCTGGGTGATGTCGCAGGCATCGGGCCTGAGATCACCGTCAAGACGCTGCTGCTGCACCCTGAGCTGCGCGACGTCTGCGTCCCCGTCGTCATCGGCGACGCGGATGCCCTCCGCCGTGGGGCCGGATTCGTCGGCCTCGACCCCGACGCGGTGCGGGTCATCGCCGACCCGCGCGACGCCGTGAACGATCCCGGCATCATCGAGGTGGTGCAGACGGGCGGCTCGCTGGGCGACGTGCCGGTGGGCGAGCTGAGCCCCGCCGCCGGCGACGGTGCGTACCGCTTCGTCGTCGAGGCGTGCCGACTGGCACGGGAGGGAATCGTGCAGGGCATCGTCACCGCGCCGCTCAACAAGGCCGCCATGCAGGCCGGCGGTCACAAATGGCCTGGTCACACCGAGCTGCTGGCGCACGAGTTCGGTGTCCAGAACTTCAGCCTGGTCCTCTCCGCCGGCGACCTCTTCTTCTTCCACCTCACGGCGCATGTGTCGCTGCAGCAGGCGATCGAGCGGACGACGCCCGAGCGGACGGACGACGTGCTGACCCTCGCCGGTGCGTTCACGCGTGCGCTCGGCAAGCCCGACGAGGCGATCGGGCTCTGCGGCCTGAACCCGCACGCCGGCGAGAACCGCATCTTCGGCGATCAGGACGCCGACATCCTCGCGCCGGCGGTGGCACGTGCCCGCGATCGCGGCATCAACGCGCACGGCCCCATCCCCGCCGATGCGCTCATCCCGGCCGCCGTCAACGGCAAGTGGAACATGGTCATCGCGTGCTACCACGACCAGGGCCACGCGCCGTTCAAGGCCGTCTACGGCGACGACGGAGTCAACATCACGGTGGGTCTGCCGGTCGTGCGCGTGTCGGTCGATCACGGCACCGCGTTCGACATCGCGGGCAAGGGGATCGCGCGCGAGGCGAGCCTCGTGTTGTCGGTTCAGCGTGCCGCCGAGCTGTCTCAGGGCTGGGACACGGTGTGGGAGACCGCGCGGGCGACCGACTCCGTGGCCTGACCCCCTCCGCGAGGAGGCGCGGGTCTTGTACTCGAGGAGTCAAGACACGCCGCGGGCCCACCTCCTACCGTGGCGTGTCGTGACTCCCCGAGGAGGCGCGGGTCGCCTCCCCCAGGAGGCGCAGGTCGCGCCTCCCCAACGGGTGCATGCCTCCGCGCGCCGCCTCGCCAGCCTGACAGGATGGGAGGGGTGCGGCGTCCACCGCCGCCCGCTCCGGGGGACCACGAATGCCAGACCTGACGCGAGAAGAACTGGTCGCGCTGCGCGACGCCGAGAAGCTGCGCCTCAAGATCTTCGAGAACCACGACAACGTCATGGACACGGTCGTCGTGACCGGCGACGACTACGTCGGCTACCGCGTCTGGGCGACCGACGAGCGAGCAGCGGTCTGGGGTGGGACGAGTCTCTACGCGTTCGAGTCCGCCGCCCTGAAGGATGCGCTCACGCGAGCACGGGCGGGCCGATGGCTCGACTTCTGGCGACTCAGACGCGGGGTCGACCGACGAGCCGAGTCGTTCGCCGAGCGAGGCGGCGCACTCGAGGCGGGCCCCCGCGGGACCCTGCTCCGCCCGAACGCCGACTGGCTCGAGAACGACAGCGGCCCGACGTTCTACGACGTGTTCACCTCGCCCGCCACCGACGAGCACGGCTTCCTCACCGACCACATCGGCGTCCTCCTGTGCTCGCGCGTCGGGGACTGGACGGCCACCACACCCCATGAGGTCGACTACGGCCGCTTCCCCACGCGAGACGAGGCCCTCACCGCCCTGCTCGACGCCGCGGGCGGGTCTCCCCCTCGAGGAGTCGACACACGCCGCGTGCCCACCCACCACCGCGGCGTGTCGTGACTCCTCGACGCCCCGACGCCGGGGTGGGTCGATCGTGACCGAGCCCGCGAGCGCCGCCCTCGATGCGCGGCTCGATCAGCAGCGAGACCCCGCGCGGGGGCGGACGCGTCGTCTGGTCGCCGGGTTGATCGGGAGCCTGCTGACGGGAGACGGGGCCGCCGCCACCGGGGGCGTCGACCTGGTCGTGACGCGCCGCGACACGGGCCGCGAGGTGCTCCGCACCGGGGCGGGCACGCTCGAGGAGGCCGATCGGCTTCTCGCCACCGTGCGGAACGACCTCGAGACCAGGAGCGTCGCCGAGTTCGCGCGCGAGTGGCGCCTCCTCGAGTCCTGATGGGATGACCGGCGCCCGCGCGAGTGCGGGAGTCGCGCGTCATCCCTGGAGGAGTCACGACACGCCGCACCCCCACGCCCCACCGCGGCGAGTCGTGACCCCTCGACGCCCCGACCCCCAGCCGAGGAGGCGCGGGTCACCCCCCGAGGCCATCGACATGCCCCGAAACGCGCCCCCAACCCACCTCAACCCCCGCATTGAGTCACCTAGATGAGGACGTCACCCGTTCGGCGCGACCAGCACCTTCGCGTGCCGGGTCTTCCCACCATCGAGCTCCGCCAGCAGCCCCGGCAGCTGGTCGAGCCCGACCGTCCCCGTGATCAGCGGCCCCGCATCGACCGACCCGTCCGCGAGCGCCCGCATCGCGCCGACGAAGTCCGAGTGCGTGTACGCGAGGCTGCCGACGACGGTGAGTTCGCGGCTCTGCCAGTCGCCGTACGAGACCTCCGAGGTGGTCATCGGGTAGCCGAGCAGGGCGAGGGTGCCTCCGCGGCGGACCAACTCGGCGCTCGACTGGAAGAGGGGCGCTGCGCCCGTGCATTCGTAGAGCACGTCGGCGCCGAGGCCGTCGGTGAGCTCGAGCACGCGCGACTCGAATGCGGTGCCCGGCTCGTGGACGTCGGTGAAGCCGAGCCGGCGGGCGGTCTCGCGCCGCGCCTCCATCGGCTCGACGATCACGACGGCTCCGGCACCCGAGTGGCGGGCGTGCTGCGCGGTGAGCAGGCCGATCGGGCCGGCGCCCTGGACCACGACGACGTCGCCGAGGCGCTGGCCGGCGCGGCGGACGGCGTGGAACGTGACGGCGGTGGGTTCGACGAGTCCGAGCTGCTCGTCGGTGAGGCCGTCGAGGGCGCGCTGCACGCGGCGTTCGGCGACGGTGACGTGCTCGGCGAAGGCGCCGTGCGAGGGGGCGCCGTCCGAGATGCCGTTGGCTTCGGCGAAGGCGGTGTCGCAGTGGTCGGGGTGTCCGGCGCGGCACATGGCGCAGCTGCCGCAGGGCGGGCCGACGCTGGCGACGACGCGGTCTCCCACGGCGACGGTGGTGACGCCGGGGCCGGCGGCGACCACGGTGCCGGTCCATTCGTGGCCGAACACCGCCGCGGGGATCAGCCCTCCCGACGCCCACCCGTGAGTATCTGTCGCGCACACGCCCGTGTACCGGATCCGCACGACGACCTGCCGCTCCCCCGGAGCCTCGAGCTCGGCGTCGGCGAAAGCGACCGAGCGCTCGGCGTCGACGGTGGCGAATCGGGTGCGGGCAGGCAGCTCAGTCATGCCCTCCAAACTATCCCTAGCCGACACCTGTCGCCCTACCCAGGAGGCGCGGGTCGAGCCGACGAGACATCGCCCCGTCCGGGTGGTCACGGTCGAGCATCCTCCCCCACGGCCCGGACGGCCTCGCTGATGGTGGTGCCCGGGTGGGATCGGCGATAGGCCCGGATCGCGGTGGCGTCGACCTCTCGTGCGCGGCCTGTCGACGGGTGTCCCAGGAGGCGCGTGCCGGTCGAGAAGGCGGAGCCCAGTGCGGCCACGATCAGGAGCATCCCCACGGTGCTGTCGCCGGTGAAGAAGACGACCAGGGCGATCGCCGTCAGGGCGACGGGAGCGAGTGCCCGCAGCCAGTTCGTCATGAGAGACGCCCCGGGTGACTGCGGGTGCCCGTCTCGTCACAGGTCATCGTTCTGCGTCCTCCGCGGTGGGATCCGTCTGTCGTTCGGCTCACTCCGAAGACGGTAGAACACGCCCGACGAGCGATGCGACCCGTTGGACCAGATGCTCAGCGATCTCCCCCGGGCGACGGAGTTCCACGTGAGCGGATCGTGGTCACCGCGACCGGCCCCGCTGGGGTCACGGGTCGGGTGATCCTTCGACAGGGTCACCCCGTGGCCCGAGGCCCAGATCAGTGCCGCGGCGCCGCCCGCAGCGCCGCGTTCAGCTGAGCAGCCACGTGCGTCGCAGAGGTCTGCATCTTCCAGTACAGCCCGCCCTGCGACGACATCTCCAGCTGCCCGTAGAGCATGACCGAGCGCTCGGGGTTGTTCGAGTAGCGACGGTCGGGTCCGCCTTTGACGTTGACGTACTGCCACGTCCGGTCGACCTTCTGTGCGTCGCGGGGCGCCGCCCCGGCCGCCTCGATGAAGCGTGTGGTCGTGGCACCGCTGAAGAGGTCGCCGTACGCGACGTCGGCGTAGTGCCGGCCGTCTTTGACGAGTATCCGGTCGGGGAGGAAGTGCAAGCTCGTACTGCCTGCCGTGATGGTCGGCACCGTGATGTTGGTCGCAAGATGGCGCGGAGCGTCGAAGCTCACGCCCGCCACGATCCGATTGATCAGATTCGCGGCGCCGGCGTTGGTCTTGTGTTGGCGGGTGGTCACGACCTGCCCCGACTCGAGCACGCGCCAGATCCTCTGCGAGCCGGCGGCGATCTTCGTCGTATCGATCAGCGACTCGAACCAGCGCTCGTCCGCTCCGTCGACGTCGTAGAAGACGACCACGCGGCTCTTGACCTGGTCCCGCAGCAGGAAGAACACGAGCGCCGCCGCTGCGGCAGCCGAGAGCGCCCATCCCCACGGCGCCAGCACGAGCCCTGCCACGAAGAGCAGTGCGGCGATGACCCAGAGCCACGACCGGTGACCGGCGGCGCTGTTGAGCTGCTCGACGATGTCACCCCGCCCCGTCGGCACGAGCTCGTGGATGGTGGCCCCGGTGACGTCCTTCATCTCGACCTGCGCCGGCGCAGTCGACCCCCGAGGAGGCGCGGGTCGCCTCGACCGCTCGGCCCGGGCACGTGTGGTCCGGTACGTCGGGCCCTCGGCGTTCATCGTCACGTAGTTGACGCGTGGCGCTGCGCTCTCCTCGAGGCCCGGGAGACCGGTACGCACCGCGATGCCGGCCTTGCTGGCGGTCAGGCGGAATGGCCCCGAACGGATGATCGTGCGCGTGTAGACCCCCACGCGATCAAGCAGCCAGGATCTCGAGGAAGCTCAGCCGGGTGATCATCTCGCGCGACCCGCTACGGGGTCCAAAGGTCGACAACACCCGCTCAGCCTAGGAGTGATCCTCATTTCCTCCAGCCCCAGTTCGGGCACGCAGGTGATCGACCCCTCGTGCCTCGGGCGACGGTATCGCCGACAGGGGCGCGCAGTAGATGAGGGCGTCCCAGTCGTTCTCGAGGGTGCACTCGATGGGTACGTCTCGGCCGTCGACGGTCAGGGCCTCGTCCTGGAAGCCGCCGCCGGTATGTCCGCCCGGGTCTCGGAAGGTGAAGACGTGTGATTCGTCGGCCGAGGTGCATTGGAAGGGCCTCTGATTGCGCCACCCGTCGATCCGCACGCATTCGCCGAGAGGGTGCGCATCGAGGTTCTCGTCGAGGTACTCCCACGATCCCGGGCGGCCGTCGTCGGTCTCGAAGATGCTGTGGGGTGTCGATTCGGCGATCTCTTGGGGGAAGTCGGGTTCGTTCCAGATCAGCATCGCCACGAAGAAGAGGCCCATGCCCCCGACGACCACGAGCAGGAAGATCCCCATCGTCTTGAGGTCGCGCTTCTGCCGAGCAGTCAACGGCTCGATCGGCTTCGGTGGCCGCTTCGGCTTCGACACGTTCCTCCTCCATCACGGTGACGGCGCACACGACACCTCTGCGGCTCGCGCGCCGGCGGCCCAGTCCCCCAGACCCCGACACCCCGCCCAGCAGTCCCCGCTGCACCCCACCCACATCATCGCAGCGAACGCCGGCTCACGCTCACGCGGCGAGTCCGGTATCCACTCTCATGTCCCCGTCGTCCAGCCGTCGTGCTTCCAGCCCGACGTGGACACGTTCGGGTGCGCGTCAGCCAGGTGCGACTGCGGTGCGGGCGGCTAGAGATCGAGAGGCTGGCGATCCATGGTGGCGACCCCCGATGAGATGCCGATGATGATCGCGATGGCTCCGCCGCAGACTGACAGCCCGAGGAAGAGCCAGAGCGGTGCGGCACTGCCCCCGACGCGACGCTGCAACACGATGCTGCGCCCGATCAGGTAGATCAGCAGGCTGACGATCGACCAGGCCCAGTGGAAAGGCCGCTCGACGCCTCGAGCTTGCAGCGTCCGACGGTCGAGCCACGAAAGGACGACGAGTCCGATTCCGATGGCGAAGCTGACGGTGAGGACGAGCACGTACTCCCCCTGCCCGACGCCCGTGCTACCCGGGGTGAGCAGCTCGACTGACCGTCGGAGTGCGACCACCACGAGTACGCACGTCACGATCGGTGAGAGCGCGATCGCGGCCACGTACGGGGTCGCGCTGAGCTGCTGGCCTGTCATGGGCGGTCTCGGCTCGAGGGACTCGGCGGTGTGCCCGGCCGAGGAGGCGCCGGTCACGCCTCCACGAACTCGATCGTCTCGCTGCGGATCGTTCACGGTGTCCCCCTCGTGGTCGTCACCGACACAGGAGGCTTCCCGTGTCGATGGCCCTGACAACGGCGTCTCGGGCTCGTGCCCCAGCCTAAATCCACCACCGTGACCTTCGGTCGGGCGCAGGAGACCGCATCGCCGACCCGAGGCTGTGCCCGAGAAGCCGAAATCGACCGGGTCCAGCGGGATGTCGCCGAAGGTCATCGTGTACGTGTACTCGTGTGCTGACCCCATGCCCCGGCTCGTCCACGCTGGCGAGTCGTTGCACGACCGATGTCGTCCGGGAGGATGACACCGGTCCTCTGGCGATGGAGATCCGGCCGTCGAGCCGTCGGACACCGGGCCACGACGTTACGGTCGACCCATGAGAAATCCTTGGGGAATGACTGCGGCAGCCGCCGTCTCCGTGTCCGTCATGGCCGTGCTGGCGGGGTGCACGGCGACCGATTCTGCGGCGCCGTCTGCAACGCCCACTTCGTCCGCCGTGGCCTCGCAGACTCCTGCGCCGTCGACGACCGCCGCGGCTCCCGAGCAGGGCGCGGACGCTCTGGACTCGGTCGACACGATCGTGGTCTCCGCCACGCAGCTGTCTCTTCGCGCAGCCGATTCCGAGGTCGCCTCGATCGCCCTCGTCGGCACGCCTCTCGACGATGCCGTGTCGACTCTGACCGACGTGCTGGGAGAGCCCCGTCCGAGCGACCTCGAGGCGTCGAGCTGCGTTCGAGCCCAGACGGCCTGGTCATGGGGCGACGCGACCCGGATCGGGACGCCCGACCTCCACACCGACGACGGGACGCTCAGCTTCGGGACGAACGAGACGGCGGTGGCGACGACCGACGGGCGCTCTGTCCGCATCGAGACCCTGACCGGCGAGGCCGTCGGAGACTCCGTCGCTCCTCTCGACGAGGCCCTCGACGCCACCGTGAAGGACGACTTCGCGTCGGTGCCCGACCAGGAGCTGCTGTCCATCGTCTACGACCTCGTCAGGAACCCCCAGGTCGACAGCGGCGACTACCGACCGTACGGCGCCTCGGTCTACAGCGAGAAGGGCATCATCGCGGCGATCCAGGGACCGAACGAGATCAAGAGCGACTGCTGAGATCCCGGCCGCGAGGCGGTGGCCCCTCCCTGATCATCGCCATCGAATGCTCGATGTGAATACGGCGGTTCGGTCTCCCCTGCAGCCACGCTCAGGGAGGAGCGCCCGATGATCAGCTCCGGTGCTGCTTCCAGAAGCTCCAGCAGCGCCCTTCGCCGTCTCGAGCGCAACGGAATGGTCGAGCGAGCATTCCTCACCACCCGCCCCGTGGCCGTCGAGTATCACCTCACCCCACTGGCCCACTCCGGCCAGACCCTCATCGACGCCCTCCACCGCTGCACCACCACCAGCCTCCCCGCCGTCACCGCCGCCCGAACCACCTACGACGCCCCCGAAACCCCCTAGCCCAGGAGGCACGGTGCGGCTGAGGAGGTGCTGGCGAGCTCGCGCGGGAAGTCGCCTTGGTCCTAGGTCGCCTCCGTCAAGTGGGTGAGGACGAGGCCCACGAACACCACCAGCACCAGCATTCCCATCTCCTAGGTCGCCTTTCGGCAGGGCAGTGAGCGGCTCGATCGGCTCCTGCGGCCGAATGAGATGTCCCGCAGGGGTGCTCAGGTCATTGTTTTGGCGCACGACTCGACTTACCTGCGGGACGTCCGCCAGGTATTCTCGAAGAAAAAGAACGACAACTACAACGCCCCTCGGACGTCGACGGAGTTGCAGCTAAAACGACCGAGCAGCAACAATTCGATGCTTCTGGCTGCTGACCTAGATCGGGAATGCGACAGCACGTACTTCTGTCACTACCGGCGGCTCAGATTGTTCGTCTTCGGCGAGAGTGAGGACGGCGCATTGGTAGAGCACATCGTGGCGGCAAAAACTGTTCGACCCCTCGTAGAGGGTTATCTACATCGACGTTTCCCGGGACGTGTGCCGGAGAAACCGCTCGGAGCTGTGATCGTCGAAATCAACCAGTCAACGGCTCCAGATGTCTTACTGCACGCAAAATCCCTAGTCCCAGAACTCAGTGAAAGCAATGGCTGGGCTATCGGTCTCCACCAAGACACCCAATTAAACTACGCAGGGCAAAGCCCTGACCCGCACGAAGCAGTCGCGTTTGCCCTTGAGCTGAACTCCTGCCAGTGAAGGGAGAGAGCATCGCACTCCCGCGATCAACCGCTGGCACCGGTACCGTGGTGACGTGTACTCGCAAGACCGCCTGCTCAGCGCTATCGACGACGCGCTGGCGGCAGCCGCATCAGACGCACCTGCAAGCACCGTCGCACGTTCGGCGCTCCGGGTAGCGATCCTTCGAGAGGACATCGTCGCGCAGTTCTGGCTTCGACTTGAACTCGAAGGTGTCGGGTCGACGGAGATGGCGAACGCTCGCCGAAGGCCGTTGCAAGCTCGTCTTGTCGCCCTCGTCGGCGACGCTGAGGCTCGGCAAGCCTGGTCAGACGCGCTGGAAGGGTTTATTGCGCGACGTACTTCGCACTCCGATCAGAACCAGGTCATGGGGCACGGCGCCGGTACTCTCGAGCTCATCGTGAGTCAACTGCAGGACGCCCGCCGCGCACCAATTGAGCCATTACGGGGACCCGCGACACGCGATCTATTTGTTCGAATTTATGAGCAATTACAGGCGGACGCTGAGCCGCAGATTCTCCAGAATATTTCCATTCTGGAGCAGTTGAAGAATGCAGCGTACACATACGTACTTGAGGCGGAGGCCGCCGTGCTCGCGGGCACGGCGCCCAGCGCCGTGGCGCGAGGACAGTTGTTCGCCGAGGAGGCGCTCGCGCGGCGCGTCCCGGATGCGCTTGAGGCGCTGAGAGCCGCTGAAGCGAACGCAACCATTGGCAGCCGAGAGTCGGCGAGCCTCGCTGCGACCTCTTGCCGGCGCGCCGTCAAGGCCTTGGCCGATGCGCTCTATCCCGCCGGACCGCCGGTAGTGGATGGCGCCGGAACCACGCGGAGCATGGGTGATCAACACTCTCGCAACCGCTTGACGCAGTTCGTCCTGGATCGCCGAGGTCGTTCCACCCTCGCTGACTTGCTCGGCTCGAATATCGACATGCTCGGGACGCGCTTGAAATCGCTCGACGATCTGGCGAGTAAGGGCGCGCACTCGAACATCACGATGAACGAAATCGGAGCATGTATCTCTTCGACCTGGGGCCTGGCGACCGATCTCCTGCGTATCGACGACGAAGCACGTCCCGACTAGCTCGAGCAACGTGTACCGATGCCGTGCATTTCGAGCGGCCCGTTCGCTAGCCACCGGACGCCCCCAGTAACCAAGTATGCTGACCACCGACTTCGACTCGTATCCGTGCGCTGACCGCCTCGGTCCGAGTGTCGAGGAGTCCAGATTGTCAAAGGGGGGCTACATGCTTGAGCGCATCAGGATCGAGCGGTTCAAATCAATCACCGACGCTACGATCGACTTAGGGCGGGTGACGGTTCTTGTCGGTCCCAACAACGCGGGAAAAAGCAGCGTCCTGCAGGCCTTTCAATTTTCGGTCTCTGTCGCCCAAAGCCTTAAAATTGATGGCACCGCAGCGTGGAAATCTGATCGTCTCGTCGGGAGTCTAGCTGCTCAACAACTAATCTACACACCCCTCACAAATGTTCATGCTTTAGCTTCAGGTGGGTCCCTGAAGCAAGGCGACACAAGCGCGATCTCGGTAACTTTTGCGGACGACGCGCTTGGCAGCACTCAGGTGCTAGTCAGCCGGGGGAGGAACAAGAACATTTCCGTCAAGATCGACGGCGAGCTTTTGGGGAAAAACTTGGCATTGGTTGATGCGCCGTTCAGTGTCGTCTCCCCAGGGCTAGCAGGCATCCCAAGTCGGGAGGAATTTAAGTCGCCGGGCCTTGTTCGTCGTGCCGCGGCCCGCGGTGACGCGAACTCAGTTTTTCGGAACGTTCTTTGGACCCTGAAGCAGGACCCGCCTGGCTGGCAACAGTTTTCCGAGTCCCTCCAGGAAGTCTTTCACGACGTCGAAGTGGACGTAGAATTCAACGAGCAGACCGACGAGTACATCGACGCCACTATCACTCGTGCTGGCGTAACGCTTCCCATCGACGCGGTCGGAACCGGAGTGCTACAAGCGATTCAAGTCCTCTCTTATGTGAGCGTTTATAGGCCAAAGGTCCTCATCCTTGATGAACCAGATTCTCACCTGCACCCGGATAACCAGCGGAAACTGATGAGACTGATATCACAGGAAGCAGAGCAGCGCGATTTTCAGGTGATTATGTCGTCACATAGTCGTCACATCATTGATGAAGCGAAGAGGGGGGATTGCAAGCTTGCGTGGTTTAGCGACGGGAAGATCCGGGATGGCGACTTCGACCAAGTTGAGGCTTTGCTCGAGCTCGGCGCGTTGGATGCAGGCGACAGGCTCCGGGCTGGAGACACACGCGTCGTCGTTATCACAGAAGACGAGGACTTTAAATATCTGCGCGCTCTCATTGAGTCATCGGGACTTGGACATGACGAGTATGACATCTGGTCCTACAAGGGGTCGAGCAAGATCGCAGCCGCGACCGCGTTAGCAGCGTTCGTCAAATCGCAATCACCCGCAACAAAGTTGGTTGTTCACCGGGATCGGGACTACTTAGATCCGGCAGAGGTGCAGGCCTATGAGGATGACATTCGTGCGGGCGGCGCGACTCCGTTCATCACGCATGGCACGGACGTTGAGAGCCACTTCTTGGACGTCAAACACCTCGTGTCTACCTATCCAGAGATCACTGAGTCAGACATGGAAATTCTCCTCGAGGAGGCCACTTCCGATGTTCGGGATCGTTCCATCAAGAACCTTGTCAACGCTCGTGACGCTTATCGCAACACTCAACGAAAAGCAGGACTGACACCTCCAAGTGTGGGCTCGATCGCGCTGCAGGCGCCGATAGACTTTGATGCTGACCCGGAAAGCTTAAGGCACGGGAAGTATACGTTGAAGGCGCTTCAAAAAAGAATTCAGGGGTCGCGTGGCTTGAATCGTTCTGTTGCAACCCTGTCGCCGACCTTATCCGTAGCACCGTTCAGTACGTTCTAAAACGCACGCATACTCACGCGTTATGCCGGAAGTGCCCAAATGAATGAGGCCACTTCATTGCGCTTCCCTGATCCCGATGGACGCACGGACCGAGCCGGGCGGGTCATCCCGCACGAGTTCGTCGTTCTCGCACCAGATCACGCCAATCTGCAGGACGCAGACGCTGCACGTCGAACGCTGTGGGACGCTGTGGGACGAGGTCAGGGAACCGTACGCGGCGGTCAGGAATCAGCCGTCGCCGCCGTCTCCAGACGCACTCTAGTAGGCAAAGTGGCTCGGTCGGGCGGATACGATTTCAGAGGTGCTCGTGCCGATCTAGCGGTTCTGAGTGTGTTGGCTGTGATGAGGGGCACGAACGATGACAACGATCCATGACCTGCTTGCCGAGTACGCGCAGATTGCGCCAGACACCCGAACGAAGGGGCGCCTGTTCGAGCGTCTGACGAAGGTGTTCCTGACGACGGACCCCACGTGGACGGCCCGGTTCGACGAGGTGTGGCTGTGGCAGGACTGGCCCGGCCGCGACGGCAAGCCCGACACCGGTATCGATCTCGTCGCCCGCGAGCGGCACGGCGGGGGCTGGGGTGCGATCCAGTGCAAGTTCTACGCCCCCACCTCCACCATTCAGAAGGGGGACCTGGACTCGTTCTTCACCGCGTCGGGGAAGCACCCCTTCACGTCGCGGATCGTGGTCGCGACGGCCCCGCTGGGCAAGAACGCGCAGGACGCGATGGTCGGGCAGGGTCTGCCTTCGAACCAGATCCCGATCGATGAGTTCGACCAGTCCGACATCGACTGGTCGACATACTCCTTCGACAAGCCCGACGAGGTCGCACCGCCGAAGAAGAAGCAGCTCCGCCCCCATCAGCAAGAAGCGCTCGACGCCGTCCGGTCCGGGTTCGCTGACCATGACCGCGGGAAGCTGATCATGGCGTGTGGGACCGGGAAGACGTTCACCAGTCTCCGCATCGCCGAAGAGATCGCCGGCGCTGGCGGGTCGGTCCTGTTCCTGGTGCCCTCGATCGCGTTGCTGTCCCAGACGCTGAAAGAGTGGTCCGCGGAACGGGCCATGGACATGCGGGCGTTCGCGGTCTGCTCGGACAGCAAGGTCGGCCGGGTCTCCGAGGACTTCACCGTCGCCGACCTCGCCTACCCGGCAACAACCAACACCACACAGCTCCTCACGGAGGTCGCGAAGGCCTCGGCGACTGATGGGCTGACTGTGTTTTTCTCCACGTATCAGTCGATTGATGTCATCGCGAAGGCGCAGGCTGAGGGGCTGGCACCGTTCGACTTGGTGATCTGCGACGAGGCGCACCGCACCGCCGGGTTTATCCGGCAAGGCGCGGAGGAGTCGGCGTTCCTCCGCGTCCACTCGGACGATTCGATCCAGACGCAGGCGCGGCTTTACATGACTGCGACGCCGAAGATCTACGCCGAGTCGGCCCGCAGCCAAGCGGATGAGAACGCGGCGGTGCTGTATTCGATGGACGACGAAGCCGTCTTCGGGCCCGTGTTTCACCGGCTCGGGTTCGGGGAAGCCGTGGAACGGGACCTTCTCACCGACTATCGGGTTCTTGTCCTCACCATCGATGAGGACTCCATCGGTTCCGCGTTCCAGGAGACCTTCGCCGCCGACGGGGAGCTGAATATCCCTGACGCTGCCCGCATCGTCGGGATCTACAACGGCCTCGCCAAGCGCGGCGTGCAGGGCATCGACGCGACCGCCCCGAACGCGCACAAGCCCCTCCGCCGTGCGGTCGCATTCTCCCGCTCCATCGCCGACTCGAAAACCGTCCGCGGATACCTCAACGGTTACGACGGTGTCGACGGGGTCCGCGCGGACAGCATCGCCGGACGCCGCATCGACCGGGACGCCGACGGCGATGAGCAGACGTTCCGCCTCGAAGCGGACCATGTTGACGGCGGGATGAATATCCTCGAGCGCAACCAGAAGCTTGAGTGGTTGAAAGCCGACACGGCGGGCGAGAACGTTTGCCGCATTCTAACCAACGCCCGGTGCCTCTCCGAAGGTGTCGACGTGCCCAGCTTGGATGCGGTGATCTTCTTGAACTCCCGCGACAGCCCCGTCGACGTCGTTCAATCCGTCGGCCGTGTCATGCGGAAAGCTCCCGGCAAGGACTACGGCTACATCGTCCTCCCGATCGCAGTGCCAGCGGGGCAGTCACCCGAACAAGCACTGAACGACAACACCAAGTTCAAAGTCGTCTGGGACGTCCTTCGCGCCCTCCGTGCACACGACGAACGGTTCGAAGCGAAGATCGAACAGATCGACCTCAACGGCCGCACCGAAACCGGCCCCGTCATCGCGACCAACTACACCGACGCCGACCTCCCCGAACCCGCACCGGGCACGGCGACACCGGAGACGTCGCAGATTCCGCTCGACATGAGCGTCCTCGGCACGGACTGGCAGAACGCCATTTACGCCCGCATCGTCGACAAAGTCGGCGAACGCGACTACTGGGAAAACTGGGCCAAAGACGTCGCCGACATCGCCGGCCGACAGATCAACCGCATCACCAACCTCGTCGACGGCTCCAACGAAAGTCTCCGCACGGAATTTACCCGCTTCGTCAAGGGGCTACAGGACAACCTCAACCCTGGTGTCACCGAACCGCAGGCGATCGAGATGCTCTCCCAGCACCTCATCACCCAACCCGTTTTCGACGCCCTCTTCGCCGGTCACGCCTTCTCCGACCACAACCCGGTGTCGCAGGTCATGCAACGCATGGTCGACGCCCTCGAGGAGCAGAACCTCACCACAGAATCCAGCGACCTCGCCGCGTTCTACGCCGGCGTCCGACGCACCGTCGCAGGGATAACCGACGCGGCCGGCCGACAAACGATCATCAAGCGGCTGTACGAGAAGTTCTTCACCGGCGCCTTCCGAGGCACCTCCGAACGGCTCGGCATCGTCTACACGCCCAACGAGATCGTCGACTTTATCCTCCGCAGCGCCGACCGGCTCTCCCGCGACCACTTCGGCGCCGGCCTCACCGACCACGGCGTCCACGTCCTCGACCCGTTCACCGGCACGGGCACCTTCATTGTCCGTCTCCTGCAATCCGGCCTCATCACGCCGGCCGACCTGCCCCACAAGTACCGTCACGAGCTGCACGCGAACGAGATCGTGCTGCTGGCGTACTACGTCGCCGCCGTGAACATCGAAGCCACCTACAACGGCCTGCAGGGCGGTGAGTACGTGGCCTTCCCCGGCGTGGTCCTCACCGATACGTTCCAGACCGCCGAGGACGACGACACCTACGACGACCAGGGTGTGTTCGGCGACAACAACGAACGCGTGAAGCAGCAGAACGCACTCGACATCCGCGTCATCGTTGGTAACCCGCCCTACTCATCCGGGCAAGACTCCGCCAACGACAACAACCAAAACCTCAAGTACCCGTACCTCGACAAGCGCATCGCCAACACCTACGCGGCCCGGTCGACGGTGCAGAACAAGAACAGCCTCTACGACTCCTACATCCGCGCCATCCGATGGGCATCCGACCGGATCAAAGACCACGGCATCGTCGCCTACGTAACCAACGGCGGCTTCCTCGACGGCAACACCGCCGCCGGCCTCCGCCTCACCCTCCAAGACGAATTCACCGAGCTCTACATCCTCAACCTCCGCGGCAACGCGAGGACCGCTGGCGAGCTGCGCCGCCAAGAGGGTGACGGTGCCTTTGGCGAGGGCAGCAAGACCACGGTCCTCATCTCACTGCTGGTGAAGAACCCGGACCGACCGTCGTCCGGCACGATCCACTACCGCGATATCGGGGACTACCTGACCCGTGACGACAAGCTCGGCCTCCTCGAGCAGTACCGCGACTCCGACGGCGTCCCGTGGAAGCAGATCACCCCGAACGAGCACGGCGACTGGATCAACCAACGCAATGATTCGTTCGACTCCTTCACCCCCATCGGCGATAAGACCGGTGCCAGCGCAGGGATCTTCGCCTCGTACTCGCGAGGCCTGGCAACAGCTCGCGACGCATGGACGTACAACACGTCCGAGTCAGCGTTGCGGTCGAACATGAGCCGGATGATCGACTTCTACAACAAGGAAGTCAACCGGTTCGCGACCGCCGGGTCCGGCTCGATCGCCGCAGACCAGTTTATCGATTTCGACACCACCCAGATGAGCTGGAATCGCGCCGACAAGGCCCGCCTTATTCGCGGCGTCACATATGAATTCGACGACGCCAAAATCGTCCGGGCCGCGTACAGGCCGTTCAACAAGCAGATGGTCTACTTCGACCGGCAGCTCAACGACATGGTTTATCAACTCGACCGCGTCTTCCCACCGAGCGAGCGCAATCGGGGCTTCTACCTAAACACGGGTGGGACCAACGCTCCGTTCTGCGCGCTGATGTTGGACGCGATTCCGGATCTCAACTTCTTCGGGCAAGGCGGGCAATTCTTTCCTCGGTACGTCTACGACGTCGGGCAGCAGGAGGGCGCGTTGGCGATGTTCGACGGCCGCCAACGCCGCGACAACCTCACCGACACAGCACTCAGCCGGTACCGTGAGTTGTACGGTGTCGGCGTCACCGCCGATGACGTTTTCTTCGCTGTGTACGGCCTCTTGCACTCCGAAGAATACCGCCGCGCCTTCGTCGCGGACCTCAAGAAGATGCTGCCCCGCATCCCGGAACTGACCGATCCGGAAGACTTCCGCGCCTTCTCCAACGCAGGGCGAGCGCTCTCCGAACTGCACCTCGGCTACGAGAACGCAGACCTATATCCGGTCAACTTAAGCGGAACGGTGCCAGCCGACTTGCACGTGACCAAGATGCGGTACGGCGGTAAGGCAGGCAATTGGGACCGCACGGTCATCCACGTTGCGCCCGGGTTGACGATCAGCGGCATTCCGGCCGAGACACACGAGTACAGGCTCGGGTCCCGGTCCGCACTCGACTGGATCCTCGAGAGGTACCAGGTGAAGACTGACAAGGCCTCCGGCATCGTCAACGACCCGAACGACTGGGGCATCGAACGCGGCAACCCGGAGTACATCGTCGAGCTGATCCAACGCATCGTCACCCTCAGCGTCGAAACGGTGCGCATAGTGCAGGCCCTTCCGCCGCTGCGATACCGGGAAGCCCCTGCATGACCCCGACCGAGGCGGGCGCCGAATTCGTGGATGGGGTGGCGCTTCCGTTTTGCCCCCAGGAGTTGACCGTTCGACAGCTGCTCGCGTCACACGTCGCGGTCCTTGATGAACTCCTGGCTCGAGGGGTCGTTCGCACACGCAATTCTCCGCTCGGTGACCTTGCCGAAACGATTGCGCTCCGTGCCTACGGTGGCTCCCTCGCCCCGAACTCCTAGAAGAGCTACGACCTCACCACCCCCGATGGTCGGCGCATCCAGGTCAAGGCGCGCCTCGTTGATCCCGCAGACCGTCGATCCCAGAACTTCTCAGCCTTCCGGTCGTTCGACCTTGATGTCGCTCTCTTCCTTCTCTTCAACGCAACCTCGTACGACCTCATTTGGGCGCGAGAACTTACCTCGGAAGCGACGCGGGCGATCGATCGACGAGTCCAACACACCAACTCGTCCGCCATTTGGTCCGGAACGTGGCCGCAGCCGGCCTCGACGTCAGCAAGACCGTTCAATCGGCATACGACGGCATCGATGTCGTCTTGCCGATCACCTCCTGAGCGGACTCACGTCCGAGGTCAGCAGCCAACTCTCTGACTCCCTGCGTCTTGCATCCATAGGCTTGCGCGTCATCGCTCGCGACCCGGCCATCTCCGCAGGTAGGAGGAGACCGGAGGCGATCTCGTGAACCGCATGGACTCGGCCTCTTCGGTAATGCGTGGCGGCGTCTTTCGGGGGGCGGCGGCGGACACCTGCGTCGCTTTCCAAGGAAGGATCGCGCAAGCGGCGGCTACGCCACTGACTTCGGCGTCATCTCCTGGCGCAGCCAGTCAGGGAGAGGACCATCGCCATGCAACAGTGAAGCTAGTTCAACTCCCAACGGAGTGAGCGTGCTCCATTTCTGAACCTTGCCTTCCTCACGGATGCGCATGGAATTGTCGATCAAGCCCTTCTCCTCAAGACCGCGAGTGCTGGCCGACGGACCCCTCATATCAGGCACGACAAAACCACCGATCTCGCGGCCCTTCTTCGCCCGTAGGAGGGCAAGGCGCGATCTCGAAGAGAAAGCAGTCGCCTCCCAAGGCGTCAGCGAGTTGAAGATGCTCGCCAGCTCGCGGCCTCTCTCCTCCGACGGGTAGGCAGTCATGATCTTGGCTTCGACAGCAGGCTCCGGTCGCTCTGCCACGACCGGGCCAAACCATGATGAGATAACCGGCTCCGCTGGCTTCACCTCCGGATCCGCCTCATTCCCGTTACTTCCGCTCTCGTCTTCCTGCCAAGACTTGCCCGTCACCGCGGCCTTGAGCAACGCGGTGAAGTGCTCCCTCTGGGTTGCGAGCAACGAATCGGTGGTAGCCCGCAGAGACGCCAGCGCGGCCTGCGTGTCCGAGTTGACGCGCTCGACGTGAGCGAGTTGTTGCGCGCCAGAGATACCTTGAGCCAGAGACACGATGAGCTGCAAAGCGAATGCCAGAACCGCTAGCGCCAGCGCAGTCGTGCTGAGCACGTCCGACTTGCGGATACTCGCGACGACGATCAGCGCACCTACCGCAGAGACCGTTAGAACCAGAAGACCCAGCGATATCCACGACCATCGCACCTGAACAGCGGCGGGCGGTGGAGCCGGTGATGCGCGCGTGTAGTTGTCTGGAGAAGCAGCGTCGGTCATGCCGCAATAGTGCCAGCACCTACGTTCTGATTCAGCCGCTTTACGAAACTGCCCGGTCCAATCCTCACACACAGCCTGCGGGTGCTCTCGCGACTTGTCCCGTTGGCCGACGCGTTCTGCCCCGTGACCGCTACCCCAGCCCAGCACGGCCCGGCCCGGCCCGAGAAGCTCACCGGTCAAAGGAGCGCGACCCAGGTAACGACGACTGAGACCTGCTCCACCTCCACTGCGTTCGGCACGGGCGCAGTCTTCCTCACGACGTACCGCTGCCCGCCAAGAGACACCTCGCAAGCGAAGGCATGCGGGACCTACGCGCACGACATCAGGGAAGCCCCGTTCAGCGAGGCAGCTAGCACGATTGTTGAACAACGGCTCTTGACTGATCGTTCTCCTACTTCTACGCCGGAGATATGGGCAGGAACCGGACCTTCGTCGAAGCAGATGTGATCGAGCGAAGCGTCATCGCGTTCCGCACCACCGGGTACGAGGGGACGTCGATAGACGACCTCGTGCAGGCTTCGGGCCTGCATCGCGGGAGCTTGTACAAGGCCTTCGGCAGCAAGCGGGGCATATTTCTGATGGCGCTCCACAACTGCACCGCGCCCAGTCCCGGTGATGACACCGCCGATCTCCTGCTCGTCGCCCTCATGGAGCTCGCGCCCCGGGATACCGAAATCCGCTCCGTCGTCTTTGAGATCCTCGACGACCCCGCCTCGCTCCACACTGCCGACTCCCTCGGGCGCCGCCTTCTCGAACGAGCCGCCGGCCCTTCCACCACAGGAAACGATCAACAGGAGACCTCATGAACACCATCCCCGTCACCGACTCCGTCCTCACCGTGGAGCCTCGAGGACTCGACAAACTGTGGTCGTTCACCCGCAGGCTGGAGATTTCTCTCGCCCATGTGCGCGGGGCCACCTTCGACCCCGGCGCCAACAACGAGCCGAAGGGACTCCGTGCCCCCGGACTAGCCGTTCCCGGAAAGTGGGCCGGCACCTTCATCAAAGATGGTGAGAAGTCCTTCTGGAACCTCAGCGCACCCTGCGCCACCATCGTTATCGAGCTCACCGACGAGCACTGCGCCCGACTTGTCCTCACCAGCACCGACCCCCGCGACACCGTCGACGCCATCAACACAGCCATTCAGCAGCGCTGACACGCCACGAGACGTCTCGCAACTCTACGGTTGCGAGACGTCTCGTCGACGGCGAGCAACGGGCATCCGGCCGCCCGTCATTTCCGGATACGACGAGTCTCATAACTATGTATCGCAACCATGATGGCGAACGGCCCTGCGATGAGGTTGATCGGCTACGCCCGGGTCTCGGCCCGTCAACAGGACGCCGATCGGCAGGAACAGGATCTCCTCGTGGCGGGGGTTAGGCGCGATGACCTGTACGTCGATCAGGGCGTGTCCGGTGCAGGTTCATCAGGTCAGCGGTCGACCGAGCTCTCGCGGCCCTTCAGAAGGAGGACGCTCGTCGTGACAACCCTCGACCGCCTAGGACGTTTCACGATCGACATGCTCGGCTTTGCAGCACAGCTCCGAGGCCGCGGCGCCGGCCTACGCGTGCTGAACCTCGGCGGCAGTGACGTCTACACCACGACCCCATAGATTCGATGGTGTTCTCCATCAGGGCCATACGTCGCCGGCACGGCACGCAGCAAGGGACTCGCGTAGGCCCGGCCGTGCTCGAATCGTGCCCGAGAGGCCGTGGTCGACATGCGCATGATCATCGTCAACACCGGGCGTCCTACGGCCGTCACGTTTTGCTGCGAGATCCTGCCACGATGTCGAGACGCAAGCATTTCCGCTGGACATCAGGAACGTGACGCCGAAGGTGCAGCCGAACGGTGAACCCAAGATACGGGGCGCACTGCCTCAACCGTGCACGTGAAAAACAGACCACAGATTTGAGCAGCGACAATTGTCTCTTAGCTAGGCATATCGACGAACCGCGAGAACATGCCATGGAACGCCACCGTGATCGTGTCCGTCGGCCCGTTGCGGTGCTTGGCGACGATGAAGTCGGCCTCGCCCTGGCGGGGGTTGTCCTTCTCGTAGGCGGACTCGCGGTGCAGCAGGATGACCATGTCGGCGTCCTGCTCGAGCGACCCCGACTCACGGAGGTCGCTGATCGCGGGCTTCTTGTCGGCACGCTGCTCGGGGCCACGGTTCAGCTGCGACAGCGCGATCACCGGCACCTGCAGCTCCTTCGCCATCAGCTTCAGCGCCCGCGAGAACTCCGAGACCTCCTGCTGACGGCTCTCCACCCGCTTGCCCGACGTCATCAGCTGCAGGTAGTCGATCACGACCAGCTTCAGGTTGTGCTGCTGCTTCAGACGACGGCACTTCGCCCGGATCTCGACCAGCGTCATGTTCGGCGAGTCATCGATGAACAGCGGGGCGTCGTTGATCCGCCCTCGCACCTGGGCGATGTTCGTCCAGTCACGCGCATCCACCGTTCCCTTGCGCATGTTCTGCAGAGGCACGCTCGACTCGGCCGACATCAGACGCATCGCGATCTCGCTGCGCCCCATCTCGAGCGAGAAGAACACCGACGCCTGCCCGTGCTTGATCGACGCCGCCCGCGCCAGGTCGAGTGCCAGCGTCGACTTACCGAGCGCAGGACGCGCCGCCACGATGATCAGCTGCCCGGGGTGGAACCCGTTCGTCAACGCATCGAGCTGCGCGAAACCGGTCGGAACGCCGGTCATCTGACCGTCACGGCCCTTCGCCGCCTCGATCTCGTCGATCGCGACCGTCACGGCCTCGTTCAGCGGCACGTAGTCCTCGGTCTGGACTCCCCCGGCCACGTTGTAGACCTCGGCCTGCGCGTTGTTGACCAGGTCGACGACCTCGC
>Ga0308170_10001266_pt1 | contig 25263 bp, 25 predicted proteins | sample PhyBR2_2_FD_202136 | JGI IMG/M metagenome (GOLD analysis project Ga0308170, IMG submission 202136) | Phyllosphere microbial communities from UC Gill Tract Community Farm, Albany, California, United States - DLSLSB.R2 | ecosystem: Host-associated > Plants > Phyllosphere > Unclassified | place...
CATGCCCGAGTGCGGGAGCGAGCGAGGCGAGGAGGAGGGGCGGCGGCGGGCAGAGAGGGGAGGGGCGCCGGCAGAGCTAAGTGCACTGGTAATGCTGATTAGGAAAACGGCCGCGTCGAATACAAACTCGGCCTTGGCCTCGCCTCGTCGCCCTCCTCCCACCCTCGGCCCGCGCCTCGTCCGCTCTCGCCAGCTTGACGGGACGCCGGTACGATAGCAGAGACCCAGAGCAGCTCGAGCACGGTCTAGTACGCGCACACGAAAGCCCTGCGTCGAGAAAGCCTCGGCCTCGTCCTCCCTCTCGTCTCGTCGCCGCCTCATCGCCCACCCTCGCCCTCGGGCCTCTCTCACCACACGCCGACCTGCGACGACTAGCTCAACCAGCTCGGAAAAGCCCTCTGCACCCGTCACAACCACCAGCGCGCCCTCAAGCCGCCGCCGAGTCGAGCCCCGACCACCTCAGCCCTCGGCCGTCATCTCGCTCGCCCGGCCTACCTCGCCACAGCTCCGCCTAGGTCTCTGCGGTGCGTCCCCACACTCGCCCGAACACCTCTAGCGCCCCAGAGCTGACCCCACCCAGCCCTGCCGTTGCCCGCTCGCAGTCGCCTCGTCCCCGTCGCACGCCCCGGCTCGACGGCCTCTCCAAGCTCTCTCTCCAAGGTAAAGCGAGCTCGCCCTCACGTCCGAAAGCGAGAGAGATGCTGGAAACAGTAAGATGCGTGCAATCAGAGCGTCCTCCTTCTCGTCGAGCGAGCGCTGTCGGAGCTAGGAGGACTCGCTCCCCGCACGGAACCAGCACCATCGCGTCGTTCTCCCGGACTCCGTCGCTGACGCTCGTACTCCTGGGTCGTCCTGCACATCCCCTTGCCTCGCTGCAGCCTCCGCGCATCCGCTCCCCAAGACGCCAAGTTCGTGCTCGACACGAGCCTCGCCAAGCGGCTTCAAGGTCAACTCGGCGCCGACCCTCCCGCCGACGACGACGACAAGATCCTCGTCGACTGCGTCTGCTAGCGCGCCCCGTCCAGCCCATCGTCGCACGTCGCACTCGGCCGTCGATCTTCCTCCCCATCCGCCCTCGGACCACCCTCTCATCTTCGTCCTCCTCAGCATCTCGCTCGCCCTCGTCCAACCCTCATCTCCTCAGCAACCGGCACCGACCATGTCGTTCGACGCCGGATTCGACGACGTGCTCGACATGAGCTCATACGCCGCCGACGAGACGACCGGCCTCGACGACAACGCCTTCGTCGACCACTCGATGGCCCAGTTCCCCGCCCACTCGTCCGTCGAGCCCTCGTTCCCGCACGTTCGTAGCGCGAGCGCTCGCACGCCGTCGCCGTTCGCGACCTACCCGGGCGCCGTCGCGCCCTTCACGGCCCCGGGCACCTTCTACCGGCACGCCTCGCCGCTCCCGCCCAACCTCGGCGACCCGGCCGTCGCCTCGTCGTCGCTCTCGGTCACGGCCGACCTCATTCACCAAGGTCGCGCACACGCCGGCGGTGCGCAGGCGCACTGGAACGGCTACTTTGCCCCCTCGGCGTCGACGTCGTCGTCGTCGGCCGGCCCGGCGCAGGTTGCCGCCGTCCAGCCCGGCGCGCTCTTCAGCCCGCCCCTGTCGACCGGCTCGAGCACACCGACAATGACGATCACGCCGTCCGTCATCTCGGCACAGCCTACGCCGCGCTCGGCCTCGGCCTCGCGCGAGTCGACCCCTCGCGCAGCGCCCGCGCCCGCCAAGAAGGCGTCGTCCTCTTCGTCGTCGTCCAAGGTCGCTCGCTCGGCGTCGCCGGCCGTCACGACGTCGAAACGTACCGCCCCGTCGACCTACTCGCCCGAGCACTGGACGTCGTTCCTCCCCAAGATCCGCACCTACACCGACTCGAAGCGGCTTCAGCGCTCGCCGATCGCCGCGGCCCAGTTCCTCGTGCGCAACCTGCACGGTCTGTTCACGTACGCCGACCGCTCGAGCACGGCGAGCCCGTGGGGCGACGCGAGCGACGTCCCGCCCGAGGGCCGCGCCGAGGTCCTGAGCGCCATCGCGTCGTACGCCAAGGACGATTTCTGGCGCGCGTGGGTCGACGAGGGCTCGGGCTCGGCGTCGGCGACGACTACGAGCGCGGGCAAGGGCAAGGAGAAGGAGAAGGACAAGGACAAGGGCGGCGTGGCGGCCGAGTCGGGCAAGAGCGACGGGCTCGAGCTGCTGCAGTGCTGGCTCGAGGGCGCCAGTCAGCGCATCGTCATGTCGACCAAGGACAAGGAGGAGGCGAGCGCGCTCAAGGGCGGCGCAGCCAAGGAGCGCAAGGCCAAGGAGCTCGAGCACGCGACGCTCGTTCTCATCCTCCAGGTGCGTCTCTTCTTCCTCTCTCTCTCTCCATCGAGCCTCCCCTTCGCCTCGTTTGCGGATCTCGAGGAGCACGAGAAAGCTTCTGCGGGCCTCTGGTGGGATCGGTGCGAGCTCGAGGAGCTGGAGACCGCTTCGCGGCGGAGGGGTCCGGGCGGCCTGCAAATCGAGCGTCGGCAGCAGCAGACTTGGGTCGTTGGGGCAGCAGCTTCTCCTCGTCATTCTTCCGAGCGCGCGTGCGCGAGAGAGCGAGCCCGAGGCTGCGGCAGCCGTCCCCTCCTCCCCTTACCCCGCTCTCGAGCCGTCGCCAGTCGAGGTCACAATCTCCGCGAGCTTCGCCGTGCAGCGCGCTGACCCCTCCGACCTCTGCGGTCGCCGTGTGCAACAGGTTCTCAACGAGCTCCCCCTCTCGTTCGACCAGCTTCGGGCGCACGCAGCCATCGCCAAGCGCGTCAAGCGGATCAGCGACCGGGCGACCGACAGCAGTGCGCCGCCTCTCCTCCCTATTGCCTCCCCCCCCCCCTTCGTCCTCGACGCAAACGGTGCAGCTGACTCAGTCGTACGTCCGCTCGTCCCGCCCGCAGCTCCCAAGGCCGTCGCGGCGCAGCTCGTCGCCAAGTGGTCGAAGGTGCAAGCAGCGGCGCATGCAGGGTCTGTCGCTCACGGCTCCAGCTCGTCGACGACCAAGCGCAAAGCAGATGAAGCTTCAGGTGCGTCGCTCTGCTCCCCTGCATGCGCGATAGTGAGCGAGGCGCAAGTCGAACTCGCTCCTGACCTTCTCAAACTCGACTTGCTCGACCTCGCAGGTTCCGCCAAGAGGGCCAAGACCGGCACGACTGCCGCCTCGTCAACTTCTTCCTCGTCGTCGACGACAGCGCAGAAGAGCGCCTCCGCCGTCGCCAAGCCTCTGCCCAAGGCGTTGCCGTCCTTCAAGAAGCAGCCTTCGACGACGACTGGCTCGGCCGGCGCGGGTGGCAGCAACACGCTCAAGGAGGCGCTCGCCAAGCTCAAGGCTGCCAATGGCCCCAAGCCGCCGCCACCTCCACCGCCTGCGCCTCTCGCCGCCGGCCAGGGCGAGAACGCCTCGTCGTCGACCACCCCGATCGGTGCCAGCGCCGCACCTCGGCGCGTCGGCAAGCCGACGGGTAAGCCCGGCGGGACGTTGGGCAACGGCGGCATGCGTGCACGCAAGACGGTGCGGTGGGCCGAGGACAGCGAGCTCGAGAAGGTCAGGTGGATCGAGAAGGCCGTGTACGGCGACGAGGACGGCCACGAGATCGCGACCGTCACTGCCGAGGGCGAGGTACGTCCCTTCTCCCTGCTCACCTTCTTCTTCGTGGTCGAGGAAGCCGTTGCAGAAGCACGTGCTGACCCAGAAACGTCGCCCGCAGAGCCTCGACGAGAGCCTGCACCTCATGCAGGAGCAGGAGGGCCTTTCGCTCGCGATGCACTTTGAGGAGGACTTTGAGGAGGTCATCGATTGGTACGAGCCTGTCGGTACGTCGCCGGCGTTCTCCCTCCTCTTCCCCTTGACGTCGGCGGCGCAGAGCTGACGAGCGGCTCTTCTCTTTTTCGTGCGCAGAGGTCACGCTCCCCGACACGCCCGAGTTCGCCCTCCTCTCCGACCCCAAGCAGTCGCACGAGCTCGAGCTGTACTCGGCCGTCGACACGACCACGATGGACGTCGACATGCCGACCGAGTCGTTCGCCGAGCCGCCCGCGGCCGAGAAGGACGCCGATATCGAGTCCGACGACAAGATCAAGCGCATCCAGCTGTCGGACGACATGGCGCGCGACCCCGAGGTGCTCCAGACGATCGAGGTGGCGCAGATGACGCGCGTCGGCGAGTTTGCGTCGTCGGACCAGATCTCGGCGCTCCTGAGCCAGCTCACGGCCAACGGCGCCGTGCCCGGGGTCGACGCGCTCGCAGGGCTCGGTGCACCTGCGTCGTCGAGCGGCAGCAACCCGCACGCGCCGCCGTTTGGCGCCGGACCGCCGTCGGGCCCGCAGGTGCAACCTCCTCCAGGGCAGATCAGCGCCGAGGCGCTCGAGGCCCTGTGCAGCTACCCGCCCGAGCAGGTCGCCGCGCTCGTGCAAGCCAACCCTGGCATGGCGGCCGGTCTCGACCTCGCGGCGCTCGGCCTCGTGCCGGCTCTCGGGCACGGACCTGTCCCGCCCGGCGGCGGCTTCGACTTCCAGCCGCACCCGCAGCAGCCCCAACAGCCGGTCTACCTCCCTCCAGGCTTCTCTGCGCCGCAGGTGCGTCTCTTTTCCCGCTCCCTTGCCGCTTTCCTCTCCTCGAGCCGAGTGACCCTGACGCCGTCCATCTGCTCCTTCTCGCAGGCGTCCTACAACGGCTACGTCCCGCCCTCGGCTCAGCATGCAGCACCTGCATGGAGTGCAACTGCAGGTGCTCCCGGCGTCGACCTGTACAACGGGTACAAGCCGCCGTCGACGCCGGCGCCGTTCGGGCACCGCCACGCGCAGAGCGCGATGCCGCCCGCGCCGCGCAAGACGCACCTGCGGCCCAAGAAGGACACGCCGTGCAAGTACTACCGGATGAGGGGCCGGTGCGACTGGGGCGACAAGTGCGCGTTCTCGCACGACCTGTGAGCGCGAGAGGGTGGGAGGACGAGGCCGGAGCGCGGCGGGAGGACGAGGTGGTCGAGGAGAGGAAGTTGCTTGTTGCGCTTGACGTGAAACATGAGGAGCGTGTAGCCATGCCTCTGCCTGGTGCGCTTTGGCGTCTGTGCGAGCCCTGAGAGAGCGAGGAAAGCTGGCGTTGCGGTCGCTCCTTCGTCCGCTCGAGGCTCTCTCCCCACCGCAACCACCTCGTCGACAACCTCGCACGATGCACGCCCTGCAGGCACTCGGCGCACTCGCAGCATGTGCTAGCGCAGCCCGCGCCTTCGCTGGTACCTATCCAGTCGTTGCCTGGAGCGACAGCCGGTCCGTCGCCTCTCCTCCTCATCAGTCACGACCGCTTCCGGGCTCGAGCAGGGCGCTTGGCGACTGGCAGGGCTCCTTACCAGTGCCTGCGAGCCAGGACTACCCGTCTCGTGCGGGTCAGCGCGTCCCGCGAGCCGCGGACGGCGCCGTCGAGGGCTCGCCTCTGACGCACCCCTCGTCCGACGACACGGACCCGGCGACGAGGCCCTGCGAGGGCTCAGGGGCCACCAGTACTCGCAGCGATCGATGCATAGCAACCACTTCCCTGCTACGAGCGCCCGCTGACTCCGTCCCCTCTCCTCGTCTCGCCTCGCAGGCTCCACCTCGCCTCGCTCCTCAACCCGACCCCGTCGGCTCGGACAGCAACCGCTGCCGAGGGCCAGCAGGCCTTCTCGCTCGAGCGCACCGATGCCGAGCCCGCCGACCTGTGCTCCCTCTCGTCCCTCTCCTTCGTCGTCGCCCCCGGCCTCGCCTACTCCGACCTCGCCCTCCTCCCCACCTCGTCCGACTCTGCGATTCGCACCGCACTCGCCGCCGACAGCAGCGTCACCATGCCCTACGTCTCGACGAGCCTCGCCGGCGTCCACGCCCCGGCGAGCAGGATCGCGCGCCGCTTCAACAAGTGCGCAGGCCCGGGCGAGCGCAAGATCACCGTCACCGTCGTCGGCGGCCTCGACTCGACCGAGGCCGGGTCAGCGCAGGACCGCGAGGCGCGCAGGGACATCATGCTGCAGCTCGGTGCGTATACGCTCTCTTCTTGTCCTCGAGCAGTTCCTGCAGGCGCTGACGTTCCTTGTCCTTGTTCGTTCGCAGACGCCGCCGCGCACGACCTCGACGCTGCCTCGACCGGTCGTCACGCCGTCATCGTCACGGCTGTGCGCCCTGCGATCGCCAAGGGCAAGGGCAAGGCGCAGAAGCGCGTGGCCAACTCGCTCGTCAAGCGTCAGGGCGAGTTTCTCGGTGACGGCGAGGCGCCGACGAGCGAGGAGTCCTACATCGAGGAGCTCCTCGAGGAGATCGCGGCCGAGGACGCCGTCGAGCTGAGCGAGGCAGCCCTCGACGAGGACGCCGATGCCGACGTGCTCGCGCGCCCGGTCGTCGAAGACGGCGAGCCCATCGAGATCACGCAGAGCGAGTACGCCGCAGCTGTCGACCCGTACACCGAGTGGGACGCCAGCGTCCTTGACGTGACGCCGCTCAAGAAGGGCTCGTCGAGCGGCGACAGCGACGAGGACAACGGCGACGACAACGAGGGCTCGGGCAACGGCACGAGCATCTTCCAGCCCAAGCCCAACAGCGGTCTCTTCCACCGCTACGTCTTTTTCACGCCTGCACTCATCCTCTGTGCGTCCCTCCTTCCCTCTCTCTCTCTTTCACGCGCGCGCAGTGCACCCTCTCGAACCTGAGCTGATCTGACCCTCGCGCGCCCGCCTCTTCCTCCTTGCCCGCCCGCAGCGGTCCTCGTCACCGTCATCATCCTCGTCCCGACTGTCCTCGTCGGCGCGTCGGCCCTGCTCGCCATCGAGACGCCGCACGGCCTCGAGACCAAGATGACGGGCTCGACCGGGCTCGACCCGAGCAAGGCGCAGTGAGCGCGAACGGACGGTGGGTCGAGTAAGCGGAGGAGTGAGGAGCACGAGCGAGGTGTACGTAGTCTTCTGTGTGCGAGGAGGAGCGAACAGATCTTGGTTTTCTCGACTTGCGCGCTCTCTGAGAGAATCGACTCGAGCTCCAAAGTTTCGTTGCCTCACTCCTACAGCTCTGTGCTCGTCCCGCCTCGTGCTCCTCGCGGCTCTTCCACCTCCTTCGGCTTGCGAGCGACCCAAAATGCGCAGTCGTAGGCAAAGCTGCGGGCGAGAGTGACGAGTCAGCTGCGCGCTCGAGCCCGTGGGAGTGCTTGTGGAACGAAAAGAGCAAGGGGACGCACGTGTACATGCCGAGCTCGTCGGCCGTGTAGCGCACCTCGCGCAGCTCGTCGCGCTTCTCGATGACGAACCCGACGAGTTGAGCGGCGCGCACGACGTCTTCGAGCCTGCAGTTCGCTCGCGCCGGGTCAGCTGTGCCGCGGCGGCTCGACGAGATCAGAGAACAGGACGCACGGCAGCTCCATGCCCGGGTTGCCGTAGTACAAGAGCGGGCCCTCGTTGACCCAGACGCCGCCGGGCCTGAGCGCGGCCCAGATCGTGTCGAGGTAGGCGAGCAAGTTGGCGGCCGTGTCGATGAAGAAGAGGGTGACGACGGCGTCGTACTGGTCGAGCGACGTGAAGAGCTCGAGAAAGTCGCCGGGCAGGAAGCGCAGGGCGAGGTCGCGCCGAGGCACGATGTCGGGGAACGAGATGCGCCGCAGGAGGTTGGACCTGGTGCGCTGGTGCGAGAACGAGTGAACGTAGGGCGCAAGCGTGTGCTGATCGACGGCGTGTGTGCGGCTGAAGAGGAGCGAGGTGCCGAGGTTCATGAAGTGCGAGACTGCGCGCGAGCCGAGGAGAGAGGGAGAGGTCAGAGCGGGTCCTCTCGAGGAGGAGGAGAGGGAACAGGGCGCGGCGCACAGTCGTTGGCGTCGACCGAGAAGCCCTCGAGCGCGATGTCGTGAGCGAGCCGACCGAGGCCGCACCCGGGCACGAGCACCTTCTTGCCCTCGCGCTCGCCGTCGCCGAACTCGGCTCGCAGGGCGTCGAGCACCGGTGGGAAGAGGGCGTCCCTCTCGCTCTTGCCCTCGTGGCTCCAATCTCTCACAAAGTGCTTGAGGGTCTGGAGAGAGCATCGTTGCAGGACGAGGATCAGCCCAAGGCTGTCTGAGGGGGGTACGAGGGGAGGGGGTACGAGGGAAAGCCAGCACACCTCGACGACCCGCCCGTCCTCTCGTCCCGCGAGCCGGCTACGCAGTCCGACCGGGATGCCCTCGCACCTCGCCTGCTCGAGGCCGAGGGCTGCGAGCTCGTCGGCGACGGCGGCGTTGACCTCGACGGCGTCTTCTGCGCGCGCGAGCGTGTCCTTCCACCCGAGCTGGGCGCCGAGGCGCCGGTGCGTGCGCGACATGCGGTCGAAGGCGGCCCACTTGCGGGTGAGGGCTCTGCCCTGGGCGTGCGAGTAGCTCGAGAAGGAGCGGATGGCGATCGAGAGGTCGGTCGGGGCCTGGAGGGCGGCGGGGACGGGGACGCGGGCGAGTGCGCGAGCTGCGAGTCGGTGCAGACGAGACTCGAGGCGGTGCACGAGTCGGGCTGGACGAGGCGAGAGGACGCAGTAGGCGGTGAGGGCGAAGAGGAGCGAGGTGAGGAGGAAGGGGAGGAGAGAGGGTGCGCGGGGTGGTCTTGCTGGCGGGTAGGGCGGCGCAGAGCTGCTTGACGATGCTGTCCAGCTGGCCATGCTGGCTCTCGGGTCGAGGCGGGGCGAGGGAGAGAGTGTGAGCGGAGGAGGAGCGACGACGACGAGGACCAACTCGCCCTCGCCTCGACATCAGCTCCGGCTGGGCTGCGCAGACCGCCATGCTGCGCGCAGAGCTCTACCAGCACCTCTCGAGCGGCGACTGAGCCCTCGGCACGCCTCGAACGACTTCATCGCCTCCTCGTCTCTCCTCGACCTCTCGCCGGCCATTTCCACCGCCGCAGCCCTCTCGTTCGGGACGCCGACCTGTGCGACACTGCGACCAGACTAGTACAGTACGCGGCCTCGACAGCGCGCCGCACCAGGAGGACCCGACTCGTCGCCGAGCTGCCGCCCCGACCTCCCCGCCCTCGCTCGCCGGACGACTCGCTCCGGCTTGCCCGACTACGACTGGATCAGGCGGTGCGTCCCAGCTTCTTTCCACGGTCAGCTCGACGGTGACGGACAAGCTCAGGCGGCTGACCCTCCTCCTGTTCCCGTCCAGGCAGGAGCAGCCGGTCGATCCGCTCGGCCCGAGTGCGTCGGCGAGAAGGTCAAGCATGACGCACCTGGTTTCGCGTCTCGCCTCGCCCTCCTCGTCGTCCCTGAGCTCCTCGGGCGCAGTACACGCGTGGGGCAACGCTGGGCCCACCGAATTCGCCGGAGCCACCCTCTCGAGGCCCGGCTCCCCCTCATTTTCATTCTTCGCCTCGTCGTTCGCCCTTCTCCCGCTCGACACGGCCGACTTCGCCTCGTTCGCCCTCGACAGCTGCGACCTCGACCCCGCAAGATGCCCAACTCGACAATGCCGCCTCGCCGGCGCGCCAAGTACCGCCTCGCCGGCGCGACCGCCGCGCTCCTCCTCGCTTCGGCCGCCAGCGCTCAGTCGGTCGACTACGACCTCTCGACCAACGAGGTCAACCGCACCTCATGGCAGCGTCAGCCTTATGTCTCGAACGGCTACATCGGCCAGCGCATCCCCGCCGGTGCGTCTCGAGCTCCTCTCCCTCCCCCACCTGGCGGCGTCTCGGACGAACTCCCGGCTCACCTTGCGCTCGCTCGCTCGCAGAGGGCTTCGGCTACCGCGAGGTGACGCCCAACAACCTGACGGGCCGCGACGGCACGCAGGGCTGGCCCCTCTTCACGCCGAGGCAGACGGCGGCCATGGTCGCAGGCTTCTACGATCAGCAGCCCGAGACGGCCGGCACCAACTTTGTGCGTCCTGCTCCTCCTGTCCGACCCTCACGAAGGATTCCTAGCTGACTCGAGCTCGTTGTGCAGGCGCAAACCGGCGGGCAGCAGCCCATCTCGACCCTCCCGACCTGGTCCTCGCTCTACTTCACGGTCAACAACGCGACCTTCTCGACCCAGACGCCCGACGAGCAGATCTCGAACTGGACCCAGTCGATGAGCGTCCAAGACGGCGTCGTGCGCACCTCGTTCGACTGGACGCCCGAGGGCGCGACCGAGCCGATCCGCCTCTCGTACACCGTCATCGCCCACCGTGTCGAGCCCAACATCGGCGCCGTCCGCCTCTCGGTCGAGGGCCTCAACGAGAACATGCAGGTCGCCTTCACCGACGTCTTTGATGTGCGTCCCCTCCTTGCTCCCTCCTCGCACCTTGCGCTCGCGCACTGACCTCCTCCCTCTTCTTCCTCGCGCGCAGGGTGCCGGCGCTTGGCGCACCGACTTCGTCTCGTCGGGTCCGGTCCCCGACACGGTCAACACGCTGCACACGGCCGTCCGCCCCGTCGGCATTTCGAACGTGACGGCGTACGAGGTCTCGGTCATGGACATCTGGCCGCGCTCGTCGACCCAGTGGTCGAACGACACGGGCGCGAGCTGCCTCGGCGACGTCCTGTCGACGAACGCCTCGACGGCGAGCGCGTGCTACCGCCTCGCCTCGTCGGTCCCGTCGGACGGCAAGCTCGACGCCGTCAAGTACGTCGGCATCGCTTCGTCGGACGCCTTCCCCGGCAAGGAGCTCGAGACGGCGCTCACCAAGGCCAACCTCGCCAACACGACCGGCTGGGACGCCATCCTCGAGAGCCACCGCGCCGCATGGGACGCCGTCTGGGACGACGCCGACATCGAGATCCCCGGCGAGGAGAACCAGGAGCTCCAGATCGCGACCCGCGCCAGCTTGTTCCACATCCTCACCAACGTGCGTCCCACTTGCTCTCCTCCTCTTCGCTGCACGCACGCCGACGACGACGTAGCTGACTCGGCATCGCGCAGGTCCGCAACGGCTCCGAGCCGACCGGCCTCGGCGACAACTCGATCGCTCCTGCTGGCTTGACGTCCGACTCATACGCCGGGCGTACGTCCCCCCTCACTCTCGTCTGACGTCTCGAGCTCCTGCTGATGCCGCCTGGTGCGCTCGCAGACATTTTCTGGGACGCCGGTCAGTCGACCTTCTCAAGGTCGGCATCCTCGCCCGCCGCTCTTCTGCTGACGCTGTACCGCCGCAGACATCTGGATGTCGCCCTCGATCATGGCTCTGTACCCCGACTACGCCGAGGTGAGCCATTTCGTCCTCGTCCCAGCCCCTCTCGACCCCTGCTTCAGCTTCCACCCGCTCGACCGTCCGTCCTCGACACGCCCGCCGCCTTCTCGTACACTCACGACGGTCTCTCACTGAAGCCTCGACCTTGCAGAGCATCGTCGACTTCCGCTACCGCCAGCTCGGCGCCGCGAAGGAGAACGCCAAGCAGTTTGGGCTCGCCGGCGCGCTCTACCCCTGGACCGGCGCTCGCTTTGGCAACTGCACCGGCATTGGCCCTTGCGCCGACTAGTGCGTCGACGATATCTCTCTTGCTCGACGTCCTGTTGCCGTCGTCCTCGTCGAGCGCGACTGACCCTGCCCTCATTCCCTCGTCCTCCCGCTCCCCACAGCCAGTACCACCTCAACAGCGACATCGCCCTCGCCGCCTGGCAGTACTACGCGACGACCAACAACAAGACGTGGCTCGAGGAGAAGGGCTACCCGCTCGTCAAGGGCGCCGCCGAGATGTTCGCCTCGTTCGTTACGAGGAACGACACGGGCAACGGCACGTACGAGTACGTCACGCTCAACACGACGGGCGCCGACGAGTACGCCAACCAGGTCAACAACACGGGCTTGAGTGCGTCGTCTCTCTCTCTCTCTCCTGCCTCCCCTCGTCGTCGTCCTTGCCGGCTCGAGTTGACCTTCTCAAACTCGCGCTCGCAGCGAACGGCGCGCTCACGGTCACGATTAAGCAGGCCATGGAGCTCGCCGCCATTCTCGGCGTCGACGACCTGCCGAGCAACCTCACCGACATCTACGAGAAGACCCTGATCCCGCAAGCCCGCAGCGGCATCATCCTCGGCTTCGACGGCACGAACGGGTCCGCAGAGATCAAGCAGGCCGACGTCGTCCTCCTCGAGTACCCGTACGAGTTCAAGTGGCCCAACGGCAAGCCGACCTACGGCTCGTCCGCCGAGAGCGTCGCCTTGACGACCCTCGACTTCTACTCGGGCGCCAACTCGCCCGACGGACCTGCCATGACCTGGGGGTGCGTCCCCTCTCTCTTCTACGTGCTGCTCTCTGCGATGTGGAGCTGACTCGAGCGTCGCCTCTCGGGTTCTGCAGCATCTACTCGTGCGCTCGATCCCCCTCCAGCTCACCGTCGTCTTTGACCCGGACCTGCTGACGCTCTCCCTCGTGCCATGCAGGATCCTCGCCGCCGAGCTGTCGCCCATCGGCTGTGCCTCGTACACCTACTTCCTGCAGGGCATCCAGCCGTACTCGCGCGCGCCGTTCTACCAGTTCTCTGAGCAGCAGACGGACGAGTGGGCCGACAACGGCGGCACGAACCCGGCGTTCACGTTCCTGACCGGCGCCGGCGGCTACCTTCAGTGAGTCCTCGCACGTCGTCACAACCTCGTCGGCTTCTTCCCCTCGGCTCGGCCGCCCCGGGCTCGACTTGCTCTTCCCCATCCGCCGCACGGACCTCCTCAGCCTCAGCCCCTCTCGAGCACCCGAACACGCCCGAGCGCTCTTGCTGACGCTCACTCTCGCTTCGCAGGACCCTCACGCACGGCTACACCGGCTACCGCTTCCGGCTCGACCGCCCCTTCTTCGACCCGTCGCTCCCGCCGCAGCTCAAGAACTACACGGTCAAGGGCCTCAAGTGGCACGGCGCCTCGATCGACGTCACCGTCGAGTCGACCAACACGACCATCCTCTACCGCAGCGGCGGCAACGGCACTCTGCCGATCGAGGTGCGCGGCGGCAAGAGCGGCGGCAACTTGTGCGTTTGCCTTCCTCCTCTCTCTCTGGTTCTCTCTCTCACGCTCTCGGACGGCGGCCTGACTCTTTTGCTCACCTGCAGCACCCTCTCGCTCGGCGAGTCGATCATTGTCCCGACCCGCTCGACCTCGGGCACGCTCGTCGACGGCAACCTCGCTCAGTGCAAGAGCGTCCTCAACAACGACACGCGCTTCCACATCGACCCAATGAACCGTACTAGCCGTCCTGGCGAGTACGCGCTCGCCGCCATCGACGGTGCCAACTCGGTGCGTCCCACTCCTCGCTCACGAGCTCGCGCCTGCAAGGTTGAGCCGGCGACGAAGACTGACTCTCGCTGTCCTTCTTCTTCCTCAGACGACCTGGCAGCCGTTCACGACCGAGCCGACTTCGATGGTCGTCGACCTCGGCGAGTCGCAGCAGATCAAGGGCTTCCACCTCAACTGGAACAACGGTGCGTCGCCCGCCTCCCTCGCTCTTTCCTCCCCCTCTCGGCCGAGCTGACGCCCTACTCTCCTGGTCGCAGAGCCGCCGACGTACTACTCGATCGCCGTCTCGAACTCGTCCTCCGACCTCGAGTCGGCGTCGCCCATCTCGTCGGGCAACGTGACCCTCTCGGCGCCCTACGACCTCGCCGAGTCGCTCATCGTCCAGGTCGACATCGGCAACCTGACCGACGTCTCGCTCAACGAGACGGTGACGGCGCGCTACGTCCAGCTGACCGTCGAGGGCTCGTACGCGACCGAGGGGTACGGCGGCACCGTCGGCGAGTTTGCCGTCATCGGCGCTTGAGCCTCTCGTCAAGGTTCGCGCAGGAGGAGGTTCGCTCAGTCGCAGGAGCGGGAGGGCGGAGCACGCAGTATATATAGCAGCTCGAAGAAACGCAGACTCGTTCGTTCTCGTACTTTCTCTCTCGCGCTCGCTCGGTCGTCGGCTTGTTCGAGAGGTCCGTGAGCGGTCGGCCGGCGCTCAGAAGCAGCACAAGGACTCGCTCGCAGCTCAACAGGTCGCGTTGCAGACAGATAAGGATATCGGAGAGTGGTACAAGTGGAGCCCGGTCCGCAGGGATAGAAGGGAGGAGGAGGTCTGTGCGCCTCGTCGCGACGTTGACGGCTCACTCGCCGCCCATGTCGCCGCCGCCAAAGTCATCGCCGCCCCCGCCGTCCTCGTAGCCCTGCGCGTCAAGGGAGAAAGGGGAGTCAACCGGCGTCCGAGGGCGAAGGGTGGGAGAGCGAGAGGGGGACGCACATCCTGGTAGGCGTCGTTCTGGCCGTCGGCGAGCGCGCCGCCGATGAGAGCACCACCGAGGAGACCTCCACCAAGCATGAGGGCCTGCGAGCGAGAGAGGGAGAGGCTCGGTCAGGGAAGGGGGCTCGTAGGGGCGAGCGCCGAGAGGGAGGAAGAGGGAGAGCGGAACGCACAGGGTTCATGCCGCCGCCGCCCATCCTCCCGCCGCCGCCCATCATGCCGCCGCCCATGCGCCCTCCGCCCATCATGCCGCCGCCCATGGGCTGCTGCCCGTACATGGGCTGCCCGCCGTACCCCTGCTGCTGCGGGTACCCGCCGTACCCCTGCTGCCCGTACGGCCGCTGCTGCTGCTGCTGCTTCTTCTCGTCGAGCTTGCTCTTGATCTTGCCAAAGAGGCCGCTCGCGCCCGACTTTTTCTGCTGCTGCTGAGGCGCCTGCTGCTGCTGGTACGAGTTGGGCGCGGGCGAGCTGGTCGACTGAGGGTACCCGCTCGTGGTGGCGCCGCCGCCGCCGCCGCCGTACGAGTCGCGCTGGCCGGATGTTGGGCCGAGAGGAGGTGCAGTAGACGACTTGGAGTCGGTGCCGTAGCTGTTGCCGTAGCCGCTGTTCGAGTGCGAGAGCTGGTGCGAAGGAGGAGGGCCAGGGGGAGGGGCGAAGCCGTTCGAGGCGGTGCTGCCGTGGATGCGCTGGTAGTCGGGGTCGTCGAGAGGATGGGTCCAGATCGACCGAGGCGGGTTGGCCTGCAGCGCAAGAGGGAAGCGAGAGTCAGCCGGCAGAGTCGGACCAAGGTGGAGGGAGGTCTTGGCGGCGGCGGCGAGGATGGGAACGAGGGCGACGAGGGAGAGCGGGGGCGCACCTTTGTGTCGACCCAGAAGCTGCGACCGTGACTGTGTGTGGATGCCCTCCCAGTCAGCCCTTGTCCCGAGTCGACGAGCTGCTGGACGATGACGACGAGGTGGGGGAGGGTGGGCTCACGTTGCGTCGAACTGCGTGATCCAGCCGTCGGGCAGAGGGCGCGAGTCGTGGTCGGGTGCCTGCTGTGCGTAGCTCATCTCGGGTCGAGCCGGTCGAGGTACAGGAGAGAGAGGAGAGGGAGCAGCGGAGGAGGACGAGCGACCACGAGCTGATGAGAATCGCCGCCCGCCCCGCCGTCGCTGCAGCAAGTGGTGCGCTCGTCTTGCTCGCCGAGAGCGTGCTCGCTGCCACTGCTCGAGCGGGTAGCAGATCCCCAGCTCGCCCGCTCAGAAGCTCGTCGCGCACCTGCTCACCTCGCTCGCTCCTCTCCCTCTCTCGCACAAGGGAGACGTGGTCGTACACTTGCCCTGGCAGTGCATCCGCGAACGCAAGCACAAAACGACGTCCTTGCCCCTGCAGCTCGCCGACACGAACCCGCCCTGGACGTCCCACACACTCCTCTCGAGCGCGTCGTCGTCTACTCCTTGGTCTTGACCGAACCGCGGAGGAGACCAGTGCGGCGGGCAGCGATGAGACCGGCCTGCGCGCGAGAGAGGGAAGGAGACGAGCGTCAGCGAGTGCGCGAGGAGGAGGACGACGAGACGAGGAGGAGAGAGAAAGAGCGGACGCACCTTCTGTCCGGACACGGCCTGGCGCGAGATCGTCGACGCCTTACCGATGTGCTGGTGGTTACCACCACCGTGCTGTAGACGAGGGGAAGGAGACGAGGGTCAGCGAGGTGCCCTCGAGCAGGAACAGGCTCGCTCGAGAGAGGGAGAGGGACGCACCGGGTGGTCGACCGGGTTCATGGCAACACCGCGAGTCTTGGGGAAGTTGTTCTTCTTGGCCTTGGCGGCGTGGAAGGCACGACCAGCCTTGAGCATGGGCTTGTCGATGCGGCCACCGCCGGCGACGATGCCAATCGTGGCGCGAGCGAGGCTCGAGACCGACTTCTTGGCGCCCGACGGGAGGCGGATGCGGGTGCGGCCCTGGTCGGCGTCGTGGCCGATGACGGTCGCGTAGTTGCCCGAGGTGCGAGCGAGCGCGCCGCGGTCACCGGCCTGCTCCTCGACGTTGCAGACGATGGTACCCTCGGGGAGCTGAGCGAGCGGGAGGACGTTGCCGACGGCGAGGGTCGCCTTCTTGCCGCAGAAGACAAAGGCGCCGGTCGAGAGGCCCTCGGTGGCGATGAAGGTCTCGGTGCGCATCTTGTAGCGGTACGGGTCGCGGAAGACGACGCGGGCGAGGGGCGCGCCACGGCCCGAGTCGTGGACGATCTCCTTGACGAGGCCGCGGATGTACCCGTTCTTCTCGGCGAAGTCGAGAGCGCGGAGCTTGGCCGGCGCAACACGGTGGTGCGTGTGCGCGCGGAAGATGCCGCCGCTCTTACGCTGGTTGCGGATGACTGTCGAGGTGGACGAGGAGGGGGATCATCGAGCGGCGGCGAGGGGCCGAAGGGCGAGGGTGCGAGGTGGGGTCGGCGGCGAGAGGGGAGGGGTCGGCGCAGTATGGCGTGCGCACGAGGCGGTCGGAGGCGGTGGTCGAGGCGGCCGAGGTTGGCGAGGAGGAGGAGGGGGAGAGGGGGAGCAACAGGTGAGCTCGGCGGGGTCTCGGCAGCAGCGAGGGGGAGAGGGAGAGGGACGCACCACGTCCCATTTCGACTGGATCCCGTCACAGCACGCACAGGTGCAACCGAGAGAGTAGGCGAGGGAGAGGACGAGGGGAGGACAGAGTTCAAAAAAGCCGTCAGCGCTCGAGTCCCGCTGGGCCGACACACCCGCACCGTGCTGATCCGTCCATGCCCGCCCTGCCCTCTGTGCCGCCTGCTCTGCTGCGCGCTGCCCCTCCTGGTCCTCCCGAGAGCCGCCGCGAGGCCGTCGAGCGGTCGCTCGTCGTCGCCGCTTTTGCCCCTCGCGCGCTCTCCACAGCGGCGACGGCGGGCTCTGGGCGGGCGCTGGGTGGACGAAGGTGGCGTGGAAGGGTGTAGGGTCGATGCTGGCCATGTAGCAGCGGTGCTCACCTTGGCGTTCGACGGGAGGGAGACGAGCACGGGGAAGGGGGAGAGCTCGCCTCGGTCCGCCGCGCGACTCGCCTCCGCCTCGAGCCTCGCCCCTCTCCAGCTTGACCTCTTGCGCTCTCTCGCTCATACACACCTCGTACCAGCAGGGACTCGCACTCGACGTCGTCTCGCTCTTGCTCCCGCTCGACCGCGCACAAAAGCCTTCTCGCACTCTCCTCGCTCGCTCGACCTCAAGGTCAACCTGCTCGAGCGTCAAGCTGCTTTGCACACCGCCCTCGGCCTCGCTCGGCCCCGCAGCCGGTCCTACCGCAAGTACTGCCCCTCGCCCCGCTCCTGCAACCCGCGCGCGCTGCTTCGCGCGTCGAGGAACAGCTCGTCCGTCTCGGCCACGTCGGCGAGCGTGATCTCGGTGCGGCCCTGGACCCGCGACAGGATCGACGCCGGCGTGAGCAGCTGCAGCGCGTAGCTGCGGATCGGCGAGAGGCGAGAGAGGGAGAGAGTGTGCGGGCGAGGGCGAGGAGGGTGAGGAGAGGAAGGAGGGAGGGAACGGCGTCAGCGAGGGCGCACGAGAGCGGCGACGACGAGGAGCGAGAAGGAGAGAGAGAGGCGACGCACCGGAGCGAGGTGCGGATGCCGTCGTCTGCGAGCTTGTCGAGCGCCTCGGGCTGGATCGCCAACCCCTCGACCTTGACCCTCGTCTGGAGCACCGTCTTGATCTCGTCGCGCTGGTACGGCAGCGTGCGCACGATCATGCATCGGTCGAGCAAGTCGATCGGGACGCCGTGCGGGCTCACGATGCCCTCGCCGCCGCCGTACCCGGGCTCGGACTCGGTGCCGCGGATCGTCGTCAGGCCACGGTTGGTCGCGAGGATGACGTGCGGCGACATGGTCGACTCGAGCGCGCGGTTGAGGTACGTGAAGGCCTCGATGTCGAGCATGTGCACCTCGTCGATGAAGAGGACGCCCGGGATCAGCTCGGCGATCCCTTGCTCGATGTACGAGTTGACGACCTTGTTGATCTCGGCGCGCAGCTTGTCCGTAACCTCGGTGCGGCGGCCCTTGACGAGCTGGCCCATGACGCTCATGATGTCCTGCCCGCCTTGCGGCCGCGCGTTGGCCATGTCGAGGTCGTGCAGCGTCACGTCCTGCACAATCTCCTTCTTCTTGTGCACGTCGCCCTTTGGCAACGGCACGTACTCCTCGGCCTCGAGGTCGTACTCGGTCGCGTACGCGTCTGACCGTCCGACTCGCTGCGGGCGGGCGGGAGGAGGGCGTCAGCTCGACGAGCGCGGGCGAGGGAGAGCGCGAAGAGGGAGAGGGAGGGACGCACCTTGACGGCGCCCGTGTTGGCCTCGATGTAGATGACGTCGCCGATCTGGACGCGCTCCTTCTGGATCGACTCGTAGATGCTCGGGTCGAGGCGCAGCTGCTTGGTGCCCTTTGCCGTCTTGAGCGCGACGACGACGTGCGAGATGGTCTTGCCGTACCCGCTCAGCGGGTTCTCGGTCTCGGCCGGCGTCAACTCGGTCACCTCGCCCTCGTACACCTCCTTGGTCTCCTTGACCCGCAGACCTGCGCGCAGGAAGGAGGGGCGGGAGTCAGCCGAGGGAGTCGGGGAGAGCGGCGACGAGTGGGAGAGGGACGCACCGATGGCGCGCCGGAAGTTCTCCATGAGGACCTCGGTCTTCTTAACCTCGGAGCTGAAGACCTCGCTGCCGACCATGGGGCAGAAGGGGACCTTGTGGCCGAGCTCCTGGGCGACGGCGAGCGCGAGGGCCGTCTTGCCCGTGCCCGGTGCGCCGGCGAGGAGGAGGGCGCGGCCGGAGAAACGCCTGGAGCGGATCAGCTCGAGAACGAGGCCGCATGCCTGCGCGCAGAAGGGGCCAGAGTGAGCGGGTGGTGTCCCGAGTGGAGCTCGAGGTGATGAGGAGGGGAGGAGGGGGGAGAGGGAGGGAAGGCCGGGCTCACCTCGCGAGCTGCGCGCTGACCGACAAAGCCCGAGCGGTCTGCATGGGCAAAGCCGTCGTCGTCGAGCCCGAGGCCCTTGATGTGCGAGTGGGACGAGATGCGGGCCTCGCGCTGGCCCTGGGGGATGCCCGTCGTCGGGGGCATGGCTCGTCGTTGGTCGAGGGCGGGGGGCGTGAGTCGAGTCGAGCGAGGGTGAGGAGGTGCTCGAGCTGGAGCAGGCGGGTGCAGCGAGCGAGGTGGGTGAGCGGAGCCGGCTCTCGTCGTCGTCGCTGCGGGCCGTCGTCGCTCTCACGGCCAAGTCGAAACTCGGCCTCGCTCCCTCGTCCCTCTCCAGCTGCGCGACTTGGCTAGAGTAGCGTTTGACCTACTCAAGCAGAGACTCACACCGTCAGCCCCCCACTTGGCGAGAGTCGCACAGTGCCAGCGGGCGAGCGAGCTCGGGCCCGGACTCCGCCGCGCGACCCTCCTCCGCCTCGCGACGACGAGCAGCTCTCTTTCTTCTGGAAAGCCGCCGGCAACCCCCTGCACCGCCAGGTTACGCGCCACCCCTCTTCACCACCCTCCTCCACCACCCGCCAACCCGCCCCGACCATGGCCTTCCTCGACCCGGCCCAGGCAAAGGCCCACCTCGCGACCTACTCGCGCAACGACGGCCTCTCGGTCCGCGAGCTCATGGACTCGCAGAAGCAGGGCGGCCTCACCTACAACGACTTCCTCGTCCTCCCCGGCCACATCGACTTCCCCGCCAGCGCCGTCTCGCTCGAGTCGCGCGTCACCAAGAAGACGGTCCTCAAGACGCCCTTCCTCTCGTCGCCCATGGACACCGTCACCGAGACCGACATGGCCATCACCATGGCGGTGCGTTCCTGTCCCTTCCCTCTGAAGCTGGAGCGAGCGGGCGAGCGACTGAGGCGGGCGAGTGCTGATTCCTCGTCCCCCTGCAGCTCCTCGGCGGCCTCGGCGTCATCCACCACAACCTGCCCGCCCAGATGCAGGCCGACATGGTTCGCGCCGTCAAGAAGTGCGTCCTCCTCCATTCTCGTCGGGCTCGCTGTCGTGCGCCGTCGCTAACCCTCGCCCTCCTCGCTCGCAGGTTCGAGAACGGCTTCATCACCGACCCCGTCTGCCTCAGCCCGTCTGGTACGGTCGCAGACGTGTGGAAGATCAAGGAGACTCAGGGCTTCTGCGGCATCCCCATCACCGGTCAGTCCTTCTCTCCTCGCTCGGACCCTCTCCCTCGGACGCGCTCGAGCACGACGGCGACGGCTCGTCGCTCGCCCCTTTCGTGATGACCAACCTATCATTTCCTTCGTTCTACCGAATTGAGTTTGATCACTCGTTTCAAGCCGTGTGGATACATGATATCCGTCTCTCGTAGACGCCTGACCTTTCAGCACGACGACCGCATGTCGTCGTGCTCGAGCGCGCCGAGCCTCATCAGCAGCAGCTACCTGCCTCGTCACGAGCATCATGCTGACGCTCTTGTCGTCCCGCATTCGCAGACTCGGGCAAGCTCGGCGGCAAGCTCCTCGGCATCGTCACCGGCCGCGACATCCAGTTCCGCCCGTCCAACGCCTCGCTCGAGTCGGTCATGACCCAGGGCGCCGACCTCGTCACCGGCCGCTCGGGCATCACGCTCGAGCAGGCCAACGACATCCTGCGCGACAGCAAGAAGGGCAAGCTCCCGCTCGTCGACTCGGAGGGCCGCCTCGTCGCGCTCCTCGCCCGCTCGGACCTCCTCAAGAACAAGGACTACCCGCTCGCGTCCAAGAAGCCCGACTCGAAGCAGCTCATCTGCGCCGCCGCCATCGGCACGCGCGGGCCCGACCGCGACCGCCTGCGCCTCCTCGCCGAGGCCGGTCTCGACATCGTCGTCCTCGACTCCTCCCAGGGCAACTCGGTCTTCCAGCTCGAGATGATCCAGTGGATCAAGCAGACGTTCCCCGACATCGAGGTCATCGCCGGCAACGTCGTCACGCGCGAGCAGGCCGCCGAGCTCATCCAGGCCGGCGCCGACGGCCTTCGGGTCGGCATGGGCTCGGGCTCGATCTGCATCACGCAGGAGGTCACGGCCGTCGGCCGCCCGCAGGCTACGGCCGTCTTCGCCGTCGCCGAGTTTGCGCGCCAGTTCGGCGTGCCCGTCGTCGCCGACGGCGGCATCTCGAACGTCGGCCACATCGCCAAGGCGCTCGCGCTCGGCGCGTCGGCCGTCATGATGGGCGGCCTCCTCGCCGGCACGACCGAGTCGCCCGGCGAGTTCTTCTACAACGAGGGCAAGCGCCTCAAGAAGTACCGCGGTATGGGCTCGATCGATGCCATGGACGCCGGCACGCAGAAGGGCCAGACCAAGGTGGACGAGATCGACAACGCGGCGACGTCGCGCTACTTCTCCGAGGGTGACTCGGTCCGTGTCGCGCAGGGCGTCGCCGGCTCGGTCGCCGACAAGGGCTCGCTCAAGCGCTTCCTCCCCTACCTCTACGCCGGCCTCCAGCACTCGCTCCAGGACATGGGCACCGACTCGGTCGCCAAGATGCAGGACCAGGCGTTCGACGGCACGCTCCGCTTCGAGCTGCGCACGGCGAGCGCCCAGATCGAGGGCGGCGTCCACGGCCTCCACTCGTTCGAGAAGCGCCTCTTCTCCTAGGCGCCTCGACTCTCGAAGACGCCGGTCGTGTTCGGCGGCGAGGCGCTCGTCACGGTGACGGTGACCGAGAGGCATGTATCGTTGGTGTCGCAGCAGCAGTAGTGGGCGGGTCGGGTTGTGCGTTCTTCCTCCTCCTTCTCCTCCCCTTCGCGCTCGTCTTGTAGTTTTTCCTCTCCATCTTTGCCCTAGATCCCCTATGCCAAACATCGCACTCGCATTTTGCGCTCACTCTCTCGTCGTGCTCGACTCGAGAGAGTTGCCTTCGAGTCCGCCTCGTCGTCGTCGCCGTCGTTCGTAACCTTCTCAAGCTGCGCACTCTCTCGACTCGGCCTGTTGGCTCGCTTCCCTCGATCACCTCGACGACCTCACCGAGCCGAGAGGAGCTCGCCGCCCTCTGTCCGTCGGCGAGCGGCTGCCGGCGAGCGACGGATTCGCCGCGGAGGGCTCGGACCTCTTCCGCAGCAGCTCGGCGACGGCGCCCGCTCTCGTTCTCGCTCTCGCTCTCGCCTCGCTCCTGCCTTCTTACACCTTTCGCTACTCGCTCACTCGCCTTCGCTCCAGAATGAGCGCTTCCTCGCCGTCGACCTCGGTCGAGCCGTGCCTCGTGTGCGACCAGCCGGGCAAGCTCCTGTGCAGCGGCTGCAAGCGGGCTCGCTTTTGCTCGTCGAGGTGCCAGCGCATCGTGCGTCCTCCCCTCTTTGTCTCTATCTGGATTGACGGGACACAGCCCTGACGCGCCACCCTGCAGCTCTGGCCTGTGCACAAGGCGTCGTGCGGGCGCAGCGTCGACTCGCTCTACTTGCCGCCTCTCACGCCTGACGAGCTCGTCGAGCTCGAGCGTCGCAGACAGCAGCCCCAGAGCAACGGCATGACGCTGTCTGCTTCCCTCGCAACCCTCTACCCGGGCGTGTCTTGGTCGGTACGTCCTGCGCTTTGTCCCCTTCGGCGGCCTCGTCATCGTCCTGTAAGGCGTTCACTGACCCCGCTCGGCTCTCGCAGACTTTCGTGACCGCCGTATCGTCGACCGAGGCGTCCATCGAGGCCTTTCGCAACGAGCTCATCGCGTTCGCCCACTTCGAGCTCTTTGCAGCGTCAACAAGCCCGCCGCCCGTCGAGACGCTGTCAGCCTGGCAGGACTTCGGCGCGACGGCGTTCAACATGATCGCCGCGTGTAACGCCGACAACGCGCACGGTCCTCCTCCGCGCTGGTCGCAATTCGAGGCGTGCCGACGCCTTGACGGCGCACTGCGTCGCGAGCTCGTGACGGCTGCGGTGCTGCGGGTCTGTCGTGACGGACGCATCGCCATCTCGGCTTCGGAGGGCAAGCGCCTCCTCAAGATGTGCATCGAGCGCACCGTCCAGGAGGTCGAGCGCGCCGACCTCTCGCAGACGGCCAAGGATCTGCTGGTCGGGCAAGCGCGGGTCCAGCTTTGGCAGATGTAGGTTGTGTCGGAAGCACGATTGAACTTTGAGCTGTCGCAAGTCGCTCTTCAGACCGCTTCAGCGAGAGGGGAGCTGTCCGAGTGGAGCGAGCATTGTTGAAGACTGAGCGAGAGGGAGAGAGTTCGACCGAGAGCGCACGCCAGCGGGCTTTGTCTGTTCGAGCAGGAGCTGGGAGCTTGCCAGCGCGAGCCTGGAAGCGACCGAGCGAGTGCCGACGACGAAGCGGTCGTGGCTGCGGCGAGAGAGCTGCGTTGGCGGAGTCGAGAGGGGGAGCGACCTCACCGCCTCTCGCACGCAGCAGAGCGCCTCGAACAAGCTCACGACTGCTTGCACAGCGTCCCAGGCGCACCTCCACCCGCTCAGCACCCGCTCCAAGCTCTCAACGACTCGCCCTCGCCCGCCGCTTCCTCATCTCCCCCGCCGACCTTTCAACCTGGCTCACCCGCCAGCGCCCGCATCGATGAGCGCCAAAGCGCCGACACTGTGCGCCGTGTGCCAAGAGCCGTCGACAAGCCGCTGCAGCGCGTGCAGCAAGGTCGCGTTCTGCTCTAGCCGGTGCTCGACCCTGGTGAGCACTCCGTCTCTCCCTCGCTCGCCGCCTCTCGCAGCCTGCAGGCAAGCTAACTCGTGCGTCCTGCAGCTCTGGCCGTCGCACAAAGCCCTCTGTGGCCGCAACCTCGACCTCTTCTACTTGCCGCCGCTCTCGACTTCCGAGCTCAAGAAGCTGCGCGCGATCAAGGACAAGCCGTACGGCGCGAGCGGGCAGAGCCTTGTGTACGAGGTGGTCGAGGAAGGGCGAGGCGGTAGCCCGGAGCGCGTCGTCGAGGTGCGTCCCTCTCCCGCTCGCTCTGCTTCGCCCAGGCGAGCTCCAGAGCTGACGGCTCTCCACGTGCGCGCAGGCCTTCTGGTTCGCCGTCAGCATGCCCGCCGATTCGGACTCGACCGTCGAGGATATCCGCATCGCCTCGCTCCTCCTCGCCTACGAGTACCTCCACCGCGCCAAGCAGGAGGACAAGCCCGCCGACCTCGCCGCGCCCGCACTCTCGTGCTGGGAGGCCTTTGCGCCCTCGGCGAGCTCGTTCCGCATGAAGTACCTCGACACGCTCGAGGAGGTCGACGGCCAGTCGCAGGCGCAGGCCGACGCCGCCGGGCGAGGTCCGCTCGTCGTCCTCAACGGCCTCCTCCGACAAGAGCTCGTCCACGCGACGCTCTGCGCCCAGGTCATGCAGCCCGATCCGCCGCTCAACATCCCCGAGCTGCGCCCGCTGCTGCGTAAGGGCTACGAGCGCCTGCTCGAGGCGATCGACACGGCCGACATGTCGCCGCCGACCAAGAAGGCCATGCGCGACTTTGCCTCGACCCAGTCGCTCGCTCAAGCGATGCAGGGCTGAGGAGACATGTGCGAGGAACGTCTCGAGGTGCAGCCGCTGCCAGAGCTGCTGCAGGGGGACGCCATCGTGTCGGCAAGAGGTGCGCTTCTTTCTTCCTTCTCGCTCGCCGCGCTGGCCTACGGCACTCTCGGCGATCGCTGACTGACGGTCCATCCTGCAGCTACATTCGCGGTCCCTTATGCCGCTCTCGACCGCCCGCCTCGCGCACAAGCGCGTCTGCACGACCTTGCGACGTCGGCACCTTCTCGTCGGCCTCTTCCTCGGTCCTTCTCTGTTGCGGCTCTCGATGCGGGTCATCGAGGAGGCCTGTTGGAGCAGGTTCTCGTCGCAATGTATTCACGGAGCCGCGTGCTCATCAGCCCCTGTGAGAGGTTCGCGAGCGAGCGTTCAGGAGAGAGAGCCGGTCCATTTTTATTTCGCTGTACTGCGGGCTCGGGCTCGCCACCCTGCTGTGCTTGTGCATGAGATACAGCTCTGGAAGCTTCCCCATCCGGCCCTCGACGTCGAGGGCCGGCGGCGATTCTCATCAGCTCGTGGTCGCTCGTCGTCCTCCTCTGCTCCCTCTCCTCTCTCTCCTGTACCTCGACCGGCTCGACCCGAGATGAGCTACGCACAGCAGGCACCCGACCACGACTCGCGTCCTCTGCCCGACGGCTGGATTACGCAGTTCGACGC
>Ga0308170_10001268_pt1 | contig 25244 bp, 23 predicted proteins | sample PhyBR2_2_FD_202136 | JGI IMG/M metagenome (GOLD analysis project Ga0308170, IMG submission 202136) | Phyllosphere microbial communities from UC Gill Tract Community Farm, Albany, California, United States - DLSLSB.R2 | ecosystem: Host-associated > Plants > Phyllosphere > Unclassified | place...
TCGGCTCATCTGGCCCGCCCTCATCGTCGCCTCGGTCGCGCTGCAGGCCGACCGCGACTACGACATGGACCCGCGCAAGTCGACCCGGTACGAGTGGATCGAGCTCGCCTTCACCCTCGCCTTCGACCTCGAGATCGCCATCCGCCTCTTTGCGTCGCTCCCCGACTGGAGGTCCTTCTTCGCCGGCAACGCCAACCGGGTCGACACGTTCCTCGCCGTCGTGACGACCTTCATCCAGCTGCCGTTCGTCTTCCACTCGCCGGCGTACGCCTGGCTCACCTTCTTCCAGATCGCCCGGTTCTACCGGGTCGTCCTCGCCATCCCGCGCATGCGCCGCCTCCTCGTCCGCCTCGCCGGCACCTTCGTCGGCGTCCTCAACATGCTCCTCTTCCTCCTCCTCATCACGTTCTTCTCGGCGCTCGTCGCCGTCCAGTTCCTCCGCGGCATCCCAAATCCCGACTCGGACGACACGGGCCAGCTCAACTACTTCCAGATCTACAACGCCTTCCTGACGCAGTATCAGATCCTCTCGTCGGAGAACTGGACGGACCCGCTCAAGACGGTCCTGTCGAGCCAGCGAGGCCAGTTCCAGATCGCCCTCTCGGCCATCTTCATCTGCGGCTGGATGGTCTTTGCGTTCTTCGTCATCGGCAACCTCTTCGTGCGTCCCTTCTCGCTCATGAGCGTCGTCCGGACGTCCTCGCCGCTGCCGACGAGGCCGAGACGAGTCGTCGCCGCACGGACCCTGTCAGAGGCTGACACTCTCTCCCTCCCTCCCTCTGCCCGCTCGCAGATCGCGCTCCTCAACGAGAACTGGCAGATCGAGGAGGACGAGAAGCGCGCCCGCCAGCTCGAGGCGTACGTCACGCGCGCCAACCAGCCCGGGCAGTCGGTCTCGGCCGGGTGGACCAAGCGCTTCGACCCGTACACGCTCGTCACGTCTCGCCTCAGGGCTCGTGCCGACAAGCAGGGCGAGCAGGTCAAGCACGTCGAGCAGGACGAGCCCGTCGAGATCCTCGACCGCATGGTGACGGCGTCGCCCGAGCCACTCTCGAACGACGAGGACGACAAGGTGCGCTCGTCGTCTCACTCTCTCAACAGCCGCAGCGACTACTCGCTGATGCTCTCTTTCACAGCACGCCTCGAGCCCGCCGCCGACGCACGCCCGCAACGTCAGCTTCGCCGAGAAGGCCAAGCGCACCCTCCCGACCCGCCTCCAGACCGGCTTCGACAGCGTGCGCGACTTTATCGCTCCCAGTTCGCCTCTCGACCCGCCTCACGCCTACTCACTGCCACGGTGCGTCCTGTCTCCTCGCTGTTCTCGCCCTACGTCGCGCTCGAGCTGACTCTCCCTTACCCTCCCCCTCCATCCCGCCTGCTCGCCCTCCCCCGCGCCGGTTCGCTCTCCCCCTCACGCTCCCCCGCTCATTCAGCAACGTCGTCGGGCACTCGCGCCAAGCCACCCTGCAGGACCTCGACCGCGTCGAGGACGTCACCGAGAGCCGGCAGCAGACGGTCGCACAGTACATCGCCGAGCATCCGACGTACAACCGCACCCTCTTCCTCTTCTCGCAGCAGTCGCCGGTCCGCCGCGTCTGCCAGGCGCTCGTCGAGCCGGCGTACGGGCACGAGCGCATCAACGGCCGGCCGCCGATCAAGCTGTGCCGGCGCCTCTTCCAGGTCGCCATGCTCGTCGTCATCCTCGCCTCGGTCGCCGTCGCCGGCGCAGCCACGCCTCTGTACCGTCGGGACTACTACCTCGAGCACGGCGAGGTGCGCCTCACGTGGTACAACGTCGTCGAGGTCGCGACGGGCTTCTGCTTCCTCCTCGAGTTCGTCGTCAAGATCGTCGCCGACGGCTTCATCCTGGCGCCCAACGCCTACTGCCTCTCGTTCTGGAACTTGATGGACTTCTGGGTCCTCGCGACCGTGCTCGCCAACGTCGCCATGGTCCTCCAGAACGGGCCGACCAACAGCCGATGGGTCCGAGCGCTCAAGGCGTTCCGCGCTCTCCGCCTCATCAACCTGTGGCCGACCATGCGGCAGACCTTCTACGACGTGCGTCCCTCTCTCTCTATCATACGTCGCCGTGCATGGCTGCGAGAAAAGCTTGCGAGCGCGAGCTGATCCAGACCTTCGCCTTCTTCCACAGATCCTCATCGTCGGGCTTGGCCGGATCCTCGACGCGTCGCTCCTCGCCGTCCTCTACATCATCCCGTTCGCCGTTTATGGTCAAAATGTGTTCGCCGGCGCGCTCTACTTCTGCAACGACGACGCCGTCACGACAAAGGTCCGTTCGGCCTTCTCAAACCGAGCTCGAGGGCGTCCGAGCGGCGAGGGGCGACTCGCCCGCCGACGGCGTGCAGCACCTACTGATGCAGGTTCTGTTGCTCCTGCAGGCGCAATGCGTCGGCGAATACCTCGTCGCCGTCACCGACGACTGGTCGTACCTCGCGCCGCGGGTCTGGGCTAACCCGAGCGTCTGGTCGTTCGACTCGTTCCGCTCGGCGCTCCTCATCCTCTTCGAGATCGTCAGCTTGGAGGGCTGGATCGACGTCCTAGAGTCGGCCATGAACATCGTCGGTCCCGACATGCAGCCCGAGGACAACGCGTCGCAGTTCTCGGGCCTCTTCTTCGTCCTGTACAACCTCGTCGGCGCGACCCTCATCCTCACCGTCTTCGTCGCCGTCATCATCGCCTCGTTCACGCGCCGCAGCGGCAACTCGCTCCTCACGACGGCGCAGCGGCAGTGGCAAGACCTGCGCCGGTACCTCGCCCGCCAAGAGCCGCAGAAGCGTCCTCGACGCCGACCCGACAACGGTGCGTTCGATCTCTCTCGTCTCCACAGCAGCTCGTGTACGTGCTGACTCTCGGCCCGCTGCAGCCTTTCGAGCCTGGTGCTACGACCGCGCCGTCCACAAGCACGGCTGGTGGTCTCGCGGCGTCACGCTCCTTTACATATTCAACACGATTGTGCTCTCGAGCCAGGCGACGACGACCGAGCGAGCAGCCGACGCGTACAGTGTGTCTCGAGCTTGCCCGTGCCCCTCTCGTTCGCGCAGCGCTGACGTCGTCCCCCTCGTGCGCGACAGACTTCATCTTCCTCGGCTTCACGCTCGCCTACCTCGTCGACGTCCTCGTGCGCCTCGTCGGCCTCGGCCGTGCCTTCGTGCAGAACGGCTGGAACCTGTACGACCTCATCATCATCAGCGGCACCGTCGCGACGACTCTGCCCATCGTCGCCGGCGCGACCGACTCGCAAGCGGCGATCCAGCTCCAGAAGGTGTTCCTCGTCGCGCTCATCTTCAAGCTCGTCCAGCGCAACGACCAGCTCCATCAACTCTTCAAGACGGCCGTGTGCGTGGCCCGCCTCACCTCCTCGAGCCTCGTGCGAGCGCGCACTGACCCTCCCCCCCCCCCACTTCCTCTCGACGCTCGCAGGGCGAGCATCCCGGCGCTCCTCAACATCCTCGCACTTTGGGCCTGCCTGTTCTTGACGTACGCCATCTTCTACCTCGAGGTGTTTGGGCTCACGAGGTGGGAGAGCGCCGAGACGCACCTCTCAAACTACTACACGTTCGCGAGCACGCTCGTCCTCCTCGCGCTCCAGTCGACCGGCGAGGGGTGGAACCAGTGCGTCCTCCTCCTCTTGCTCCATCGTCGTCGCACGTCGCTTCGGAGCTGACGCCGTGCTCGCTGCAGGTACATGCACGACTACACGACCGAGTGGCCGTTCTGCACCTCGTCGCCGAACTACCTCTTCGACGACTGCGGCTCGGCGGGTTGGGCCTACGCCCTCTTCATCACGTGGAACGTCCTGTCGATGTGTGCGTCCTCTTCCTCGCTGACGAGGCGGGCCGCCTTCTTAGTTAGGGACCTGCTGACCCCGACGACCTGCGCACAGACCTCTTCGTCAACCTCATCCTCGGTATCGTCGTCGAGGAGTTTGGAGGCTTCATCTACCAGGAGCACGGCGGCGTCACGCGCGTCGGGCGAGAGCAGATGCGCGGCTACAAGAAGGTCTGGTCCGTCTTCGACCCCGAGCGCACCGGGTACATCCAGCCCAAGGACGTCGGCCTCTTCCTGCATGTGCGTCCCTCCCAGCTCCTGCGTCTCGCTGCCGTGCCGAGCTGACGCCTATCTCCCTCTCTCGTGCAGCGTCTCTCGGGCGTCTTCGAGATCAAGATCTACCGCGACGAGTGGTCGATCGCGAGCCTGCGGGCGGGCTCTTACCTCGAGCCGACCTACCACGCGCGCTCGCCGTCGTTCCATCACTTCCTCAACGACCGCGACCTCCTCTCGCTCCAGCGGGTCGACCTCGACAAGCTGCGCAGCCTGTGCGCCGCCGTCGACGAGAACGAGGTGGCCGCCCGTCGCCGCAACTTCGTCCACGCCTACCACGAGGCGATGCACGACGCCGAGCAGTCGCTCAAGGGCATCTCATTCACCAAGATGCTCGTCCTCGTCGCGCACTACCGCCTCGTGACGGACGACAGCGCCTTGCAGTACGTCCCCTAGCCTTCTCTCCCTCCTTCGCCCTTGGTCCATGGCGCTCGAGCTGATTCAGGCTCTCCCTCTGCAGACTCAACGAGCTCGCAGAGCGACAGCGCAAGCAGCAGCTCGTCTCGTTCCTCGTCGACAACGACCGTGTGCGCTCGTTCCTGCGCATGGTCGTCCTCCGCCGCCGCTTCCTCGACCACCTCGCGCGCAAGGCGCAGCAGCCTCGAACGAGCGGCGGCCCGAGCGTGCCCGCCATCAACATCACGGACGCAGGGCCCTCGTCGCCGTCACCGCAGCACTCGCCGACCGCGTACCACCCGGCGAGAGCGTCGTCGAGCTCTGAGCCGTACCCGCCGCGGTCGCCGCCCGGTTCGGCGACGCGGCTGCAGCGCATGCATCCGGACGAGGAGAAGGACCGCGACGATGGCAAGAGGGAGCAGCAGGATGCGTTGCGGTCGCGCAGAGCGGGTTCTTGAAGAGGAGGAGGAAGACTCGGAGGCGGTTTTTTGCGGGCTCTCTGTGCCAGTCTGTGCTTCGTTGTTGTGCTGCATCTAGACCATGTCGTTCTCTCTGCAATAGACCCTGCGCTTCAAGTCTGCGCCAGCTCGGCGCCGCCGGTAGCCGAGTCGGCAGCTCGCCCGACTTCATCAGCGAGGGCGACCCTCGCTGGCTCTCTCGCCCTCGTTCCCCCGCGCCATGCTCGACCTGCAGGCAGTGGCACCAGCACTGCTGCTAGCGCTCGCCGCCGCGCTCGCCGCCCGCGTCCTCGCCCCTCGCCCTTCCACCCCGCCCCCCGCCCCGACCTACGGCCCTTGGTGGCTCCCGCCCTTCGTGCGCGGCATACTCGCCGTGATCCGGCTCGGCAAGGACGAGGACGGGTTTCTGCTCGCAGCGAGGCGCGACTACGGCACCGCAGTCTGGATCCCGTGGCCCATGAGCCAGACCATCGTCCTCGAGTCCGAGGCCATCCGCCGTATCTACCAGGCGCCAGAGAAGAGCTTGAGCTTCGTGCGTCCTCCTTTCACTACCCTTTGTCCCACTCCCCTGCTGACTGGCGAGAAGAAGCTGACGCGGAGCCCGCGCTCGCAGTACCCGATCCGCCGAGAGATGCAGGGCAGCGCGTTCGGCGCCTCGTTCTGGGAGGACCAGTCGATCATGAACGGCCAGGTCTTCCCTGTGCACGCGCGCGGCATGACCAAGGCGGGCCTCACCCCTCCCCTCCAGCGCTTCATCTCGGTCGTCCGCTCGCGCATCGCCGACCTCGCCGCCCAGGTCGACGCCTCATCCTCGGGCGCCGTCACGATCAAGTTCGCCGAGTGGATCGTCGAGACCTACTTCGAGGCGTCGCTCGCGGGCATGTTCGGGCCCGACGTTCGCGCCGCCAAGGGCGTCTCGCGCGACGAGCTGTGGCGCGCCTTCTGCGAGTTCGACAAGGCGTTCCCGATCATGGCGAGCGGCATGGTCCCCTCGTGGCTCCTCGACCGTATTCCAGACGTCGTCGCGGGCAAGAAGGCGCAGGGCCTCCTCGCCGACACGTTCGAGCAGTGGATCCGCGGCGGCTTCGAGGGTCTCGACGAGGGCGTCATCCGCGACATGGCCGAGATCCCGCTCAAGAACGACCTCGGCACGTACGAGGCGGGCAAGCTCATCATCGCGTGCGTCGAAAGCTCCTCCTCGACCTTCGACTCGGACGAGTCGGTCCTGACTCGGTGCCTCTCGACCCTACAGTGACTTCTGGGCGCTTCAAGCCAACGCGCCGTACATCGGCGTCCAGCTCCTCATCTTCCTACTGCAGGCGCCGCAGTCTCTCCGCGACGAGCTCCTCGCCGAGATCGACTCGTCCCTCGCCGTCGCCGGCGACTCGGTCGACGCCGAGCCCCTCACCTTTCCTCACCTCGCCTCGTCCTTACCCCTCCTCGGCTCGTGCTTCACCGAGACGCTTCGACTCGGGACGTCGACCTTCTCGATCCGCGTCGTGCCGCAGCCGTTCGTCCTGCCGACGAGCGCGGGCGAGAAGCACGCGCAGGTCGTCATCCCCGCCGACACTCGGCTCATCTGCGCAACGAGGGTCCACCACCTCAACGACGACGTGTGGGACGACGCCGCCCGGTGGGACGGCAAGCGCTTCTTTGACGGCGTCCAGCCCGCCGACGGCGAGATGGCGAGCGGGCGCAGCAAGCGCGCGCGGGACGTCTACGGCTTCGGCGGCGGCATCTCGAGGGTGCGTCCTCCCTCTCTCCTCCTCACACTTCGCTTCGCACTCGAGGAGAATCTTCGTGTGTGCAGGCGCGCTGACGTTGACGAGCTGCGCGCAGTGCGAGGGCCAGCACTTTGCGACCGCCGAGCTCAAGGCCTTCACGTCGCTCTTCCTCTCGACCTTCGAGCTCGACCTCGTCTCGCCGGTCGACAAACCGACCTTCGGCGAGCTGTACGAGCCCATCAAGCTCGCCGGCGTCGACGAGCCGGGGTACAGGCCCAAGCGCATCCCGGGACGAGGTGCGTCCCCTTTCCTGCTCCCTCATCTTGCTCTCCTCGCTCTCCTTTTCCTGACACAGTCTCTTACGCATGCACGCAGTCGGCATGGGCGCATATCAGTTCATCGACGCCGCCAACGCCGACCTCGAGCTCACCGTCCGGCGCAGGAGGAAGGCTTAGATAAGGAGGGCTTCGAGTGGGGGGTTCTCACCTGGCGACGCAGGCCGTCGCAGCAGTCTCACTACATTGTAGAGCGGTGCATCCTTAACCTATTGTGCAGTGCCTCGCTCAGAGAGTGCCCGGCTCGAGAGGTCCCGCTCTGTCGAGCGAGCGAGGCCAGTTCCAGCTCGCCGTCTCGACGCTCTTCATCTACAACTGTATCGGCTTTGCGTTCCTCGCCATCGGCAACCTCTTCGTCCCTTCTCGCTCATGAGCTCCCGAGATGGCGAGCTCGCCGCCGTTGACGAGGTCGGGACGAGTCGCCGCCGCACTGACCCCGTGAGAGGCTGCTCCTGCGCGCTGGCTCTCGCTCACTCGCAAGCGGATGAAGAACGAGACTTGCGTCACTCGACGGCGATGCATGCGTCTATCCAGAGTACGGCAGGGGGAATAGTACGGCCAGGGTATCGGTCCAGCCTCCTCCACCTCGTTCCTCCCTCTCGCGCTCGAGCCTCTCCTCAGCGCACCGCTCACGACCTCGTGATGATCGTCTGCCGCTTCTTCGCCCTCGCCTCGACGCCCTCGGGCGCTCCTTGGCGCGGTGCGCGGCGGCGGACGGGCCCTGCGGCGTGCACGTCGCAGTAGGGAAGGCGGTCGACGACAAAGTGGTGCGAGAGGAGGGGGACGAGGCACGACGGGTCGGAGCAGTTGAAGCAGGGAGGGTGGTCTGCGGGCGAGGAAGAAGAACGTGCCGTGTCAGTGCTGCGTGCGAGGAGAGAGCGAGACGTGGAGGGAGAGAGGAGAAAGAGGGGAACGCACATCGTCCGCCGCCGCCCTTGTCCTCGCCGATGAGCGACACGCACGGACCCTCGATGGGCTTGCCGCACCTCGGGTCGGCGCACAGCGACCCGTTGAGCGCGTGGTAGTCCTGCTGGCAGTACGGCTTGCCGTCGAAGCAGTAGAACTCGCCCGAGGGGAACCCGACGGCGCACGCCCAGCACGAGAAGCACGCTGGGTGGTACTTGCCCTGGATCTTGCCGTCCGACGACGTGACGGCGCCGCCCTCGATCGGGAGCGCGCACCGGCGGCACTTGGGGAGGAACCGGTCGGCGTAGCACGGGCGGCAGAAAGGCGGGCCGGCCGAGGTGCGCTTGGGCGTCGCCGAGGGCGGGAGAGGCGCGTGGCAGGCGGTGCAAAAGAGGGGTACGGTCGAGGTTGAGGTCGAGGTCGAGGGCGGAGCAGGTGAGAGAGGGGGGGCGGACGCGAGCAACGGGCTCTTTGGCGCCGACGACGACGGGTCCTTGTCCCGCCGCCGTGGAGCCTGCCTCGGCGTCACGAGCAGGTCCTCGTCGCCTTCGTCCCGCGCCTCGCGCGAGCCGCCCTCGCCATTGCCCCGGCGGCCCTCGAAGAGCGCTTCGAGCGTCTCCTCGCCGATCGCCTCGCCGTCCTCGCCATCGGCCATGAGCCGCAGGTCCTCGAGACACGCATCGAGCCTGCCCGCTCCTCCTCCACCGCCGCCGCCGCCGAGACCCGGTGACGAGCCCCAGCCGCCGAGCCCGGCCGGGGTCGAGCGCGACTGCGGCAGCGAGTCGCTCGATGAGCGGTCGTACGCGAGGTAGGCCGAGGACGCCGACGACGCCGACGACTGCGACGCCGCGCGCGCGAGCTCTTGCTGCGCAAGCTGCTGCTGCTGAGTGGGCGCGCCGCCGCCGCGCGGAAGGCTCTCCTTGCGCGAGCGCGCAGAGCTCGACGGCGCGACCGACGAGGCGGGCGTGTCGAGGCGCTCACGCTGCGCCGCGCTCCACTCGCTCGCCATGCTGCGCGCCGAGACGAGCGTAGGCGAAGGCGACGGCTGGCGGTACAGGCCGAGACCGGGCGAGGAGGGCGGGCCGGGCGAGGAGGACGAGGCGAAAGCGCCGGCGGCGTCGTCTTCTAGGCGGTGGCGCTGCTGCGTCTGCGGGTAGTACGGCGCGTGCCCGGGTACGGCGAGGTTGGGCGCCGAGACGCTCGTCGGGAGGGGCGCCGTCGTTGAGCGCTGCGGCGGGTGGTGCGGGAACCCGCCGCCGGGGCCGCCGGGTGCGAGGCGAGGCGAGCGCGCCGAGCCGACGCCGGCCATGTTGCCCGCCGCGAGCTCGCTCGTATTCACGAGCTGCTGGTAGCGGTCGAAGAAGCCGAGGCGGGCGCTGCTGGCGCCGCTCGGGGAGGGCGACGGGGACGTGGCGGGGAAGAGGAGCGGGGCGCTGCCCGGCGGCGAGGCGTGGAGGTACTGGCCTGCGGGCGCGAGAGTGGTATCAGCTAAAGGTACTGGATGAGGAGAAAGCGGCAGGGCGGACGCACCAGGACTCCTCGCGCCGTTCAATCCTGCCCCTCCTCCTGCTCGCTCGAGCTGCAGTCCGACGGGCGGCGCCCTGCGCTCCTCCTTGGCCCTCGCCGCGCCGCACACGTGCCCGCCGAGGTCCTCGAGCCGGACCCATGCCGCGCACGACGAGCACTTGATGCACGACGGCTCCGAGTCGTGCGCCGAGGCGGTGTGGGGGGCCGAGGGAGCGTGGTGCTGCTGCTGCTGCTGGTAGTTGGAGTGGGGTGATGCGGCGGCGTAGCCCGAGTGGCTGTATGGTGCTGGCGGAGCCGTGTTCTGGCGGTGCGCCTGCGAGGGCGGGAGGAAGCGCAGCGGCTGCGAGGGGGACGAGGAGCCGGCGGGCGGGGGAGGGTGGTGGTCGTACAGCGGCGAGGGCGAGCGGTTGTAGTTGTCGCGCTGCGCGTAGTAGCTCGAGGCCATGGTGCACCTGCGCGGCTCGCCCGGGAGCGTCAGCGGCTGGTCGCGTGCGCGAGGAGGACGAGGAGGACGAGGAGGGGGACGCACCGCCTTGGCACTCGCTCTGCAGCACCAGGGGGGACTCGGTCGCGCACGGGATAGCCCAGCACACTCCTTCAGGCCTCGGTGCGCTGCTCGAAGCGACTGTCGGAGGTGACGACGACGGCGGGGGCGGCTCGAGGGTTGGCGGAACCGATGAGGACGAGGCGGGTCGACAATGGGCGACCGGCGACCAGGGCGAGTAGTGGCCGATGCGAGGGCTCGTCGTGTGCTCCCTGCTGAGCGGCTCGCTGTCGAGGAGAGCGGCGGCGCGTCGAGCGAGGGTGAGACGGAGGACAAAGCGACTCTGCGGCGAGCGAAGTGTGGGGAGAGCGAGGGCGGGGGAGCCATTCAATCGCAGAGCGCGCTCGTCGACGACGAGGCGAGGGTGTAGACAGGAACTACAACAGGAGAAGTACGAAGGGAGAGCGAGGGCGAGGGGTACGACAAGGACGGGCACTGAGCGGGCGGGACGACGGGGCGACGACGAGGTTCAGATCTCGGGCGCGAGCGAGTTGAGCTCGTTGATCGAGTCGAGCGCCTTGTTGAGCCGGATCGAGTACAGCGCTGCGAGCACCAGCAAGAGTCAGCGAGGCGAGACGAGGGAGGAGGGAAAAGGGAGGGAGGACGGCGACGCACTGACTTGGTCCTTGATGCGCTTGTACGCCTTCTCGCCGCGCTCGAGCTCGGCCTGGAGCGACAGGTGCATGCTCCGGATCTGCGCGTAGTGAGCCAGGTCAAGCCACGGTTGAAGTCAGCTTGGCGAGCGTGCCAACGACCGTCCGACGAGGGGGACAGGAACGCACCTCGCTCTCGACCTCGGTCGCCTGCGCGTTCTTCTCGGCCGCCTCCATGTCGAGCGCCTCCTTGCGGCGCAGGTTGTCGCGATGCGCGTCCTCAAGGGCCTTCTTGCGCTGCCGCGCCGACTCCTTCTTGCGCTCCATCTTGTCGCGCATGCGCACGAGCTCGTCGCGCCCGTTGGCGATGCGGCGCTCGAGCAGCTGCGTACATGGACGGTCTGATCTATCAGCTCGCGCTCCCGAGGTGGGAGGGCGACGAGGTGCAGGAAGAGGACGGCGCACGCACCTGGATCCGGTTCTCGAGCTCGACCTGCTCGGCCTCGAGCGCGCGCAGGTGGTCCGTGTGCTCGCCGAGGCGCAGCTCGGCCTCGCGCAGCTTGTCGACGTCCGTCTGCCAGTCGTCGAGGATGCGGATGCACGCGTGGAGCTCCTGCGCGCGCGAGGGAGGGCGTCGTCAGCGGTGTGCTCGGCGGGCGGTCGGTTCTGCGAGGACGACAACGACGAGGAGAGGCGGCGCGACGCACGAGAGAGTACTGGGCGAGCGCGTTGATCTTTGCCGTCGTCTGGCGCTCCTTGGTCTCGGTGTCCTTGAGCATCTCGGTCTCGCGCGCGAGCTGCTCGTGCATCTCGCCGATCCGGCCGCGCAGCTTCTCTGGGCTGCTGACGACCTGGCTGCGCAGCTCGGCGACACCGAGCTCGAGGCGCGCGACGTCCTGGGCGATCTCGCGCCGGCGCTGCACGAGGGCGGCCATGTCGGCACGGACCGACTCGCGCGTCTTGTTGAGCTGGAGGGCCGCCGTGCGCTTGGCGTTGAGCGCCTCGACCGACGCTTGCTCTGCGGGCTCCTCGGCGCGCATGATCTGGGCGTTGGCGGCTCGAGAGGCTCTGCGGGGAAGAGAGGAGGGGAGTCAGCTCGCCGTCTCGGGCTCGAGGGATGGCGCAGGAGTGGACGGGCGACGCACCTCTCGTCGGCGATCTTCTCCCTCAGGACCTCGTTGTCCTCGATGAGGGCGCCCTCCTCCTGGAGGAGCTTCTCAAAGTCCTCCTCGAGCGGGCGCAGGACGCGCTGGCCTTGCTCCTCGGTGAAGTAGTAGTAGTTGATGATGGCGCTGAGGACCTGGACGAGGCGCTGCGAGGTCGGCCGGGTGAGGTCGTTGAGGGTGAAGTCTTCGAGGCCGCACGGGCGGGTGAGCTGCTGGCTGTGGGCGGTCGACGAGGAGGGAGAGGGTCAGCCGGATGGTGCTTGACGGAAGGCGAGGCGCGAGAGGGAGAAGGGGACGGACAAGGCGATCTGGAAGACCCCGATGTACATGGCATCGCGGTAGATGTCCTGCAGGGGCGGCGAGGGAGCGACGTGAGCGAGAGGAACGACGCGCCTCGACGTGCGAGGGGAAGGAGCAGCTCACGGGGTGGTCGAGCTGGTCGAGCTGCTGGTCTGCGGCGCGGCGGACGTCTTCTGCACCGAGTCCGAGGATGCGGTCCATCCACCACTCGTAGATGGCCTGGGTGCGGGCCGGGGTCGGGCGGACGAGGTCGTCGAGGCTGATCTGGCAGCCAAAGTCGACGAGGGTCTGGTGCATCTCGTGGACGTCGAGGACGGGGAAGGTGCCCGACAAGGCAGGCGCGTTGTGCGCCATGGCGAGCCGGCTCGAGCTGGGAGCGGCGAGGGTCGAGGTTGGTCGAGGGAGGAGGAGCGAGATGAGGCCAGCGCTGGCGGACACCGTCTCACCTCGCTGCCCGCGCTCTGCGTGGATGGTTCAGAGCTTGGTCGCTGTACGAGAATCTACCACATCCCTCAAGCCCAAAGAGCGTCCATCCAGAGGCTGTGGGCGAGTGCCGACGGGCTGGCGGTCCTCGTCGGCGGGCGGCGTGCTCCGCGTGGTGGCCGCTTTCGTCTCGAAGCAGCGCGGTGCGACCAGATCCCTCCTTCGCACTCGCCCACCATTCTCCAGCGAGCCTCTGCACCGTACCGCACCCTCGCACACCGCCTCGCACAGGTGCGCCCGCTCTCTCCCCTCCTCCTCCTCCCCCTCATCTGCCCCACCTCGCGCCTCGCCATCGACCCTGACCTCGTGGTCGCTCGTCGACTCTCTCCACACGCAGCCTACTCGCCTGTCGACCACCCGCGCCACCCTCGTCGAGCAGCACCGCACCCTCGCCCTCCTCGGCACTCGCCCTTCCTCCCCCTCCTCGTCCCGAGCGACTTGTCCCTCGCACCGCGCCTACTGCATCCACCACTCGCAGTCCCGCCTCGCCAACCTCGACTACTCGGCCACCATGTCGACCGCCACCCAGTCCCAGCAGGACGACGCCCGCCTCTCGACCGACGTCGTCCCCTCGCACTACGACCTCACGATCCGCACCGACCTCGAGCGCCTCACCTTTACCGGCACGGGCGAGATCACCTTCACCACCTCCAAGGCCCTCCCGCACCTGACCCTCCACGCCGCCGCGCCCCTCGAGCTCGACGCCGCCGTCCTCGGGTCGACCCAGGTCAAGACCGAGAGCTCGCGCCCGGCCAAGCACCTGCGCGTCCTCGACAAGAAGGAGCGCGTCGAGATCTCGTTCGAGGGCGGCGAGGTCCCCGCCGGCACTCACAAGGTCGGCCTCCGGTGGAAGGGCACGCTCGACGGTCCGTCTCCCTCTCGCGCTCCCTCTCGCTCACGCGCTCAGCGCTCCGTCCTACGTCCTGCGCGGCTCACTGACACGATGTACTACCCGCAGACTCGATGCTCGGCTACTACAAGTCGTCGTTCCCGAAGAAGGACGGCTCGGGCAAGGCGTTCTACGGCCTCACCCAATTCGAGCCTTGTGCGTCTCCTGTTCGCCCGCTCCTCGCCCCCTGCACACGTTGCTGACTCCCTATTCTCTTGCACCTGCAGGCCAGGCCCGCCGTGCCTTCGTACGCCGTCCTCCTCCGCCCCTCTCGGACGTCTCGAGCGTGCGCAGCTGACGCTCCCCCGCCTCCCCTCCTCTCTTTGCTCGCACGCTACAGCCCGGCTTCGACGAGCCCTCGATGAAGGCGACCTACTCGATCTCGCTCATCTCGCGCGTCGGCACCGTCTCGCTCGCCAACACCGAGGTCGTCTCGACCAAGCACCTCGGCTCGGGCGGCGCCTTCCCGCGCACCGACCTCCTCGCCGAGCCCTTCTTCAAGACCGACACGGACAAGGAGGTCGTCGGCAAGACGGTCAAGACCGAGGGCGAGACCAAGCCGACCGAGACGGCGCAGTCGGGCGAGTTCAAGGGTGCGTGGCTGCATCTCGCTCGCTCGGACCGCTCCCGGCGGCTTTCCTCCCTGCCGCTCTCGATACTCACTCGCGCTCGACCTGCACCGCAGACGACTGGGAGATCACGTCCTTCGCCAAGACGCCCAAGGTGTCGTCCTACCTCGTTGCATGGGCTAACGGCGAGTTCGAGTGCGTCAGCCCGCTCTTGCTCTCTACGTCAGGCCGAAGCGCAGCCATCCCTTCTGCGCTTCTCGTTGTCGGGTGATCTTGAGTTGTCGCTGACGCCGTCGCTCTCGTCTCGCAGGCACGTCGAGTCGTCGTTCACCTCGCCGCTCTCGGGCCGCAAGGTCCCCCTGCGCGTCTACGCGACGCACGACCACATCGCCCAGGCGGGCCTCACGCTCGAGACGACGGCCAAGATCCTGCCCATCTACGAGGAGGTGCGTCGGTCCTCCCTCTCGCTCGCTCGGCTCCTCGACCCCGAAGGCGCCAACCAGCTCCTGACGACGACGTCCTGCGCGCAGATCTTCGACATCGAGTACCCGCTCGCCAAGCTCGACACGCTCGTCGCGAGCGACTTTGACGCCGTGCGTGACTTCCTTTTTTTTTGCTCTTCCTCGTCGTCGCTCTTGCGCCGCCGCTCTTTCGGGAACGTCGACTCCGTGCCGGGCTCGTCGCTGACGCTCGTCCTCTTTTGCCTCTCTGCAGGGTGCGATGGAGAACTGGGGCCTGTGCGTGCAGTTTCTCCCTCCCTCTCTCCCTCCTCGTCCTGCACCGCTCGGACCTCGAGTCGAGCCCGGCTGACCTCTCGCCTCCTCGCCCTCTCGCCCTCCCTCGCCCCGCCGCCGCTCGCCCTCTCCATCTCCTCCATCCGATGCACCGCTCTCGCAGCATCACGGGCCGCACGTCGTACTACCTGTGGGACGCCAAGAACTCGGGCCTGCAGGCCAAGAAGGGCGTCGTCACGGTCCAGTCGCACGAGGTCGCGCACCAGTGGTTCGGCAACATCACGACGATGGAGTGGTGGGACAACCTTTGGCTCAAGTGCGTCCCTCTCCCTCCTCTCGGCTCGTCCTCGGCATCTCTCCCTCGCCGCCGCTCGAGCCGCTCTGACGCTCCCTCCTCTCCCCCTCCTCCTCTCCTCTCTCTCCGGCTGCAGCGAGTCGTTCGCGACCCTCATGGGCGAGGTCGTCATCCCCGACCGCATCGAGCCGACGTGGAAGGTCCACTCGGCCTTCATCACCGACCACCTCGCGCGCGCGCTCGCGCTCGACTCGCTCCGCTCGTCGCACCCGATCGAGATGCCGTGCCACACCGAGGCCGACGTGCAGCAGATCTTCGACGCCCTCACGTACTCGAAGGGCGCGAGCTGCCTCAAGATGCTGTCCAACTTTGTCGGCGAGGACAAGTTCCTCAAGGGCGTGTCGATCTACCTCAAGCGCCACCTGTACGCCAACGCGCGCACCGAGGACCTCATGAAGGGCATCAGCGAGGCGGCGGGCATCGACGCCGGCGGCATGATGAAGAACTGGCTCGGCCAGACCGGCTTCCCGCTCATCTCGGTCGAGGAGACGAGCAAGGGCCTCAAGGTCCGCCAGAACCGCTTCCTCAGCACCGGCGACGCGACGGTGCGTTGCTCTTCCAGCTCTCCTTTCGGCGTGTCAGGCTTTTGCCGACGAGCGAGACGTTGACGTTCTTTCCCTCCTCCTCCACCACCTTCTTCTCCCTCTCGCTGTAGCCCGAGGAGGACAAGACGATCTGGCAGGTGCCTCTTCAGCTCGTCGTCGTCGACACCAAGACGGGCGACAAGAAGGTCCACTCGGACATCGTCCTCACCGAGCGCGAGATGACGATCGACCTGCCCGAGGTCGAGGGCAAGACGTACAAGCTCAACGCCGAGACGTGTGGTGTCTGTGCGTCGCTCTTCCTCTCTCGCTCTCCTGCCGTCATCCCTCGTGTCGAGGACCCTAGCTGACGCAGGTGAACGCCGCTTCGCACAGACCGCACCCTGTACTCGGTCGAGCGCCTGTCCAAGATCGGCGACGAGGCGGGCAAGGCCAACAAGTCCGCCTTCTCGCTCAACGACCGCATGGGCCTCGTCCAGGACGCGAGCGTCCTTGCCTCCAGCGGCTACTCCAAGACGAGCGGCGCGCTCGAGCTCATCAGCAAGCTCAAGGGCGAGACCGAGAACCTCGGTGCGTCGTCCTGCTCTCGCCGCCTCGTCTACGTCCCTCTCGAGCACGCTCGCTGACTGACCTCTCGTCTCACGCTCGCAGTCTGGCAGGAGATCGGCGGCGCGCTCGGCTCGATCTCGTCGACCTGGTGGGAGCAGCCCAAGGAGGTGCGCGACGCCTTCAACAGCTTCCGCCGCGAGCTGTTCAAGCCCGTCGTCAACCGCCTCGGCTTCGAGTACGCCGACAGCGACGACGTCGACACGGTCGAGCTGCGCACGCTCGCCATCGCGACGGCGGCCGTCACGGGCGACGAGGCGACGCTCGCCGAGTACAAGCGCCGGTTTGCGCTCTTTGTCGAGAAGGACGACGACTCGCAGATCCCGGGCGACCTCAAGGACAGCATCTACGGCCAGAGCGTGCGGTTCGGCGGCGCGACCGAGTACGAGAAGGTGCTCGACGTTTACCGCAACCCGAAGACGCCGGCGCACCGCACGAGCGCCATCATGGCCCTGTGCACGCCCGAGGACGAGGCGCTCCTCGACCGCACGTTCGGCCTCCTCCTGTCGGGCGAGGTCAAGAATCAGGACATGGGCTCGTTCATCGCGAGCCTCGGCCGCAACCGCGTCTCGAAGCGCAAGACGTGGGAGTGGTTCAAGGCCAACTACGACGAGCTCATGGTCCGGTTCAAGGGCAAGTGAGTCGCGGCCTGCTTTCTCTCTCTCTCTCGTCATTGCCGCCGTCGTCGTCGCTCGAGCTCCTGCTGACCCGCCCCGCTCTTACCCCTCTCTCCTCCTCCCTCCTCTCGCTCTCTCGCTCTCTCGCACGCCTTGTCCTCTCGCTCCCTCTTCGCAGCTTCTCGGTCGGCAACATCATCAAGTACTCGTTCTTCTCGCTGTCGTCGACCGCCGACGCCAAGGACGTCGAGGCCTTCTTCGCCGACAAGGACACGACGGCGTTCGGTCAGCCGCTCAGCCAGGGGCTCGACTCGGTGCGGTCCAAGGCGGCGTGGCTCGAGCGCGACGCGGGCGACGTCGAGGCGTGGCTCAAGACGAAGCAGTTCCTGTAAGCGCGCGCGCGAGCTTGACGAGGAGGAGAGCGGGTTCTGCAACGACGAGACGTCTCGACGAGCTCCTCCTCCCTCTTCTCGGGTTCAGCGAGGGTTCTACGTCTCTTGGACGACGTGCGCGGCGAGCGAGAGTGCGAGGAAGGCGTGGCATGTACTCGATGAGCGCTTCGAGACGCAGAAGCTCGAGGACGAGCTGCGCTCAGACCTCTCTTCTCAGTGCTCGGCGACCCTCGCTCTCGCTCTCGCTCTCGTCGCTCTCGCTCCTCACGCCTATCGAAAAGCGCTCCCTGCAGCTCTCCAGCCCGTCCAGGTCGAGCCAAACAACGGCGTTGCGTAATCTTTTGCAAGCGAGGACGAGGGGGGTTCACGACGACGACGGCGGTGGGTACGACGACGAGGCAAGGGGAAGGGAGAGAGGAACGAAAGGACGAGAGAGAGAGACGAGAGAGAGGGGGTAGGTCAGGTACAGGAGGGGAGAAACGAGGCGTCAAGCGGGGAGAGCGAGGGAGGGGACTGAGGCAAGCTGGGGAACCGAGGGGGACGAAGCGAGGCTGAGAGTCGGAGAGAGGCAAAGTGGGCGTTCACTGCGAGGAGGGAGGGGAAGGATCAGTGGGCTGGACGAGGAAAACGAGGACGGAGACGAGGAGCGGGAGGAGACGCACGCGGTCCTCGGCCCACTCGTTCTCCTTCTTGATCTGCGCCTCCTCCTCCGGCGTGAAGTCGTTGACGATGTTGAAGCTGCGAGCGGGCGAGGGCGAGCGGGATGCACGAGGTCAGCTGCAAGTCCTCGAGGGAGGAGAGGGAGGAAGAGAGGGGACGCACAGCTTCCGGATCTCCTCGGGCTGCTTGCCCTTGATCATGTTGGCGACCGTCTTGCACCCGACGTCACTTCGAGCGGGAAGAGATGGCGCACAAGGAGGGCGGACGGGTGCGAGGTCAGCGCACGTTCGAGCGGGTGAGCGAGCGAGGGACGAGGGGGAGGAGGGGACGCACAGGAGGGGCTTGATGTCGAGGTAGTTGGCGGCGAGGATGATCTCGAAGAGCATCTCCTGGTCGACCTGGATGACTGCGGGCACAGGAGAGAGTCAGCTTCTGTCGGAGGAGGCGGACGGACGAGGCGGGGCCTCGTCGTCGTCGTCGGCGACGAGAGGCGAGCTCGAGGGTCGGGGACAGGAGGGCGAGAGGAGGACGCACACTTGGCGTCCCAGTCGCTGATCTCGGTCGTCTTGCGGCGGTTGTCGTCGAGGTCCTCGGCGATGGGCTCGGGGTCCTTCTTGTGGTGCTCGCACCACTCGAGCACCTGGGTCGTGGCGGAGCGGGGAGGGAAGAGGAGGGTGCAGGGCAATTGTCAGTGCTGCTCTGAGAGTGGCTCGAGGCGGTGCTGGCCCCGGCGAGGGGTGGCGAGGGCTGGCGAGTCCGAGGGAGGGAGCGCGGGGAGGAGGAGAGGGGGGGGACGCACCTTCTTGAGCACGTTGGCCGACACGTTGGGGAGCGGGATGGCCTGGTCCGAGTCGCCGAGGTCTGTTGCAGGAGGGCAAGGGTCAGCTGTGCACACCAGCAGGGGGCGAGGTCGAGCGGGGAGGGAGCGTGCCCTCGAGCATGTTCTTGATGAGGACCGAGCGGTTTGCGACGTCGCGGTCGACGTCAAACTCCTCCTGGTCCGAAGTCGAGAGCTTGACCTTGTTGGCAGACATGGCGGGTGGCTGGTCGAGGGTGAGGGGAGGGAGGGAGAGCGGGGCGAGGGGGAGGAGGAGGACGAGAGGCGACGACGACGACGACGCCGACGACCGAGTGGGGGCGAGCCCGCTCCGTTCGCCTCGTGCTCCGGTCTGGCCACAGCTCGCTCCTGCTCCGCGGAGTCTCCCCCTCGTAGCCCGCACTCGGCCCCTGTCCGCCCCGCCTTCGCTCGACCCCTCGCCGACGCTCTCCTCCTCTCCTCCTTGCCGACACCTCTCTCTCGCCTGCTCCACCACCACCATGCGCTCTCGGGACCGCATCGCACCCTCAAGAGCTCCCTCGGGAGAAGCAGCCGCCTTCCGCAAGGCTGGAGGCAAGACCGCCTGGAGTGAGCTCCCCCCTCCTCCTCCTCCTCGTCCGTCCGTCCGCCTCGGCCAACTCAGCTCACCCCGTCTCCTCCCCTGCGCGCAGAGCCAGGCCAAGGCGGCGCAGCGCAAGACGCTCCGGGCACGGGCAAGGGCTGGGGAGGCGGCGTCCTGCCCAAGAGCGCCCTCGAGGACGCGCCCGTCCCCGTCGTCGTCGACCCGACCGACTCGTCGCGCACCCTCAAGCTCAAGCTCGACCCGTCCCGCACCCTCAGCCGCGTCGCCAGCACCCCCTCGTTCGCGACCTCGCGCTACGCCGCCCCGCAGCCCTCGCACAGCCAGCCCTCGTCGACCGCAGCACCCGCCCCACTCCGCCAGGCCCCGCCGCACCTCCCCGCCGCGACAACCAGCAGCGCCGCCTACCACTCGACGGCCGCAGCGTCGACCTCTCGCGGCACCATGGCCGACCAGGTCCGCCTCAAGGGCCCCGAGCTCCACCACCGCCCTCTCGAGCCCGTCGCGTCCGGCTCGGGCACCTCGCACACGCCGTACCACCAGCCTGCGCCTTCGCACGCCGTCCTCCGCGCCGACCTTTCCAAGGCGAGCAACCCGTCGCCGGCGTCCGAGCCTCAAAGGTCGGTGTCGCAGCCCGCGAGCGCCTGGAGCGCCTACAAGCCCGACGTCCCCGCCGACAACATCGTGCGCGTGCGTCTCCTGCTCTCTCCCCTCCTGCTCTGCGACCTTTCTGTGACCATGCACTGACTCGCTCCACTCGCTCGCCCGCAGCCGATCGGCAATTGGGCCCAGGGCAAGTCCGAGTTCTGCGCCGCGCGCAAGTTTGCCGCGCCCGACCCGCATCCGCGAGGGTACGGTGACACGGCCTCGGCGGCGTCGTCGTCGCAGGTGGGCGAGCGCAAACCCGTCAAGTGGGGGACGGCGCGCGCGGCGAGCAGGGCGGGCGCGGCCGCTCTGAGCGTCGGTGCCGGGGTCGGCGGCGGCGCCGGCTTGAGCGCGTCGGCGGTGAGCCCGAGCAGCGCGGCGGGCTCGACGACTACGGCGGCGGCGGCGGGTCCGGCGAGCGTGGGTGGAGCGGCGGCGGCGAGCCCGACGAGCAACTCGACGCGCGCGAGCAAGTGGGCGACGTCTGCGCCTGCGCCCGCGCCCGCGCCGCCGCCGGCGGGTCCTGCGGCGTCGAGCAGCACGAGTGCCGCTCCACAGCCTCTCGCGCCGCCCGTCCCGGCTCCTGCACTGGCGACCGCGACCGCACCGGCCGCCGCGCCGAAGCAGGCGGCGCTCGGGCCTCCTCCCTCTCGCCCGCCCGCCGCCACCGCGCCCTCCTCGTCCGCCGCCGCCGTCGCTCGCCCTCCCGCACCACCGACCGCCTCGAAGCACGCGCCGGCGCCGACTCCTTCTGCCGCTGCCGCCGCTGCGCCTGCATCCGCGCCGACGCCTCGCGCCGCCGCCGCTTCGACCTCGGCGTCGGCACCGCCGTCGAGCGCCCGCGCAGCGTCGAGCGTCCTCCCTGCGGCCAAGTGGAACGTCCCTGAGCAGTCGGCCGAGGTCAAGGCGGTGCGTCTGCCTCTCTCGCTCGGACCCTCTCTCCTGCGGCTGCCGCCGTCCCGAACCCTCTCGACCCGGTACTGACTCTGCGTCCTCTCCCCTCTCCGACCTCCTTCGACTCTTCTTCCCTCACTCGCATCCGCCTCGCGCAGGCACTGCACAAGACGGGCGATCTCGAGCGCCAGCTCATCTCGCTGCAGCAGCGCACGACCTCTGCGGCGTCCAAGCGTCAGGTGCGCTCGACCCTCTCACTCCCTTCGCCGCCGTGCTCGCAGCGAGGGCGGTGCTGATACTAGACTCGGTTGAGCCCACAGGAGCTCGACGCCAAAAGCCCGAGGAGGGAGCAGTGGCGCGCCAAGGACGGCGAGCGCCAGAAGGAGCGCGACGCGAGGCTCGCGAGTGGCGGGACCAAAAAGGTGCGTCGCTGTTCTCTCCCTCTCTGTTCCTCTCGAGCGCACTCGCGCGCTTCGGCGAGTGCGAGCCGCGCAGAGGTCGATGAGCGTGTTGAGTGCAGCACTGACGCTCGTGCGCGCGCGCCTCGTGCAGGAGAAGAAGACGCCCGAGGAGCTCGACGCGCTCATGGCCAAGATGCGCGTCAAGAACGACGAGATCCGCGGCAAGATGGAGGTGCGTCGCGGTCCTTCTCGCTCCTCCTCCTCCCTCTCGGTCCTCCCCCTTCCTCTCGCTCGCTCAAAGACTGACTCGCTCCTCTCTTCTCCCCTCCCTCTTCGTCCCTCGCTTGCCCTCTCGTCCTCTCCTCCCTCTCGCCCGCAGGCCGCCACGCAGGACCGCGCCCGCTTCGAGGCCGAGCGCGACGCGCGCCGCTCGGCCGAGGCCGACGAGCTCGCACGCATGGAGCGCGAGCGCGTGCAGCGCTTGAGCGAGGCCGACAAGGAGGAGAGGGCCAAGAAGGCGAGGACGGCAGAGGTGCGTCGGCTCGGTCCTCCTTACTCACGGCCGACCGGAGCTGCGATCGCAGCTACGTGCTCGCCTGGCGCCCGGGAACATGCCACTGACGCTCCACGATACGACTCCTTTGCGCTCCTCGCCCGCAGCTGCAGCGCCAGATCGACGAGGAGCGCGCCCGCTCGGCCGCGCGCAAGCTCGCCCTCTCGTCCGGCCGCGCGTGGGACGCGGGCAAGCTTCCCTCGTCCTCCTCGTCGCCCGACGGCTCGGCCGCTGCACCCGCACCCGCGCCAGCGACGGCCTACCCCTCGGTCGAGGCTGCGGCGCGCGCCGCCGAGCGCGAGCGCGCCGAGCGGGCGCGCGGGCCTGAGCGCGCCGTGAGCGACGACGAGGCGGCGCGGATCCGGGCGCGCGACGGCGTGAGGGCGAGCGAGGGCGGGTGGGAGACGGTGCGGCACCAGGAGGAGGGCGGGAGGGCCGAGCTGGTGACGCATGCTTGAGCAGGGGAGCGAGGGAGGGCGGCTTGCGCGTGGAGGGAGGAGGAGGTGAGGAGCGCTTGATCGGGCGACAGGGTGAGGGCGCGAGGGCTTTGTACGTACCTCGACGTCGCCTCCTTGTCGAGGCTGCACTGGCATGCCTGCTTTGTGCCGTTGTCGCGCGCTGTCTCGTCGAGAGCGGTCGGACCTCCTCGTGCGGCCGGAGTTTCGGCACTTTGCGACGGCGCGCGTCGGCCTCACTGTGCGCGCTCGCGTGCGAGATCGAGTCCATGTGCAGGAGAGGTCGTGCGAGCCATCTCTGGCAGGAAAAAGGCCGAGGTGAGGAGGAAGCGCGACGCGGACGCGAGGCGGGCCTTTGCTCCTGCTCGTCGTGCGCCGAGAGCCCCTCTCTCTCCCCCTCAGCTCTTCAGTCTTCGTACAGCTCGACTCGCCTCTGTTCAGTGTCTGTGCTCAGCTGTACCCGCCTTCCCTCCCCTCGTCGGCCACCCCTCGACCCGCATCCCTCGCCGCTCCGCCGTCACCTCCTCGTCGACCTCGCATGGCGTCCTCCAGCCCGCCCCCTCCGCCAGACCCGCACCGCAACAACCCGTTCCGCTCGGGCTGCAACGCCTCGACGCCCTCACGCCCGGCCCTGCGCCGCTCAAAGACGCTTGCCAACCCAGAGTCGCCGACGCGCTGGAGGAGGGAACCGCTCGCAGACGTGACCAACGCCGTCCTCGGGCGGGAGGGAACCGCGGCCGGCAGGCTACAGGTGCGTGCTCTCTCTCTCTCTCTCCTCTCTCTGGGTGCGCGCGTGCTGCGGGCGAGGCGAGGCCGGCGAGTCGAGTCGCGCGACGAGGACGCGACGAGCGAGGGGCACCTTCGCGCCTCTCGAGGGCTAGTGGGGGCTCGGCGGGCACGCGCAGGAGATCAGCAGACGGTGCAGGGAGCGGGCGACGCGCACAGACGGCCCTACAAGCGCGTTGGGTGGTCGCTCGACGACGCGGCACCAAAAGTTGCGAGTGCGGCCCCACCTCGCTCAACTTGTGCTCGCAGCAGCTCGTAGGGCTCTCTCGACGGGCCTGCGCCACCTCAGACCTCTGCACAGACCTCACGCTGCTGTGCTCGAGCTGACCCACCCGCCCCTCCTGCAGCGCATCGACCCGGACCTCCTCCCCATCACCGCCATCTCGCCAACCACGACCGCCACGACCGCCACGCGCCGACGCGCACCTTCCACCGAGAACACGCCCTCCTCACCGTCGCCGTCCCAGTCGCGCATCCCGCGCAGCACCGCCCTGCGCCGCACCCGCTCGGCCGCACCGGCTTTCCGCTCGGGCGAGCCCTCGTCGCCGTCCATGGGCGCCTTTGCGCGCCATGCCGCCGTCCCAGGCGCGCCGCCGACGCCGGTGTCGCTCCAGTGGCCGGGCGCTCGGCGCTCGTCGCCCTCGGCAGCACCCACCGCCGCCGCCGAGTCGAGCGCGCCCGCCGCACCTCGAGCGCTCCGACCGCGCCCTCGTCCCGCGCTCGGCGCCGCACCCTCGTCGCCCGCCTCGTCCGCCTCGACGCGCCGCGTGCGCACCGTCTCGGACACGGCGGCGTACCCGAGCCCGCCCGCCTCGTCGTCGTCGTCGTCGTCGGCAGCAACAGGCCGGCGGCGCACTTTCGGCGGCTCGCCGAGCGGCGGGACGCTCGCTGCTGTCATCGAGGACGAGCAGCAGCATGCGGTGGCGCCGGTGGCGACGACGCCGATGACGAGGAGCCGCAGCGGGAGCGACGGCGAGGCGGCGGCGGCGGGAGAGGCGGGAGGAAGCGCAGAAGGCGACAGGCGCTTGCGCAGGAGGAGGACGGTCGGCGGGGCGGCCGACATCGTCGGCGGTTCTGCGTCGTCGCCTTCTTCATCGTCGTCGGCGGCGGCGGCCGCACCGCCGCGCCGCAAAGGCTTGCGATGAGCTCTCGTCCTCGCAGCCTGCATACCCTTTGTGCGTCCCCTCCTCGTCCTCTCCCGCTCGCTCTGCACCTGACTGACTCTCGGCCTCTTGTGCGCAGACCCACACCCTCTCTATATATCCCCTTTTGTCGCGCCTGCGCCCTTTTGCCCCTTCCCCCTCGCACTCGTCCATAGCCCTCTCGCTCGTCTCGTTCTCTCCTCGTCGCGCCATCCTCCCCTCGACGCACACCTTCTCGTGCCTGCACAGAACCTGCAAGATACCTCGCTGCCTCGTTCCTGCGTCCGTCGTCCGTCGCCGTCGCGCGAGCGCTGCTCGTCATCGTGCACGGTCCTCTCGCTCCGCTCTGCGCTCGGGCCTCCACTTCCTCGACCGCGCGCTCGTTCGCCTCGAGCATGAGCCGCACCGCCTCGTCGTTCTCGTTCGTCGTCATCATTGTCGAGAGCGCGCGCTGCGCACGACCTTGTCCAGCCGCACAACGTCGAGCTGAGCGCTCGGAATCCGCCTTCAGCGAAATCTGGCCAAGTTTCGCCAGCTCTCGGCCAGCTCTCGGCCAGATCTGCCCAGTCTCGCCCAGCCTGTCGCCGAATCTCGCCAGATCTGACCAGCTTTGGCGAAACTTCGCCCGGCTCAGCTGCGCTCTCGCTGGACTTGCGCGCAGTCGGCGATGGCGAGGGCGTGCTCTGCGCGCATGGCGAGACCGGCTCAGCTGGCACGTGAACGGCTGAGAGCGCAAGAGCGAGGCTGCGCGCGCGCGGAGCATGAGCATGAGCATGTTCGAGAGCGACGCAGGGCTTGGGCACGAGCGCGCCCGACACGGCGAGCAGCTGCGCGACACGGACTGAGCTAGCCTCTCGAGCTCGAGCGAGGGACACAGCGGCGAGGCAGGCTGTGCGGCAACGGCGAGGAGGGCCTGAGCGCTCTCGACCGTGCACGGCCCGCTCGAGGCTCATCTCGCTCGTTCTCTTTCAGACTCTCGCTCGTCGCTCGCTCGTCGCCCTGGCCCCGAGAAGTGACCGCAGTGGATCTCATTTCGGGTGCACTGAGTCAGTC
>Ga0308170_10001277_pt1 | contig 25157 bp, 21 predicted proteins | sample PhyBR2_2_FD_202136 | JGI IMG/M metagenome (GOLD analysis project Ga0308170, IMG submission 202136) | Phyllosphere microbial communities from UC Gill Tract Community Farm, Albany, California, United States - DLSLSB.R2 | ecosystem: Host-associated > Plants > Phyllosphere > Unclassified | place...
TTGCTGCTCAATACATGCACGTGACACAGTCAGCTTTGTCCGGTTTGATCAAGGAACTGGAACAAACACTTGGCGCGAGGGTGATTGATCGCAGTACGCGTCGAATCGCACTGACGGAAATGGGCAACGAGCTCTACCCCTTATTCAGCCAGATGATCGACGATCTCGACAGTGCGCTTGCTAACGTTGCGGATCATACACAACTCAGGAAGGGTATCGTGCGGGTCGCGGCGCCCCAGTTGATGGCCTGCACCCTGCTGCCCCAGGCGATCGCCGCCTGGCGTGTGCGCCATCCCGAAATCAAGGTCAGCCTGGCCGACAGCGGGGTCGAGCAGGTCGGGGCACGGGTACTGTCCGGCGAGGTCGATTGCGGCATCGGCCCCGAGCGCGACGACACCCCGGAACTGCACGCGCGGCCGCTGCTCGAGATGCCCTTCGAGGCCGTGCTGCCGCCGGGCCATCCGCTCGAGAACCAGGCGCAGCTGGCCTGGAACGACCTGGCCGGCTACCCCTTCATTTCGCTGCGCGGCCAGTTCACCGAGCGCCTGCTGGCCGACATGGGCGAGTCCCTGCGCGAAGCGACCCTGAAGCCCGAGCACGAAGTGACGTTCATGACGACCGCGCTGGCGATGGTGGCGGCCGGCCTCGGCGTGACGGTCTGCATGCCCTATGCGTCGGCGCTGGTGCGGCGCCATGGCCTGCTGACCCGGCCGCTTGCCGAGCCGGTACTGACGCGCCGCTTCTTCATTTATACGCGCGGACAGCGCTCGCTGTCGCCGGCGGCCGAGGCCTTCGTCGCCTTCTTCCTCGATTACGTCGGCAAGGGCTTGCCGCAACAAGCGCTAGAATAGCGAAATGTCCCATAACACCATCGACATCAACCGGGCCATGAGGCGCTTCGACAGCCACGCCAGCGTGTGGCTGTTCGGCTACGGCTCCCTGATCTTCAAGGCCGACTTCCCCTTCCTCGAACGCCGTCCGGCCCATATCGCCGGCTGGACCCGGCGCTTCTGGCAAGGCTCGCACGACCACCGCGGCACCGAGACGGCGCCCGGCCGCGTCGTGACCCTGGTGCCGGAAGCCGGCGCGCTCTGCCACGGCATGGCCTACCTGGTCACGCCGGAGGAATTCGCCCATCTCGACTACCGCGAAAAGAACGGCTACCTGCGCCTGGCGACAAGCATCCATTTCGCGGACGGCGGCTCGGCCGAGGGCCTGGTCTACATCGCGACGCAAGAGAACGCGGCCTACCTGGGCCCGGCCAGCGAACGCGAGATCGCGCGCCAGATCGCCGGCGCCCGCGGCCCGAGCGGCCCGAACAGCGAATACCTGCTGGAGCTGGCCAGGGCCCTGCGCGAGCTGGGCAAGTCCGACGACCACGTGTTCGAGATCGAGCGCCAGCTGGCAGCGTTTCACAGCTGATCCTGCGCCCCGGTTCCGGCGCCTGTGGTCTAATCGCCGCATGCAATCAGCACCGACACGGCCGCCGTCAAGCGGCGAACTCGACGAGGACACACTCGCCTTCGTGCGCCGGGTGTTCGGTTTCGCCCGCGCCGGCGAGGCCGCGGAACTCGCTATCCTGCTGGGCCAGGGCCTGCCGCCCAACCTGCGCAACGAACGCGGCGACAGCCTCCTGATGCTGGCCTGCTACCACGGCCACCACGATGCCGCCAAAGTCCTGCTGGACCACGGCGCCGATCCGGGCATCATGAACGATGCCGGCCAGGCCCCGCTGCACGGCGCGGCCTTCAAGGGAGACCTGGGCATCGCCACCCTGCTGCTCGACCATGGCGCCGAGATCGACGCCGCCGGCCCGAATGGCAAGACGGCGCTGCTGTTCGCCGCCATGTTCAACCGCGCCGACATCGCCCGGCTGCTGCTGGCGCGCGGCGCCGATCCCTTCCGGCTGGATGCCGACGGCAATTCGATGCTCGACGCGGCGCGCAGGATGGGGGCGGCGGACACCATGGAGCTGATGGCCGCCGCCACCAACGAAAGGTAATCAGACGGCAGGCATCGGGCAGATACGGTCGCGTCCACCCTGCTTGGCCTCGTACAGCATGGCGTCCGCCCGCAGGAACAGTGCGTTTTCCGTCTGGCATGCCGGATAGGCGGCCATCCCGCCGCTGAAGGAAAAGCGCCGCACATCGCCCGGGCGGACTTCGAAAGGCAGCAGACCGAAGGCCTGGCGCATCGCATTCAGCCGGTGCCAGCCGCGCTCCGGCGTGCAATCCCAGAACACGAGCACGAATTCCTCGCCGCCGAAGCGGCTGAGCAGGTCACGCTCGCCCAGGTGGGATGCCAGGCAGACCGCCAGGCGCTTGATGACGATGTCGCCGAAATAATGGCCCCAGGTATCGTTGATGGTCTTGAACTTGTCGATGTCGATCACGCCGAAGGCCAGCGGACGCTCCTCGCGCGCCGCCTGGCGGATCAGTTCCTGGGCCTTCTTCTGCAGGCCGACCTTGTTCAGCAGGCCGGTCGCGCGGTCCTTGGAAATCAGATCCTTGCTGATGCGAATCTTGCTGGCCCGGTTGACCAGCTGGGCGCACAGCAGACCGGGGTCGCCGGCCGGCAGCACCGCGTCGAAGCCATTCGCCAGGGCATGCTGCATCAGGGCGGCGTCCGGCTGGCGCTGGAGCAGGACGATCTCGCGGACCGGGTCGGCTTCGATGTTTTTCTTGAGCACGCGCGCCAGGGAATCGGTGCGCGCGAACTCGGCATCGCTGACCAGCACCAGGTCGGGCTGCAGCTCGCGCACCCGCAGGTGCAGGGTCTGGGCCTGGTCGTGCGGGATCAGCTCGATGCGCGCCTGGCGCAGGCAGTCCTCGTCGCATCCGCTGGATTCTCCCAGGTGCAGCAGGCGGACCAGCTCGCCGCGCTTCTGCTGGACGAAGAGATTGAACAATTTGTCGACCAGCACGTCGTTGGCGATCGGCTTTTCAGCATAGGCCAGGCAATGGGAGTCGACCAGTTTCTGCTGCAACAGGTAGCGGCCGCCCTGGCGCGAGCTCTGCAGGTAGACGTATTCGCGCCCCGGCGGCAGGCGTTGCAGCAGCTCGCCCAGCATCAGGGTCTTGCGGCTGTCCTGCATGTCCGCCTGCATATTGTGGAGGGCGTCGAGGTCGATCACGAACAGGCCGTTGCCGGCATCGCACTCCACCGCCGCCACGAACTCGCTGACTTCGCTGAAGAAAGCCATGTCGAAGTCATATTTGTGGGCGTGTAGCCGCAACTCGGCAGCGTTGTCCTTGATAAAGAAATTCTGCGACAACAACAGCGCACGGTATTTGTAGAGCGGGACGTTGCTTGGCATTGGGCGAAGGTCGGCGGTTGCATGAATTGCATTTCAAACATACCGCGAACTGGCCCGGCTTGGTATAAAAAGAGAAACTTTTTTTACCGCAAGTATCCATGGATGGCGCGGCAACAACACTTGGTCTATGCGGGGCGGGTGGTCGCCGTCTGGGCCAGGTATTTCGGCTTGACCTCGGCGGTCAGCCAAACCCCGTTATCCGATTGGTAGAAGACGATGCCGTCGGCGCGCATGCGGGCCGCATCGACGACCAGCACGGCCGGGAAGCCATGACGGGCGCCAACCCGCATCGCCGCCTGCCGGTCGGCGGAGAGGTGCACGTGGTGGCGCCCACCGGCGCGCAGCCCCGAAGCAAGGATGGCTTTCAGGTAACGGCTGGCCGTGCCGTGGTAGAGGACCGGTGGCGGCTCGGCTTCGCGCAGCTGCAGGTCGACAGCGATGGAATGGCCCTGGCTGGCGCGGATCCGGGTCCGGTCTTCGTTGAAGGCAAAGCGCTGCTTGTCGTTCTCGGCCACCACGCGCTCCAGCAACGCGCGCTCGACCGGCTTGCCGCTCGCCTCCAGGCGCGCCAGCAGCTCGTCGATCTCGGCCCAACCATGGGCATCCAGCGCCAGCCCGATGCTGTCGGGGCGATGCCGCAGTACGTAGCTGAGCAGCTTGCTGGTGGCGACGACCGGGTCCTTCGGCATGAAAAAACCTAGGCCACGCCCTCGATCACCCGGCGCACCTGCAGCGCGCGTTCCTCGACGCTGCCGCTCACCAGGGTATAGGGAATGCCGCGCGCCTCCAGGTCTTTCAGGACGAGCTGGTGGATGCGCCCGCGCCAGGCTTCGTTCTCGCGCGCGGCTTGCTCTTCATAGGGAATGTCGTCGGCGCAGACGAAGGTATGGGCATAGCGCTCGCCGCATTCGTCGGCGCAGCGCAGCAGCTCGGGCGGGGCCGGCTCGGTGACCTGGCCGAATTCCAGGCCCAGCAGCAGCGTGGTCAGGGCATTCGTGTCGACGAACAGGTAGCGCCTGGCATAGGGCATCTGCTCGTCCTCGGCCTCGCGGTGGCGCAGGGCGATGTCGACATAGTCGCCGGCATCGAGCTGGCCCTCCTTGTCTTCCCAGATGTAGCGGCCGATCTCGGGCACGGCGACGCTGCCGTACTGGCGCGCCAGGTATTCGCACAAGGTCGATTTGCCGGTCGATTCCGCGCCGACGAATACCACCCGCCTGATCCGGCCTGCTGCGCTGCCCTGTTCTTCCATATGAATCCCGTGATCGTAGTGAATTACTTGCACCTCAGAAAGATGCGAGCGCCATCCTAACTCAAAACAGGTCCAACTGAGGACTCGCCCTGCCCTTCCCGCCCTGCGGCTTGCCGCCTGCCTCGCCCGCCGGCGCGCCGCCGAACAGGTCGAGCTGGGTGACGTCCTCGTCGCGGCGCTGGCAGGCCGCGGCCGAAGGCACCACCAGCGGGCGGCGGAACTGCGCGCCGTCCATCTTGCTGAAGCGGCCATTGAAACCGTCCATGCCGAGCCGCTTGACCGCCTTGGTGAAGCGCTGGCGGATCAGGTCGGCCCACACGCCTTCGCCCGTCATGCGCTTGCCGAAATCGCTATCGTATTCCTTGCCGCCGCGCATATCTTTCATGCGATTCAGGACGCGTTGAGCCCGGTCTGGAAAATGAGCGTACAACCATTGATGAAACAGTGGGTTGACTTCCCACGGCATGCGTAGCACGACGTAGTGGGCGCCGACCGCGCCGGCGTCCCTGGCGGCCTCGAGGATGCGCTCGATCTCCGGTTCCGTGATGAAAGGAATGATGGGCGCCACGCTGACGCTGACCGGGATGCCGGCTTCGGTGAGCGTGCGGATCGCGCGCAGGCGGCGTGCCGGCGCGGCCGCGCGGGGCTCGAGGGTGCGGGCGATCTCGCCGTCCAGGGTCGTGATCGTGATCGCGGCCGCCGCCAGGCCCTTCTCCGCCATCGGCGCGATCAGGTCGATGTCGCGCTCGATCAGCGCCGACTTGGTGATCAGGCCATAGGGGTGATTGCACTCGGCCAGCACCTGCAGCACTTCGCGGGTGATGCCGCGTTCGCGCTCGCAGGGCTGATAGGCGTCCGTGTTGACGCCGATGGCGATGCTTTCGGGCACGTAGCCGGGGCGGGCCAGTTCGCGGCGCAACAGATCGGCCGCATTCACCTTGGCGAAGATGCGGCTTTCGAAGTCGAGGCCGGGCGACAGGCCGAGATAGCTGTGCGAGGGACGTGCGAAGCAATAGATGCAGCCGTGCTCGCATCCCCGGTAGGGATTGAGCGAGACATTGAAAGGAATGTCCGGCGATGCATTGCGGGTCAGGATGGTTTTGGCGAACTCATCCGTGACGATGGTCTTCGGCGCGGCCGGTCCTTCATCCTTCAGCCCCGGGACCGTCCAGCCGTCGTCGAAATGCTCGCGGCCGTGGACTTCGTAACGGCCCTGGAGGTTCGACACGGCGCCACGGCCCTTGCGCGGCGCGAGCGGCCGCGGGGGGATCATGACCTGGCCTTGCAATTCCACGTCTTCTGCCCAAGCTTGTTGGCGATTCACTATGGCGCTCCCGAGTACTGTATGGATATACAGTATCGTACACCCGCTTTACTGTTGGTTCAAGCGCGAAATAGCCGGGATTGTTGTTCCACAAACCGATCGAATCCGTCGAGCAACGAAGTGTAGTGTTCAGGCCGGTTTTCGAGACGGGACAGCGCATGCACGGCCGCTTCCAGCGACGACAACTGGTCCGGCGCATGGGCCTTGCGAATCCGGTAAGCCGAGGGCGGCAGCGCCTGCAGGGCCAGGCGCGGCAGGCACTGCAGCCCAGGGTTCAGGTAGAGCATCTTGCGGCTCTTGCGCCAGGTGGCGTCGAGCAGCACCAGGCGCAGCGCCTCCGGCTGCGCCAACCCGGCAGGATCGAGCGGCGGCGGCGCCGGCAGGCCGAGCGCGGCTTCGCCTGGCGTGTGCGGGTACAGCAGCAGCGGCCTGCGTCCGTCCGCATGCAGGGCCGCATCCAGCTCGGCGGCGGCAAAAGCCTCGCCGACCAGCAGCCGGCTCGACGGCAGGGACAGGTGCAGCAGCCGCGCGCTGTTCTTGGCGTGATGCACCTCGAGCGGATGTTGCAGGACCAGCAGCTCGACGCGGCTGGCGAGCGGCGTCACGAAGCCGCAGAGGCAGGCGCTCTGCGCGCGCAGGCAGGCGGCGCAGGTGGCGCGCCGGGAAGCTGGAGATGTCATGGGCGGCGATTGTACTCTCCACCCGGCGCACGAAAAATCAGAAGCCGCCGCCCACCCGCTCCCCGCGCGGCGGCATATTGTCCGGCACCTCTACCTTTGGATCGTCCTTGCGCAGGGGTTTGAGCGCCCCGCCCCAGCGCACCACCTGGTCGAGCATGGTCTCGACCGCGCGCTCGTGGTGTTCGGCCGGATTGAAGGTGGTGAAATTCTCGAAGTCGGTGAACAGCGACAGCATCACCTGGGCGCGCACGTCGGCCACCATCAGCTCGCCCATCACCAGGCGCAGGTTCTCGATCGCGCGCGCGCCGCCCGCGCTGCCGTAGCCGACGAAGCCGGCCGCCTTGTCGTTCCACTCCTTGTACAGGTAGTCGATGGCGTTCTTCAGCGCGCCGGACGTCCCGTGGTTGTACTCCGGCGTGACGAACACGAAGCCGTCGAACTCGGCGATCTTCGCCGCCCAGGCCTTCGTATGCGGCTGCGAATACTGGCCCAGCGACGGCGGTACCGGCTCGTCCAGCAGCGGCAGATCGAAGTCCGCGATGTCGACCAGCTCGAAGGCGGCGTCGCCGCGCGAGGCCGCGCACTCCATTACCCAGCGCGCCACGTCGAGCGCCTTGCGTCCGGGGCGGGTGCTGCCCACGATGATTCCCACATTGATCATGCTCCCCTCCATCCATACGGTTGGTGATTCATGGTGCCACGCGCCAGCCTCCGCCCAGCGCCCGGTACAGGTCGACGTGCGCCGCCAGCCAGCTGGCGCGCAGCTGCAGCACGGCGGTTTCGGCGCTGAAGGCGTTGCGCTGGGCGTCCAGCTCTTCCAGGTAGGACGAATAGCCGTTGCGGTAGCGGTTGTGGGCGATGCGCAGGGCCTCGGCGGTGGCCACCCGGCGCGCCTCGGTCTGGTCGAGCTGCTCGCGCAGGCGCTGCACCGCCGTCAGCGCATTCTCGGTCTCGGCAAAGGCATTGCGCACCACCGATTCGTAGGCGAACACGGCACGGTCGCGCAGCGAGGCCGAGATCTCGGCCTGGGCGCGCAGGCGGCCGGCGTCGAACAGCGGCGCCAGCACGCTGCCGCCCACGCTCCACAGGGTGGTGCCGGCGCCCAGCAGGTCGGGCAGGTTGTGCGCATAGCCGCCGACCGATGCCGTCAGGCGCAGCGAGGGCAGCATCTGGTCGCGCGCGGCGGCCAGGCTGGCGTCGGCGGCGGCGATGGCCGCTTCCGCCTGGACGATGTCGGGACGGCGGCGCAGCAGTTCGGACGGCAGGCCCGGCGCGATGCCCGGCGCCCTCAGCGCGGCCAGGCCGGCGCCGCGCGCCACCGGTCCCGGATTGGTGCCCGCCAGCAGGGCCAGGGCATTCTCCTGCTGGGTGATCGAGCGTTCCAGCTGGGGCACCACGGCGGCGGTGGCGCGGTACTCGGCCTCGGCCTGGGACAGTTCCAGGCGCGAGCTGTAGCCAACCTCGAACTGGCGCTTCGCCAGCGCCAGCGACTGCTCACGCGAGGCCAGGGTCTGCCTTGCCAGCGCCAGCTGGGCATCCAGGCCGCGCAGGTTCAGGTAGCCGGACGCGGTGCTGGCCGCCACCGACAGCGCGGTCGCCTCGGCCGCCGCCTGCTGGGCCGCGTAATCGAAGCGCGCGGCCCGGGTCGCGGCCTCCAGCCGGCCCCAGGGATCGAACTCGTAGGCCGCCTGCACGTTGCCGGTGATGCTGGTCGATTCGATCGGCGTGCCGAAGGGTCCGATGCTGCGCGCCCGGGTCGGCCCCACGCTGACGGACAGGTTCGGGGCCAAGGCCGAGCGCGCGACCTGGATGCGGGCCTGGTATTCCTGCAGGCGCGAGCGGGCGGTGCGGATGTCGCCGTTGCGCGCCAGCGCCTGGGCCACCAGGGCGTCCAGCGCCGGGTCGCCGAAGGCGCGCCACCACTCCTGCTCGACGGCGGCGTTCGGCCCCACCTGCAACGGGGCGCGCCAGGCCGCCGGCACCTCGAGCGTCGGGTCCGGGCGGTCCTGCACCGGGATGCGGCAAGCGGCCAGCAGCAGCATGGCCGCGCCGAAGGCGAACGATGCGCGCACGGCCCGCTTCATCGCCGCTGCCCTTTCGGCGCGGCGGCGGGCGCGCCCGTATCGATGCTGGCCACCACCGACATGCCCGGCCGCAGGCGCGCCGCCAGTTCCTGGTTGGGGTCGATACTGATCCGCACCGGGATGCGCTGGGCGATCTTGACGAAGTTGCCGGTCGCGTTGTCGGGTGTGATCACCGAAAACTCGGAGCCGGTGGCCGGCGAGATCTGCTCGACGTGGCCGCGCATCTTCGCGTGGTTGAGGGCGTCGACGGTGAAGGTGACCGGCTGGCCGAGGCGCACGTCGGCCATCTGCGTTTCCTTCATGTTGGCCACCACCCACATGGCCTGCGGCACCAGGGCGGTCAACTGGGCGCCGGCGTTGACGAAGGCGCCCAGGCGCACCGTCACCTGGCCCAGCTGGCCGTCGCGCGGCGCCAGGATACGGGTGTTGGCGAGGTCGATCTCGGCCAGGCGCACGGCCGCCTCGGCGTTGGCCACCGCCGCTTCCAGCGAGGCGCGGTTGACGTCCACGGTCTTGAGGCTCTGGCGCGAGATCTCGAGCGCGGCGCGCGACTGCGCGGTCTGCGCCACCGCCTGGGCGTGGGCGGCGCGGGCGGCGTCGCGCTCGCGCGCCGACAGCGAGCCGTCGGCGGCCAGTTCCTCGACCCGGCGCAGGTCGGCCTGGGCGCGCTGGGCCTGGGCCGCCGCATTCGCCACCGCCGCCTGGTTCTGGGAGATGGTGGCGCGCGCGCTCTGCTGGTTCTGGGCGAAGTTGGCGAGCGCCGCGCGCTGGCTCGCCAGCTGGGCGCGCGCCTGCTCCAGGCGCTGGTTGTAGATGCGGTCGTCGATGCGCATCAGGAGCTGGCCCTGGCGCACATGCTGGAAGTCCTGGACGTCGACCTCGACGATGTAGCCGGACAGCTGCGGGCTGATGATGGTCACCTGCCCGCGCACGGTGGCGTTCTCGGTGCTCTGGATGGTGCTGCGGAAGGGCGGCAGGTCCCAGGCGTACAGGACGATCAGGACGCCGATCAGGGCGATCAGGGCGAACAGGGCGCCGCTGACGATCACGTGGCGGTTCGATTTGTCCTGGGTAGAGTTGCTTGTGGTCTCGGCCATGATGTCGTCGTATTCAAATGGTCAGGTCGGGCGGATGGAGCCGTCGGCGGTCGGTTCGGGCGGTTCGCCGGCGGCGTTGGCGATCGGCGAGTCGGTCACGGTCTCGGGGACGGATGGCGGCGCCGCCGGTGCCGGGGCGGGCGGCGCCACATAACGCAGCCACAGCGCGCGTCCGAAGATCCAGGCCGCCAGCAGCGCGGCGAGGATGGAGATCGCCAGGAACACGTCGTTGTAGGCAAGGATGTTGGCTTCGCGGGTGGCGGCCTGGCTCAGCACCGCAATGCCCTGCCGGGTGCGCGAGGACGGATCGGCCAGCACCCGTCCATAGGCCGCCGCGCCCTGCTGGATGCGGGCCGCCACCAGCGGATCGAGGCTGCTGAGCTCATCGGCCAGATTCGAGGAATGGAATTTTTCGCGCATCACCTGCCAGGTGCCGAGCAAGGCGGAGCCGAGCAGGCCGCCGAGGTTCTGGGTCAGGCCGAACAGCACCGAGAAGGTGATCAGGTTGGCCGGATTCGAGACCACCGTGCCCAGCAGGGTGAGCAGCAGCGGTCCGAGGAAGAACACGCCGCCGAAGGCCAGCAGGCCCTGGCTGACGTACATCTCTTCCGGCCGTGTCAGGCTGGTCGCGTGCGAGTCGATCCAGGCCCCCATGGCCATGATCAGGAGGGCAACCACCTGGGGCGCCATCAGGTGCCTGGGGTTGTAGACCAGCGCCGACATGGCGATGCCGAGCAGGGTGCAGACCAGCACCACCAGGAACAGGGTCTGCAGCTGGTCGTTGTTCAGGCCGACCATGCGCAGGAAGCCGACCGCGCCGATGCTCTGCTCGGACAGCACCACGCGCACCAGCACCATCGCGATGAACAGGCGCGCGATCATGCCGTTGGTCAGCCAGCGCAGGTTCAGCAGCGGGTTCTTGCGGTTGTGCTCGACGGCGACGGCCGCCAGCAGCAGGACGATCGACACGGCCAGCGCCACGCCGACCCAGGGCTCCTGGGTCCACCACAGCACCCGTCCGAAGGTCAGGGCCGCGCACAGCAGCGCCATGCCGGGCGCGAACAGCGCGAAGGTGAGGAAATCGGTCGGGCGGAAGGCCCGGAAGCGGTCGCCCGGCGGCAGCTTGAGCCACAGCACGGCGCCCAGGGTCACCAGGGTCAGGCCCAGCTCGAACAGATAGAGGCCGCGCCACTCGGCCACTTCCAGCAGCCGGGTCGAGAACAGGTAGGCGATCGGCTGCGCCAGCTGCGAGATGCCGGTCGAGATGATGATGCCGCGCGGCCGCCACTCCTTCTTGAACGACTGCAGCGTGTAGTACAGGCCCAGGGTGGACAGCGCCGCGCCGACCATGCCGTGCGCCGCCCGCACCGCGATCGCCGATCCGAGGTCGTTCACGAACAGGTGGGCGAAGGTCACCAGCGCGTACAGCACCAGGAAGAATTCGGTGAAGGCGCGCAGGCCGAACTGCTGGCGGAACTTCACCAGCAGCAGGTTCATCGAGACGTTGGTCATGACATACGCGGTCGGCAGCCAGTTGGTCTCGGCGGCGAAGGCGCCCAGCGCGCCCTGCAGGTTGACCAGGTTGACCGTCACCAGCGCATTGCCGAGACCGCCGGTCAAGGTGACCAGGGTGCCGACCAGGAAATAGGCGATGCGGCGCGGCGTGGAATGCCTGGGGAAGGACGGGCCGCCCGGCATGGTCGGCCGTTCGTCCGGGTGCCATTCGCGCGGCGCATATTTATCGCTCATGCACTCTCCAGCACCTGCTGCCACTGCTCGAGCACGTTGACCGCCAGCGCCACCTCGCCGGGGTCGAGATGCGCCAGCGCCGCGCGCCGCAGGCCGTCGGCGTGCACCCTGAGCTTGTCCTCCAGTTCCCTGCCCTCCTGCGTGAGCACGACCAGCTTGACCCTCCGGTCCTGCTGGCTCGGGATCCGCTCGATCAGCCCGGCGGCCGCCAGGCGGTCGATGGTCGTGACGAGGGTCGCGCCGTCGACGCCGAGCTGCTGCGCCAGGGCCGTCTGCGAGGGGCCCAATGCGTCCTGCCCGCCGGCGGCACGCCGAAGCTCCGCCAGCGCGGCGATGGCGCTCCAGCCGGCCACCGTCAGGCCGTAAGGCTTCAGCTGGCGTTCCAGCGCCCTGTTCCATGCGCGTCCGCCGCCTTGCAGGGCCTGGCTGAACAGTTCGCCAAGGCGGTCGTTATGCCGTTCATCGAAAGTAACCATGGGGCCACCAGATCGTTGGACATTCGAATTATCTGCCTGTTCTGACAAATCTGGCCACACACAAAGATTTAATGCGCGAATTGGTTATTCGGATATTGCTCTGAGAAATTACAGTGCTTAGAATCAATTTATTCCCCTAAGCAATTGGTTCTTGCCGGATGCATCCGTAAGGCCGCTGTTCCCAGAGTCTTCCATGTTTAGAGTTCGCCCTTCTGTTCGCCACCTTACGTTCGCACTGATCATTGGCCTGGCCATGCTGCCTGGCTTTTCCGTTGAGCAGGAGTTGCAACTCGACTACCGGATCAACGAGCACATCATCCTGATCCCGGCCGGCAAGAATCACCAGGCGCGCCTGGAAACGACGGTGTTCTCGCCGAACGGCCCGGGCCCCTTCCCCCTGATTATCATCAACCACGGCAAGGATCCGGGCCACCCGAACCTGCAGCCGCGCGACCGCTTCTATCACATGGCCCATGCCTTCGTGGCCCGCGGCTACGCGGTGATGGTGCCGATGCGCCAGGGCTTCGCCAACTCGACCGGCCGCTACCGCGACCGCGGCTGCGACATGACGGCCAACGGCTACATCCAGGCCGAGGACATCATGGACACCCTGGAATATGCCCGCGAGCAGAAGTGGATCGACGCCGACCGCATCGTGGTGGCCGGCCAGTCCTACGGCGGCCTCGCGACGATGGCGCTGGGCACCCAGGAACTGCCGGGCGTGCGCGGCCTGATCAATTTTGCCGGCGGCCTGCGCGACGACAGCAACGGTTGCGGCTGGCGCTCGGCCCTGGTTTCGGCCTTTGCCGAATACGGTTCACAGAACAAGGTCCCGAGCCTGTGGATGTACGGCCAGAACGATTCGCTGTTCGGCCCGGAACTGGTGGCGCGCATGCACGACGCCTTCGAACAGGCCGGCGGCAAGGCCCAGCTGGTCGAGTACGCGCCGTTCAAGCGCGATGCCCACGGCATGCTGGCCAGCCGCGACGGCGAGAAAGTCTGGCTGGCCGACACCATGCAGTTCCTGGAGCGCGTCGGCATGCCGACCAGGGTGGTCTACAAGGTGCCCGAGCCGCCGATGCCGCAGGCGACCAATTTCGCCAAGATCGAGGACGTCGAGGCCGTGCCTTTCCTCAGCGAGAACGGCAAGCGCGCCTATGCCGAATACCTGACCAAGATGACCCCGCGCGCCTTCGCGGTGTCGCCGAGCGGCGCCTGGTGCTGGGCCGAGGAAGGCGAAGCGCCGGAAGCGCGCGCCCTGGCCACCTGCTCGGCCAAGAGCGACAAGCCGTGCCGCCTGTATTCCGTCGACGAGCACGTGGTGTGGAATCCGGACCTGGCCGAGAAGGCCGCGGTGACGGCCTCGAATACGCCGGTGCCGGCGCCCGCGGCCGATTCGACGGGTACTGCGCAGATGGGTGGTACCGCGGTCGTAGCGAATTAAGGGCTAGCGCCGTCCCCGCTTAACGACGTGGGCGCGGGCCGACGTTTCGGGCCCGGTCCCACGTTTGGTGCCGCGCAAACCCCCTACCCAATACCGATTCGACAATGTAGCGTCCGCCACCCATATGGGGAGAGCTACATGCAATCGTTCAACACTTCAAGCGCCCGAGCGCTGCTGGCCCTGGCCTGCCTGCTGGGCAGTGCAACGGCCGGGGCCGCCAACAACCATCCTGTCGTACTGGTGCACGGCTTCCTCGGCTTCGGGCCGGATACCTTTCCTGCCAGCAGCTTCCTGTACTGGGGCGGCTACCACGACATCGCGGCCCGCATGCAGCGCTACAAGGGGACGCATGCGGTCTACACGGCCGGCGTCGGCGCGACCAGTCCGAACTGGGACCGCGCCGCCGAGCTGTACGCCCAGATCAAGGGCGGCTGCGTCGACTACGGCGCCACCCACGTCGCCCGCTACGGCTATCCCGGCCAGCCGCAAAAACCGGCCGGCAAGTGCTGGGCCGCCGACCCGGACAACAATCCGCACGGCTATCCCCTCGCCTTCTATCCGCAATGGGATGCGGCGCACCCGATCCACCTGATCGGCCACAGCCAGGGCGGCACCACGATCCGCGCCCTGGTCCAGCTGCTGGAACACGGTTCGCCGGACGGCGACGAGGGTGGCGGCGAGCTCTACCGTGGAGGCAAGACCGGCTGGGTGACGAGCGTGGTGACGATCTCGGCGCCGCACAACGGCACCACCCTCCGCGATGCGCTGCTGGACGTGTTGCCTGTGCGCGAAAATGAGCTTCGAAGCCCGCTGCGCGACATCCTCGACAACCGCCTGGCGCACTGGGAGCTGGCGCCGGACGGCGCGCGCGAGTTCAACCGCTGGGCGCAGACCTCTCCCTCGGTCTACTGGTTTTCGCTGGGGACGCGGGCGACGGTGGCGGGCGCCTGGTGCTGCAACGGCAGCGACCGCGTGCTGGCGCCGATCCAGAGCAGCCGGTTCCAGTATCCGCGCGACGACATGATCCCCTATTTCAAGCTGTTCGCGGGCGAGTTCATCGCGGGTTCGCTGGCGCAGCCGGGCATGGGTTCCTACACCCAGTCGGCGTCCGGGAGAGTGCGGATCGACGGCAGCTGGTTCGCCAGCGACGGCGTGGTCAACACGGTGAGCATGCGCGCGCCCGCCGGCCATCCGGTGCGCGACTACGACGGCCGGGCCGTGCGCGGCAGCTGGAACTACCTCGGCACCTACGACGGCTACGACCACTTCGACATCCTGGACTGGCCGAACCCCGGGCCATCGGCGGATTCGGTCTACGACCGCATCTGCGACATCATCTTTGGCCTGTAGACCACCCTACGGAAGCTCCCGGGCCGGACGGCCATGGCGCCCGAGGACAGCAGCGGCGTCTCGATATGCAGGACCATCGTCGCGCCCGCTTCGCCTACATCGCCGAGCGCAGGGTGCGCGCCAGGTCGGACAGGCGGTAGGGCTTGTTGACGAAGGCGAAGTCGTTCAGGTCCTGGCCATGGCGCTGCTTCAGCGCCGGCAGCGGATAGCCGGAAGCCAGCATGATCTTGGTGCCGGGATAATGGGTGCGCGCGTAGCTGGCCAGCTCGAGGCCGTCCATCCCGTTCGGCATGACGACGTCGGTGAACAGGATGTCGACATCGAGCTGCTCCATCATGTCGATCGCCTCGCGGGCGCCGGATGCCGTCACCACGTCGTAGCCCATGCTGGCGAACAGCGAGGCGGCGACGTCCATCAGGTCCGGCTCGTCCTCGACGATCAATACGCGCTCCACGTGCGCACGCTTGTCCTCGTGGGCCTCGGACACCACCGCCGGCAGGTAGATCGAGATCGTGGTGCCCTCGCCCGGCTTGCTCTCGATGACGACGTCGCCGTCCGACTGCTTGATGAAGCCGTACACCTGGGACAGGCCCAGGCCGGTGCCCTTGCCCACTTCCTTGGTCGTGAAGAAGGGTTCGAAGGCGCGCCTCACGACGTCGGGCGGCATGCCGGTGCCGGTATCGCTGACCGAGATCCGCACGTAGTCGCCGGCCGCCAGGCTGCCCCCCTCGTGGTGGCCGAGCGTCACGTTGCGGGTCGCGATGACGATGCGGCCGCCTTCCGGCATGGCGTCGCGCGCATTCACCACCAGGTTCAGCAGGGCCGATTCGAGGCGCGCGCTATCGATCACCGCGCTGTGCGCCTTGCGGTCGAGGTCGACCTCGAACTCGATACCGGCATTCACGGCGCGCCGCAGCACGGATTCGAAGCCGGTGACGATGCGGTTCAGGTTGCGGATCTCGGCCTGCAGCGGCTGCTGGCGCGCGAAGGCGAGCAGCTGCTGGGTCAGGCGCGCGCCGCGGTCCACCGCGCGCCGCATGCTCTCGATGGTGCGGTTGTCGCTGCCCTCGCCGCGCTGCATCGCCAGCACTTCCAGGCCGCTCGACAGCACCGACAGCAGGTTGTTGAAGTCGTGCGCGATGCCGCCGGTGAGCTGGCCGATCGATTCCATCTTCTGCGCCTGGTACAGCGCGGCGTTGGCGGCTTCCAGCGCGTCCGCAATGCGCTTCTTCTCGGTCAGGTCGCGGGTGATCTTGGCGAAACCCACCAGCCTGCCATCGTCGTCGTGGATGGCGTCGATGATCACGTGGGCCCAGAAGCGGGTGCCGTCCTTGCGCACGCGCCAGCCCTCGGCCTCGAAGCGCCCGGTCTCGGCGGCGGTCGACAGCGCATGCTTCGGCACGCCGGCGTCGCGGTCCTCGTCCGTGTAGAAGCGCGAGAAGTGGCTGCCGACGATCTCGTCCTGGGAATAGCCCTTGATCCGTTCGGCGCCCGAATTCCAGTTGGTGACCGTGCCTTCCGGCGACAGCATGTAGATCGCATAGTCGCTCACGCCCTGCACCAGCAGGCGGAAGCGCTGCTCGCTCTCGCGCAGCCTGTCCTCGGCCTGCTTGCGCTCGGTGACGTCGCGGGTCACCTTGGCAAAGCCGAGCAGGACCCCCTCTTCGTTGTAGATGGGGTCGATGACCACGTGAGCCCAGAAGCGGCTGCCGTCCTTGCGCACGCGCCAACCCTCCGACTCGAACTTGCCCTGCTCGAGCGCGGTCTTCAGCGCGCGCGCCGGCAGGCCGGATTCGCGGTCTTCGTCGGTGTAGAAGCGTGAGAAATGCTGGCCGAGGATCTCCTGCGCCACATAGCCCTTGAACCGGTTGGCGCCGGCGTTCCAGCTGCTCACGTGCCCTTGCGGGTCGAGCATGTAGATCGCGTAGTCGTTGATCCCGGAAATCAGGTACTGGTAGCGCCGCTCATCCGACAAGATTTTCTTTTCCTGCATGTGTTCGCTCATGGCTTGCCACTCATGTCAGAGGCACAAATTTATTGATCCAAATCTATTTAATGATACACCCACGCTGTTAACCCTGCCCGCACGCGTAACAATGCATTTCACAATTTTGTATTGATCATACCGTTGTGTTATCGCCGCATGGGCAACCTTGCCAGAATACCTAAAGAAGAGTACCGCACTGCATTCAATGTAAAATGGCGGAGTTGAAATTCACGTTTTCCGCCATCCCGCCTACATGAATCCGGCCTCTTCCGTCCCCGTACTCGACCTGTCGGCCTGCGACAGGGAGCCGATTCGCACGCCCGGGAGCATCCAGCCCCACGGCTTCATGCTGACCCTGTCCGGCGGCCTGGAAGTCCTGCAGGCCAGCGCCAACCTCGGCGACTGGACCGGACGCGCCGTCCAGGAAGCCGTCGGCCGCCCGCTCGCCGAAGTGATCGGCGAAGCGGCCGCCCTCCGCCTGGCGCCGGAACTGACCGAGGACCTGGGCGCCCGGCCTTATTACGTGGGAACGGTCACGACCGGGAACGGCCGCCATTTCGACGTGCTCGGGCACCGCTGGGACGAACTGACCATCCTCGAGTTCGAGCCGACCGAGCGCGCCGCGGCGGCCGATTTCCGCCACCTGTATTCGCTGATCGGCGACTTCCTGCAGAAAGTGAACAGCGCGGAGTGCGTGGAATCGCTGGCCCGACTGGCCTGCCACCACGTGCGCTCGGTGACGGGTTTCGGCCGCGTGATGGTGTACAAGTTCGACCGTGACGGCCACGGGCACGTGATGGCGGAGGCCAGGCAGGAAGACTACGCTTCCTACCTGGGCCAGCATTTCCCCGCCTCGGACATCCCGGCCCAGGCGCGCCAGCTGTACGCGCTCTCGCCGATCCGCCTGATCCAGGACGCCACCTACACGCCGGCGCCGCTGGTCCCGGCCCTGAACCCGGTCACCGGCAAGCCGAACGACCTGTCGTTCGCGGTGCTGCGCAGCGTCTCGCCGGTCCACCTGCAGTACATGCGCAATATGCGCACGCTGGCTTCGATGTCGGTGTCGCTGATGGTCAAGGGCCAGCTGTGGGGCCTGATCTCCTGCCACAACGAGGATCCAGCCCCGGTGCCCTTCGAGCAGCGCACCGCCTGCGAGCAGCTGGGCCAGCTGCTGGCGCTGTGCATCGAATCGCGCGAGGATGCCCACGAGCTGCAATTCCGCCTGGACCTGCGCCGCATCATGGTGTCGATGCTGGCCGGCCTGACCCAGGGCAGCGATTTCATCGAGAACCTGTCGAGCGTGTTCCCCGAGCTGCTGCGCTTCGCGCGCGCCACCGGCGTCGCGGTGGTGGTCGACGAGCGCGTGCTGACCTACGGCGACACGCCCGAACGGAACGATATCCTGGGCCTGGTCGACTGGCTGGCCCTGCACGGTCACGGCGACATCTACCACACCGACAAGCTGTCCGCGGCCTGGCCCGAGGCGGAGAAGATGGTGCGCAACGCCAGCGGCCTGCTGGCGATGCCGATCTCGCGCATCCACAAGCATTACCTGCTGTGGTTCCGCGCCGAATACGTGCACACGATCGAATGGGCCGGCAATCCGCACGACAAGCTCGTGCAGGCGGCGGGCGCCGGCATTCCGCTGCAGCTGTCGCCGCGCACCAGCTTCCAGGCCTGGCGCGAGACCATCCACGGTACCAGCATGCCCTGGCATGGCGGCGAGATCGAACTGGCGCTGGAATTCCGCACCGCCCTGCTGGGCATCGCCCTCGAGCGCGCCGAGCAGATGGCCGAACTGGCCGAGGAGCTGACCCGTTCCAACAAGGAGCTGGAAGCCTTTTCCTATTCGGTCTCGCACGACCTGCGCGCGCCGCTGCGCCACATCGTCGGCTTCGCCGACCTCCTGATCGAATCGGCCGGCAGCGAGAACGGCGAACAGCGCCAGCGCTTCCTCAAGAACATCAAGGACGCGGCGCGCATGGCCGGCAAGCTGGTCGACGACCTGCTGTCGTTCTCGCAGATGGGCCGCGCCTCGCTGCGCCCGACCAGGGTCGACATGAACGACCTGGTGGCCGCCTGCATCGACAAGCTGGCGCTGGAGACGCGCGGCCGCAACATCGAATGGGACATCGCCCCGCTGCCGGCCGCCTACGCCGACCCGACCTTCCTGCACCTGGCGATGTTCAACCTGCTGTCGAACGCCGTGAAGTTCACCGGGAAGCGGGACCCGGCCGTCATCCGCATCAGTGCCGAAGAGACGTCCGGCGAGACGATCTTCCATGTGGCCGACAACGGCGCCGGCTTCAACATGGAATACGTGCACAAGCTGTTCGGCGTGTTCCAGCGCCTGCACCGCATGGAAGATTTCCAGGGTACCGGCATCGGCCTGGCCAATGTGCGCCGCATCGTCGAGCGGCACAATGGCCGGGTGTGGGCCGAGTCGGTGCAGGGTGAATGCGCGACCTTCTCCTTTGCCATTCCAAAACATGTTTCAACCAACTGAATTCACTGATCGAGTCCTCAAGGAACGCATGCTCAAACCCATCCTGCTCGTCGAAGACAATCCGAACGACCTGGAACTCACGCTGATTGCATTGTCGAAGAGCCAGCTCGCCAACCAGGTGATCGTCGTGCGCGACGGCGCCGAAGCCCTCGACTACCTGCACCGCCGCGGCGAACACGCGCAGCGGACCGCCGGCAACCCGGCCGTGGTGCTGCTCGACCTCAAGCTGCCGAAGGTCGACGGTCTCGAGGTGCTGAAGGAAATCCGCACCACCGACGGCCTGAAGCCGCTGCCGGTGGTGATGCTGACCTCGTCGAGGGAAGAACAGGACCTGGTGCGCAGCTACGAACTGGGTGTGAACGCCTATGTGGTCAAGCCGGTCGATTTCACGGAGTTCGTGCGCGCGATCGCCGACCTCGGGATCTTCTGGGCGGTGCTGAACGAACCGCCGCCGGGTTCGCAGAAATACATCAAGCCGAATAAATGAACGGGCCGTGGGCACGGTGTGCCCACCCTACCGCTGCGCGCAATGCACGGATGCATCAAGCCGACCGGCGCCGCAGCAAATGGCGGATACGCGCACTCAGCGCATCCGGATGATAAGGTTTCTGCAGCAGGTTGACGCTCGCCTCCAGCTTGCCCTCGTGCGCCAGCACCCCTTCCGCATACCCCGAGGTATACAGCATCTGCGCCTGCGGCAGCCGGGCGCGCACCGCGTCTCCCAGCTGCAGGCTGCTGACCGGTCCCGGCATGATGACGTCGCTGAACACCAGGTCGACCTGTTCGCCGCTTTCCACGATCGCCTTGGCCGCCGCCGCATCCGGCGCCTCCAGCACCCGGTAGCCGAGCGCCGACAGGATGCCGCAGGTGGCGCTGCGCACGTCTTCCTCGTCCTCGACCACCAGGATGGTTTCCGGCCCGCCCAGCAGGGGCGCCGCCGCCACGTCCTCGAGCACGGCCGGCGCCGCTTCGCTGCGCGGCAGCCAGATGCGCACGCTGCTGCCCTTGCCCGGCTCGCTCTTCAGCACGATCTCGCCGCCCGACTGCTTCACGAAACCATAGGCCATCGACAGGCCCAGGCCGGTGCCCTGCCCGGTCGGCTTGGTGGTGAAGAAGGGTTCGAAGGCGCGCTCCAGCACCTCCGGCGCCATGCCCTTGCCGGTGTCAAGGATCTCGATCATCACGTAATGCCCGGCCGCCAGCGACGGCGGCAAGGCACTGTCCGGCCCCGCGTTGGCGGCGCGGATCGTCAGCGTGCCGCTGCCGCCCATGGCGTCGCGCGCATTGATGGCCAGGTTCAGCAGCACGTTGTTGAGCTGGTTGGGATCGACCACGGTGCTGCCCAGCCGGTGCTCGATCTCGGTGACCACGCGCGCGCGCGGACCGAGCACGCGCCGCATCATGTCGTCCATCTCACGCAGCAGGTGGCCCGGATCGATCACCACCGCCTGCAGCGGCTGGCGGCGCGCGAAGGCCAGCAGGTGGGAGGACAGCTTGGCGCCGCGCTCGACCCCGGCCAGCGCCATGTCGACGCGCGCCTTGCCGGCCTCGTTCAGGTTGCCGACCAGTTTCAGGAGCTGCAGATTGCCGCCGATGATCTGCAGCACGTTGTTGAAGTCGTGGGCCACGCCGCCCGTCAGCTGGCCGATCGCCTCCATCTTCTGGGCCTGGAACAGGGCTGACTGGCTGGCCGCCAGCTGCTCCTGGCTGTGGCGCAACGAGACGAAGGCGGCGTCGCGCTGGCGGCGCGCGATGAAGGCGTCGCTGTGGTAGCGCACCCGCGCCACCAGTTCGCGCGGATCCGGCCACTTCACCAGGTAGTCGTTGGCGCCGACCGCGAAAGCCTTGGCCTTGATGTCCGGATCGTCTTCCGAAGACAGCACGATCACGGGAATGTGTTCGGTGTCCTTGTCGGCGCGAAGGCGCCGCGTGACATCCAGCCCGTCGATCCCCGGCATGCGCAGGTCGACCAGCACCACCGTCGCCCCGAGCTCCCGCGCCAGTTCGACCGCCATCTCCGGCCGGCTCGCGAAGCGCAGGGTATGCGGCGCACAGCCTTTCAGGCCATGCGAGATGATGTCTTCGGCAAAGGGTTCGTCGTCGATGAGGAGAACTGAACAGGCGCTGGAGTCGTCTTTGGTCATTGCAACTGCGGTGAGATGGGCGGAATGTGACGCGAATTGCAAATTAGTAAGCTTTAATTTTACATCACGCGCGCTGATGGCGTCGGCAATGCCGCAGGGATACACGACTATTTATGCCAGTGTTGCCATACCGACATGAGGCTGCTTACCTTCTTCCCTGCTTCCTGTTGGCCGTGAAGGTGCGGGTGTAGAAGCCGGGCGGCTTGTTGGCGACCCAGCCGATGAAGGACCGGATGTCTTCGTGCCCTTTCAAGGCATCCCAGCTGTGATAGGCGCGCAGCAGTTCGCGCTCGGAAAAGATCGAGTGGATCTTGCGGTGGCAGATTTTGTGGATCGGAAACTGTTCCCTGCCCTTCAGGGATTTGGGAACGAGGTGGTGCCGGTCGATGTTCTCGGCGCCCAGCGGCCGGCCGCACAAGGGGCACAGGGCCTCGCCCTCGGGCTCCGGGGAGGCTTCATGGTAGTCGGGAATGCGGGAACGGCGCGCCATCCACTCCATATCGAGGCGTGCGCCGCCGTTTAAAGAGCCGTCCGGGCCTGGTCGTCGTCCCCGCGAACTTGACTTCGTCGTCCCCGCGCAGGCGGGGACGGATGCATCAACGCGCCGGCGCCGCCACCACCAGCCGCGAAAAACTGGCGATGCTGGCCGCCGCCGCAAACGCCGCCGCGATGGCGATCGCATACCAGGTGCCGCGCAGGTGGAACACGGTCAGGCAGAAGGCCACCAGGGCCGCGCCGGTCGACTGGCCGATCAGGCGCGCGGTCGCCACCATGCCGCTGGCGCTGCCGCTGCGCGACGGCGGCGCGCTGGCCATGATCGCCTTCACGTTGGGCGCCTGGAAGAAGCCGAAACCGACGCCGCACACGGCCATGCGCCAGCCGATGTCGAAGGCGGAGGGCGAAGCCGGCATGCCCAGCAGCAGGGCCAGGCCGGCCGCCAGGATCATCAGGCCGACGCCGCCCAGCAGGCCGGGCGAATAACGGTCGCTGAGGCGCCCCGCCACCGGCGCCATGATGCCGACCATGACCGGCCAGGGCGTCAGCAGGAAACCGGTCTCCACCGGCGTACGGCCGAGCTGGCTTTCGAAGTAGAACGGCAGCGCGACGAAGGCCAGCGCCTGCGCCGCGAAGGTGCAGATCGCGGTCAGCGTGGACAGGGTAAACAGCGGCAGGCGGAACAGGTCCACCGGCAGCAGCGGCGCCGGGTGCCCCTTCTGGCGGCGGATCAGCAGGAAAAAGAAGAACAGCGCAGGTACGGTTTCAAGCAATAGCGTACGCAAGCCGGCCCGATGAGCGGCATCGCCCAGCGCCAGGATCGCCATGCCGAAGGCGGCGACGTTGTACAGGCCGGCCACGCCGTCGACCTTGTGGCTGGCGCGCGGCGATTCCGGCAAGGCTTTACGGGCCAGGAAGAAGCCGAGCACGCCCGGGAGCACGTTGATCCCGAACAGCCATTCCCACGACGAGACGCTGAGGATGATCGATGCCAGGCTGGGGCCGATGGCGAAGCCGATCGCCACCACCAGCGCGTTGTTGCCGAAGCCGCGACCGTGCAGCTTGGCCGGATAGACGGTGCGGATCAGCGCCGAGTTCACGCCCATCAGCGCGCTCGCGCCCAGGCCCTGGAACAGGCGCCCGGCGATCAGGACCGGCAGCGACCAGGCCAGCGCGCAGGCCAGCGAGGCCGCCGTGAAGATGACCATGCCGGCGATATAGACCCGCTTGTAGCCGATGGTCTCGCCCAGCGCCGCCACCGGCAGCAGGGTCGCGACCATCGCCAGCTGGTAGGCATTCACGATCCACACCGAATCCGCCGGGCTGGCGTGCAGCTGCTGGGCCATGGCCGGCAGCGCCGTGTTGGCGATGGCGGTATCGAGCGCGGACATGCCGACGCCAAGCGACAGGACGATCACGGCCCAGATGAGCCGGGACCCGGAAAGACCGTCCTGCGGTGCCGCGGTCTTGTCGTAAGTATTTGTATTTACTGCGCTTTTCATGACCGGTCCGCGACAAAAGACCGATTATAAAAGGCTTGAGCGAGGTCTGCTGGAGCGGGACCGAAAACACCGGCGGCGCTGTTGCGCGCAAAGCAAAAAGGGCCGCAGCTTGCGCATGCGGCCCTTCCAAATTCTGGCTCCCCGACCTGGACTCGAACCAGGGACCTGCGGATTAACAGTCCGTCGCTCTACCGACTGAGCTATCAGGGAATTGAGGCTCGCATTATAGCGGCTCAGTTGCCGTTTGACCAGTGCTCGTGCACGGGGTCAGCAGGGCGTGCTGGGACGCGGTATGAAAATCGCGCCAGACCCGGTTGACGGGCGTGTCCTCGCGCGCCGCGTACAGGCCGCAATATGGGTAGAGCGCATCGACCGCGCGGCGCGATGCGTTCACCCATTCCATCGATAGCGCCTGCATCTGCGCCGCCTCCTCGATGCCGACCGGCGCGCCTTCCACGACCTGCGCCCAGGTCGCGTCCAGCCGCGCGTAGAAGCGTTCGCGCACGCCGTCGAGGGAAGCACGGGTCGAGTCCAGCAGCGCACGCACGGCCGGCACTTCGATCAGGGGCTCGCCCTGCCCGCCGAAGCGGTTGCGGCGGTGCGCGATGCATTCCTGCGCCAGCTCGACGAAGTGATGCGCCATGCCGGCCACGTTGGCGGCCAGCGTGACGAAGGCAAACGGCAGAAACGGGAAACGGTACAGCGGGCCTTGTGCGCAAGCCTCGGCCGGATCGATCTCGAAACCGTGGTCGGCGTGGATCCATTGCCCGGCCACGCGGTAGGCGTGCGAGGCGGTGGCGCGCAGGCCGATGCTGCGCCAGCGCGGCACGATCTCGACCAGCGCTGCCGGCACCACGAAAGCCCGGATGCGCGGATTGCCGGCCGCGTCCAGCAGCGGCTCGCCATGCTCGCGCAAGACCGCGTTGAACGTGAAATGGGTGGCCATCGGCGCGCCGCTGGCGTAGTCCCACAGGCCCTCGATGCGCCAGCCCGCTTCTGCTCCCCTGTCTTCGCGGTCGGCGTAGCCGGTCGGCGCCCCGCTGCCGGCCAGGCAGACCTGCGGCGTCGCCAGGATCTCGCCCGCGAGCCGCGGCGCCAGGAAGCCGGCGAACCAGGCGGCGCCGGCGCACAGGGTCACGGTCCAGCCCATGCTGCCGTCGACGCGGGCAATGGACTCCTCCAGCCGCACCACTTCCGGCAGCGCCAGCTCGGCGCCGCCGACGGCGCGCGGGGCAAGCATGCGGAGCCAGCCGCGCTCGTGGATCAGGGCCTGCTGTTCCGGGCGCAGCCAGCCTTCGGCATCGGCCCGGGCGGCATGTTCGGCAATTACTGCGGCATCGTTCAAGGAAATCATCGGCATGACCTGGAAAAGCAAAAAGGCCGCTTCACTGAAGCGGCCTTTTCATGTTCTGGCTCCCCGACCTGGACTCGAACCAGGGACCTGCGGATTAACAGTCCGTCGCTCTACCAACTGAGCTATCAGGGAATTGAGGGACGCATTATAACCGCTGGACCGAATCTGGCAAGGTTTTTTTATTTTGTTATAGTGCTCGCTTCCCTCCTCACGACCCACTGCAATGACGAAAGCATCCATCCTCGGTACGCCCCTGTCTCCCTCCGCCACGAAAGTGATGCTGCTCGGCTCCGGCGAGCTCGGCAAGGAAGTCATCATTTCCCTGCAGCGCCTCGGCGTCGAAACGATCGCCGTCGACCGCTATGCCGACGCGCCCGGCCACCAGGTCGCGCACCGC
>Ga0308170_10001281_pt1 | contig 25130 bp, 24 predicted proteins | sample PhyBR2_2_FD_202136 | JGI IMG/M metagenome (GOLD analysis project Ga0308170, IMG submission 202136) | Phyllosphere microbial communities from UC Gill Tract Community Farm, Albany, California, United States - DLSLSB.R2 | ecosystem: Host-associated > Plants > Phyllosphere > Unclassified | place...
TTGGTGGCGGACGTGGTCGTCGCGTTTGGCGCCCTCCGCGCCGCCGTCGCCGGGGCACGCACCAACGTCAGCTTCGACCTGGGCTCGCTCCGCTCGGCGGGCACCAGCCTCGACCAGGTCCGGGAGCAGCATCCGGACCTGTGGGCTGCCGTCGAGAAACTGAACGCGGCCATGGAGCGCATCGACGAACTGACCGCCGCGATTGACCACAGGGCCGCGCCCACCGATGCCAGCTGACCGAGGCGATACTGGGAAACCACAGGCAAGCCAGGGAGGGCCACGCATGGCACGCATCTTCATCACCGGATCCACGGACGGCCTTGGCCTGGCGGCGGCGGAGACGCTGCTCCGGGACGGGCACGAGGTAATTGTCCATGCGCGGTCCGGCGGGCGGCTCCCCGCGGTGCAGCATCTGCTGGACGGCGGGGCGCGGTGCGTCCTGGGCGACCTCGCCATAACTTCGGAGGTCCGGCAGATCGCGGACCAGGTCAACGGCATCGGCGGGATTGACGCGGTCATCCACAACGCCGGCGTGCTCAGCGGGCCGGCGCTGCTGCCGGTCAACGTGGTGGCCCCGTACCTGCTGACCGTCCTTATCCCCGGCCCGCGCCGGCTGGTCTACCTCAGCAGCGGCATGCACCGCGGCGGCACCACCAGCCTGGACGGCCTGGACTGGGCAGGACGGACGACGACGGCCTCCTACTCCACCACGAAGCTGCACGTCACTGCGCTGTCGGCGGCGCTGGCCCGCCTGGTGCCGCACGTTGCCAGCAACGCCGTCGACCCCGGCTGGGTGCCCACCCGGATGGGTGGCCGGTCAGCGCCGGATGACCTGGAGCTGGGCCACCGGACCCAGGAATGGCTGGCCACCAGCGATGATCCCGAGGCAATGTCCAGCGGCGGCTACTGGTACCACCGGCAGCGGCAAACGCCGCATGCTGCCGCCAACGACCCCCGCTTCCAGGACGCCCTGCTGGCCCTGCTCGCGGAGCACACCGGCGTCAGCCTGGGCGCCCAGCCCTAGCCCTTCACGCGGGTGCACCGCCCTGAAAAAGGAATTTTGCTAAAACGCTTGATCAAGCGTGCGCTTTAACGCTACCTTCATCATGATCAAACGCTTTAGCAGAAATGGACATCACCGCCGATGAGCTATCCCGTCTTCTTCCAACCCGCCGATGCGTGGGTTGGCGACCTTATCCCCTTCCAGAAGGACGGAGAGTTCTGGCTGTTCTACCTCCACGAAGTCCGCTCCGAGCCCAAACCGGGAACCGCTTGGAACCTGGTCACCAGCAAGGACCTGGTCCAGTTCCAGGACCACGGCGTGGCCCTGCCCCACGGCAGCAGCCAGGACCCCGACTTCAACTGCTACACCGGCAGCATCGTGGCCGACGGGTCCGGGATCCACCACCTGTTCTACACCGGGCAGAACCCCACCCGCCGCGGCGACGACGGGCTGCCACTGCAGCTGGTCATGCACGCCACCAGCACGGACGGCATGGCCAGCTGGACCAAGCACCCGGAACTCACCTTCGGCGCACCCGTCGGGTTTGAACAGGCCGACTGGCGGGACCCGTTCGTCTTCCGTGACGAAACCGCCGGCCTCTGGCGGATGCTGCTCGCCGCCAGGCACTCCGAAGGCCCGGAACGCCGCCGCGGCGTCATCGCCCAGTGCGTCTCCACCGACCTGATGTCCTGGACACCCACGGACCCGTTCTGGGACCCGCGCCGCTACATCACGCACGAATGCCCCGACGTGTTTGAGTGGAACGGCTGGTGGTACCTGGTCTACTCGGAGTTCTCCGAAAGCTTCACCACCCGGTACCGCATGGCCAAGAGCGCCACCGGCCCCTGGACGGTACCGGCCCTGGACAGCGTGGACGGCCGCGCCTTCTACGCCTCGAAAACGGCGGGGCGGGACGGCCGGAGGTTCTTCTTCGGCTGGATTGCCAGCAAAGAGGGAAATTCCGACGACGGCGCCTGGCAATGGGCAGGCACCATGGCCGTTTTGGAGGCACGTCAAAACCCGGACGGGACGTTGGCGTTCGGGTTCAGCGACGAACTGGTGGACAGCTTCTGGGACGAGGTGCCACTGGAACTGGACGGCTGCGCGACTTCGCTGCAGCTCCCCCTCCGGCTCGACGTCCCGGACGGCTACCAGGCCGCCGTCACGGCCAACTCCATGCCAACCCAGTTCCACGCCAAGGCCGTGTTCGATATCGAGGCCGGCACCACCGAATGCGGGCTGCTGCTCCGCTCCACCCCGGACGGCGACCACTCCTACGTCCTCCGCCTCGAACCGAAGCGCGGACGCCTGGTCTTCGACCGCTGGCCGCGGTCCATTACCGGCGACGCGCAGTGGCATGTGTCCGGCGATGTTCCTTTCGCCATCGAACTTGAGCGTCCCTGTGACCTCGCACCGGGCCGCCACACGCTGGAAGTCATCGTCGACGGCGACCTGTGCGTCGCCGTCGTGGACCGGCAGGTGGCCCTCAGTACCCGCATCTACGACCTCGCTGCCGGCGGAATAGGCGTCTTCGCCGGCGAAGGGTCCGTCACCGTCACCGATCTGGAAGTACGCAAGCGCACCGACAACTGAATACAACCCTTCCGTTCCACCTGACCCACCAAAAGATCCGCTCCAATCAAGGGAGATTGCCGCAATGAAAACCCTGTTCCGCGCTGCCGCCGTCGCAGCAGTTACCGCCCTTGCCCTCACCGGCTGCGGGGGCGGAGGCTCCACCAACTCCACCAACGTCGCCCCCACGGGCGAGATCAAGCCTCGGGAAATCTCGTGGCTGCTCTCCCGCCCCGCCGACGGCGCAGTCATCAACATCATGAAGAAGCTGGCCGACGACTACGGCAAGGACCACCCCGGGTTCAAGCTGAACCTGATCACCACCCCGGACCGGCCCTCCTACATCCAGAAGCTCGAAACCCTGGCGTCGGCCAACAAGCTGCCCGAGTTGTTCGACACCGACGCCACCCCCTTCGCGCAGCAGCTGGCCAAGCAGGGCAAGATGCTCGACGCCGAGAAGCTCCTGAAGTCCCTGGGCCTCTATGACAAGTACCGCCCGGGCGCCCTGGACTATCAGCGCTTCGACGACGGCTCCCTGTACATGGTCCCGTTCCAGTACGAGCTGGAATACATCTGGTACAACAAGGCCCTGCTCGCGAAGGCCGGGGTGGCAGTCCCCAAGTCCCTCGACGACATCCCGGCCATGTGCACCGCCCTGCGAAGCGCGGGGATCACCCCCATCGCCATCGACGGCCAGGACCAGTGGCCACTGGAGCGGTACGTCGCCTACCAGCCCTTCCGCACGGCTGGACCGGACTTCGTGCAGAAACTGAAGAAGGGCGAGGCCAAGTTCGCGGACGCCGCGGGCCAGAAGACGGCCAACTGGATGGCCGAACTGGGCAAGGCCAAGTGCTTCCAGGACGGCTTCTCCGCCCAGGGCTACTCCGACGCGCAGAACCAGTTCACCTCCGGCCAGGCCGCGATGTACAACATCGGCACGTGGGAACTGTCCAGCCTGGCCACTGACAAGCTGAACCCTGCAGTCCGGGACGACATCGACTTCTTCACGCTTCCCACCACGTCGGGGTCCGTGACGGCGGCCAACGAGTTCGTGTCCCCGTCGGGCATCGGCATGGCCGTTAGCGCCAAGACCTACGATCCGCTGGTGAGCGACTTCCTCAAGTTCGCCCTGCAGAAGTACCCCGCCGAGTACGCGGCCACCGGGGCACTCTCCCCCACCACCGACGTCGACACCACCGTCCCGGCCAACGCCACTCCGCTGTACCGGAAGGCGCTGGACCAGGCCAAGGACCTGGGCTCCAAGCAGGCCATGCCGTGGGACACCCAGCTGGACCCCACCACCAACGGGCGGCTGCAGCAGGAGCTCGTCCTGCTGGTGCAGGGCGAAATCACGCCCCAGCAGTTCACGGAGACCATGGACAGCACCATCGCCCAGAACGCCCCCAAGTTCTTCAAGTAAAGGCCGGCCATGCTTCCCAACAGGATGCTTCCCAACAGGTCCAGGACCTCCGTCCTGGTCTTCCTCCTCCCACCGCTGCTGCTGTACGGCGCAGCGGTCCTCTTCCCCATCCTCCAGTCCCTGTTCCTGAGCTTCTTCTCCTGGAACGGCATCAGCGACATGGAATTCGTGGGCCTGGAGAACTACCTCCGCATGTTCACCGCGGACGACATCTTCTGGCGCGCCTTCCTGAACGCCCTCCTCTACCTGGCCATTTGCCTGGTCCTGCAGCTGGGCGGCGCGCTGGTGGTGGCCAGCCTGCTCACCTCGCTGCGCCGCGGCCGGGAGCTCATTAAAACCCTCTACCTCCTGCCGGCCGTCATCTCCACGGTGGCCATCGCCTTCCTCTTCGTCCGGATCTACTCGCTGGAGCCGGTGGGCCTGCTCAACCAGCTGCTGCAGTGGATCGGGCTGGGCAGCCTGGAACGGCCGTGGCTCTCGGACGTCAACACGGTCCTGGCGGCGGTCTCCACACCGGAAGGGTGGCGCTTCACGGGGCTGTACATGCTCATCATCTACGCGGCGCTGCTCGCGGTGCCCAAGGAGCTGGAGGAAGCGGCGGTCCTTGACGGGGCCTCGCGGTGGACCCTGTTCACCAAGATCCGCTTCCCGTACATCCGCCCGGTCTGGATTACCACCACAATCATGGCCACCACCTATGGCCTGCGCGGCTTCGATATCCCTTACCTCATGACCAACGGCGGGCCCGGGCAGTCCTCGGAACTGCTGACCACCTACATGTACAAGACGGCCTTCACCAGCACGGACTTCGGCTACGCCAGCACCATTTCGGTGTTCATCGTGGTCGAGTGCCTCCTGGCCGTGGGCCTCATCCTGTTCCTGCTCAAGCGGAAGGCAGACGCATGATCTCCCAGGCAGCCCCGCCAACCCGGCCCGCCGCCGTCGGACCTTCCCTGCGGCCCGTACGACGCAGGCGCCGGCCGGACCTGTTCCGGACCCTGTCCCGCGTGCTGATCATGCTGATCGTGATCGTCCAGGTCTACCCGCTGGCGTGGCTGTTCCTCACCAGCCTGCGCACCGAGCACGACTTCGCCACCGGCGACCCCTTCGCCCTGCCCGGCGCCCTGACCTGGGACAACTACGCCAGGGCGTTCGAAACCGGCGACCTGGGCCGGAACATCCTGAACAGCTTCGTGGTGACCATGGGCGCAAATGTCCTCATTGTCCTGCTGGGCATGATGGCCGCCTATGCCATCCAGGTGCTCGGATTCCGGCTCAGCAAACTGGTCCGCGGGCTCTTCCTGGTCGGCATCATCGTCCCGGTCCAGATCGCCCTTGTCCCCCTGTTCATCGACTACTCCGCGGTGAACCTGCTTGACACGTACCAGTCCATGATCATCCCGCTGGCCGGGTTCTCGCTGCCCATGTCCGTGTACCTGTTCTGCTCCTTCTACGAGTACATCCCCAAGGAAACCTATGAGGCGGCGTCGCTGGACGGCGCCGGCCCCTACCGGATCTTCGGGCTGATCACGCTGCCGCTGTCCCTGAACACCGTGGTCACCGTGGTCCTGGTCAACAGCATCTTCATCTGGAACGACTTCATCTTCGCCAACACGTTCGTCCTGTCAGAGGAGCTGAAGACCATTCCGCTGGGCCTGCAGAACTACATCGGCGCCATGGGCAAGGTGGACTGGACCGCCACCTTCGCCGCCGTGTGCGTCACCATCACCCCGCTGCTGCTGGTTTTCCTGGTGCTCAATAAAGCCATGATCCAGGGCCTGGAAAGCGGGGCGACCAAGGGATGACGGCGACGGCGGACGGATATACTCCTGACGGAGGCCAGAAGATGTCAACGGAGAACAAGCCAGGTGAGGCGGCGCCCGCCGCCCCCGCACCGCGGATGCCCGAACGCGCCCACCCGGTGACCCTCCGCGAAGTGGCAGAGGCTGCCGGGGTTTCGACGGCCACCGTGTCCCTCGTGGTCAACAAGAAGAAAAGCGCCCGGATCGCCGAGGAGACGCGGCAGCGCGTCAAGGACGCCATCCGCACCCTGGGGTACCGCCCCAACGCAATGGCCAAGACATTGGTCAGCGGGACGTCGAAGTTCATCGGGCTCGTGGCCGACGGCGTTGCCACCACCCCCTTCGCCGGCCAGATCATCCACGGCGCGCAGGACGAGGCCTGGAAGCACGGGTACGCCCTGCTCATTGCCAACACGGAGGGCAACGGCGAACTGGAACAGGACGCCATCAAGATGATGCTCGAGTACAAGGTGCGCGGCATCCTGTACTCCACTTGGTTCCACCGGCAGACGGACATCCCCGGGCCCCTGCGGGAGGCGGAGTTCGTCCTGGTCAACTGCTTTTCCACGGAGCCCGGTACCCGGGCCGTCGTTCCCGACGAGGTCCAGGGCGGCCGCTCGGCCACCGAAATCCTGCTCCGCAACGGCCACCGGCGGATTGCATTCATCAACGCCACCATTCCGGCTCCGGCCAAGGACGGACGCCTCGCCGGCTACCGCGAAGCCCTCGAGGATGCGGGGGTGGCATTCGACCCGTCGCTGGTGCTGGAGGCCTACCCGGACCAGGAAGGCGGCTACGGTGCCACCGCGGAACTGCTGAAGCGCGACGTCGGCGCGGTGTACTGCTACAACGACCGGATGGCCATGGGCCTGTACGACGGGCTGCGGGAGCGCGGCCTCTCCATCCCGGAGGACATGGCGGTGGTGGGCTTTGACAACCAGGAAGTCATCGCCGCCCACCTTCGCCCGCCGCTGTCCACGGTGTCCCTGCCGCACTACGAGCTGGGCGCCGCCGGGGTGCGGACACTGCTGGGGATCGATGCCGCTCCGGACGGGCCCGCCAGGATTAACTGCCCGCCGGTGGAACGGGCATCGGTGCAGGTCCAGGCGCACGCATAGCCCATCGGTTGCTCCGTTCCGGTCGTTTTGGGGCTCGAAAACGACAAATACGGAGCAATCGACGGGTTAGGGCCAGGGGGTCTAGGGCGTGCGGAGGCGCCGTTCGACGTCGGCCGCCTCCGGATACGCCGCCTGCGTGCCTTTGCGGGTGGTGGCCAGGGCGGCAGCCACGGAGGCGAAAGCTGCAGCATCGGCGAGCGCATCACCGGCGGCCAGGCGCACGGCCACCGCTCCGGTGAAGGCGTCGCCGGCGCCGGTGGTGTCCACGGCGTGAACCTCGGTGGGCTGGATCCGAATGACGCGGGAGCCGTTCGGGCCCAGCGAATCCAACACCACGGACCCCTGGGAGCCCAGGGTCAGCAGGACCTGCTGGATGCCGTGGTCAGCGAAGCGTTCGCGCACCGCGTCCCACTCGGCGCCGGGCGCAGCGGCGTCCGGCATGGGCGCCCCGTCACCCAGGAACAGCGCTGCCTCGTGGGCGTTGACCAGCAGCACATCCGCCAGGCCGGCCAGGGCTGACGGGATCTCCGCGTACGGCGAGAGATTCAGCAGAACTGTGCCGCCGGCGTCGTGCCCTGCCTGCGCGGCCGCCAGCACGGTCTCCATGGCCACCTCCAGGCAGAGGCTCACGACGGCGGCCCCGTCCAGCACGTCCGACGCCGCGGCAACGTCCGCCGGGGACAGGGTGCCGTTGGCGCCGGCGGAGATGATGATGTTGTTTTCGCCCCGGGCGTCCACTGCGATGACGGCCACGCCGGTGGGTTCGCTGGATGTGCGGACATGGCTGACATCCACTCCGGCCCCGGCTACCGAGGCCTCAAGCATGTTGCCGTTGGCGTCCTCCCCCACCGCGCCGACCAGGCTGACCCGCCCGCCTAGCCGGGCGGCGGCCACGGCCTGGTTGGCGCTCTTGCCGCCGGGGTTAACGGCGAACCCGTTGCCTTGGACGGTTTCGCCGGGCTGCGGCAGGCGGTCGCAGTAGATCGTGAGATCTGCGTTCAGGGAACCGACGACGACGATGCGGCCAGAACCGGCCGCGGCACTCATAGCGCCACCTCGGCCTCGACCGGCTTGGGGATCAGCAGGGACGCTGCGAAGGCGGCGACGGTCAGTGCCAGGCCGACGACCACGACGGTCAGGTAAGAGGCCTTCGCATCGCCAAGTGCCGACGTCGCCACCAGCACGGCGGGCAGGATAAGGAAGCTGAGGCCTGCGCCGAGGTTGAAGGCGCCGGCGTTCATGCCGGGCAGGAAGCCGGGGTTGCCGGCGGGCGAGAGGACAACGCCGAGTCCGTTGAGCATGATGTTGACCGTACCGGCGTACATGATGCCCAGCAAGACCGTTCCGGCGATCATCATCGGCAGGCTGTCCAGTCCCAGGAACGCGATGACGGCGAGCGCGGCGATGCTGCCGAGGAGGCCGATGCGGAGAACCTTGGTGTAGCCGAGGACCGGGGCGAGCCTGCCGCTGAGCGGTCCGACCAGCCAGCCGAGCAGGGCGTACGGGGTGAGGATGATCAGCGACATTTCCGTGGGTCCGATGCCGAATCCGGGTGCGGAGGCCTGGACGTAGGCGGGGACGATGCCGTTGATGACGGCGAAGATGCCGGTCATGGTCAGTGTGGTGGTCAGCAGCGGCGCCCAGGTGGAGCGCTGGCGAAGGTGCACGGTTTCCACCATGGGCTGGGCGGTGCGCTGTTCGGTGCGCCAGAAGGCGAAGAACGCGACGGCGGACACGAGGACCAGAGCCAGGCTCAGCAGCAGGGTGGCGGAGGAGAACCCGGCCACCAGCTTGGAGCCTTCATTCAGGGCGGTCAGCAGCGCCCCAACGGCCACCACGATGAAGAACACGCCCAGCCAGTCCATCCGGGTGCCGGCCGCGGGCTTGCTTTCGGAGGCGAGGAACACCACGAGGGCCGTGGCGGCGACGGCCAGGACCACCATCAGCCAGAAGATGCTGCGGAAGCCGAAGTGCTCGGCGAAGTAGCCGCCCACGAAGGAGTCCACACCGGCGACGCCCCCATTGACGGCGGTGATGAGGCCCATCAGGGTGCCGTATTTGCGGGGGTTGCTGACGGCGGAGCGCAGCATGATCAGGCAGAGCGGCACCGTGGGTCCGCTGACGCCCTGGATGATCCGGCCTACGAAGAGCCAGGTGACGTCGGGCGCGAGGGCCGCGATCACGGACCCAACGGCCATGAGGACCATCATGCCCACCAGGACCTTCTTGCGGCCCACGATGTCGCTCAGGCGGGGCAGGAACAGGGAGAAGAGGGCGGCGGCGGTGAAGAACCAGGTCTGGGAGAGGCCGATGACGGCCTGGTCGGTCTTGAGTTCCTCGCCCATGGTGACCAGGGCAGGGCTGAGCATGGAGGCGTTGAGCTGGAAGGCCACGCAGGCTGCCAGCAGGGCGGTCATGAGGGCGGCGGTGTTGCCGCGGCCGGTCTTGGCGCCGGTCAGGGTGGCAGTCATTTACTTGACCCCTCCGGTGGTGAGGGAGGCACTTGCCTGGCGTTCGACGTCGGACGTGTTGCCTGCGCTGGAGGTGTCACCGCTGCCCGGCTCGCCGATGCGTACCAGGGCGTCGGTGACGAGGTCCCAGAACCGTCCGTGGTCCAGGTCCACCGCCACGCTGGTGTGGCAATCGGCGGGTGCCGGGGCGCGGAAATCGGCGACGGTCATGCCGAGGGTGAGGGCGCCCTGCAGCTCGATGTTGACGGGAACCTTGCGGGTGCTGACGATGCTGGGGTCGATGACGTAGGCCACGGCGCAGGGATCGTGGACGGGCGGGTAGTCGAAGCCCTGGGCATCCTTGTAGGTGTGGGCGAAGAAGTCTATCAGTTCGGTGACGAACCTGGCGGGCGTGGTGCCGATGGCGGCGATCTTTTCCACCACGTCCGGGGTGGCCAGCGCCTGGTGGGTGAGGTCCAGGCCCACCATGACCACCGGCCACTTCTCGTTGAAGACGATGTGGGCGGCCTCGGGGTCGATGATGATGTTGAATTCAGCCACGGCACTCCAGTTGCCCACGTGGTAGCCGCCGCCCATGAGGACTACCTCCTTCACGCGTTCCACGATGCGCGGTTCCTTGCGGGCGGCCATGGCGATGTTGGTCAGGCCGGCGGTGGGCACCAGGGTGACGGTGCCGGGCTCGTGCGCCATCACGGTGTCGATGATGAGGTCGACGGCGTGGCGCGGGTCCAGTTCGATGGTGGACTCCGGGAGGGCGGGGCCGTCCATGCCGGATTCGCCGTGGATGTCCGGCGCGGTTTCGATGCTGCGTACCAGGGGGCGAGGGCAGCCGGCGGCGAAGGGGACGCCGGTGATGCCGGCGATGGTGCCGACGGCGAGGGCGTTGCGGGTGACTTTTTCGAGGGTCTGGTTGCCCACCACGGTGGTGACGGCCAGCAGGTCGATGGTGGGGTTGCCGTGCGCGAGCAGCAAGGCCACGGCGTCATCGTGGCCGGGGTCGCAGTCCAGGATGATCTTCCTGCGCTCTGTTGGATTCGTCCGCTGCCGGCCCTTCAGGGGCTGGCTTGGGCTGGTCCGGGGATTTGGTTCCACGATGGTTCTCCACGTCATTGGGGCCCGCCGGGGACGGCGGGGGTTTTCAGTCTTCCGGGAGTGATCATGGCAGGATTTTGTGGCCTACGTCAAACGCTTAACGCTGCTTCTGCATTTGCCCACGTCAAGCGCTTGATGCACTGGGGCTTCTGGTGTCCTCTGTGGCGGATAGGATCGATGTATGGAATCCGGGGAACAGCTGCAGCAACGGGGCAGGCCCCGGCGGGTGACGGCGGCGATGGTAGCGGCGCGTGCCGGCGTTTCCGTCGCCACGGTCTCGTTGGTGGCCAACGGCAAGACGGCCGGCCGGGTGTCCGAGGACAACATTTCCCGGGTGCGGGAGGCGATTTCCGAGCTGGGCTACGTGGTGGACGGCATCGGCAGCTCGCTCGCAAAAGGCGTCAGCTCCATCGTGATCCTGGTGGCCCCGGACATTTCCAACCCCTTCTTCGCCAAGGTGATCGGCGGTGTACGGGAGTCCCTGGGCCCGCAATACCAGCTGCTGCTGTCCGTCACCGATTCCGGCGAGTTCCCCAAGGCCGACGACGTGCGGAAGTTGATGTCCCTGCGGCCCGCAGGGCTTCTGGTTGATGCGCCGAACGCCGGCTTCCTGGCCGATCTCTCCGTTGCCGGTCCGCTGGTATTGCTGGACGCCCCCGGGCTGGAATCGCTGGCCCCCGCGGTAAACCTGGACGTGGCCCAGGGTGCCCGGGAGCTGGCGGCCCACCTGGCGGGTGCGGGCCACCGCCGCGTGGCCTACCTGGACAGTGTGACGGGAACGGAGACCTTCACCATCCGCCGGGACGCGTTCCTGGCGGCGGCCGCGGCGCGGGGCATGACAGTCGATCCAGACCATATCCCCGCCACCACCATCGACGTCGGTGACGCGGCGGCCGCCTTTGGCGCCGCATGGCCGGACTGGCACCGCGAGGGGGTGACCGCCGTCGTCTGTGCCACGGACACCCACGCCTACGGAGTGCTGCAGGAGGCACGCGTGGAGGGGGTCCGGATCCCGGAGGAGCTGGCGGTTGCGGGCTTCGACGACCTGCCCTACTCGGCAACCAGCAGCCCGGGGCTGACCAGCGTGCACCTGCCCGCGGCGCTGCTGGGCCTCAAGGCCGGGGAGCAGCTGCGCCGGTTGATGGAGGGGCAGCCGCTGGAGCAGGAAGAGCTCGTTTTGGAAAGCTCACTGGTGGTGCGCGGCTCCACGGCGGCCGCCGAAACGTAGGGGACGTCAACGGCGTCCTGTCGGACCCCGGCCGTAAGCTGGGACCATGCCGAGTAACTGGGAAAGCCTGGACGAGCCGCTGCGCGAGTCGGTGCAGCACAACGTGGAGATCTACGAACGCGTCCGGCCTGCCCTGAAACTGGTGACCCGGGACGTCCTGCTGGTGCTGCGGGACATGCTGAAGGACACCGAAGTCACGCCCCTGTTCGTCACCGGCCGCACCAAGACCGTGGAGTCCTTCAAGGAGAAGATCTCACGCACGGAGGAGCCGCTGGAGCCCGGCGGGCGGCGGTTGCTGAAGTTCCCGGACCCGTTCCGCACCCTCAACGACATGGTGGGCATCCGGGTGATCACCAAGCTGCCGGCGGAGAATGCCGCGGTGGCCAACATCATCAAGCGCCAGCGGCAGCTGTTCGACTGCCGCGGCGACCGGGAGAAGGACATCGGGTCCATCGAATCCGGCACCTACGGCTACTCCAGCCGGCACCTGATCCTGCGTACCATCCAGAACGAGGCCGTCAAGGAGTACCAGCAGGTCTTCAACCCGGACCTGCAACCCAACGGCAGCTACTTTTTTGAGTGCCAGATCCGCACCATCTTTGCCCACGCGTGGAGCGAGATCGAGCATGACATCCGGTTCAAGGCGGAGGACCCGCGCGCCTGGACCCCGCACTTCGACCGGCAGTTCACGGCCACAGCCGCCATGCTGGAGACCGTGGAGACGGCCTTCGCCGACCTGCATGAGCGGTACGAGGAAGTCCGCAGCTACTGGGATGTGGACGGCGAGGGGGCCGCGCCGCTCACGCCCAACCGGATCAGGGATGTCTGGCGCACCCTGCTGCCGCACGTGGACCGCAAGGTGGACGACGACTGGGGCTGGGCCGCGGAACTGCTGGCCGCGCACGGCCTGAACCAGACCATGCAGCTGGCCGGCCTGCTGAACGCCAACCGCATCACGGAAGTGCGCAAGGCCCTGGACCATCGCTACTCCCCTGGCCCGGACCGGCTCCTGGACGACCTGCTGCTGTGGCAGTATGGCACCGCCCACGTGGACCTGACCGCCGAGGGGCCCGACGTCGTCCCCCACCCCCGGCGGGACAGCCTCCTGCGGCGGCTGCGGCAGATCGAGCGGTACAGGATGACGGCGAAGTAGGGCGTTTGTGGGAACTGTGCGGCTGAGCCGGGCACTGCCGCGCCATCGACGCGGCAGCCTAAGAAAGGTGGCTATCCACACCGTTCGGCAGTTAGGCCTTCACGGTGGCGAGTAGTCCGTCGGCGATGACTGCGAGCATCGCTTCCACTGAATCCGCGGGAAGCTCGCTGTTGTCTGCAACCGCAGCGACGCCACCCACCAGCCGGCTGATCTGCATGGCGTCCACCCCTGGACGCAGGGCCGAGTCCATCCCTTCAATCAGGCGCTGGTTGGCGCCGAGGTAGGTCTGGCACTTGGTTGCGAACGGAGATCCAGGGTCGCCGAGCGCCGCGGTGATCCGCGCTGCAGCCCCCTTATGTTCGGTCAGCATCGCCGTGTAGTCGGACAGCCATGCCAATAGTCGAGCCCGTGCGGGCGCGTCGAGGGCAAGCGCGCGGTCGACGGCGGCGTTGACCCTGTCTGCCCAGGCCTCGATAACTGCGTCGTACAAGGACTCCTTGGTCGGGAAGTGTCGGTAGAGGGTACCGGGGCCTACTCCGGCACCTTTGGCGACCTCGTCCATAGATACGGCATCGAAGCCTCTTGCGCGAAAAAGAGCGCGCGCAACCTCCACGATCCGGTTGCGGTTACGTTGAGCGTCAGCACGCACAGAAACACACCTCTCAAGCCACTATTGCCAAACGGAGAGTGTCTCCGTATAGTTCTAAGCGGAGCATCTCTCCTCTTAGTGTACGTCAGCCCATCGGCTAGAACAGGACACCATTCCATGACATCCACCACCGCTACTCGCGCGCCTGCCGGCATCGCGCCGTCGGGATCCCGGGTGGGCAGCATCGGCCTCTGGCTGGTCATGCTTGCCCAACTCATGCTTGTCCTCGACGCGACGGTAGTTAACGTTGCGCTCCCCCACATCGCCACCGATCTCCACTTCTCCCGGGCCGAACTCAGCTGGGTTTTGAATGGCTACTCCCTCGCCTTCGGCGGCCTCCTGCTGCTCGGCGGACGGATCGGTGACGTCTTCGGCCGACGTCGAGCCTTCCTCATTGGAGTCGCCGCCTTCACGGTCTTCTCCCTGCTCGGGGGGCTGGCTACCTCGCCCCTCCTGCTCGTCATTGCCCGCGCGCTCCAAGGACTGGGCGCCGCGTTCGCCGCCCCGAGCGTACTCGCTCTCATCACCACCAGCGCGCGGGACGACGGCGCGCGCAACCGCGCCCTCGCCCTGTTCTCCGCCATCGCCTCGATGGGAGGCGCGCTCGGACTCATTCTCGGCGGCCTGCTTACCGACCTGACCACCTGGCGGTGGACCCTATTCATCAACGTCCCCATCGGCGTCGTGGTGCTTCTTGCGGTGCCCCGCCTTGTCACCGAGACACCGCGGCGGCCCGGCCGCTTCGACCTCGTCGGGGCGGTAACGGCGACAGGCGGCGCCGTCGCCATCGTGTGGGCCCTCATCCAGGCGGGCGACGCCGGCTGGTCCAGTCCGCGGACGATCGGCGGCCTTGCGGTCGGCGCGATACTGATCGCCATTCTGACCTTCACCGAGCGGAGAGTGGCCCACCCCCTGCTCCGCCCGCAGCTGCTCCGCAGTCCGAGCCGGGTCGCGGCGCTGGCAGCTATGGCCGCCACTTATGCCGGGATGCTGGCGATGTTCTTTCTCATGGTCCAGTATCTTCAAGGCGATCTGCACCTCAGCCCGCTCGTGACCGGACTGGCCTTCCTGCCGATGCCCCTGAGCATCTTCGCGATGTCCCGGATCGTCCCGCGGCTGGTCGAGCGCTTCGGAGCCGTCCGCCTCGTCATCCTCGGCGCCGCCCTTCGCGTCGTCGGCTTCCTGCCGCTCACCCAGCTGGGTCCGGACACCCCTTTCCTGGTGGTCATGTCGGCCCTGCTGCTGACCGGAATCTCAGCCGGCCTGACCTTCATGCCGCTCACGACGCTCGCGCTTCGCAACGTCGAACCCGAGCACGCAGGATCCGCATCCGGACTGTTTCAGACGATGCAGCAGCTTGGCGGTGCCGTTGGACTGGCGATCGTGGCTTCAACCTACGCAGCTTTCGCCGTCCCCGGCGACTTCCTGACCGGCGGCCGCGCGGGGTTCTGGTCCGCGACCATCCTCTCCGCCCTTGCACTGGCAGCCGTCCTCGGGCTGATCATCAAGCCGCTGCGGCTATCGCGCAGTTCCGAGCGGCACCCCTGACATGCGCCCGTTTCGGGCCTCTCATGGGCAAGGTTCAGCAGGGTGCGAGGTCCCTGGGCTTGCGACATTTTTACTGCACAACGTGTGTGACGACGCCGCCAGCGAGAAGCCCCAGGTGTTCTGACCTGAAAGTCCAGGTCAGAACACCTGGGGCTTCCATTTTGCAGCGATTTAGCGGGCCGCTGCAGCGGGTTGTTCCTGGAAGGCCGGAACGACGTGTTCGATGAAGAGCTCAAGTGAGCGCTTCTTCTCTTCGTGGGTGAGGCTGTTGTCGGACCAGACGCTGAATTCGGTCACGCCAAGTGCCTCATAGTGGCGGAGCCGTTCGATAATCTCGTCCGGGGTGCCGATCATGGCTGTCTTGTGGAGTGACTCAGGTGTGAACTCCTCCCGGCCTGCGAACTTTTCTTCGGGGCTGGGCTCCAGGAAGCCGTTCTTGGGGGTGGTCTTGTTGCCGAACCAGGCGTCGAAGGTGCGGTAGAACTTGTTGATGCCTTCGGCCGGGCGGCGCCATCCTTCCGGGTCGTCGGCTGAGTGGACGTGGGTGTGGCGGAGGACCATGAGGTCGGGGCGGGGGACGCCAGGGTTCTTCTCGACAGCGGAGTCGAACTTGCGCGCCAGGTCTTCGACTTCCTCGTCGCCCTTCATGAGGGGTGTGACCATGACGTTGCAGCCGTTTTCGACCGCGAACTCGTGGGAGGAAATGTCGCGGGCCGCGATCCACATCGGCGGGGTCGGCTTCTGGACAGGCTTGGGGACGCTGGTGGAGGTGGGGAACTGCCACACCTCTCCGTTGTGTTCGTAGTCGCCTTCCCACAGCTTGCGCACGGCGGGGACGAGTTCGCGGAGGTGCTTGCCGCCGTCGACCGCTGACATGCCGTCCATTAGGCGGTCAAACTCGAACTGGTAGGCGCCGCGGGCCAGCCCCACCTCCATGCGGCCGTTGCTGATGACGTCAAGGAGTGCACACTCCCCTGCTACCCGGAGCGGGTTCCAGAACGGGGCGATGATGGTGCCCGCGCCGAGGCGGATCTTGGAGGTCTTTGCTGCCAGGTAGGCGAGCTGGGGCATGGGGCTGGGCGAGATGGTGTATTCCATCGAGTGATGCTCGCCAATCCATACAGTGCTGAAGCCGCCGGCTTCGGCCATGAGGGTGAGCTCGGTCAGGTTCTCGAAGCATTCCTGGTGCGAGACGGACTCGTCCCAGCGCTCCATGTGGACGAAGAGGGAAAAGCGCATGAGTAATTCCTTCGTTCTGCGGCGGTTACGCCGGTGCGTGATCGGTGGCAGTTGCCGTTTGGGTGGCCGCCTGGTTGCGTTCGGCGATGGTCTGGTTGCCGCGGGACCAGTGTTCGTGGTCGATTTCGCGGATGATGACTGTGGTGTTGTCCGGGACCGCACCAACAGCCTTTTCTGCGGCCAGGTGCAGCTCCTTAATCAGGGAGCGCAGCTGCTCGGAGCTGCGGCCGCGGGCGATGGAAACTTCTATCAGTGGCATTGGGGGTTTCCTCTAACCGCGCATGATGAAGGGGTCGGAGACGGGGCCTTCGTCGGTGTTGATCCAGACGCTCTTGAGCCGGGTGTATTCGTGCATGGATTCCAGCCCGTGCTCGATGCCCACGCCGGAGTTCTTGAACCCCTGCCGCGGGGACATCGGGGACATGGCCCGGTAGGTATTGACCCACACGGTGCCGGCTTCCAGTCGGCGGGCCATCCGGTGCGCCCGCGCAAGGTTCTGGGTCCAGATGCCGGCGGCGAGTCCGTATTCGGTGTCGTTGGCCAGGCCAACCACTTCGTCTTCGGAGTCGAAGGGCATGATCGCGGCGACCGGGCCGAAGATTTCCTCCCGGACAACGCGCATGGAGTTGTTGACGCCTGTCAGGACGGTGGGTGAGAAGAAGTAACCGGGGAGCTCGATGTCTGGTCGCGTGCCGCCCGTGCGTACGGTCGCGCCTTCCTTGACCCCGATGTCGACATAGGAACTGACCTTCTCCAGCTGCGCGCCGAAAGCGAGTGGACCGAGTTCGGTGGTGGCCAGGCGTGGGTCGCCGATGATGATCGAAGCAGCGCGTTCGGCAACACGCTCAACGAGTTCGTCGTAAACGCTGCGGTGCGCGAAGACGCGGCTGCCGGCGATGCAGGTCTGGCCCGCTGCCGCGAAAATCCCGGCGATGACGCCCATCGCCGCATTCGATACATCGGCGTCCTCGAAGACGATGTTGGGGCTTTTACCGCCCAGCTCAAGGGTGGAGCCGATGAAGCGCGACGCCGTCTCCGCGGCGATGCGTGCCCCGGTCTGGGTGGAGCCGGTGAAGGAAATCTTGGCCAGGTCCCGGTGGCTGACCAGTGCAGCGCCGGCTTCCGGCCCGAAGCCCGTGACCACGTTAACCACACCGTCGGGGAACCCTGCCTGGGAGGCCAGTTCGGCGACGCGGAGGATCGTCCGGGAGGTGTACTCGCTGGGCTTGATGACCACGGTGTTGCCGGCTGCGAGGGCCGGGGCCAGTTTGGATGTGGTCAGTGTCAGGGGCGAGTTCCACGGCGTGATGGCGCCGACAACCCCGAGGGGTTCGCGCTGGGTGTAGTTCAGCATGGTGATGGAGTTGGTGGGGATTTGGCTGCCCTGGACCTTGTCCGCGAGCCCGGCGTAGTAGTACAGGTACTCGGGCAGGGAGGCGAGTTGGCCGCGCATCTCGCGCAGGAGTTTGCCGTTGTCCAGGGTTTCCAGTTCGGCGAGCTCGTCTGCGTGCTCACCGATGAGGTCGCCGAGGCGGCGGAGGAGGTGGCCGCGTTTGGTGGCGGTGAGGTCGCGCCACAAGGGGGATTCAAACGCGTCTTTGGCTGCTGCCACAGCGCGGCGGACGTCTTCCTCGTTGCCTCGGGCTGCTTTGTACAGCGTTTCCAGGGTTGCGGGGTTGGTGCTGGCGAAGTATTCCCCGCCGGCCGGGGCAGTCCAGGTACCCCCGATGAAGTGGTCATAGCGGAGTTCAGCGGACATGTGAATGCTCCTTGATAAAGGCGGTCAGGGTGTGGGCGAGTTCCTGGGGACGCTCGACCGGCATCATGTGACGTGCGCCGGGGATGATGGAGTAGGTGCAACCGGGGATGGCTGCTGCCAGACGTGCGCTCATTTCCGGGGTGGAGCCCGGGTCCAGTTCGCCTGTCACGGCGTGGGAGGGAACGGAGATGTGGGGCAGTTCCGGGGCGATTTCGGCGTCTGCTGTGGCAAATACCCGGTAGCAGGCCAGGAAGGACTTTGGGTCGTTGCCCTGCAGTACTTCACGTGTTGCTTCGACCAGTTCCGCGGGGACGTTGGATCCTTGCGGATACCAGCGTTGGATTGATGCTTCGATGGTTGCAGGGAAGTCCGATTCGGCGGACGCCAGTCTTACCATGACGGCGGCGTGCTCCTGCGAGGTGCGTGCGCAGACGGATGCGACTGAGACCAGGCTGGCGACCAGGTCGGGACGGAACCGGGCCAGGTGCTGCGCCACGAGGGCGCCGAGCGAGAAGCCCACCAGATGGGTGTTGGGTTCGAGCTGTTCGGCGATGTCCGCCGCGAGCCCGGCAAGCGTGATTCCTTCGGGTGCCGGTCGGTGTCCGTGTCCAAGGAGTTCCAGGACCTGGACGTCGTATTCCGGTTCCAGGAATTCACGCAGGGGGTTCCACATTGAGCTGTCCAGTCCCACCCCGTGGATCAGCGCAAGACGCTCGCGGCTCACGGCGGATGACACCTCAGTTCTTTTCGGTGGAGAAGGCTGCCAGGCGTTGCTGGGGCCGGCCCTGGGCAGCGGCGGCAAGGGCGATCACGATTTCGTCGGCATGCGGTGCATCGTTGATGCGGACTTCGATGCTCTGGTGGTGGGAGCGGATGGTCGCATCGGTGATGTGTTTGAGCGGGATGTCGAAGAGGACACCTGCGGGGCCGCGCTTTTCCACGGCGGGCAGCAGCGTGGTGGCGTTGGCCGCGTCGCGGAAGTGGTTGCCGAAGGCCAGGGTGTGGATGAGTCCCGAGCCGTGCTCGATTTCGCCGTTAAGTCCGACGATGGCTGCCTTGCCGTACGCTTCGGCGGGGGCGCCAAGGGCCTCCAGTACGCGGGGGGCGAGCAGCGCGCCGAGGTCCGAGGCGTTGGCGTCGATGCCTGCGGAGAGGTCTTCAACGAAGCCTTGGCCGGCCCAGGGGTTCTTGACGATGGCTGCGACGACGGCGACCCGGGCTGCTGGGCTGACTTCCCGGCCTCCCTCGGTGAGGACGTCTTCGGTGACGGTAACGATTTTACGGATGCTCATGAGACAAGTTCTCCTAGCGTTTCTGCTTTGACGATGGGGTCGGTGAGGCGGTCACCGATACGGGAGTGGGGCCGGGGGCCGGTTGAGGCCCCGACGACGACGACGATCTCGTCCGCGCGGGGCGCGTCACTGACGCGGGTGGTGATGGTTTGGTAGTGGGTCCGGGTTGCTGCCGCGTTCTTGTGCCACAGCGGGACGACGAGCGATGCTCCGGCGTCGGCACGGTCGTCGGCAAAACAGATAATTGACTCGCCTTCGAAGAATTCCCGCACCAGGTTGCCGAAGAACGGGGTGTGAATGAGCGCGGCGCCATGCTCGATCTCGCCGTCGGTGCCTACGATCGCCGCTTTGCCGAACGCTTGGATGGCTTCCACGCCGCCAAGGTTGGCGGCAAGCACATCGGTGAGCTTGCGTGCCAGGACGGGAGCGAGCTGGACGACTTCCGCGCCCAGGTCATCGGTGGGCGTTCCGCCCAACCAGGGGTTGGTGACCACTGCTGCTGCCGTGGCGCGGACTGCCGGTACGGCCGGGGAAAGGCCGTTCTCAGTCAGGATTTCTTCGCTGTAGTAGACGATTTTGCGGATGCCGAACCTTTGGTCGTTCATCATTCGGTCTCCTCATTCATGGAGAAGCGCATGGCTTCCTTTCGTGGTGTGTTCAACGCCGGAGGTCCGTTGCCGGGTCGCTCAGTGCCTCTCGTGAGGAGGCGTGAACGTGGTTCCTCATGGCGGATTCGGCTCCGAAGGGGTCTTTGTGTTCGATCATTTCCAGGACTGCCCGATGTTCCCGGGTGGAGGCTTCGAGCCTGCCGGGATGTTCAACTGTGCGCAGGACCAGCCGCTGGTAAGCGAGCTGGTTCATGAGCCGCTCGTAGTGCTCTACGAGCTTGGTGTTGTCCGAGCCCCGGATGATGGTCCAGTGAAACTCGTGGACGAGCCGGGCGTAGGCATCGGTGTCGTGGGTGAGGGAGGCCATTTCCGATTCTTCAAGGTTCCGCCGCAAGACGGCCAGTTCCGGGACCTCCCCGCGGCGGGCCAGCAGGGATGCCGCGAGTCCTTCCATGGATTCCTTGAGCTGGAAAAGCTCGATGATCTCCCTGCGTGTGGGCTCCCGCACGAAGGTGCCCACCTTCGGGCGGATCTCTACGAGACCTTCGTGCTGAAGCTGCTTCAAGGCTTCCCGGATGGGCGTACGGCTTACATCGAACTCCTGTGCCAGGAAAGCTTCGGGCAGGACAGCCCCGGGAGGAAAGTCGCCTCCCAGGACAAGCCGGCGGATCCGATGAAGGAGGCCGTCCTGCCCGGCCGCCTCCCCAACTGTTTCGAGATCATCTTGCATACATGAAAGCTTATGTTGCATGCATCAGGAGCGTCAATAGGAAGGTCGCACTTTCGTGAAATCACCGCAGTTCCGGGAAATTTAGGGAAATGCGCTCTTCCTCTTGACCTCATCTTGTGAGCTGCATTACCGTAATTGGTATGCAACAGACCCTGGAACCGCTCATCACATCGGCGTGGCTGGCAGCTTGGGACAAGGGTGACCTTGAAGCCCTGGATAGCCTGGTAGCCCCCGGTTACACGCGCACCAGCAAAGCAACGGGCGCAACCGTTGACCTTGCCGGCCTTAAGTCAGAGATCGCAGCGGTCCGGGAGGCCTTCCCTGACCTGCGCACCACGGTCGATGACGTCGTCGAAGGAGACGGGACCGTCGCCGTCTTCTGGACCTCCACAGGCACCCATACCAACGAATACCTCGGGGTACCCCCGACGGGACTCACCGTTCAGACCCGCGGCTCGAACATCCTCACGTTGGACAACGGAAAGATCCTTACGGAGTCCGTGACCTGGGACGGCAGCGAATTGCTCGCCGGTCTCGGCATCAGGCCCTTGCGCGGCATCGCCACACCGGCAGCCTCAGGCGGCGAGGAGTTCCCCGAGCTGGACCCGGACCTGATGAAGTCCTTCAACCGACAGTTCATCACCGGCGTCACGGTGGTAACCACAAAGGAAGGGGAAACTCCCAAGGGGCTGGCAGCGAACTCGTACTGCTCAGTGTCCCTCGAACCGCCCCTGGTGCTCGTCTGCGTCCAGAAGACCTCGAGCACCTACTCTGCTCTCTTCTCCTCCAGCCACCTCGGCATCAACATCCTCGGCACAGAACAGCTGGATACGGTCAAAGTTTTCGCCTCCAAGGCACCCAACAAGTTCGCTGAACTCGACTGGCACGAAGGACCCCAGGGAAGCCCACTCCTGGACGGTTCCGCAGCTTCCCTCGAAGCAGAAATCCAGGAACGATTCCAGGCCAAGACCCACACGGTCTTTATCTGCCGGGTCCGCCACGCCGAAACCAGCGACACCACCCCGATGGTCTACAAGGCCGGACGGTTCTTCGACGGCGCTGAACTCGCCGAACTCTAAACGGCCGGCGCGGCTGGCCACCCTCCGACAGGCACCAGCCACGCCGACCCAATCTGCTCGTAAGCAGCGCACCAAAGGTGCGCCTTCCACATTAGGACATAAAGATGAGCCCTGACACCCTGCGCGCTGCCGAAGACAGCGTCGCCGAAGACCGCGGTTACCGCAACAGCCTCACCAAAATCGAGCCCTACGGTATCGAACATATCCCCGACGTCGAACGGCACGGCAAACCCCGCTCCCAGTTCTTCCTCTGGTTCGCCGCAGGAATGAACTTCCCCATCGTCGTCCTGGGCTTCAGCGCCACGTACTTCGGCCTTCCCTTCTGGGCGGCGGCGTTGGCCATCATCCTTGCCGGTGTGACCTCGTCAGCAGGAATGGGGTACCTATCGGCGATGGGAGTACGTCTCGGTGTCCCGCAGCAGATGCAGGGCCGCGGACCACTCGGCTTCATCGGCAACCTCTTCCCCGTCGCCTACGTGAACGTCTTCGCCGGCATCGGCTGGGCCGCCGTTACAGTGATCCTCGGCGGCAAAGCCATCGCGCTGCTCACCGACATTCCCTTCTGGCTGTCATCGCTGATCCTCATGGGCATCCAGCTCGGGGTCGCCGTCATCGGTTACAACCTGATCCACTTCCTGCAGCGCATCCTCTCCTTCGTGCTGGTAATCGGCTTCATCTTCATCACCGTGGTGGCAGCCGCCAACGGACGGGTCGAGACCGACTTCAACGTCGCAACCAAGGGCTTCGACGGCGTCGGCGGCTGGATCATCTTCTTCGGTTGGTTCTTCTCCTTCATCGTCGCCTGGATGCCCTTCGCCTCCGACTACTCCCGCTACCTCCCCAACACCCCCGGCAACCGGCGCGGCGCCAGCTGGGCCACCATGCTCGGGAACTTCGTCACCCTTGTCTGGATGGGCATCCTCGGAACGCTCCTGGGAACCACCACCACGGCGTCCGACAGCATCGGTGCCCTCAAGGAGCTCATGGGCCCATGGGCCGCCGTCGGCCTGGGCGTCGTCGCACTGTCGTCCTTCACCCAGAACTTCCTCAACGTCTACGGCGGCGCCATCTCCATCCAGACGATGGGCGTACCGGTCAAGCGCCACACCGCGGTTGTCTTCATCTGCATCGCCTCGTACCTCGTGGCGCTCTGGGGACAGGAAGGGTTCAACGAAGGATTCACGGCATTCCTGAACCTGACCGCGTACTGCATCGCCCCCTACGTCGCAGTCCTGGTCTGCGACTACCTCTTTGGCGGGCGCCGCACCGAGCGCGGCCTGCGCGAACTCTTCGACAAGTCCCGCAAGTTCGAATGGGGCTTCGTGGCCTGGGCCGCCGGCGTCGCGCTCTCCTCCCCCTTCTGGATGTCCTCTATCTACACCGGCCCCATCGCAGCTGCCTTCCCGCAGATTGGTGACCTCTCCTACTACATCGGAGCCGCTGTGGCGACCGGCGTCTACTTCGCCACCCACCGGCGCCAGCGCCTCTCCGGCCACGAGATGCTCGACCGCACTCCCGCCGGACAGACCCTGTAAGAAACCGAGTACAAGACGTTGGGGAGGATTCCAGGAATCCTCCCCAACGTTCCTCTGCCCCGACAGCCACCCACCCACCGCACCAGGAGCGCCGGATGAGCACCGCAACACTGCAGGAGACAAGCGAACTGAAAGACACGCCGTCGCCCTGTGCACCGCGGGAAGTGGTGGCTGTGGTTGTCGAATGGCGCGGCCGGATTGCCCTCTTCAAACGCAGCCAGTCGGTCGGGCACGAGCGCGGCCTCTGGCACTGCATCACCGGATACCTCGAGCCGGGCGCTTCCCCGCAGCAGCAGGCACTGGCCGAGCTTGAAGAAGAAGCAGGCCTCACGTTGCAGGATCTCGCATCCTTCACGCCAGCTGACCAGCTCATCATCTCCGACGACGTGGGCAACCCCTGGCTGGTGCACACGTACACTGCCGTCAGCGTCCGGCGCAGGCTGACCATCAACGACGAGCACGACGCCTACCGCTGGACCGCCCCCTCCAAGATCAGCAGGTTCTTCAACCGCGTCCCCTGGCTCGACACCGTCCTGCAGGGCACCCTGCCGCAGTCGGTCGTAAGGGCTAAACGATGACAGTCATCGAAGGCATCGTCGAACACGGCGACCAGCGGGGCCGGCTCCTCGGCTTTCCTACCGCCAACATCACCGTTTCCGACGATGAAGTTTCTGACGGTGTCTGGGTGGCACTTGTCAGGCTAGGACGAGGCAGGTGGGCCGCTGCCGCAGTCTCCGTGGGCCGCCGTCGGACCTTCTACGGCGAAACGGGGCCAAAGCTCCTCGAAGCCCACCTCCTGGGCCACAACGAAGACCTCCACGGACAAGAAATCCGCGTGGAACTGCAGGTTAAGCTGCGGCCCCAACAAGCCTTCCCGGACGTCCAGTCCCTGACCGAACAACTGCACCACGACGTCCAGCAGGCCTGTGACTGGGCCGCATCCCATTACCCCGGCCTTGTGTCCGCGGCGAGCACGGAGACCTCCGCCACAGGCCCGGCGACATCTAACATGAGCTATGTATAAAGGAGTCCAAAGTGGCTGAATCCACGACTTTGATGATTGACCGCGAAACCACCCTCCTAGGCTCCGTGCCTACCGGCCTGCTGATCAACGGGAAGTGGGTGGAGGCGTCCGACGGCGGCACGTTCGACGTGCACGACCCGGCCACCGGGGAGGCGCTTGCCACCCTCGCGTCCGCCACGAGCGATGACGCGATCGCCGCGCTGGATGCGGCAGATGCCGCGCAGGCCTCGTGGGCGCGGACCGCGCCGCGGGTTCGGTCCGAGATCCTCCGTAAGGCGTTCGACCTGGTGACCGAACGGGCGGAGGACTTCTCGCTGCTGATGACCCTGGAGATGGGCAAGCCCCTGGCCGAGGCCCGCGGCGAAGTCACCTACGGGGCCGAATTCCTGCGCTGGTTCGCCGAGGAAACCGTCCGCGACTACGGCCGCTACCTCACTACCCCCGAAGGCAAAAACAAGATCCTGGTCCAGCACAAACCCGTCGGCCCCTGCCTGCTCATCACGCCCTGGAACTTCCCCTTGGCCATGGCCACGAGGAAGGTCGCCCCGGCTGTCGCCGCCGGCTGCACCATGGTGTTGAAGCCCGCCAAACTCACCCCGCTGACCGCCCAGTACTTCGCGCAAACCATGCTCGACGCCGGCCTGCCCGCCGGGGTGCTGAACGTCGTCGCGTCATCCTCGGCTTCGGGGATCTCCGGGCCGCTGCTGAAGGACTCCCGGCTCCGGAAAGTGTCCTTCACCGGCTCCACCCCGGTGGGCAAGCGGCTCATGGCCGACGCCGCGCAGAACGTGCTGCGGACCTCGATGGA
>Ga0308170_10001284_pt1 | contig 25012 bp, 23 predicted proteins | sample PhyBR2_2_FD_202136 | JGI IMG/M metagenome (GOLD analysis project Ga0308170, IMG submission 202136) | Phyllosphere microbial communities from UC Gill Tract Community Farm, Albany, California, United States - DLSLSB.R2 | ecosystem: Host-associated > Plants > Phyllosphere > Unclassified | place...
CAGCCGCAACGCCCGGCATGGGACTGGAAATGAGGGTCGTTCATGACGTGAAACTCCTTCGACCCAAGGGTATGTAGGGTCTAACACCATGTCAGGGTCAAGGCCCGTTGCCGGCTATTCGCGATACAGTCCGAAAACACCTCTTTCCCGACAGGGCGGCTCCGGATCGCTACAAGCTTTATGCGGGGGTAGTGACGCCAGCTTGGACGGATCGTCTATTGGCTCTTCGCTGACTTGCGTCTGGTGGCTGGGGGGGCAGTCCCGCAACTTAGGTACGACTGCGTAGTTTCCGAGGCTGATCCGAACGGCGGCAAACGTCTAACTTAACGTCTCCTTGCAGCATGCGCCCAGCGTTCGGCAGAATGCTCTGCTCGGACATTCCGCGCAGCGCCGCTGCGCAGAAGATCGGGTCTTACGATGAGCATACAGGAACAGGTCGTCGCCCGCGATGGGAGGCACGCGGTGATTGTCTGCCATCCCGACCCTGACAGCTTCAACCATGCGATCGCTGCCCGCTACTGCGACGAAGTACGCGCGGCCGGGCAGACCGTTGTCGTGCGCGACCTCTATGCCATGCACTTCGATCCCATCCTGAAGGCGGACGAGCGACCGACGCTCGCCGATCCGGTCCGATCACACGATGTGATGACCGAGCACGAGATCCTGTTGGGGTGCGACGTATTCGTCCTGATCTATCCGATCTGGTTCGGGTCAGCGCCTGCCATGATGAAGGGTTATGTCGAACGGGTGTTCGGCGCCGGCGTATCGCCTGACGACGTTCGTCATCAGGCACGTGGCGACCTGCTCGGCAACAAGCGGCTATTGAGTTTCACCACCTCGGCGATGTCGGAACCCTGGCTTGCCCAGGAAGGGCAGGAGATGGGTCTGGGCGCGGTCTTCGACGACTATATCGTCCACGCCTTCGGCATGCACTCGCGCGAGCACAAACGGTTCGCGCTGATTACCGACAAGACGGGTCAGCAATCCGCCGCCAGCTATCTCTGGGAGGTGGCACAGCAGGCACATCGGACCTGCGCACAGGTCGCTTTCGGCGACGAAGCGCTAATGCACGATTCCCAGCTTGCGCGGCGATTTTCACGATGACGGCCCCCACGACTGCCGCATCGCCCATCATATCAAAGGAAGTCTCTATGCCGCACATGATGCAGGCTGCCGTCGTCGAGGCCTTCGGCGAACCGCTGACCCTTCGAGAGTTTCCAATCCCAACCGCCGGACCAGGGCAGATCTTGGTCAAAACCGAGGCGTGCGGGGTGTGTCACACCGATCTGCACGCCGCGCGCGGCGACTGGCCGGTCAAGCCGACCCCACCCTTCATCCCGGGCCATGAAGGCATCGGCATCGTCGTCGAGGTCGGTGCCGGCGTCGAGGTTGTGAAGCTCGGCGACCGGGTCGGCGTGCCGTGGATGTACTCGGCGTGCGGACACTGCGAATATTGCCTGTCGGCCTGGGAGACCGTTTGTCCCGACATCCAGTTCAGCGGCTACACCCGCAATGGCGGATTCGCCGAATACATCCTCGCCGACCCGAACTATGTCGCGCGCATCCCGGATGGATTGTCTGCGGTCGAGGCCGCGCCGATCATCTGCGCCGGCATCACGACCTATAAGGGCCTGAAGGAAACCGGCGCAAAGCCCGGCGAATGGGTCGCAATCTCGGGCGTCGGCGGGCTTGGCCATCTTGCCGTCCAATATGCCATCGCAATGGGGCTGCGGGTCTGCGCAATCGACGTCGATGATGGCAAGCTGGCGCACGCCAAAGCGCTTGGTGCGGAAGTGCTGGTCAATGCGCGTAGCACCGACCCGATCGGCGAGCTGAAGGCCGCGACCGGCGGGGGCGCGCACGGCGTGCTCATCACCGCGCCGTCGCTCGCCGCCTTTAACCAGGGCGTGGCGATGACGCGCCGGCACGGCACCTGCGTGCTCGTCGGCCTGCCACCCGGCGAGTTTCCACTGCCACTGTTCGATGTGGTGGCGAACTGCATCACTGTCCGCGGCTCATTCGTCGGTACCCGAAAGGACATGGCCGAGGCGCTGGCGTTCGCCGCGACCGGCAAGGTGAAGGCGGATATCGAGCTGCAACCGCTATCGGCGATCAACGCCGTCTTCGACCGCCTCGAACATGGCCAGGTGCCCTCGCGCGTCGTCCTCGATTTCGGAAACCAGTCATGAACGCGATCGAGACTCTACCGCACAGCCGTCGCGCCGAGCGGCATGCTCATACGCATCCGCTGACGCCGGACATGCTGCGGCGAATGGACGCTTATTGGCGTGCCGCCAACTATCTGTCGGTCGGCCAGATCTACCTGCGCAATAACGCGATGCTTGAGCGGCCGCTTACGATCACCGACGTGAAGCCGCGGTTGCTCGGCCATTGGGGCACGACGCCGGGGCTAAACTTCCTCTACGTCCACCTCAACCGGCTCATCGTCGAGCATGATCTGGACATGATAAACATTATCGGTCCGGGGCATGGCGGCCCCGGGTTGGTCGCGCACACCTATCTAGAAGGCTCGTACACCGAGCGGTATCCGGCGATCGAGCGTAGTCGTTCGGGCATGCACCGACTGTTCCGCCAGTTCTCCTGGCCGGGCGGTATCCCCAGCCACGTCGCCCCAGAGACGCCGGGGTCGATCCATGAGGGTGGCGAGCTGGGCTATTCGCTGGCGCATGCCTACGGCGCAGCGTTCGACAATCCCGATCTGCTCGTCGCGTGCGTGATTGGCGACGGTGAGGCGGAAACCGGCGCGCTGGCGGCAAGCTGGCATTCCAACAAGTTCGTGAACCCCGCACGGGACGGGGCGGTGCTGCCGATCCTGCATCTCAACGGGTTCAAGATCGCCAACCCGACAATCCTCGCACGCATCGACGCCCACGAGCTCGATGCGTTGCTGCGGGGCTATGGGCATGAGCCGATCTTCGTCGAAGGCAGCGATCCTGAGGTGGTTCACCAGCAGCTGGCGGTCGCGCTCGATCACGCGCTGGCGCGGATCAAGGCGATCCAGGCCGCGGCCCGCGTCGAAGGCACAATCCCGGAGCGCCCGCGCTGGCCGATGATCGTGTTCCGCACGCCCAAGGGCTGGACGGGGCCGAAGGTTGTCGATGGTAAGCCGGTCGAGGGAACGTGGCGCTCGCACCAAGTGCCGATCGCCGACTTCAAGGATCCCGAGCACCTGCGGCAGCTCGAGGCGTGGATGCGCAGCTATCGGCCGGAAGAGCTGTTCGACGCAAACGGCAAGTTTCTCAACGAGTACGCATCGTTGGCGCCGACCGGACATCGGCGGATGGGATCGAACCCGCATGCCAATGGCGGCGAGCTGCTAGCGCCGCTGTCGCTGCCGGACTTCCGCAGCTACGCAGTGCCGGTCACAGCGCCCGGGCAGGTCGATGCACCCGCCACGCGCGTGCTTGGCAAGTACCTGCGCGACGTGATGAAGCTCAACATGGCCACGGTGAACTTCCGCCTGTTCGGCCCCGACGAGACCGCCTCCAACCGGCTCGCCGATGTATACGACGTGTCGGGCAAGGTCTGGATGGCTGATATCGAACCCGTCGACGAGAACCTGACGACCGATGGCCGGGTAATGGAGGTGCTTAGCGAGCATCTCTGCCAGGGCTGGCTCGAGGGCTATCTGCTGACCGGCCGCCACGGGCTGTTCTCGTGCTACGAGGCGTTTGTCCATATTGTCGATTCGATGGTCAACCAGCACGCCAAATGGCTGAAGGTCACCAAGGGCATCCCGTGGCGCCGACCGATCGCCTCGCTCAACTACCTGCTGACCTCGCATGTCTGGCGCCAGGACCATAACGGCCTGTCGCACCAGGATCCCGGCTTCCTCGATCACGTCGCCAACAAGACCGCGGATGTGGCGCGGCTCTACCTGCCGCCCGATGCGAACACCCTGCTGTCGGTCGCCGACCATTGCCTGCGTAGCCGCGGCTATGTGAACGTCATCGTCGCGGGCAAGCAACCTGAAGCGCAATGGCTCAGCATGGACGCGGCGGTCCGGCACTGTACGGCCGGCGCCGGCATTTGGGACTGGGCAGGGGACGACGCTGATCCCGAGGTCGTCATGGCCTGCGCCGGCGACGTGCCGACGCTCGAGGCGCTAGCCGCAGTAACGCTGCTGCGCGAGTATGTGCCCGACATTCGCATCCGGGTGGTGAACGTCGTCGACCTGATGGTCCTGCAACCCCGCACGCGGCATCCGCACGGCCTCGACGAGCGCGAGTTCGACGCAATGTTCACGCGCGACAAGCCGGTGATCTTCGCGTTCCACGGTTATCCCGCGCTGATCCACAAGCTGACTTATGCCCGCGCGAACCACGCCAACATTCACGTGCGCGGCTATCAGGAGCGGGGGACAACAACGACACCGTTCGACATGGTCGTATTGAACGATCTCGATCGCTATCGCCTGGCGCTCGACGCGATCGAGCACATCCCGCGCTTGCGTGACCGCGTGCCGGCGGAAACGGCGCGCTACTGGACGACGATGGAGCGTCACAAGCTCTACATCGCCGAGAACGGCGACGACATGCCGGAGGTGCGTGACTGGCGCTGGCCGGCATGATCCAGCGCAGGATTGCGCTGGTGCTTAACAGCGGATCGTCGTCGCTGAAGTTCGCGGCGTTCGACTTGGCCGCGCCCGACCTGCCGGCGATCGTGACGGGACAGGTCGATCCGGCCGATGGCGACGCCGCATTCGCGGCGATCGACGCGGCGCTGGCGAAGGCCGGTGCGCCTTCGCCGATCGCGGTCGGGCATCGCATCGTGCATGGCGGACCGCAGCTGCTGCGGCATTGCCAGATCGATGCTGAGGTGATCGCCAAGCTGGAACAGGCTGAGCCGTTCGCACCGCTCCACGTGCCCGCGGCGCTGGCACTGTTGGCGACCGCGACCGCGCGCTACCCGGGACGTGCGCAGATCGCCTGTTTCGATACCGTGTTCCACGCCGGCATGCCCGACATCGCGCGGACGCTCCCGATCCCGCGGTCGCAGCGCGCAGCGGGGCTGCACCGGTATGGCTTCCACGGCCTGTCATGCGAGTCCGTCGTGCATCAGCTCGGGCCGAACCTGCCGACGCGGCTGGTAATCGCGCATCTCGGCAACGGCGCCAGCATCACTGCGGTGCGTGAAGGTCGGTCGATCGATACGAGCATGGGCCTGACGCCATCGGGCGGCGTCATCATGGGTACGCGGACCGGCGACATCGATCCTGGCGTGTTGATCCACCTGATGCGCGCGGGCAGCTATGGTCCGGCCGAGATGGAGCAGCTGATCGACAAGGAGGCCGGGATGCTCGGCATCTCCGGCCGGTCGGGCGATATGCGCGTCCTGCATGATGCCTCGCCCGATGCCGACGCAGATCTGGCCGTCGCCATGTTCTGCCGGTCGGTCGGCAAGCAGATCGCGGCGATGATGACTGCGCTGGGGGGCGCCGACATGATCGTGTTCACGGGCGGGATCGGCGAGCATGACGCGCCCGTGCGGGAGATGATCTGCGCAGATCTCGCTTGGGCGGGCGTAACGCTGGCAACGTCGGACGGGTTGACGCCCAAAGGGGTTTGCATTGCTCTCGCGCGCCCCTCACGCGAAGAAGCCGTCATTGTGCGCCATATGCGGGCGATAATCCCCGAGGGCTGAGGTGGGCGAGTACCGTTTCCGGTCCCGCGACGCCCAGACTGCGCCTCTATGTATATTCCGATCGTCGAAGGTCGGGCAGCGAGGGGCTACTAGATTGGACAGCCATTCGAGGAACGATCATCGCGATCGCATGGCGCACCGATCAGGAGATCGTCGATGTACACGAACCCGGACGAAGCCGCATATTGCATCAACCGGATCGCGCGCTCTGAGGCCTTGGCTGCGGCATCGACCGACAGCTGCGCGCGTGCATCGCATGTCGGCATCGCCGAGGCCTATGGCGATCGGCTTACGTCGCTAACTAGGTCGCTGATACATCCTCGCCGCGCCGGAGCGACATTGGTCGAAACCACGGTCGATGCTTGAGGCCGCATCGCAGCCCCCCGTCGCCGTCTTTCGGGCGAGCGCGCTCGCGCGCTGGGATAACGAAGGTGGGGCATTGTCGCATCCAGCGCCGGTCAAGCCGCCCCCGGTGGATATTGATAATCACCTATCTGATCAGAACATGGTCTGCCTGCGCAGCCGCGTTATCGCGCTGGAGAACATTGTTGTTGCAATGCTCGCTGGCGGATCACACGATCAGCGCGCCATCGTCCACGACATGGCAATGTTCGTCCGCCCACCGCTTGATGCAGTTCAGGACCGGCTGACGATGCATGCGGCCGACCTGATGGATCATCTCACCGATCGGGCGACGCGCTTCGCGCGTGTTCTGGCCTGAGCTTGAACACATCGCCCGACACTACCCCTGATGCAAACGTCGGGGCGGTGCGTTGGCAAATTTCAAAGGCGGTTTTTAAGATTGGCGAGACTGACGGCAGGCAACAGCTTGCCGTCAGTCTCGCTGCATTCGCGTTCCAAATCTGAGCGCACCTTTTCGATCTCGCGATCGGTGAGGTGCTCGATACCGATGAATTGCGATCGCGCTGCATCGACCGCCCGGATCAGCTCATCGAGCTTGGCCTGCATGGCGGCTGCGTCTCGGTTCTGCGAGTTCTGGATCAGAAAGACCATCAGGAACGTGACGATCATGGTCGCCGTATTCACGACCAGTTGCCACGTATCCGAATAGCCGAACAGCGGCCCTGTTACCGACTAGAGGACGATGATGCCGACCGCAGTCACGAAGGCACCGGGTTGGCCGGCAAAGCCGGCTATGCGGGTCGCCGTGGCAGTGAACATGCGATCGAGCATGTTCAGCATGCCACGGCAGGCAGCGGTGATCCCGCGCCAGGCTTCGTCAATCGATCAGACTGCATCGAGCACCCGTTCGGGCGGCCGATCGCCAAGGTCATGCAAGGCGACAAACGCTTGGAACAGTACCCGCGGGTCGTAGGCACCCTTGTAGACGGGCGGCGGGGTGCGCTGAAGCCCGAGCAGCTCCGCCACTGCTGCCTGCGCTGATCGAATGGAGTATTCGACCGTAAAGACGACATCATCGGCCAGCTCACAGAACTGTCCGATGAAGCCGAAATTGACCGACTGTGTCGGCACTACCTGGGGACGGTCGCCATGCTTGCGCGGCAGGAATTGGCTTGTGATGAAGGGCATCATACACGGAATGCAATTCGAGGCTGTGAGGATAGCGTCAGCCTCCTCGACAATGCCGAGATGCCCCAGGATCTCGACCATGATCTCACGCCCAGTACAAGCGGACATCGGCTTCTTCACGAAGTCGCCGATCGCATCGACGGACAGGCCGTACCCCCAGAAAACGGTCACGTCCTCGGGCTGGCCGATGAAATGCGGCTGATGAGGTAGAACGATCGACGCCAGCCAGCTCGACTGTGGGAAGGTGACGAGCCCGCCCTCGCCGGGCACGTTGCCGGTTGCATCACGGACCAGATCGAGGAATGTCGGATCGCTTAGCGTCGTCGTGAACGACACCCATTTGGACTGGTCGATGTGATCGGCGAACACCGACGGCCGGCCAAAATCCCCGCGGCCTGCCGCGATTTTTTCCCACAGCAACCAAGCCCCGCCGTCGGTCTTGCCCTTCAGTGCCGGCACCGTGTCCATGCCGCCAAGGGTCGATGCCTCGGTCATCGACCCCAGCGTGACGAGAACATAATCATCAATGCCGACCTCGATGCTATCCTCCACGCCGGCCTTGTCGATGATAATCGCCTCGACGGCGTCGCCGCCTCCCCGATGGGTGAACTCAAGGTTGACGACGCGCGTGCCCGTCTCGAACCGCACACCGCGATCGTCGAGCCATTTGCGCAATGGCAGCACCATCGAGTCATACTGATTGTAGACGGTCCGCATGATGCCGGTCAGTCGGTTGAATCCGCCGACCATGTGCGCGAAACGGACGAGATAGCGCTTGAACTCGATCGCACTGTGCCACGGCTGAAATGCGAACGTCGTGCACCACATGTACCAAAAATTGGTCTCGAAGAACGCAGGGTCGAACTGATCCGCGATCGTCGACCGGCCCAGCATCGCCTCTGGTTCAAGGCCGAGGCGCTCGATCGTCAGAATATGGCCCTCGGTGAGACCGAACGCTGGCGCCGTTCGCCGCTCGCCATCTATGAAAAGCCGCGACTTCGACGACGTCTGCATCGTCTTGTTCCAGTCAAGGATCTCCTGGGTGACCGTGCCGGTGCCGTCGAGCGTCGGGATCGATGCGAACAGATCGAACGTGCAAAGATACTTGCTCTCGATCATCCGTCCGCCACGCAGGACGTAGCCTGTCTCGGGGGTGCCTGATCCGTCAAGGCTACCGCCGATGATGTCGGATTCCTCGATGATTGTGATGTCCGACCCCAGCATGTCGCCATCTCGGATCATGAACGCCGCTGCGGACAGCGAGGCGATGCCGCCCCCGACTAGCCACGCCTTGGCACCTGCCTGGGGGGCGGGGCGCTTGAATAGCAACAGCTCGGCGCCTTCTTGGCTGACGATCATGGCGAAATCTCCGTGCCGCTGCTGCTGGACCTGGGATAGGTCGTTGGGTCGGGCTGGGTGAGCCTTGTCAGTACCGCCCACGACGTGGTTCGGCCCAGCGTCGGGAACTACATACGCTCAGCCCTCGGCGTTCCAGCCGGCCCAACCGTGATCGATCGATGCCTCAATCGCGGTCAGCAGCGTCCGATCGCCGATATTGCGTGAAAGCACCGTGTCGCCGTGGCGCTTGGCCTCGATCAACATCGGACTGCCGGGATCGAGACCATCGAGGAGAATCGCCTTGCCGCGCCAGCCACTGGCCCGCATTTCGCGCAGGAGGGCGGGGCCGTCGATGTCCTCCATCTCGAGGTCGAGGATGATGCACGGATACAGTCGCGAGAATTGACCGCAGGTGATGCTCACGCCGGACAAGTGCGGCTTCTGACGCCTTCTGGTCGGTGACGTCACGGATGACCTTGCCGAAGCCGCGCAGTTCGCCGGCGTCATCGCGCAGGGCGGTAAGCGTTACGCCAGCGAGAAACTCCGAGCCGTCTTTGCGCAGACGCCAGCTATCTTCCTCGATGCGGCCGAGAGCGGCCGCGCGTGCGAGATCATCGGCCGGTTTGCCGGCCGCAACGTCGTCCGGTGTGTAGAAGATAGCGAGATCGGCACCGATGACTTCCGCCTCGGTCCAACCTTTCATCCGTTCGGCACCGCGGTTCCAGATGGTCACGCGACCCTCGGCGTCCAGCATATAGATCGCGTAGCCCGTCGCCCCGTCGATCAGCAGACTAAGCTCTTCGGCCACGACCGCATTCCTGCGCGCGACGGCATCAGCGTCCGACCGATCGCCACGGAATAGCCCCTCGTTCACGAAGGCGGTGCAGATTGTCTGTGGGTAAGAAAATCGATCATCTGACAGTTTGCCTCCGGCCGGGTAAAATCCGAACAGTCGGCAACCCATGCCGGGTCAACGCTTCGCAAGCCAGTATGACGCAAGATCAGGTCAATGGCCTGAGAAGCGTCATTGCAATCTCGCCGGCGACCAGCAGTGAAAGAACACCGCCTCCGATTGAAACACGCGGATTCATAGTGATGATCGGCTTGAAGAACGTCTGGATTGCCGTGTGCATGATCGTCATCCCTAGTTGTTCAAGGGAGTGTTGGGCGATTGCTCGGCATGGCGATATTGTGGTTTCACACATCGCCGGTCGACCGGCGCTATACCCGTCAGGCCTATCCGGCCAGCTGATAGGTGGCATGCCCGACCGCCTCAAACGACGATAGATTGGCCATCGTCGTCTCGGCGATCGCGGACAGCGCTTCGTGCGTGAAGAAGCCTTGGTGACCGGTGACGAGCACGTTCGAGAACATCAGCAACCGCTCGAAGGCATCGTCCTGAATGACCTCGCTCGACAAATCCTCGAAGAACAGCTCTTCTTCTTCCTCATAAACGTCCAGACCGAGATGGCCGATCTTGCCGCTCTTCAGACCTTGAATCACCGCTGCGGTATCGATCATGCCGCCCCGGCTCGTGTTAATGAGCATCACGCCATGCTTCATGCGATCGATCGCGGCCGCATCGATGAGATGGCGCGTCGCATCGGTGAGGGGACAGTGCAGCGAGACGATGTCCGCTTCCGCTAGGAGGGTATCAAGCGTGGTGTAGGTGACACCGAGAGCGGCGCAGGCGACATTCGGCACGACGTCATAAGCGATGACCTTGCACCCGAACCCGAGCATGATCCGCGCGACGCCCGCGCCCACACGCCCGGTCCCGACGATGCCGACCGTTCGGCCGTGAAGGTTGAAACCTAGTAGTCCCTCAAGCGCGAAATTGCCCTCCCGCACCCGAGCATAGGCGCGGTGGATGTTACGATCGAGCGACAGGATAAGCGCAACCGCATGCTCCGAAACCGCCTCCGGCGAATAGGCCGGCACACGGGCGATGGCGATGCCCAGACGCTTGGCCGCGGTCATGTCGACATTGTTGAACCCTGCCGATCGGAGCGCGACCATTTCGACGCCAATATCCCTAAAGACCTGGAGGACGGCAGCGTCGACCTGATCGTTGACGAAGGCACACACCGCCGTTGAGCCCTGCGCCAGTGCCGCGGTCGCGGCCGTCAGCCGGTCCTCCATGAACCTCAGGGTGTGAAGGGAGCCTGCGGCCTCTTCCATGAAGGTGCGATCATAGGATTTGGTACTGAAGACGGTGACGATCATTGAGCATGCTTTCGGGTGAGTGCGAATACCGAGGCTTGGACGCCGGAAGGCGGTTCAGGTCACGGCGAGTGTCGGGGAAGGCGGAGTGGCGCGTGATGGGCGATCTGCGACGCGCGCATGGCCCGTCTCCTTCAGGAACAGGCTGAGGCCGATCGCTACGACGACGCCCGCGACCAGCGGCAGGAACCCGTTCTGAAACTCTGGCAGCGTGAGCGGCTTGCCCTGCGGGACCATCAGCCGGGAGATGAAGGGGGAGACGATGCCGCTGGTCAGGAAGACGAGGAAGTTCATCACACCGGCAGCGGTGCCCTTGACTGCAGATGGGTTGGTCTCCTTCATCATCGAGAAGGGGATCATCGCAGCCCCCGATGCGATGCCGAGCACAAGCGCAACGCTGTAGGGCGGAAGCAGGCCGTGCGGCACGTAGATCGCGGTCAGACCGGCCGCCAGCATCACCACTGCACCGGTGATCAGCACGGGTTTGCGACGGCCGAGCCGGTCGGCTACGAAGCCGAGCAACGGACATCCGATCACCCAGCCGATCGGCACCATCGAGGCTTCCGTGGCGGCAGCGGCCATCGACAGATCCTTTCCGCCGTTGAGGAACGACGTCGCCCAAACCAGCGCGCCGATCGTGGTAGGCAGGAAGAGCAACCCTCCGATTACCCCGGCAAGCCAGCTTTGCGGGTTGGCGAGGACCGTCTTGAAGGGTTGGACAAGGCTGGCGGCGGAAAGCGGGCCGTGATGGGACGCACTGTCACCGCTGTCGCGCGGCATGACGATCCAGGTGGCGACAGCCAGCACGAAGCCGACGACGGCGAAGCCGATCCAGACATACTGCCACGACAGATGAAGGCTTCCGGCCGGATCGATTAGCATGTGGACCGGTTTCGACCCGAACGCGGCACCGGCCATGCCGAGGCACTGCGTCAGACCGATAAACAACGCGAGCATCCGTGACGGCAGATACCGGGCCGCCACGTAGGATGCCCCGATAAAGGCGAAAATCGCACCCATAGCCTGGAGGACGAAACCAGCCATGCCGGCCGCTTCGCTGCCCTGGGCGAACACGAGGCACCCCAGACCGACGACGGCGATGCCGTAAGGTATCGTGCGTTGCGGCCCGTATCGATCGAGAAGGACGCCGGCAATCAGCGCCATCAGCGCGTAGGCGACGTAATAGGCCGAGATCATCCCGCCGATGTGATTGCCGCCCCATGCAGCCGAGAGTTCGTGCTGCATGACACCCGGCGCCGAACGGACGGCATATTGGAAGAAGTAGAAGACCGCGCACAGCGCCCAAGCCAGCAGGAACAGCGGCTTGAGCTGGACAGGCGGTGCGTCGGCGACCGCTGCTTGCGTCGGCACGCCAATGCGGGCTCCTACGGGGTCGTGGCTCGGCATGGATGGATCCTCGGCGAAATGACCCATGAGCGGGCGCGCGAGACGCATGACAGCGGCGAAAATGACCTTGCTGTCGGAAGCATCGTTGGCCTCGTTGGGTAGCGCGTCGAGCATTCCGGTCGCTACGCTCGGAAACTACGCAGTCGCCCGTACCTGCCGGCCAGGTCAGATCGCCCGCTCGGCGAGATCGCTGAACCCGCATGATATCTGCGTAATTTCCGATGGTGATGCGCGACCGGCCAGGCCGGTAGGCCTTTCTTACCCCCCGCCTTCTGCGAGGTGGGTGGAGCGGCAACGGCCGCAGGAATCGGACCCAACAGCCATGACGATCAACCGCACTTCGGACGGCCCCGCCGCGGTCCCGTGCCGTCCCATTCTACACCTTGCCGACGGCGCTGCGCGGTCGAATGCCCGTGCCTTCGATCCACTCCAGGTTCGCCGCCCCCGGCGCTTTGTGAAAGGCGCTGGCCTTACGTCCAGGCTGGCCGTGGCGGTCGACCTGACGTGACGGGCAAAATGTTGATGGCGATCGCGGTTGCGCTGGCGGTGCCGGTTTCGGTAGCTGCGCAAACGCAACCGATCCCCGCCGCAGACGGCAGGATCGAGGCGCTAAAACCGGGCGAATATCTGTGGGCGCCCGGGATCGCACCCGAGGGACCGGTCACGATCATCGTCAGCCTCAAGGCCCAGAAGGCCTATGCCTATCGCAACGGCGTCGCGATCGGAGTTTCGACGGTATCGACAGGTACGAAGGGCTTCGCGACGCCGACGGGGGTGTTCACCGTCCTCCAGAAGGATGAGGACCATGTGTCCAACCTCTACAAGGACGCCCCCATGCCGTTCATGCAGCGGCTGACCTGGGGCGGGATTGCCATGCACGCCGGCAACCTGCCGGGCTACCCCGCCTCGCATGGCTGTATCCGGATGCCGCTGGCCTTCGCCAAGCTGCTGTTCGGCATCACGAAGATGGGCATCACTGTGGTCATCACGCAGGACGCCCTGGTTCCGGTAGTGGTCACGACCCCCGGCGTTCTGAAGCGCAACGCGCGTGCTACCAGCGGCGATACCGCTTTTGCCTGGAACCCGGCGCGCGCTCCTACCGGTCCGGTATCGATCGTCGTCAGCGGTCGCGACCGCCGGGTGGTCGTCCTGCGCAACGGCGTCGAGATCGGATCGAGCGCCATCGACCTCGAGGCACCGGTCGAAGAGACCGCGGCGTTCACGCTTCAGGCGATCGACGGCGGGGGAGAGCATTGGCTGCGATTGCCGCTGCCTGGGCAAACCCGAACCGGGGAGCTGAGCGACGCGGACCGGGCGAAGGGGCGTCTTCCCGATGGCTTTCGTGCAGCGCTGGCGACGGTGCTCACGCCGGGCACAACGCTGCTTGTCACGCGTGAGACGCTGGCGAGCGCGGGCACCGGCAAGGCGGTGACGGTGATCGAGGCGGACCGCCCATGATCGCCGACCGCACCCGAGAGGAAACCGCCCCGGTCATCGCATGGCATGCGATGTCGAGCACGGACATCGCGGCCCGGCTCGGCACGTCCGACCAAGGTCTCGGACCTGACGAGGCGGCTGCGCGCCTCGTTCGGGACGGCCTGAACGAATTGGCGCCCCCGCCGACGCCTTCGGTCATCCGGCTGTTCGTGCGGCAGTTCAACAGCCCGCTGATCTGGTTGCTCGTCGCCGCAGCGGCCGTATCGCTCGGCCTGGGGCACACGACCGACGCCGGCTTCATCGGCGTAGTGCTGATCGTCAACGCACTCATCGGGACGTTCCAGGAAGGCAAGGCCGCGGGGAGCCTCGCGGCCTTGCGCGACATGATCGGCCATACCGCCCCGGTCCGTCGCGGGGGATCCGTATCGGTGATCGACACACGCGACATCGTGGTCGGCGATGTCGTCGAGCTGGAAAGCGGCATGGCGGTCCCCGCCGATATCCGGCTGTCGTCGAGCGCGGCCCTGCGGGTCGACCAATCGACCTTCACCGGAGAATCCGTCGCGGTCCTGAAGGACGAGGCCGCGCCACTCAACGAGCGTACGCCGCCCGGTGACCGTACGACGATGCTGCTCGCGGGCACAATGATCGACGAGGGCCGGGGCGCCGGCGTCGTCGTGGCGACCGGTGCCGACACGGCGCTTGGGGCGATCGACGCATCGCTGCGCGATACCGAGGCAACGCCCCCGCCGCTCGTCGTGCGCCTCAACCGGCTGGCACGGCAGATCAGCATTGCCAGCATTGCGTTGATCGTCCCCTTCGCGATCGTCCTGCTCGTCCAAGGCCGCCCAGGCGACCAGATCCTGATCCTGGCCGTCGCGCTGGCCGTCGCGGCGATCCCCGAAGGGCTGTCGATCGCCGTCACCGTCGCGCTCGCGGCGGGGACGCGCCGCATGGCGGCGCGCAAGGTCATCGTCCGCTCGCTGCCGGCAGTCGAGGGGCTTGGCGCCTGCACCATCATCGCCAGCGACAAAACGGGCACGCTCACCCGTAACGTGCTCTCGGTCGAGCGCATCCTGCTGGCTGACGGCCGGGCGTTCGATCGTGCGGAATGGACGGAGAATGCAGACGCGCTGGTCGCCATCGCCCGCGCCGCCGCGCTCTGCAACGAAGCGTCGCTCGGTGCTGATGGCATTCCGGTGGGCGACACCGTCGACGTGGCCCTCCTGGGATTCGCCCGGGACAATGGCGCTGATCTGGCGGCAATCCAGTCGATCGGTCGGATCGCAGGGCTGCCCTACGAGCCAGCCCGCAAATTCTCGACCGTGGCGGTCAACGAAGGGCAGGGCGTCCGCGTGTTCGCCAAGGGCGCGCCGGAAGTCGTTCGGCCGATGTGCCGCCCGGTCGACGCCACCACGATCGCCAAGGCCAATGCGATGGCAGCCGAGGGATACCGGATCATCGCCGTTGCCACGTCGGACGGATCGGCGACGGTCGACCCCGTATCACCGACCGGCCTCGTCTTCCTGGGCTGGTTCGGACTGATCGACCCGGTCCGCCCGGAGGTGCCCGCGGCGATCGCACGCTGCGCCGAAGCCGGGATCGGCGTTCGCATGGTGACGGGAGATCATCCCGGCACGGCGCTGACGATCGCGCGCGGGCTCGGACTCGAGGTCCGCGAGGATCAGGTGGTGACAGGCACGCAGATGGGCACCTTGGCGGACGAGCCGGCCAAGCTGTCGGCCTTGGTGCTGCAAGGGCGCGTGTTCGCGCGGATCGAGCCGGTGCAGAAGCTCGAGATCGTCCAGATCTTGGCTGCCAGCGGCGAGCTGGTCGCGGTAACCGGAGACGGCGTCAACGACGCGCCCGCGCTCCAGGCGGCGCATATCGGCGTCGCGATGGGTATCGCCGGCACCGACGTCGCCCGCGGTGCAGCCGATCTGGTGCTGGCGGACGACAATTTCGCCTCGATCGTGGCGGGTGTCGAAGAGGGTCGCGTCACCTATGCCAATGTCCGGCGGATCGTCATCATCCTGCTGGCGACCGGCATGGCCGAGATCGGCATGTTCCTTGGCGCGGTGGCATTCGGCCTGCCGATGCCACTGACCGCAGTCCAGCTCCTGTGGCTCAACCTCGTCACCAATGGCGCGCAGGACGTTATGCTGGGGTTTGGCCGCGGGGAGGGTGATGAGCTGCGCCAGCCTCCGCGGCGACCGAGCGAACCGCTGCTTGATCGCAGCGCGATCGCGCTGATGATCCCGCCTGCCCTGGTGATGACGGGCTTTGCGCTCTTCCTGGTCTATGCCCTCAGACGTGACGGGCACCCCTTGGGTGAGATCCAGAACGCGGTACTGCTGATGACCGTGCTGTTCCAGAACGTCTATGTGCTGTGCATGCGCAGCGAGCGCCGCTCGATCTTCCGCGAACCGCTGTTCTCCAACCCCTGGCTGTTGCTGGGTATCGGTATCGCGGTCGCGCTGCAGCTGGTGGCCATGTTCTGGCCCCCGTTGGGTGGCGTCCTCGGCACCTCCCCGGTCACGACGCGGACGCTCTGGTTCTGTCTCGGCGCGACGGTGTCGACGGTCGTCGTGACCGAAGCGACCAAGCAGATTGTGGCGCGCTGGCAGCGCCACACCCGACATGGCTGATCGAACGCCAGGCACCGTCCTCCCCAAGATCGTGACGACGATGCGCGAGGGCTATAGCCTTTCACGGTTGCGGGCGGATGCAGTTGCCGGAGCAACCGTGGCTGTCGTTGCGCTCCCCTTGGCGATGGCGCTGGGGATCGCAAGTGGCGCATCCCCCGACAAGGGTCTGATTACCGCCATCGTTGCCGGGTTCCTCGTCTCCGCGCTTGGCGGCTCACGCGTGCAGATCGGTGGGCCGACCGGCGCGTTCGTGGTGGTCGTCTTCAACGTCATTGCGCAGCACGGCTATGACGGACTGATCCTCGCGACCTTACTCGCCGGGATCATCCTGATCGTTGCGGGGTACACCCGTCTTGGTGATCTGATCCGCTTCATCCCCTACACCGTCGTCACCGGTTTCACTGCCGGCATCGCGGTCATCATCGCTTCTAGTCAAGTGCGCGACTTCCTCGGGCTGCGCCTGGCCAACGTCCCAGCAGATTTCCTGTCGAAATGGGCCGCCTATTTCGGTGCGTTAGGAACAGTGGATCTTGCAACGATGGCGATCGGGATTGGCGCGCTCGCGACGATCGTCATCCTGCGCCGGTTGTCTCCCAAGATACCGGGGTTCCTAGTCGCGGTCCTGTTGGCATCCATATTCGTGGTTGCAACCGGCCTGTCCGTCGAGACGATCGGCTCGCGCTTCCCTGACATGGCCAGTGGCATTGCGATTCCGGCGCTGCCGCTATGGACGCTGGCCAAGGTGCAGGCTGTCCTGCCGTCGGCCTTCACGATCGCCTTCCTCGCAGGCGTGGAGGCATTGCTGTCCGCCGTGGTGGCTGATGGCATGATCGGATCGCGACACCGATCGAACCAAGAGCTGGTCGGGCAGGGCTTTGCCAACATCGCATCCGCCCTGTTCGGTGGCCTTCCGGCAACGGGCGCGATCGCGCGGACCGCAACCGCCATAAAGGCAGGCGCGCAGACGCCGGTCGCCGGCATGCTGCACGCCGTTTTCATCCTCGTGTTCCTGATTTTCGGTGCCGACCTGATGGGGTTCGTACCCATGGCCGCGCTTGCCGCGATCCTGTTCGTCGTGGCCTGGGGCATGAGCGAGCACGATCGCTTCCTTGAGGTGCTGCGCATGCCAAACAGCGACCGGGCCATCCTGCTCCTGACCTTCACGTTGACGGTGCTCGTCGATCTGACGGTCGCGATCGGGGTCGGAGTGACGCTGGCATCGCTCCTGTTCGTGGCGCGGATGAGCGAAACGGTCAGCATCGACAGCGGCGACGCAACAGGCAAAGACGAGGTCGACCAGCGCCTGGCGTTGCCCGCAGACGTCGAGGTATTCCGGATCGACGGCCCGTTCTTCTTCGGCGTGGCCGCAGGGTTGATGGATGCCTATCGCAAGTTAGGTAGGATTCCGCGCGTGCTGATCGTCCGCCTGGAGAATGTGCCGGTGCTCGACGCGAGCGGCGCAGCGGCGATCGGCGAACTGGTCAGCCGTGCAGGAACAGCGGGCACGCGCGTGATCGTCTGCACCCCGCGACCCGATGTGATCGCCATGCTCGCACGCGCGCGCATCGACGACCGTCATGGCCTGCTGGCGCGAACGGCGACCTATGCCGACGCCCTTGCCAGAGCGCGGATGGCTTAGCGTGCGACCGCTACGGCTGGATCGTGCGGAAGTGGACCGCACGATCGACGAGCGATGTCATGTGACGGCCCGCCTCGATCGTCAGCGGGTGATGCGTGAAGCGTGGTCGCGGTGCGATGTACTCGGCCATTTCCCGTGCGACGGCGAGTTGGCGATCGGATCCCTCGGCCAACACCGCAATCAGCATGTTCTCCAGCGCGATCGTCCGGATGCGCAGCTGGATCAGTTCGGCCGAGGTAAGCGCCGCGATCGTGGGATGCGGATCAGGCGCTGCGGCAACCGAGCCGCCTTCATTATCCCAGCGGGACAAGGTACGGAAACGCAACTCGGCCGCGCTCGGATTCTGGTCTGTATCGGGCATCGGGACATCCTTTGGGGAGAGCAGTTCGTGGGTGCGCGTCATCGGTAGCCGATGCCTTTGACGTAGTTGACGAGTTGCGCTTCCTCATACTCGGCGTCGCCCAGCAAAACGCGCAGCACGGAACGGGCCGTGAGCATCCCGATCGGCCGACCTTCGGCATCGATCACAGGAATGTTCTTTAGGTGATGGCGCTTCATGCGGTCGGCCACGTCCTGCAGGGGGTCCGACGCGGTGCAGCTGGTGACAGCCGTGGTCATCACAGTGGTGACCGCGCAGCGGCAGCTTGTACCGTCGCACACGGCCATCTGACGGACGACGTCGGTCTTGGTGACTATCCCGAGCAGCATTCCGGCCGATCCGACGACGGCAAGAATGTCGGTCCCGGCGCCGAGCTGCCCCGCTGCTTTGATCAACGGCTGTTCGCTGTCGATCGTCGCCAGCGTCGTGCGCCCGCTTTGGAGCATTCCTTCTACAAACATCGCTCGCGTCCTATCTGAGGTTGAGACGGCCTCGGCGGAGCCGGTATTGATCGTGGCACCATGCTCATCGCATCGCTGTGAGCAGGCGATCGACCGGCATCGTCGCGAATGTCGTGAAGCTGTCGGCGACCGCGTAGGGCAGGATCAGCGTGCGATCATGAAGGAGCGCGCCACAGCTATAGGTGACGTTCGGGACGTAGCCCTTACGCTCAGTCGCATCGGCGCGGACGAGGGGATAGGTCATACGCCCCAGCAGCTTTGACGGGTCGTTGCGATCAAGCAGGCAGGCGCCGAGCGCATAGTTGCGCATCGGCCCGACTCCGTGGGTCAGGACCAGCCATCCCTCGGCAATCTCGATCGGCGAGCCGCAATTGCCGATCTGGACAAACTCCCACGGCCATCGCGGTTCGATGATCGTCGCACCCGTGGACCATTCGTAAAGGTCGTCCGAATAGGCGAGCGAGATCGTTTCGTTGTCGGCGCGACCGAGCATGGCATAGCGACCGGCAATCCGCCGCGGAAACAGCGCCATGCCCTTGCCGGCGCCTGCCGATCCGTGAATCGTATCTAGGGCGAACGAGCAGAAGTCTGCAGTGCGCAGCAACTCCTGACGAATCCCCTGGCCGCTACAGGCCGTGTAGGTGCCCAGCCACGAGACCGTTCCGTCATAGTCGGCAAAGCGAACGAGGCGAAGATCCTCAATCCCGTTGCGTTGCGCCGGGGTCGATGGGAAAATCACGATCTCGGAAAGGCTGTAGCCAGCCTCGCACTGCATTCGGACGCCCGCGGGTCGCGAGCCGCCCAAGGCCGCATCCGCGAGTTGCGGTACGATCGCCCGCGCGCCTTGGGGCTCTAGGACGATTCCGCCGGATGCGTCGCACAGGCCCGTCCTGAATGCGATCGAGGAGACATGACCTTCACCGACCGCGCGTAACGACAGAACGAAACGTACCGAGCCTGCGGGAACCTCTGACTGGTCCGGATGGGGCACGATGCTGGGGTTGAAGAGAGCAGCTGCCTCGTAGCCATATTCCTGGCAAAAATAGGCACCGATCAGCAACGCACGCGCATCGTCCACCGGGTAATCGTGACCGATAACCCCTTTGACCTCGGCATATCGCCGCCGGAACACAGCCTCGACCTGCGCATGATGCCCGGCAAAGTCGCGGGTCAGGTCGCGCAGCTCGTCCACGACGGTTGCATCGTCAAGCTCCATGACGCGCGACGCGATCCGTCCTGCACGCGCATGATCCCCGTCGGCGCCGGGGACATATGGTCGGATCACCACCCGCGAAGGATCAGGGCGCAGCTCTAGGGTCAGACGATCGACGAATGCAGCATTGGACAACCGGCAGTTCCTCTTGTGGATCGGTCCGCATCGAGAGCGCTAGTGCGCCAGCAGCAGGGGGATGCGGCTGTTAGAAAGCACCGCCTGGGTAGCTCCGCCCAGCAGAAACTCGGCGGTGCGTGAGTAACCATAGGCGCCCATGACCAGCAGGCTGGCACCCACTTCCTCGGCTACTTTCAGGATGGCACCACCGGCGTCACCGCTGTCCGCGGCGCGCCGGACGACCGCGGCTTTGATTCCATGCCGTGAGAGGTAATGCGCGCCTTGCTCGCTGCGGGTCCGCACGGTGCGGTCCTCAATCTCGATGAGATGGACCGATGCGGCCTTGCGCAGCAGCGGCAGCGACGCACGCAGCGCCACCGAAGACTCCGCAGAGCCATCCCATGCGATGGCCACGATACCGGCAGGATCGAACGGCCTGTCGGATGGCGGTACCGCCAACACCGGCGCGCGCGCCGTCGCTGCGACCTTCGCAGCGAGCGACTGCGCCTTCCGGTCCGATCCAAGGCTTAAAACAACAACATCGGCAATTGGTGCTCTGCGCAGAAGCGCGAGGTGCGCTTCGTCATCGACGTGGGTCCATTCCCACTCGGCAATTGAATTTCGCAGGCGCTCCTCGACCTTCAACCGCAGATCCAGAGCGAGCTGCTCCATCTTTGACGAAAAGTCGACGGGCAGCATCATCGCGGTGAAAGGATCGTTGGTCAGATAAACGCCATAAGGCGTCGTGTGCAGGCAACTGATGTACCCATCGAATGCATGGGCAAGGATCACCGCCGCGTCGATACGGCCGTCGAGATCATCGTCGTCCTGAATATGGAGAAGGATGGACTGCATGGGTCTTCCAATCTGATCTAACGACGCCTGGACGGGTTTAGGACGGCGGTCAGCCACCGACGGCAAGCTGGGTCGCGTGAAGCGGGTAGGGGGCGATGGTGCTCGGATCGGCCGGTTTGCCGCCCAGCGTGCTAGCAAAGCCGTGATTGACGTCGCGGTGATGCGCCTCGTCGGCCCGGACGACGAGCACAACGTCGCGCAGCGTCGCATCGTCCGCCATCTGCCAATAGTGCTTGGCGATCGCCGGCGCCGGGACATTGGGCGACCGGCCTTCGTCGATCTCCTGGAGGTAGAGGGTGTAGCTGGTGACAGCCTCTTCCTCGAAGTAGCCGACGACCCGGTGCGCGGTGCGCGACGAGACCAGATACAGAATGGAGAAGCCGACAAGGAACACGCCCTGAACGCCGAGGATCACCATCCGCTCGAACCATGTCGGCTTGGCGATCTCGATGAACGTCATCAGATGCATGCGCTCGTTCTCGGCCTCCTCCATCAAGGTGCGGATCCAGCCTTCGTCGTCACGCATCCGCCGCAAGCAAGTCAGGTGGGTGAACATCGCACCGACCATGCCCGGCACGGCCGCGACCGTCTCGAGCACGATGGCACGATGGCCGTAGCGTTTGGCGAAGAAGGTATCGGCGCTGAAGCGCAGCAGCTTGGTGAAGCCGAGCGCGAACCGGTCTGAAAACCCCTTGGGGACGTGATGCACGACCGGCTCAGCTGCGCGTTCGTCGACCAGCGCGCGCGCATCGGGGGTAAGGATTGAATTGACCATCATGATGTTCCTGCGTTCAGGCGTGGGCTGGTAGGCGAAGTCGGACGGCATCGATCGGGCGTGCACAGTATCGCTGCCCGATCAGGCCGCCTGGGGTTCGAGGGCCATGCGCAGCACGATGAGCGATGAATCGCCGGGACAGGGTGAGGCGGACCAACCCATCTCGCGCTCCAGCTTGATCGCCTGATGATTGTCGCGGCTCTCGACCGATTCCAGCGTCTTGATGCCCTTGGACCGGGCGAACCGCACGACATGCTCGACAAGCGTCCAGCTGATCCCGCCGCGCTTGAAGTCCGACCGGATCGCGACCGCGACCTCGGCATTGGTCAACGTCTCGTCAGCAGCGAGCATGGCGGTTGCGATGACCAGACCGGTGCCGCTCTCGATGGCCAGGAAGTTTTCGGTGCGCGTATGATCGACCGTTACCAACGCCTTCAGCTGATCGTGCCCGACCTTCTGGACCGCGCTCAGAAAGCGGAACCGCAGATCCTCCTTATCAACATGGGTGAAGAACTCGGCGAGGGCCGCTTCGTCCGCCGGCGCCGCAGGGCGCACGTGGAAATGGTAGCCGGCGCGCGAGATCAGGTCAGCGCTCCAGTCCGCGTCGTGCAGCGGTAGCGCCGGTGCCCCGGGGCTGTCCGGGCGAGTGGTGACGAGTTCGATCACGGTGGATCCCTTGCGATGAGTGCGGGTGGGCGATCGGCATTACGACCAGCCCCTGTCGACTCTTCTAGACCGTCGCAGACGGCCGTCGCAGGCTCGGGAAACACGTAAGCGCCCCCGCATTATCCGAGTGCCAACACTCCTCACGGTGCGCGATCCCATCGGCCGCGCACGTATTTCCCGATCCTAGGCCGTCAGCCGCCCGGCGCTACATCAAGCCTGAAGGTGAAGCCGGTTCAACAGTTTCGCCCATCCTTACAAGAGACCATGATGCCCCACGATCGCGCGCTTCAGGAGGCTGTTCTTGCCGAGCTGGCATGGGAGCCAAGCATCGATGCCGCACATATCGGCGTTACCGCCGATGCCGACGTGGTCGCATGACGGTGGGCGCCGTGCAGGACGCGCGTCACACGCATCGCCGCCAGCGGCCCAACCTGACGCTGGCGCATTTGGCGCTCGGCGTTGTCGCCGTTGCCGTGACCGTTGTGTTCCTATGGTCGGTGTGGGCGTTCCTCAGTGCGATCCTCTGGAGCGTGGTCGCCGCGATCATGTTCTGGCCTTTGAACAACCGTATTCTCTCGCGTTTTCCCAAGCGCCGAAATCTCGCCGCCATCCTCACGCTGCTCGTGGTCGTCGCAATGGGCGTAGTGCCGGGTGTCGCGCTGTCGATGTTCCTGCTCGACCAGGCAGGCACGATCTATACGCAGATCCAGTCTGGTCAGCTCGACATTGCCGCGACCTTCGAACGTATCCAAGCGACCCTGCCGGGCTGGATGGCAGGGTTGATGCGGCGGACCGGTATCACCGACCTCGATTCCCTTCGTGAACAACTGTCGATCGGTATCACGGCGCGGCTGCAAATCTTGGCGTCGCACGCGCTGACCATCGGCCAAAGTGCGGCGAGCTTCCTCCTGTCGCTTGCCGCGATGCTCTACCTGACCTTCTTCCTGCTCCGCGACGGGCGGTCGATGACGACCAGCATTGGCAACGTCGTGCCGCTCAAACCGGACGATCGTCGATTGCTCGCTGATCGTTTCGTGACCGTAGTACGCGCCACGGTTAAAGGTGGCGTCCTAGTCGGGGCGGCACAGGGCTCGGTCGGCGGTGCCATCATGGCCCTACTCGGCGTGCCCAACGCTCTTTTGTGGGCGGTCGTCATGGCGCTCTCGTCCCTGCTGCCTGCCGTGGGGACAGGTATTGTCTGGGTGCCGGTGGCGATCTATCTCTTTGCGACTGCTGACATGTGGCACGGGCTGATTATGACCGCGTCTGGCCTTCTCGTGATCGGGTCGGTGGACAATGTGCTTCGTCCGATCTTGATCGGCCGGGAGACAAACATCCCGGACTTCGTAGTTCTGGTCACAACCCTTGGTGGGTTGGCGGCGTTCGGGTTTAACGGCCTGCTGATCGGACCCGTTGCCGCAGCGATCTTCATCACGGTGTGGAGTCTAATCGGGTCTGCGAATAGCCCCTCCTATCAATGAGCACAGTACCATCGCGTCGCCTGAGATTGTCGGCGCCAGTGGGCTACCGACGGACGCGTAGTTACCTGTCTGAAAACACACGATAGTCGCCAACCGGAATTGGCGACGGCGTTTTGCAACGATCGAGCGGCTGCCGTCCGAAAACACCTGTTTGTCGCACAGTCGTGTTTCAGACCAGGTTTTCCAATCAATTGCTTGCCGAACGGCCATCGTGAGAAGGAAAGCGAAACGGCCGCTTCGGGCGGCAATCGGCATAGACGGACGTTCGTTCAGGTTGCGGGGCAGGGGGCCGACGGGCCGCTTCCTGGTGTAAACCCGCCCGTCCGCTATTGGGCGACTGCTAACGTGGACATTCGTTCGTAAAGCTGGGTGTCGCGCCAGATACAGCAGGTGAGAGAGCCCTGAACAGCTTCTTTGGTCTTTAGTCTTCACCGATTTGATCGCCGCAATTTAGCTGCTGGGTTACGAATTTGTCGAATTTCGAAGCGATTGGCCGATCAGGGAGAAGAATGCGCGACTGGCGTCGCTGACCGCGACGTCCCACTCGGGATGCCATTGGACGGCGAGGACGTCACCGCCGCAGGGCCGTGCGGAGAATGCTTCGATCAGGCCGTCGTCGGTCGCGATCGCTTCCACGTTCAGCCCGGTTCCAAGCCGGTCGATGCCCTGGCGATGCACCGACGTCACCGTGACGCTCGACTGCACCATGGCGGTTTCAAGCAGCCCACCGGTTTGCAGCGCGACATCATGGACATGATCGAAGAGCGTTTCATAGGCCGTCGCGTTGCTGGTCTCGCGATGATGGCCGACGTCCGCGTTGCTCAGCGTGCCACCGAACAGGACATTGAGTTCCTGCAAGCCGCGACAGATGCCGAAGACCGGTCGGCCCGCCTCGATCATTTGCGCCGCAAGATCGAACGCCACGGTATCGCGGTCGAGATCGAGCGCATTATCCTCTGCGTCGATCCCGCCATAGCGATCGCCAGCCACATTCGACCGGGATCCAGTGAGCAACAGGCCATCGAGCCGCTTCGCCAGCGACCGGGAGTCCAGCGCATCCGCGACTGCGGGCACCAGCAGCACCGTCGCGTTTGCATATTGCACGAGCGGATCGATGAAGCGGGTGGCGACCGCCTGGATCGGACGATCGGCGACTTC
>Ga0308170_10001286_pt1 | contig 24980 bp, 23 predicted proteins | sample PhyBR2_2_FD_202136 | JGI IMG/M metagenome (GOLD analysis project Ga0308170, IMG submission 202136) | Phyllosphere microbial communities from UC Gill Tract Community Farm, Albany, California, United States - DLSLSB.R2 | ecosystem: Host-associated > Plants > Phyllosphere > Unclassified | place...
GCCGGCAAAGATGAGGCGCTGCTGGTCGGGCGGGATGCCCTCCTTGTCCTGGATCTTGGCCTTGACCTGTTGCGCGTGAGGGACGAGTCAGCGAGAGAGCTCGTGATGGGCGTAAGGGGCGAGTGAGGGAGAGAGAGAGCGACGCACGTTGTCGATCGTGTCGGACGACTCGACCTCGAGCGTGATCGTCTTGCCGGTGAGAGCTGCGAGCGGACGAGGAGGAGGAGAGGGTCAGCCGGGTCCGGGCGGGGGAGAGCAAGGGAAAGGCGAACGCACTCTTGACAAAGATCTGCATGTCGTGTGCTGCTTGGCGGGTGTGGTGGAGGTAGAGAGGAGCTGCAGGAGCGAAAGAGAGAGAGGCGGGTCAGCGCTGAATCGGTGGCGGTGCTTCTCGCGTGTTCGCTGACGCGAGCAACCTCGCTCGCCACCGCCCGTCGCGCCCGATCTCGGTCCGCCCCGGTCCTCGATAGGCCCGCAGAGCGTCTTCCAGCCATGCCATCCGCTCCGTCGCCGTCGCCGCAGAGACGAGATGGCCGGGGGGAGCTGACGAGGGCGAGAGGGGGCGGGGATGTTGACGCGGGGGGCGCGGCGGCGGTGCAGGGCGTGTAGGAGACTGGGCGTGAGGCTCACAGGGTGCTTGTAGGTGGCTGGAGCGGGTGAAAGCGCGAGTCTCGAGGGCGAGGCTGGTGCTGCGAGTGAGGGGGAGGAGGGAGAAAGAGAGCGAGGAGCCGAGGCCGCGACCGGACGACGACAAAGGCCGCCCTCGGCTGGTCGGCGCAGAGAGAGTGCAGCAGCGTGGCTGAGCGTGTGACTACATCGTAGCTACCTAGCACCCGCCTGTGCCCACAACGAGAGGAGTTGAGCCTCGCTTCCCTCGAGGCCCGGGCGCCGCTTTGCCTGTCGCTCGCACGAGAAGCTCGCGCAGCGTTCGCTCGCAGGTGCTCAGCTCCCAGAAGGCTCGCATCGTCGAGAGCATAGAGAACATCGAGCAAAAAGCGCAGAACGAGCGTAAGCCGCTCGACGAAGCCATTCTCGAGACTCGCGCTGCCGCTTCCCTCTCTCGCCGCTTCTGCGCCTAGAGCCAGGAAACCGAGTACTGTAGCAACACGTACAGAAGCACCACAAAAAGGAGACCGGGACGAGGCAACGACGGCGGATCAGGCGATGTAGACCTTGACCTGCGAGTCGAGGTAGCTCTCGAGCTTGTTGGCGTTCTTGACGTCTGCGAGCGCGACATCGACGCAGCGAGTCAGTCGGGCGCTCGGGCACGAGGCGAGAGCCAGACAACGACGAGGACTCGGAGAGGGGCGACGCACAGTTGGACCCGCCGTCGTTGTACTGCCGGCAGTTCTTGAAGATGAGCTTTGCGTCGTAGATAAACTGGTCGAGCGTCTCGTAGCTGTTGGCCTCGAGCTTGCTCTCCATCGTCGCGAGGTCTGCGCGCGCGAGACGAGCGGGCCAGGGTCAGATTGGGCTCGAGGCTCGAGCGGGGAGGGAGAGGGGAAAAGGTCGGCGCACCCATCGGCTCCTTGATGACGTTGTAGTAGTCGGTGACCTACCGCACGCACAGCATCAGCGTCAGTGCACGACGGAATAGCTGAGGAGAGGCGAGCGAGGACGCACCTCTTGCGCGTTGACCGGGTTGGCGAACGCCCAAGAGCTCGGGTGGTCGATGAGGAGCGTCAGGAGCTTCTTCATGACGGCGAACTGCGGGCCGCGCTTTGGGCGGCGTGTGCTGCGCGCAGAAGAGGGAGGGCGTCAGCTCGAGGGCGCGAAAGAGAGGAAGGAAGGAAGGCAGGGAGGGAGAGCGACGCACAGCTCGTCCATCTCGGGCGTCCACCCCGACTCGCGCAAGCCGGGCACCTTGGCCGGGTCGATCTTGGTCCCCGGGCGCGACGCAAAGAAGGTCAAGCCCGGGTGCACAACGTGCGACTGCGAGAGGAGGCGGATCTTGGCGAGGATGACCTGCGAGAGGAGGGACCGGGTCAGCGACGAGGACGAGCTTGAGAGAGCGAGTTGGAAAGAGGAGACGCACCTCCTTCTGCTGCGCGAGCATTTGGCGCGCCTCGAGGTACTTGACGCGCGGGAGCATCGAGCACTGCGGGCGCAAGCGCGAGTCAGTGCCTCGAGCTGCAGGAGGGAGGACGGACGAGGCGAGCGAGCGAGCGACGCACGTGCATGATGGTGCCGCCCTCGTAGTCCTTGATGTACCCTGCCCAGTCTGCGCGGTCCATCTGGATCTCCTTGGTGAAGCCCTGCGAGCGAGGAGAGTAGAGGAGGAGCGGGTCAGCCGGCAAGGAGCGGAAGGGAAGATGCAGAAGGAGCGAGCGAGCGGCGCACCTGCTTCTTGAAGTAGCCGATGGCGTAGTTGTCGGCGTAGGTGAGGAAGTGGCGGCACGAGGTCGACTCCTTGACGTAGTCCTTGAGATGGTTCATGAGGTGCGAGCCGTAACCCTGCGCGCGCGTGAGCGTCGAGTCAGCGCTCAGGCTTAGCCGAAGCACAGGAGGCGAGAGGAGGGACGCACTTTGACTTGCTCGGTGCCGGTGATGGCGCAGAAGACGATCTCGGCAAACTTCTGGCCCTCGAAGGGCCGGTACGTGATGCCGCCGACGACCTCGAGGCCGCGCTTGACGATGGCCATGCTCCAGTGCGCGCGGTCGAACACGAGGCGCGCGATGTACTCGCGCGGCATCTTGGGGAGCTGCTTCTGGAAGATGTTCTTGAGGCCCGTGAGGATGATCATCGACTCGGGCGAGGCGTCGTTGGTGACGACGGCGAAGCGGATGACGCCGGCGCGCTCTTCTGCAGCTGCTGGACGCTCTTTCCGAGGCTGCGAGGGAGGCAGGGAGGCAGGGAGGGGTCAGCGTGCGGAGCAGGGAGCGAAAGTCGACGACCTCGAGGAGGGAAAGGAGAGGACGCACCGGCGCCGCCATGACCTCTGCCTCCTCGCCGTGCACGACCTCGACCTCCTCACCGTCCTCCTCCTTGATCTTGACGCTCGTCAGGTCGGCATCCATCTCCCTCGCGCCCGCGACGCCCGCGCCGTTCGCCTCCTTGAGCTGCGCCCTGCGGCGCTCGACCTCCTCGCGCGCGGCGACGGCGTGCTCGAGCGCCTCCTCGCCGCGGCGCCCTTTGCCGCCCTGCGTCGGCCGCGCACCGTTGACGCCCTTGCTGCCCGCGCTCGGCTGGTGCGCCGGCACCGTCTTGGCCGACACGACCTGGTGCCCGCCCTCGACGGCCGCCTCGAGCGCGTCGTCGAGCCCCTCGGCCGCCGCGTCCACCGCTGCTGCTGCTACTGATCCCGCTGCGCCGCGCCCCTTGGGCTTGCGCCGGCCGTCCTTGGGCGCGGTCGGGGTGGACGAGGCGGTCGCGGTCGCGGTCGCGGGGGCGGTCTTGGTCGCCTCGGCGAGCTCGACCTCGGGGCTGCTGTTGCGCGAGTCCTCGGTCAAGCTCGAGAGCGAGTCTTGGCCTGGCGAGGCGGCGCCGGACGACAGGCGTTGGCGTTTCGAGGTCGAGCCGGGCGAGGTGAGCGAGGGAGGGGGAGACTTGCGCTTCGAGGACGACGAGGCGGCCATGGAGGGCGGGGCGGAGTGCAGGCGCAAGCTGGTCGGGTAGCTGGCTGCGGTCTGCTCGGGTCCAGCGGGGGGACAGCGACGGGGCGAGGGGAGACAAGCGACGAGCTCCCGATCAAGATGAGGCGCAGCTCGCTTCCGTCAGGGCCGCACACCGCTCCCTGGAGGAGCCGCACGGGCTTGATGCACTGCAGAAGCCTACAGCTCCCTAGCTAAGCCCCAGAGAGACGCGCTCGCAGAGTTCTCACCTCGACGTCCTCGCCGCCAAGTGCTCTCGGCGCGAGAGCAGCGGACGAGCCGGCCGTAAGCGCCCGAGAGACTGCGAGCACTGCTTTGCACAAGCACAGATCTACTGCGGCCACACGGCCCACTCGCCCATCCCTCCCTCGATGCCCGTCATGCCGACGACCCCCTCGCCGCCGAGCTCCTCCCCTCCTCCTCCGCCTCCTGCGTTCAAGAGGCGCCAAAAGTCGACCGCCGCCGGGTCCTCGCCGACGCCGCCGAGGCTCAGGTCGAGCCCGCCGAGCCCGCCGGCGTCCCCGCCGCCGCCGACGAGGGCCTCGTGCGCGAAGGCCGACTCGCCGCCAAGCCCGGCGAAGAGCGCGTGCAGCGCCTCGTGCGACAGCGGGGCGGTCGCGAGGCCTGCGGCGGACGCGTCGGCGGCCGATGTAGGTGCGGGAACGGGCGCGGGCGCGGGTGCTGGGAGGAAGGGGAGCGCCGACGCGGCGGACGAGGACGGGCCGGGCGGCGCCGAGCTGAGGGTCGGGATGAAGAACGGCGTCGTCAACGAGGTCATGCTCGGCGAGCCGAGCGGCAAGCCCGCCGGTCCCTCCCGCGCAATGTCGCCGACGCCGTTGTTCGAGGAGGGGGCGAACCCCGCCGCGCTCGGGTCGTCGGCGGCCGGCGCGCGGTGCCGCGCCTCCTCGTCGAGGAGCGTGCTGAGGAGCGCGACGCCGCGCTTGGCGATGTGGCTCCCGCCGGCGAGCTGCTGCAGCTCGTGGAGCGCGTGCTGCACCTCGAGCCGTTTGTTGGGCACGTCCGGGTCGGCCGGCGACTGGAAGATGTCGAGCATGATGGACGTGGCCGCCGAGACGGTGTGGTAAGGCAGCTGCAGGGTGTGCGCAGAGCGTCAGTGGTTGCGAGAAAAAGCGAGGCGAGAGGAGAGGAAGCGAGAGGAGAGGAAGCTGGACGCACCGTCCAGTACGACTGCGTCGAGGCTCGAGGCGACCGCGCGAGCTGCTGGATGACCGACCTCGCCGCCTCGATCGTGACGCGGCGCGAGTACATCTGCCGCTCGTCCTGCTGCTGGCCCGCCGGCGCGACAAACATGCGGTGCACGACCAGGAGCTTGTGCGACACCGAGATGATCCAGTACGACCGGAACCAGGCCGTCCACTCGGGCCACGCGCCGGCAGCGGCGGCGTCGCCCGAACCGGAGCCGCTCGGCGCCGGCTCAACCTTGAGGAACGACGGCCCGTTGAGGATGACGCCGCGGAGGGCGCGGTCGGCCTCGATGCAGAAGGCGTAATCGAGCTGCTTGGACGAGTGGATGTGCTCGAAGAAGCGGCGCAGGACGTCGGCGACGTGGAACAGGAGGATCGTCTTGGACGCCGGCGTCGGCTCGTCCTTGGTGCGGTTGACGAGGATGCCGGACGACAGGTCGTCGTCGGTGCAGTTGAGCGGGAGCGGCGTCGTGAAGTGGGTCGGCGAGACGGCGTAGGCGCGACGGCCGTGGAGCGAGATCCAGTCCCTGCGCGCGCGACGACGAGAGAGAGTCAGCGACGAGCAGCGAGATGAGCGAGCGGGAAGGGAGAGAGGTCAACGCACTCGGTGAGGAGGCCGTACCAGACGCGCTTGCGGATCTCGCGCTCGATCAAGCCCTTGACGCCCTCGTCGCTCGCCGGGTCGACGCCGTTCTTGCGCCGCTTGGCGTCCCACGCCGCGTCGTCGCCGAACAGGTGCATCTTGAGGTGCTGCGCGATGCGGATGCCCGCCGCGAGGAGCGTCGCGATGAGGTCCGACTCGCCGATGTCCTGGCACGACACGGCGTACAGGTTGATGGCCTGCACGGCGTACACCTGGTGCTTGGCCATGAAGTTGGACCGGTGCAGGGCGGCGACGCTCGCGTCGAAGTACGCCTTGGCGAGCTGCTGCTGCTCGTCGCCCGAGTAGCCGAACGCCGGCGCGTCGTCGGCGACCATGTGCTTGACGGCGACGGCGAGCATGGCGAGGTACAGGGCGAGCCACGCCTGGTTGACCTTCTCGGCGCGCCGCTCGCCCCACGAGTAGAACTCGGCGCACTCGCGCCGGAACTGGCCCGAGTGGACGCCGCCGTGCTGCCACAGGACCTTGTCGAGCGAGTAGTCGATCAGGCGCGCGCTCATCTCGACGCTCGGGAGGACGTCTACCGTCGACGAGGACGGGCCCTTGGGCGTCGGCGCGGTGGCGTCGGCCGCGAGCGAGTGGGCGGGTCGACTCGAGGGCGAGGCCCGGGCGCGGCCGTCCGCCGCGAGCGGCTCGTTGCCCAGCTCGTCGCCGCCGCCGCCCATCGCGCCATCGCCGTCGTCCTCGCTCGAGGGCCGACGCAGCTCGGACCGGCGAAAGTGGCTCTCCTTCGAGTCGCGCCCGAGCGCGAGGAACTCGAGCGTCGTCGCCGCCTCGACTTCGCTGTCGCGCGGCTGCGCGCTCGTCGCCGTCGTCGTGGCTGTGGGCGCCAGTGGTGGTGGTGGCGGAAGCGGGAGCGAGTCGCGGGCGAAGGAAGGGGTCGAGCCGGGTGCGCTGCCGGCGGTCGGGTGGTCGTTGTGCTGGAGGAGGTTGAGGTCGACGGCCCACATGGCGTTGCCCTGCGGGTCGAGCGAGTCGGGCTGCGGGACGAACGCGCGCACGACGCGCTCGAGGTGGTACAGGCGCTGGCGGACGACCTGGATGTTGCGCGAGATGGCCTCGTACTCGGTCGCTGAGGCGAGTCGAGGAGGGCCGGTCGGCGCGGCGGCGGGATGGGCTGGTGCCGGGAGCGTGCCGTCGGCGGCGAAGCCCATCTCGGCGTCCTGGTCGAGGCGGCAGAGGTGCACCTTGTTGCGCTTGATGCACTGCGAGTCGAGGATAGGGAGAGAGCGGGTCAGCCTTCGTTCGGGGCGGGGTTGGTGAGGCGGCGGCGACGGGGACGGACCTGGTTGCAGCCGGGCACGACGCGGTCGCAGCGAATCTTGCGCCTCGTACACTCTGTGCACTGCCCGAGCGAGAGGGAGAGTCAGCGCTCCTCCTCATCTCCCCGTCCTCCTCCTCGAGAGGAAAGGTGGACGCACCGACCAGCTCGGCCGCTGACTCGTCTTGCCCGTGCCCTTCTTGTCCTTGTCCTTGCCCTTCTTGCCCTTGGCCGCCGGCCCCGCCTCGCTCTCCCTGCCCTCGGGCAGCTCGTCGCCGTCGCCCGCTCGCGAGCCCGAGCCGGACGCTTCGGGCGAGGGCGACGCCGTGGTGCGCGCGACGCTGATGTCGTTGGTGCTGGCTCGAGTCGGCTGCGGGCGTGGAGCCATGCTGGGCTGCGCGAGCGAGGTGATAGCGAGAGGGCAATCGCCTCGGTTCCGAAATCCGGCCGCTCTCGCTCGTGCGGCTCGCCCGGTCGACTTGCTCGCGGCACACTGTCCTCATCTCGGCTCCTTTGCACTGCACTACAAGTCCTCTACCTTCTCCAGCACTTTCCGCTCCCCCTCGCCCCGCTCACAGCCCGGCACGCCGCCTCGCCGCGGGAACCACCTCCCCCTCGCCTCGCGCCGCACGTCGAGCTCCCTCCAGAACCCGCACCCGCGCCCCTCGTTCTGCGCGCCCGCGTTGCACACCCAGAAGAACATCATCTCGTCGTCGTCGTCGTCCATCGCGCGCTCCTCGGTGGCGCGATGCGGGCGGGCAGCGCGCGCGCGGCCGCGCCCGTCGGGGCGCAGGGTGGTCGGGACGCCGCACGCGCACTTGGGCGTGCCGGTGTAGCCCGGCGGCGAGGCGGACGACAAAGGGGCGTAGTCGGGGCGGTAGTGGCGGAAGGTGAGCTGCGGGCGCGCGAAGGTGAGGGAGGGAGGGAGGGAGGGAGAGGGGAAGCGTGCGGGAGGGTCAGTCAGGTCGTCGGCCGCGGCGAGCGACGGAGAGACCCAAAGAGCGAAAGCGACGCACGTTGATCCGCTCCCTGAACCCCTTGCCCTCGACCTCGCTCCTCTCCCCCTCGCTCAACCCTTCCATCGCCGCCCTCGGCACCCTGAACAGGTCCATCCCTCCTCGCACAGGCGGCACGGCATGCTTGAACCGCTCCTGGCACCCGGCGTGCATGACGAGGAGCGCGTTGTGCCGCAGCAGGATGTCGAGCGTGCGCACCTCGCGCGGCGGCGCGCCTGGAGCGGCGGGGCGCGAGGGGAGGAAGGGCCGCAGGCGGAACGTGCGCGTGACGCCGAGCGTGAGCGAGGCGATGGTTGGGTACGGCCCGAGGTACTGCAGGACGTCCGAGTGGAAGCCGACCGACTGCGGGCGGGCGGGCGCGAGGAGCGAGCGTCAGCGAGGCTCGCACTCGAAAGCGCGCGCGAGCGAGAGAGAGAGGCAGAGAGCCGCGCAGACGCACCTCCTTGGCGCCGCGGTAGCAGTTGGCGACCGCAACGTTCGGCCGCCACTCGCCGTCCCACTCGAGCTCGTGCCGCGGGCGGCCGTCGAGCAGGACCCGGACAAACTCGCCGACGAGCTGGCGCGCCTCGTCCATCTCGGGCGTGAAGGCGCGCGCGGCGCGGTGCGCGCCGTTGTACCAGTACTGCGCCGACTGCGGGCGTGCGAACGTCGCTTGATCAGGCTGCGGGTCTTGCACAGGGGAAAGAGAAAGCGAGGGAGAGAGGGAGGACGCACCTCGTCGAACGCCGCCGGGTCGTACCCGGACGCCTGGGCGAGCTTGTCGGGCACCTCGCGGAAGAAGCACGACGTGTGCGGGCTCTCGACCTCGCGGTCGACGAGGTACCACTTGTTCTTGGTCCCTGCGGGCGCGACCAAGAGAGGGAGGGAGGGCGGGATGGTCAGCGCGCTCGCTCGAGGGGAAGGGTGGGCGTGCTCGAGGGGGCGAGACGACGCTCTTCGTTGAGCGTCGGACAGAGGGAGAAAGAGAGCAGAGGTGCAGAGCTGAGAGAGGAAGGGAAGCCACGCACAAGGTCCCTCGCCGCCCGGTCCCTCCCCCCTGCTCTCGCTCACCGACCTCGCAAAGAGCCTCGCGGCAAGCTCGGGCGGCAGCGCGTCCTCGACGAGCGTGACGAGCCCGTGCGTGTGCTGCGCGACGAGGGCGGGCGTCGCGAGGACGAGCGGCGGGAGCGAGACGTAGGCGGGTCCTGGGGCGCTCGAGGGTGCGGTCGAGGAGGTCGAGGAGGGGGAAGAGGAGGACGAGGCGGCGGGCGCGGAGCGCAGGACGTCGAACGCTGACTTGCTCGGCTCCTTGCGCGGCTTGCGCGGCGCCTGCTCTGCCTCTCGCGCCCCGCCGCGGCCGCGGCCGTCGTCGTCCGAGTCGGACAGGACGAGCACCTCGCCCTCGCTCGTCGTGCGCGCCGCCGGGCGGATCCACGCGTCGAGCCCTCGCGCCCGGGTCCTCGCGCGCTTGGTCGGGCCGTGCGAAGAGCCGTGGACGATGGGCTGGCGGGCGTCGATGGCGCGGAAGGCGCGGTCGAGGTTGCCGTGCGCGGCGGCGAGGTAGGCTGCGAGGTCGGGGCGCGGACGGTCCGGGTACAGGGCCTGGAGGGTGTCGAGGTTGGCGGTGGCCGGATCGGCGGCTGGCTCGGGCATGGCCGTGAGCGAGACGAGAGCGAGAGGAACGGCGACGAGGTGGGGACCACGGTGGCGGCTCGCTCTCTCTTGCACCACACCACCAGACCGTCCTACAAGCACAGCCATGGCCGCCAAGAAGACGCTTCAGCCCACCGAGGCCGACGCCCTCCTCCCACAGTCAGCGCGTGCGTCCCCGCTCCTCCTCATCTCCTCCTGACGTCGCCCCGCCCTCTGACGCCCCCCTCCCGAGCACACAGCCCCGCCGTACGAGGCCACCGAGCCCCTCCCGTCCACCTCGCACGCCCAAGCCCCGCACCCGCACCCGCACCCGCACCCGCACCCGCACCCGCACCCGCAGCGCGCAGCGTACGGCCCGACCCCGGTCGCCGCGCTCCCCCCGCCGCCGCCCGCCCTCTGGCACGCCTCGACCTCGTACAACGGCCACCCGTCCTCCCGCGGCGGCGCACACGGCGGCAGGCCCTTTGCGCGCGCCGACGCGAGGGCGAGGAGGCGCTTCTGCGGCGCCGTGGCGTGCGCGCTCCTCGTCTGGTTCGCCGTCGCGGCCATCTGTGGCGCTGTGCTCGGCGAGGAGCTCGTGCGCCGCGGCGGGGGCGACGGGCGGTATGCGGTCAGGGGGTGGCGCGCGACGAGCAGCGAGGAGGCGCCGTGCTTGGAGATGGCGCGCCGGCTCGTGCTCAAGGAGGGGACGGAGGACGAGTGGGTGCTCGCGGACGACGAGGTGCGTCTCGCCCTCTCTCTCGACGGTCTCATGTCCCGGATGCACTAGGCACTGACTCGGCGTGCGCATTCGCAGCCCGACGTGCCCGTGTCGTCCTGCGCCGCCGCTTGAGCCTCGCCCTTCCCCTTCCTCCACCTCGCTCGGCCCCCGCCTCGCTCGACCTCCTCCCTCCCTGTACCACTCCCCCTCGCGCACTAGACTCTCCCTCAACCCCTAATAACGGCCCCTCTGTCCTCCCGGCCTGTCGTTGTACCCTTTGCCCTCTCCTCTTCACCTTCTCGAGCCTGCAACGCCTTGTCCCTCTCTCACGAGCAGGCTTTGCTCTCGCCCTCTCAGCTCGCGCTCGCCTCGCTCGCCCTGTGCGTACGTTGACGAGATGAGAGGCTCTATTGCACACCACGCGCGCGCGCTCGCTCGCTCGGGCCCCCCTCCCTCGCCTCGCTCGACCCGCTCCTAGATGCACGGCGCAGCTCACGCCCGGACGTAGTAGTCGTACTCTGCGGGCGTCGACGAGCGAGTGACTCAGTGCTGCTCTCGCAGAGCGAGAGGGAGCGAGCAAGAGAGAGAGGGAGAGGGACAGGGAGAGGGGACGCACGCTGCCACATCCACACGAGCGACGTCGCTGCGCACCCATCCCCAGGTTTGCATCAGTCCTCTTACTCGTCTCGGCGCGAGAGGGAAGCAGAGAGAGAGAAGAGCGAGGGCAGACGACGCACTCGAGACGACCAAGGGCCCGGCGAGTCCCCGGAGCCCGACGGTGCGGTACACGAGCGCCTCGGAGCCAAAGTGCCACAGCGCGATGGCGTACGTCGCGAGGGCGAGGTCGTACACGCTGCGAGGGGTTGAGGGTTCGACGTGAGGTTGAGTAAGGAGGGGAGGGGAGGGAGGGCGAGGGCGAGGAGGAAGGGGCGAGCGAGAGGAGGAGGAGAGGGAGGAGAGGAGGAAGGGAGGGTCAACAACCCGCACCTCGCCTCTCGCCGCACGAGCGCAGGAAGCCGAAACGCACGGCTTGACGCCGACGTGGTACGCCGCGTAGAAGCGCACGCACGCCGACGTGAGCGTCCACACGCCAAACAGGCGCGCCTGGAGCGGGTTGACTGGGCGCGGGCGGCGCTGCGAGGGTCAGCGCTCGTGCGCCTCGTCGCGCGCGGGAGGGGAGGAGGGAGGGAGAGGGACGGACCCGAGGCGGGCGAGCGGGCGTAGACTTGGCGGGTGAGCGACGTCGTGAGGTAGTTCTGGAGCGAGTTGAAGACGGCGGTCGCGCTGCGGATGGCGCGAGGGCGGGTCAGCAGGGCGTGGCGCGGGGAGCAGAGGCTGAGGAAGGAGGGGACGCACGAGACGAAGAGCATCCAGTAGGGGAGGAGGCCGCCCTCGGCGGAGGGGAGGTCTGGGTGCGAGAGAGGGAGGAGGTGAGCGGCGCTGCGGGGAGAGCAGGGGGGAAGGGGAGGACGCACAGGCTGCGAGTGGGCTGGTGCTCATCGTGTCGGTGGTGCTGCTGGCTGTGCTGCCCAGGGTCGCGCTGAGGAGGGAGAGCTCCCCTCTCGTCGTCGTCGGCGGTCGCTCCTTCATCTCGTCTCCCCACATCCACCCGCCTCTCGCCCTCACAGCAGCCATGGCCGCACAGAGTGGCATCGCACCGACTCAGGACCTCCTCGACACCTGGGCCACCGCCCTCCAGGACCCGCACACCCGCCTCGTCAAGGTGCGCTCCCCCCTCCCTCCGCGCCGTCATCGCTCCCCGCCCGCCGGTCCCTCTGCACTCGCTCAGAGCCAGGCGGGCTGAAAGTGGACCTCACGAACTGTGTCCTGCCCGCAGATCGCCATCCAGGACGAGCAGCTCGTCCCCGCCGGCACCTTCCCCTCCACCACCTCGCACCCGGCGGACGACCCCGACGCCGCCTTCGAGCGCGACTTTGCCCTGTTCGACCGAGCCGACATCGTCGAGGACAAGGTCCCCGCCTACTTTGCCTACCGGTCCGTCCCCTCTCGCTCCTCCCTCCTCCCTCTCCCTCCCCTCGCTGACCCCCCAGCGCGCGCGCGCAGCCTCACCCCTCCCCCATCCTCAACCTTCGCCTTCCTCTCCTACGTGCCCGACCACGCGCCCGTGCGTGCCAAGATGCTCTACGCCTCGACCCGCAACACGCTCGTGCGCGCTCTGGGGGACGCGAGGTTCACTGAGAGCGTGTTTGCGACTGACAAGGTGCGTGCGCCCGGGCGCCGAGCGCGCTCTCTCTCTGTTTCTCTGGCTCTCGTGTCGTGGCACGGCGAAAGCTGACTCGGTCGCACCCCTCCCTCCTCCTCCCCCTCTCTCTCCTTCCCATCCCCTTCTCCCGCTCCCCCCTCGTCCACCTTCCTCCCGCCCTTCCTCGCCCTCCGACCTCCCCCTCCCTCGCCCTCCTCGCCCTCCTCGCCCTCCTCGCACACCCCGCAGTCCGACCTCACCCACACCTCGTACCTCTCGCACGTCGCCCACGCGTCCGCCGCCGCGCCGCTCACGGCCCGCGAGCAGGAGATGCGCGACGTGCGCGCCGCCGAGGCGGCCGAGGCGCGCGCGGGTCCGGGCGCCGGCGCGGGGGCAGGAGGGGAGGGGAGGGAGGGGCGGAGCGTGCTGTTTGGGGCGGCGCTGGGTGAGGGGGAGGGCGGCGAGGGCGAGGGGGAGGGCGAGGGCGAGGGCGAGGGGGACGAGAAGCTCCGCGGCGTGCTGCCGTGGAGCGACGAGGCCAAGGCGGCCGTGCGGGCACTCGGCGACGAGGGCGCGGCCGACGGCGCCCTTGTGCAGCTCGTGCGTCCCTCTCTCGCTCCCTCTCCTTCCTCGCCCCCCTCGCGACGCGCTGACTCTCCGTACCCCGCCCCGCCGCGTCGCGCTCGCAGGAAATCGACGTCCCGACCGAAACCGTCGTCCTCTCGCCCTCGCAGCCCTCGTCCCTCTCGGCGCTCCCGCCCGCCTCGCCGGCGTACCTCGTCACGCGCCACGCCGCGCACGGCGTCGTCCTGATCTACTCGTGCCCGGCGGCGTCGCCCGTTAGGCACCGCTTGCTGTACTCGTCGGCGGTCGTGCCGCTGTGCAGGGTGGCGGCGGGGCGGTGGGCGGGCGTCAGGGTCGGGAGGAAGGTGCGCTGGGGTGCTCTCCGGGGGGGTCTCGTCGGATCTCAGGGAAGGCGCACTGACGCCTTGCGCTTGCCCTCCCTCTCCTCCCTCTCCTCCCTCGGCCTCTCCCTCTCTCCCTCTCCCGCCCTCGCTCGCCCTCGCTCGCCCGCTCCCTCTCTCTCCCTCTCTCTCACTTGCTCGCCTCTCGCCCCCTCCCTCCCTTCCTCTCCTCCCTCCCTCTTCCTCCCTCTCTCTCCTCCCCCTTCTCTTCCTCCCCTCCCTCTCCCACCGCCCCACAGCTCGAAACCGACGACCCCTCCGAGGTCACCCCCGCTTGGCTCGACGCCGAGCTGGGCCCGGCGCCTCCCACCTCCTCTACCTCGACCTCCTCCTCGGCGGCGAGCGCAGGCGCGAGCGGCACGGCGACGCCCGTACCGACGCAGCAGCAGCAGGACGACGACAAGCCCAAGTTTGCGCGGCCGGCGAGGCCGGGCCGAAGGCGCTGAGGCTGGGCGCAGCGCGGCGCGCGAGGCGCGGGTGAGGGAGGAGGAGGAGGGCCGAGCGGTGCGAGCGCAATGGACGTTCTTCTACTTCGTCTTCCTTCGGCAATATCTGTCCGCGAGCGGCCGGAGAGAGCTCGAGCCGAGGAGGAGAGGAGGAGGCGCGCTCGAGCCTCTTGCTCTCGTCGCCTCGCGGCGGTTCCGCGATGAGCTCTGTCACGGCGAGGAGGTGAGCGCTCGGCAACGAGGCTGGTGCAGCGTCGAGCACGTCACTCGAGAGCTTGAGAGCGGCGGCCGGAGAGGAGAAAGCTGGCGCTCGAGCCTCGCCGTCGCTCGAGCGAGCCGCCTCGCCGCAGGGCCTTGGCAGCAGCTCTCGAGCATCGAGAGCATGCAGCTAGCTCTGCCTTGCTCAGTCGCCGGCTCGCCAAGCGGGCTGAGTGCATGCCGCTCGCTCCCTGTGCTCGTCACCCGCCTCCACTCGCGCCGCTTGCTCTCCTTCCTCCCGCTCGCACTCGCCCCAGCTCGTCGTCCCGGCTCGACAGCGCACCATGAGCAGCACACACGCACCTCGGCAGCCCTCGCCGTTCGACCGCCTCCCCAACGAGCTCCTCGTCAAGGTCCTCCTCCACCTCCCGCCGCCGACCATCTCGCTCCACCACAACCCGCCCCTCATCGAGAACGCCCCGTTCGCCGTCAGCCTCGTCTCGAAGCGCTTCCACGCGTTCAGCGGCGACCTCATCTGGCGGCGTGCGGCCGTCGCCGCCGAGTGGAGCACGGTCGGCTTCTTGCGGGCCGTTGCCCTGCTCGCGCAGTGGCCGGCCGTGGGGCGAGGCGGGCTCGAGCTCGACCTTCAACCTCAATGGATACACACGGTCGAGGAGCGGCGCTTGCGGGACTGGGCCGTCATCCTGTTTGGCGTGGAGCGCATCGTCCTGCGCTTGTTCGAACTCGACGACCTCGACTTCGACGACTTGGCTCGGTTCGACAGTGCGTCCATATCCCTCCGCCGCCCCAGCCAGGAGAGAAGCTGACGCTGTGATTCGGCAGACCTGCGCCACCTGTCCTTGGTCTCCGGCGGCGCCTGGCTGTTACCAACCGCCATCTTCCCTCGTCTCGAGTCGATGCGCATCACGTTCTCGGGACTGCATACGGCCTCGCCGGGCCCTACATCCAGGGAGTTCCCTGTCCTGCGCCACCTCGCCGTCTACCGCCCCTGCGTCCCCTACGAGGACCCCGACGGGGCCGTCTTCTCCGACGCTTTCCTCGGACAGCTCGACAGCTTCGAAACGTCCGTCGAGGGCTGGGGCCCAGAGCCTGACTCAGGGGATCGGATCTTCGCTCTCGACGCGCCCCCTTCCTCGGTGCCCGTCCTGTGGCGCGTCGCCGTCGGCCTCGGCGATCCCCTGCATCGTCGCGACGACTGCCTCACGACGACGTCCATCCCCTACGGCCAGCACCTCCTGCTCGAGGTCCAGCCCGGCCAGGAGCCAGACGTCCCCGTCTCGGTGCACTGGGAGCGCATCTACGTCGAGCTGCGCCGCCTCGTCGCCCTTCACGCGCACTCGCGCCTGCGCCTCGTCCTCGTCTCGGGCGCGGGCTGGCGCCGGCCCGAGGCAACGCCGCCCGAGCTCGCCGCGCTCGAGGCCCTCGAGGGTGACTGCGCGCGGCGCGGCGTCGCACTGAGGCCGTGCGAGCCGCCGCGCGTCGAGGACGGCGCCCTGCCCGAGTTCATGGCGTTCCTGCGCGAGGAGGCCGCGAGGGCGCGGTCGTGAGCGGGCGGCGAGGGAGGAGCTGTAGATGGGATCTGTGCAACGCGAGGGCGGCTTGTGACGAAGCTCTGTGCCCGCGAGGGAGAGCGAGAGCCGAGAGTGCGACTTGAGAAGGTCATCAGCTCACGAGCAAGCGCTCGGGCCTCCTCGTCGCTCCGCAGCCTTGCTCTCTCTCACTTCGAGAGAAGCAAATGTCGACGAGCACGTAATGAGCTGCACCTTGCTGCTCTGCGAGCTGCTGCACAGCTCCACCGAGGCGGGCGCAGGGACGAGTAGCGAGGGAGAGTCGGAGGGCGACGAGGAGCCAGAGGGGCGGTCACACTTGACAGCTCTCTTGGGTGCGGCTTGTTCTCGCTCTCGATGCGACGCAGACCGGGACGAAGAGAGTGGAAGAGCGCTCGTTGCAGCGAGGAGAGAGAGCTACGGAACGAGAGGAGGAAAGGCAGGAAGGGAATGTCGACAAACGGCGCAACCTCTCCCCTTTGGGCCCGCCTCACCAAGCCTCAACTAAGTGGCGAGGTTCAGCAGGCAAGGTGCGGGGCGAGGTGTCTGCCGGTCCGCTCCCACGCTCCCCCGAGCCCGTAAAGGCCCGAGAGAGCGCGGCGAGCCCTCCTGACGGAGGGAGTGGGTCTTGTCTCGCGAAAAATTGCCGAGCGCGGAGGTGCGCGGTACGCCAGAGTGTTTGAGACGGATAGGGGGATGGGGAGGAGCGAGGAGGGGAGGACGAGGGGAAGGTAGGAGGGGGGGCGAGGTGACGAGGATGGAGAGGCGCCCGAGCGAGCGCAGAAGCTGTAGGCACAGCAAGTATACCTCGTCGTGCGACTTCGGGCGACTGCGAGGCGGCCCTTGAAGCCCCTCGAGGCGACGAGCCAACCACCGCCCCCCCGGGCGAGGTAAAACCTGCGGGAGCGAGATCGGGACGCCCGACGTGCGCCGCTCGCGCCGTGGAATCGTTCTCGCTAGTCGAGCAGGTGGAGCGGCTCTTGTGCGCGCTGGTGCGGTGGTAAGGGTGTGAGAGGGCGGCGAGGGTGGGCGGGTCGGCGAGGAAGGGATCTGGACGCGCAGCCTAGGCGGGCGGTGCGATGACGGTCGACGGTGTGCTCAGCCGTGAAAGCACGTTTCTGGCCTCGATGTCGACGCAGAGTGTGAGGACGCCGAGGCGAGTGGTGGAAAAGAGAGAGAGCGCAAGGGCGCGCTCCGCGGCGAGCGGGCGACGACGAGTCTCGCCTTTTCATCAGCTCGTTGAGAGCTACGCCTGTCCGTACACTGTATGTACTTAGACCGAGAGCTTGTATACGCCCGTCTGCTTGCTGGGGAGCAGGCGCGCTGTGAGCTGTCGGCAAACCGCTGGGCCTGTGATCACGGGCCGGCCTCGCTCTCGCTCTCGAGCTACCTGCAGCTGGTCCAGGTGACCGCGGCTGCCGCATACAAGAGCCCCAGAAGTGCTCGAGCACCCGCAAGCGTGGGCCGCAGAGCCCTTCGAGGAGGCGGCTCCCGTCCTCTCGCTCCTGCGTCTCATCTCTCCGAGTCGGGCCTCGTCCTGTGTCACGCTCGGAAGCTCAGAGACTCGTCGCCTCCGGTCCCGCCCCGGACGTCCACCCCTCGCTGGCCGACCACCCTCGTTCTGCCGCCCCTCGACCACGCCGCCGACCTCGCTCCCGCCCGCTCCTCGAGGCCTCGCGCCCCTTCGACCGTGCACCGCGACCAGCTTCAAGGCAATCAGCGGCCTTGTCGAGGGGCGAGCCAGTCTCGGGCCGTTGTCCTGCGTGAGTCGCTGCGGTTCTCCAGCTCGTCGACTCCCCGCGGCCGCGGCGAAGGAGCTGACCCAGTCGCGCCCTCGTCGCAGTGCTCCACGCCCGCAGCGCTGTGCCACTAGGGCATGCTCGTCCATGTTGCTTGAGCCTGCTCGGGCGAGAGCGAGCTCGAGTCGCCCCTGCTCGCGCTCGAGCTGCCGCTCTCGTCGACCTCGACCGACGCTCATCTGCGAGCGACGAGTCCACGCTTCTGGGTCTGCGCGATCGCTCGTGCGCTACGACACCGTCGCCCGCAAGCTCGGCTCCGCTGCTCGTCTGCTGCCTGTCGAGCCCGGAGTTACGGCTCGAGGTCGGGTCCCGAGATGAGACCGGCAGTCGCTTTGTCGCTCGTGCGCGGCGCACCCTCGCACCGCCGTCCCCGCACAGCAGCAACGACGGCGCACAAGATGCGCGCAGCGATAGCTGCAGCCGCCGCAGGAGCATGACGCTCTGGCGGCGTGCTGGAGCGGTCGAGCCGAGCGCACCTGCGCGAGCTCACCTCCTCTCGACGAGCCGTTCTCTCACGATCCTGCAGCGTCGCTGCGGTCGCATCCCTGCGGCGGCTCACGAATCAGGGTCTCGCGCAGAGACAGTGCGTCCCGCCTCGTCGCCTGACCTGCTCGTCGGCGTGAACGACCTCGAGCGCTCGCCGTCGTCTCCTCTCTCTCTTTCCTTCACCACACTCCTCCCTCCTCCAGCCCCGCCTCCCTCCTACGCTCCTCGACCACCAGCACACACACACAAACACCATGCGCTTCCTCCCCGTCGCCTTCGCCGCGACGCTCGTCGTCCCGCTCGCGCTCGCCGCTCCCGCTCCGGCCCCCGACCGCTCGGACAACCACGGGCACGGTCATGACCGCGACCACGACTGGCGCAAGTACGTCTCGGACCCGCACGAGGTCTGCTACAAGCGCGGCATGCCGCACGAGCTTGCCTGTGCGTCTCTCTTTCCTCCTCGTCGCGCTCGAGCCTCGCCTTCCCAAACTGACGCACCTCGACTCGACCCGCGCGCAGGCACCAAGGGCTACCGCTGCCAGCCCGTCGGCAGGTGGACCTCGCTCAAGAAGTGCGAGCCCTTCAAGCAGGAGCACCACCACGACCACCACCGCGTCGAGCCCGTCGGCCCGGGCGGCGTCTGCGAGCTCAAGTGGGGCAAGGAGGCTCCTTGTGCGTCCCCTGTCGCGCTCTCTCCTCCTACTTCTCGCCCTCTCGCTGACTCGATCGTCTCGCTGCAGGCACCAAGGGCTACGTGTGCAAGCCCAAGGACAAGTGGGCGCACAAGAAGACGTGCGTCAAGGTCGTCGTGAAGCCTCACGTCCCCAAGCCGCACCCGCCGCCGCCGCCTCCTCCTCCCACGCCGCCGCACCACGAGCACGACCACCCGAAGCCGCCCAAGCCGGCCGACCCGCCGCACAAGCCGCACCACCCGGCGCCGCCGCCCCCTCCTCCTCCTCCCTCGAAGCCGCACGAGCACCCGCACCACCCGGCGCCGCCGCCGCAGCCGCCCAAGAAGCCGCACGAGCACGAGCATCACCCGGCTCCGCCGCCGCAGCCGCCCAAGCAGCCGCACGAGCACGAGCACCACCCGGCGCCGCAGCCGCAGCCGCCCAAGAAGCCGGACGAGCACGAGCACGAGCACCCGCGCCCGGCCCCACCCACCGTTCCGTCCAAGCCCGACTGGCCTCACGGCGACCACCCTCGCCCGCCGACGGAGGGCCCCAAGCCGCCGACGGAGGGGCCCAAGCCGCCCACCGGTCCCAAGCCCCCGACCGACGGCCCCAAGCCCCCGACTGACGGCCCGAAGCCCCCGACTGACGGCTCCAAGCCGCCGACTGACGGCCCCAAGCCGCCCTCGGGCGGCCCCAAGCCGCCCTCGGACGGCCCTCGCCCGCCTACTGGCGGCCCCAAGCCGCCCTCGGACGGCCCTCGCCCGCCTACTGGCGGCCCCAAGCCTCCGACCGACGGCCCCAAGCCTCCGACCGATGGCCCCAAGCCTCCGACCGACGGCCCCAAGCCCCCGACTGACGGCCCTCGCCCGCCTCGCGACGGCCCGAAGCCGCCGATGGGCCCGCCGTCGGCCTAGGCGCCTCTCGAGCTTCGACGCTCGCTCGCTGACTGTCGCGCAGCTGAGCTGAGGTGCGTCTCTCTCTCTCCTCTTCGTCGTCAGGCTCTTCCTTCGGCACCATCGCTGACCGCTCGGCCCGCTCGCCCTCGCTCGCAGACGTCGACCTTCCCAAAATCCCCTCTCCGCCCGGCCTCCACCGCCTCGTCCTCTTCTCGCGCCTCGTCTCTCGATGTCTGTGCCTTCATCTGTATCGGCTTCGTGCGTCTGTGCCTCTCTCTCTGTACCCCCAAGCCCAAACTCTGTCCTCGGCGAGACCGGTGTCGCCGCCGTTGTAGCCTCTCCCGCTCTGTGCCTCGTCTTTCTTCGTCGCCGTGCCCCTTTCGTTCACCCCAAACCCATCAGTGCAAAACCACAAAAAAATTAACCGTACTCTGGATCGCTCTCGTGCCTTCCGAGAGCTGCGAGCGTTCGAGCGCGAGGAGGTCAAAGCGCGCGACTCGGCCTTCCCAAGTTGGTCCTCCTCTTCAAGCTGGTCCTCCTTGTCAGGCAGCAAGCGGCGGCCTCGCTCGTCTCGCTGGATCTGCTCTCACGTGCGAGAGAGCTACTGCTCTGGTCGACTCGCAGGCGTAGTGCGCAGAGAGGCGGTCGTGCTGCGGCAACAAGCGTCGTCGTTCGCTGCTCGCTCGAGGTGCTTTCTCTCTCTCGGCGGCGCAGCCTCTAGAGAACCAGATCACTCGCTCGAGAAGCAATACAATGCACTACCGCCGGCTCTCGAGAAGGACCCGGTGCGCCTGGACCGCAGCGTCACGCTCCTCCGCCGCTTAGAAGAGGCTGCGTTACCGTTCGAGGTCGAGCGCGCCTTGCCCGCCGAGCTGCGCGAAGTCGCGAGAGCGTCATATTCTGTCGAGCTCGAGGGAAGCCAATGAGAGAAGGGAGAGAAGACGCACCGGCGACCAGAGCTCCCATCTCCTTCTCCTCCTCCGACTCGCCGCTGCTGCTCGCAAGCTCCTGCGCACGCCGCCTCCGACGCTCTCTCCTCCCGAGCGATTGTGCGGCCGTCGATCCGCTCGAGTGCCGAAAGCACGCGAGCGCGAGCCCTGCGAGAACGAGCGCGGCGGCGCAGCCTGCCACGGCGAGAGCGACGGGCGTCGAGAGGCCGAGGACGGTGCTGCCGGCGGTCGAGGCGGCGGCGGAGGAAGCCGAGGAGGAGGTCGAGTCGGGCTCGTCGGCGCGGAGCAAGGAGGAGGTGAGCTCGTCGGGCTTGTCGGTCGAGGAGGTGCCGCTCGTCGGTGCGGTCGCTCGCGCGCTCGGCGCGCCGCTGCTTGTCGAGCCGTCCCCGGCCGTCGTAGAAGCCGACAGCTCCTGCGCCATAAGCGTCGTCGATACCTTGCCCTGCGCACTGGTAGCCGACGAGCTCGCCGCCTGCCCGCTCGGACCTCCTCCGCTCGAGCTCTCGCCGCCGGGACAAAACGTCACCTTGTAGTTCGGGCTGCCGGCCGAGGGGCATGCATAGTCGACGGCTGGATCACCCTTCTGGTAGTCGTACGCTGCGCAGATGCGGCGAGGTCAGGACGAGGAGGAGGAAGCGGTCGAGGAGCGAGGGAGGATGTCGGGGAGGGTATGAACGCACGGTACCTGCGAGCTCGGCGACGAAGGTCAGCCTGACAGTCTCGAAGACGCACGCACAGACGAGGCCGTGGAGAAGGCGATGTACCAGTAGGCGTGCTCGCAGAGAGGCTGCAGCGCGAGCGGAAGTCAGGAGAGAAGGCGAGGAGGGAGGTCCAGGACCGAGTGGAGGAGCTCGGCGCACCTTGAGCACACTGTAGATGAGGCCTCATCAGCTTCGGTACTCGCCGCCGGCTCGTCAGAGGGAGGGGGGGGGTAGGACGCACTCGTAGAAGTCGACGTCGCCCGGCAAACACGCCGTCACGTTGTTGTACTTGCCGGACTGCGAGGGGCAGCCAGAGTCAGGGCTCGCCGATGAAGACTTAGACGTCGAGCGATGGTAAGAGGACGCACACAGCAGTTGATTGCGGGCTCGGCAGCGTTGATCCCGGCCATGCATGCGCTGAGGCAGCCGATCACGTTGCCGTCGTCGTCCTTCCTGCGGGCGGCTCGTCGTAAGAGTTAGCTCGCACCTGGAGGGGATGCGCAGGAAAGGGAGAGAGAGAGGAAGAGGCGCACTGCTTCATGCGGTCGTCCGGGCACGCAGCGAGAACATCCTCGGTGCACGAGAGCGAGTCGCAGCCGTCCGGCTCGATCGACATCGGGACCGTCCATCCTGCGAGCTCGTAGGCTGTGAGCGACCTCGCCGCGTCGGCCACGACGACGAGAGAGGGAGAGACGGCGCACCTGGCACGGCTGAAATGTCCCAGACTGCGAAGGAGAGCGGCGTGAGCCCTTCCCGCTCGACGGCTCGAGGGACTGCAGGGGGGAGACGTCGACGTACAGTCGTTTCCGCCCCAGGCGTTCAAGTTGAACTCGCCGACGTTGACCCAGCCGATCGTGTTGTCGTCGCACTCGAGGCCGCCCGGGCAGTCGCCCGTCACGCACGAGCCCTTGCCGTTGGCATCGAACGAGCAGGCTCGGCGCGCCCCTGTTGCACGTAGGAAGGTCAGCCACGTCCAGCAGGAGCATGAAAGAGGGAGGGGGACGACGCACAGACTCGGCCGTTCCACCCCTCGGGCACCGTGACGGTCTTCTTGGAGCCCGCCGCTGCCTCCCAGCCGCGCACACCCGTGTAGGTCTTGCCCTCGTTCCAGTTGGTGACGGCGGGCCACACGATGAAGGCGCACGAGTTGACGATGCTGAACTGGCGGTCGGCGGCGAGTGCGTGGGCGGGGATGAGAGCGAGGGCGACCCAGAGGAGGAGCGGCGGTCGCGAGGGCTGGACAGAGCTTGTGCGACGAGCCATGCCCGAGCCACGGTGTCAGAGCGTGACAGCCGTCGTGGAGGGAAGGCGCCGAGCGAGAGAAGCGAGAGCGCAAGAGCGGGGAAGGTCCGCGGACGCTCCGCAGGCTCGAGCGCGAGCACGCCGTGCCCGTGCGAGCTCGCCCTCGCTCATAGCGGCGAGAGCGAAGCTGCCGCTGTGCACAGCAGACAAGGCAGAGCTGCGGCTGCGTCGGAGTTGCGGTCGACCGGCGGCCCGCCGGCGAACTTGGCGAGAGTGGCTGCGGGCGAGGGGTGCGAGCGCGCGTCACTTGCTTTCCTCGACGGCTCTCGTGAGCTGCATGAGTGTGTGGGCAGCGCGAGAGAAGCCTACTTTAAGGTCTGGTGCGCGGGCGTAATTCCAATGCCCGACAGCCGCGACTCGCGAGCGATTCTCTGAGCCCCGCTCCTCCTCGTGAGGCCTCGCAGCTCTCCCTCGAACCTCGCTCATCTCACACCACGCCATGGACTTCTTCCGCCGCCTCGTCAAGGGCCCGCCCGACAGCAAGCGGGGGAGCATGGACTCGTCCCGCCGGTGGCGGCTCGTCGCCTCGTACGCGCCAGGTTCGTCCGCCTCTCCCACTCGTCTTGGCGGCCTCGCACGGGCAGCGAGCGGCGGCAGGCGGGGTACTGCTGTGTCGCAGGGGCTCTGTGCTTGTCCCAGGCTGCGCTTACGGCCAGCGTTGGCCCGCACTGGGCTCCCTCGCCCTCCACCTTGCACCGCCCCACGTCCTCATCTCCAAAGCTGACTCTCTCCCTCTCTGTCTCGCAGACTGGGTGTGCGTCCACTTTGACCGACTCTATGGCGAGCCCAGCTGACCCTGGCGTGCCCGCAGCCTCACGATCGTTCTCGTCGCGCTCATCGGGTGCGTCTTCGCCCTCCTCCTCTCCTCTCTTCCCTCTTCCCCGGCGGCGTCGCCCCTTCGGGAGCAATCGGCTGACCCAGACAAACGCACACAGCTACTTCACCGACTACGCCGGCTACAAGCGCGAGTTCTCGCTCACCGACACGTCGATCCAGCACACCTTCGCGACCAAGGAGCGCATCACGTTTGGCGAGTGCATCGTCTACGCCGGCGTGATCCCGGCCGTCCTCATCCTCCTCGTCGCCCTCATCTGGCGCCGCTCGTTCTGGGACTGGCACAACGGCTGGCTCGGCCTCCTCCTCTCGGTCAGCCTCACGACCGTCTTCACCCAGGCGGTCAAGGTCACGGTCGGCCGCCCTCGTCCCGACCTCATCGACCGCTGCCAACCTGTCGCAGACGCTGCGAACAGGGCTGTGTACGGTGCGTGCTCTGTCTCTCTCTCTGTGGCTCTGGGTCGAGCAGGACGAGCCTGACGCACTCCCTCTCCGCCCGCAGGCCTCGCGACGGTCGCCGTCTGCACCGTCCAGTCCGGGCACATCATCGATGACGGATTCAAGAGCTTCCCGAGTGGCCATTCCTCATGTGCGTGCACCTCTCGACCGTCTCGACTGCCTTCTCCCTCGCCCGGCCTCCTGACCGCTCCCGCCCTTGCAGTTGCTTTCGCCGGCCTCGTCTACCTCTCGCTCTACATGTCGGGCAAGATGCACATCTACGACCGCCGAGGCCATGCCTTCAAGAGCTGGGTCGCCATCACGCCGCTCATTGGCGCGACGCTCATCGCCGTCTCGCGCACGATGGACTACCGCCACCACGCGACGGACGTCATTGCAGGAGGCCTGCTCGGCACGGTCATCGCCGTGTTCACCTACCACCTCTGTGCGTCCCTCTCCCTCTCCGTCCTCTCCCCTTCCCTGCCCGACCGGCCTCTCTCGAGCTCGCCGGCTGACTCCTCGCCCTCCCGCAGACTACCCCTCGCTCTACTCGCCCCAGTGCCACCTCCCCTTCTCGCCCCGCATCCCCGCTACGCCGACGGGCGACCGCCTCGACTCGGACGCCGACGACGACCACGAGACGGCGCCTCGTCCCGGCGCGGCCGGTGCGCCTCGCAGCGGCAACGGCGGCGGCGGCGCGGGCGGCGGCATTCTCCCGACGCACCGGTACTCGGCGAGCCTCGACTCGGAGCAGGGCACGTCGCCGCTGAGCCAGGGGAGCGCGATCCCGCTGCAGGGCGGCGCGCGAGGCGACGAGGCGCTGCGGCCCGGCTTCGCCTCGGGGCCGTCGACCAAGTCGGCGTACCACGAGGTTGGGCAGCAGGGGCGGTACTAAGTGAGCGTGCTCGGGCTGGCCAGGAGCGAAGGCGGCCGCGGATGAGAGCAGGAGAGGGAGGCGGGGAGGAGGAGACGGACGATTTTCGAACACCCCTTCGCAACTTTATCGCGAGCGTCTCTTTCTCGATAGCGCACATCTGTAACACTGCAGCGACTCTTCCTGTCTGTGCGAGCTTGCGAGACGAGGTGCTGCGGCTTGAGGTCTGACAGTTTCGCTCCCCACCTCGTCGTCAGCTCTCCGCCGGCCTCGAGCTCCTCCGATCCGCTCCCTCCTCTCCCCTCCACCAGCTCGTCTCGACTCACGATGAGCACACGCCCCGCCGACGAGGAGCGCGAGCCCCTCCTGGGCTCAGACGCCCACCCTGTCGACCCTGCCGACCAGCCGCTCGGCACTCGTCTCCGCACCGCCCTCAATTCGCCCAAGCGGCTAACGGCGCTCGAGAAGGCCCTCGCTGCTGTTGCAGTCGCGTTCCTCCTCTCGACTGCGACCTTCGCCGGCCTGTTCGGCGGCGAGGCCGTCAAGTACGGCCACCTCAAGCACCGCGTGTCGCGGCACC
>Ga0308170_10001288_pt1 | contig 24919 bp, 29 predicted proteins | sample PhyBR2_2_FD_202136 | JGI IMG/M metagenome (GOLD analysis project Ga0308170, IMG submission 202136) | Phyllosphere microbial communities from UC Gill Tract Community Farm, Albany, California, United States - DLSLSB.R2 | ecosystem: Host-associated > Plants > Phyllosphere > Unclassified | place...
CCAAAACCGTCTGTTGACGACGTCTCCCTCTCTTTTCAGAGTAGCGACGTTCTTCTTCGCTTGGAACCTGAGTCGGAAATGGCCCTCTCCAGACCGTTTGACCAAGATCTTTTTGAGTCAGTTCTGCTCCTCGTCTCCATCGAACGAACGAAAGCTGACGATTTCTCTTGTAGTCGCGGCAATGATTCTCAATGCACTCTTCAGCGTCAAATGCTTATTCATGGTTCACTCCCTTCGTCTCCAATCGAAGGCTCTATCGTTCGCCCTTTGGGCAACTCTGGCAGTTTCAGCTACAATCTGTAATTGCGTTTGGTTCATCTTTATGGTCACGAGGGTGAGTTCACTCTTCCTCGCATTATCATGTTCTGATATAGACTGATCGATGAGCGTTTGGGTTGGCTTCACAGAAAGGATACGACGGTCTCTGCGATGGTTCGCAATGTCAACGCAGAGTCATCTCGATCGCATTCTCTGCTTTCGTAGTTGTCTATGCTATCCGTGAGCGAATTCTCTCTACTATCAACGTCGACGACGTCTAATAGTTTGTTGTCTTCGTCGCAGTTACGTTCCTCATCATGCTCATCGGTTCGTCGACTCTTGCACTCCGAACCTATCCCTTGAACTAACGCTCTTTCCGTCAATAGTCTTCTACTTCGACGCTCACTGGAACTATACTGCTCCTACTCCTACTCCCGCACCCGCACCTCCCAATCCTTACGTCCAGATTCCGCCGATGACAACCGCTCAATCACTTCGTAAACGATTCCTTCCCTCTTCCGCACGACTTCACAATTGGTCCCCTTTCACTTCTTCGGAACAGAAAGCAGAGAAGGGTCATATTCCTTTGATTAATATTACTCACGAGTACGAGGATGATCAAACTCGACGAGGACGAACTTCTGAAAGTGAGGTATTGTTCGATTCGGCTGGACCCGAGGGGAAGAGCCGCAAGGGCAAGGATGGAAATGGTGATTTTGATGCGTCGTCGACGGAAGAGGAGGATAGCGAGGAAGACGAGGAAGCTCAGTTGGAATACGAGAGGAAAAGGAGGGAGAGGAAAGGGAAATATCGTGCAGATGAAGCAGTCTGAGCGGGGTAGGACGGCGAAAGCGAGACGAACACGATGGAATTTGGTGGAGTGGCGTAGAACTATCAGTAGATACTTGAAGAGTGGACACGAGCGGATAATGCGAAATGTGGGAAAGCGAAGATTGAGAATCGAAATCTGAGTTCTTTCGCGAGAATCGTCCGGAAGTCTTGAGTGTGTCCGTGAGATGGGACAGCAATCTCACGCACCGGAAGAGTATCTCGCGAATGGAATAGAAAGGAAGTCGCATTTCCTAAGAAATCGACCCCCCTCCAGGAAGTTGCGATTCCGCTCCCCTCTTTCGTCGGAAGTGACTTTTCAATTTCTGCGAGTTGGTGCTCCGCTTCTCTCTTCTCCTTAACTGCTTCTGCTTCTCTCTACTTTATCCCACTCACTGTATACCTCTAAACTATGTAAGCCTTGCTCGCTGTCTCTCTTCTCCTGACCTCCACTGACTTCAAAGTTGAGCGACCACAAAACAGGATCAGTATCGATTTAGACCCCAACACTGGTTTACCCAGAGACTTGCACACTTCTAAATTCAAGCTAGAAGATTACCCAATCGATAATGCTCACCGTAAACTCAAAATCGCAATGAGTCAGTTCCTCTCCTTTCTCTCTTTACAACTTCACCCGGACCTTCGAGACTGACGACAGTGTGGTTCGATGCGATACAGTTGGAGCTGGCTTCTCGGGGATCATTGCGGGAATTCGAATTGATCAAAGATTGAAGAATGTCGATCTCAACATCTACGAAAAGAATGACAGACTCGGTGGAACTTGGTAAGCAACCTCTTCTTTTTGATCATAGCATGGCTCAGTATCGATCGCTGACGGCGATGGAGTGTGTACAGGTTCGAAAACAGGTTAGTCTTCCGAGAAGATAGGGCAGTTTCGCAGAATATCGTTTACTGATTTTTCTTCTTTCTTGACTAAACAGCTATCCGGGTCTCGCTTGCGACGTGAGTACTATCCGATACTCTTCCTTTGTCCTCAGGCTGACCCCAATGAATCATTAGATTCCCGCGCACTGCTACTCTCTCACTTTCGCACCGAATGTAAGTTTCGCAACTTCCCTTTGTTCCACTGAACGACAGCCGATCTCTTTCGCTTCGATTGTATAGTACAACTGGAGTCGATTCTACGCCCCAGGTCCCGAGATCCGTCAATACCTCGAAGATGTCGCCGCAAAGTACCGACTCGATCGATTCATTCGCTACCTCCACAAGATGACTCGAGCAGAGTGGAACGAAGAGACTTCTCAGTGGTCTCTCTCCTTCGACATCATGAACGAGCAAGGCGAGAAGGTGGGAGAGAAGGTAGAAACCGCAGATATCGTTATTCAAGGAATGGGAGGTCTTTCGAGATGGGATTGGCCTTCGATTCCTGGTATCCATGATTACAAGGTGAGCTTCACCTCCCTTCGGTCATTTTTATCATCGAGCTGACATGGGTAAGATAGGGTACTAAACTTCATTCAGCGGCTTATACTGGAAATGCGGAAGAGCAGAAAGGAAAGACCGTTGCTGTCATCGGATCCGTGAGTATAGACACATCGTAGTGTATCACTCGGCTGAGACTGACTCTACCGTCGCGTTTCGCTCACAGGGTTCCTCGTCGATTCAAATCGTTCCCGCTCTCCAACCTCACGCGAAACAAGTCGACAACTACGTTCGAGGTTCAACTTGGATCGCATCACCTTTCGCTTCGACTCAACTCCTCAAGAGATCACCCGATGGATCGAACCACGTCTTCTCGGAGGAAGAGAAGAAGTTCTGGGCAGAGAACCCAGAGGAGTATCATGCATTCCGAAAATCGATGGAGAAAGAGGTGAGCACTCTGAATCCCCTGCTCTCGTCTGCTGATGTGGCCGTGCTGACGATCTTTCTCTTTGGTAGCTCAACTCGGTACACGGCGTTACGATGAAGGGTAGTGCTTTGCAGCTCGGCGCCGTCGAAGCTTTCCGAGAATTGAGTAAGTCTTCCCCTCCTGGCCCTGGTTCGATTTAACCTGACTCTCGACCTCGTTGCCAGTGCAAAAGAAGCTAGCGAGCAAACCTCATATCGCCGAAAAGCTCATTCCTACTTTCCCTGTCGCTTGTCGTCGGTAACCTCTAGTCCCGCAATCTCTCTCGTCTCTTTCTGTCTCGCTAAGCATGTAGCTTCGATGTTTAGATTGACTCCTGGGCCTGGATACCTCGAAGCCCTCGTCGAACCCAATGTCGACTTCATCTCGAACGGAATCAAGCGAATCACTGAAACTGGAATCGAAACGGTCGATGGGAACCACCGAGAATACGACACGATCGTTACCGCGACTGGATTCGATACATCTTACCGACCTCGTGTTCCTATCGGTGAGCTCATTATTGCCCTGCTCAACACTGACATGAGTCGAGCTCACCTTTGCTTCGCCATCCTCGTTCAGTCGGTCGAAACGGAACGAACGTACAAGATCTGTGGGACGATATTCCTACGCACTACCTCTCGATGTCGATCGGACCCGATCACCCTAACTTCGTAAGCCTTACTCAGCTCCCCTTTGTTTCGAGCGAGAGACTGAGAATCCGTTTCTTGTCCAGTTCATCGTCAACGGTCCCAACTCCTCCCTCGGATCCGGCTCATTGCTCGTCATGTTCGAGCGAGAAGTCGACTACATCGTTCAAGTGAGTCAGGACTATGACATCTCTTCAGAATATGATCGCTAATCCTTACTACTCGAATTTGACAGTGCATTGCCAAGATGCAACGTGAGAACTACAAGACAATGTCGGTCAAGCAAGAAGCCGTCGATGACTTTATGGAGTACATCTCAACTTACTTCGAAAAGACTGGTGAGCTTTCTCTGCTTCCGCAAGCGATTCGGTGTGAAGAGTGCGAAAGCTGACTCGCCTGCGTTCTCTCCTACAGTCTACAGCGAGAAGTGTCGATCTTGGTACAAGAAGGGACTCGAAGGTATGTCTCGCGAGAATCGGGACTTTACGAGAACTGTTACTGACATCTCTGCTGTTCTTCAGAGGGCCCCGTCGTTGCGCTGTGGCCAGGATCCTGCCTTCACGCTATCAAGACGCTCAAGAATCCGCGATGGGAAGACTTTGACTACTCCTCATCGTCGCCCCAGAAGAATAGGTTCGCATTCCTAGGATCGGGTTGGACGATGGAAGAGATGGAAGGCGGTGATACTGCTTTCTATCTCGAAGGAATCGACGTTCCTCCAGTCCCTTCATTCAAGACTAAGGCTGTCAACGGCGTCAACGGTCACGGTACGAACGGGATTAAGGCTTAAACTTACTTTCTTTCTTCTCGATTTTTGCTCTTTTTTTGTTGTCGGATATTATATCTTTCTGTCGGTCTGTACAAGTTCTTATGATAGTATCCCCTTCCTGTCCTGTGTTGCAATCTTCTCGTCGTTCAGCGTTTCACTTTCTTGCGATTGCGAAACGGATGAGTTTTCGGGTCAGGCGAGTTCGCAAAGTGCTCCCCTTCTTCCGCCGCTCGTCCTCGTTTCTCGCCCAATCACACCACACAGATGTCGTACAATGTCAGAGACTCTTATCCGCTCTTTCTAGCGGGTCAGGACGTGCAAGGACAAGGAGAACAGTGAGTCCTCTTCTCGCTGAATCACTCAACTATCGCTGACCCTCTCCAGCCGATCAGAATCCCTATCGAGAACCCGGCGACTGGAGAGATTATCGCACACTGCCATGCTGCGTCCGGAGAGCAGGTAGCTCAAGCAGCGGAGGAAGGACAGCGGGTATTCGAATCGGGAGTTTGGAGTAGGAGAGCACCGGCAGATAGGGCTGCAGTCGTAAGTCACGACGATATCCTACACGCTGAGAGAGAGCTGAAGATCGCCTTTAACAGCTCACCGAAATCGCACGACGATTCTCAGCAAAAGTGAAAGATCTCGCAGTTCTCGAGACGATGCAAACTGGTCGACCGTATCGCGAGATGTCGACTCAATTGGGACGACTAGGAGAATGGTTCGATTACTTTGCCGCTATCGCTCGAACGGAAGAAGGATCGACTCAACCTGTCCGAGGAAACTTGCTCAATTTCGTGCGAAGAGAACCTTTGGGAGTTGTCGCTCTCATCTCGTCCTTCAATCATCCACTCCTCATCTCGATCAAGAAACTCGCTCCTGCTCTCGCTGCGGGTAACTCTGTCGTCCTCAAACCTTCAGAACTTGCTCCTTTGACAGTCCTCGAGTTAGGCAAGATCATCAAAGCTAGCGGTCGTACGTCAAGCTCTTCCCTCTCTGTACTTGAGAGATTTACTCACTCCTGTGATTGCTCTAGTCCCCGATGGAGTCCTGTCGATTCTACCCGGCCTCGGAACATCGACTGGTGCCGCTCTCGTTGCGCATCCTCTTGTCAAGAAAGTCGATTTGACTGGAGGAACAACAGCTGGTCGCGCGATTGGTTCGGTCATCGGTCAAGGGTTGAAGAAGTATACTGCAGAGCTAGGAGGAAAAGCTCCTATTATCGTATTCGGTACGTCAGTCTCGAAACGAGATTCCGGCGAGTCAGTTCTTGCTGTCGACTGACGAGGATCCTCTTTGCAGGCAACGTCGATCTGCAACTCGCAGTGAATGGAGTCGCGTTTGCTTCGTTCATCGCAAGCGGACAAACCTGTGTAGTAAGTCTGACCGACAACTTTCGTTCGGAACCTCGCTCACATCTCCTTCCTCTCACAGGCCGGTACACGCATCATCGTCCACTCTTCCATCTTCGACTCCTTCCTTGCCGCCTTGAAGGAGAAATGCGCTTCGATCACTCGAAGGATAGGCTCGCCATTCTCGAATCAAAGTATGATGGGTCCTTTAATTTCATCTAGACAGCTCGGAATCGTCGAGGACCTTGTCAAAGATGCTAAGGATCGAGGAGGAAATGTCGTTTGTGGAGGTGAGAGAATGAAGGGCAAGTCGAATATCGATGAGCTCGATCTAGGAAAAGGGTTAGTTCTCTCTGTCTTTACCATTTCAAGTGCGAGCTAGAGCTGATATCGCTTCGCAAGCATAGCTACTTCTACCCGCCGACCTTGATCACCGGTACCGAATCTGTCAAGGCTACTGAACTACGAATTTGGCGGGAAGAAGCTTTCGGACCTGTTCTGGTTTTGGTTCCTTTCGAAACTGAGGACGAAGCTATTGCACTTGCGAACGACTCCGAGTACGGTCTAGGTAAGCTATCGAATCTTACGCTCCTGAGTTCATGCACCGTGTCTCACTCTGTCTCTTGCGAACGACAGGCAGCGGGATCTGGACGAGAGATGGAGGTCAAGCCATTCGAGTGTCGAACAAGCTCGATCACGGTCTCGTCTGGATCAACACGCATCACCGAAATGATCCTTCGTCACCATGGGGAGGCTACAAGTCATCGGGAGTAGGCAGAGTACGTCGTTTTCATCTGTGCTGTGTTGGTTTCGCACGACTAACTCGAACGGTGAATCGGCTACAGGAGAACGGACACGAAGCCTACAACTCGTATACGCAAACAAAGTCGGTAATCATGAACTACGCGACGGAGGACGAAAGCAAAGTTATGGACGAGTGAGTCTTGATGAATCTCGCTTCGTGAAGTACGAGATACTGATGCTCGCTCTCACATCAGCTGGTTCCGAGAAGAGGATCGAGAAGTGCGCTATGGCTAGAGCTCAGGTCATCGAACGCAGAGAGTCGCATATCGCAAAGTTTGGCAGGACCAAATCGACAAACGGCTCTCTCAAGTTTTCTCCTTGTTCAACCCTTGATAGAATGCAACATATGAATAGCTTTGCAACGACCGAGCGGAATAATCTAGAACGACGAAAGAAAGCGAGAAAAGTAAACAGGGGAAACGATGCATCCAAATAGAACAGAAAACGAAATAGGTGTCTCGTGCCGTTTCGCTCCCTTCGTAACTCTCTCCTCTCTTATGAAGGGAGAGAATAGTTGGAAAGGTAGGGATTGGGCGAGCGAGGAGGTAATCGAGGCGAAAGTTGGGGGTATAGAGAACCGTGAAAAACAAGGGGAAAGATCGAAGTAAACGAGAGCGGGGGTGGGAACGATGGCGGAGAATAAGGATACCGGCGAGATGATGGAGAGGAGGGGAAAGGAATATACAAAGATATGATGCGGCGGTTTGAATTGTCCGTAGTTTTCGAAAGAGAGCGGGTTTGCGACGAGAAGATGCAGGGGGAAGAAGGAAGAGATCTAGAACTCGAAGTCGAGGTTGTGAGGGTCCTCGTCGTTTCGATGCAGCAGTCGAGCCCATTCGAGCATGAGTCGGACTACAATCGAGATTCAGGAAAGGACAGGTCAGTAGGAAATTCGGAATGCAGCGAACCAAGGGGAAGCTTACACATATATGCCGCCATATCTTGCTTCCGCCACTGTACAGTAGAGTGAAGATAAAGTCAGCCGATGTACTCGATTCAAAGCGAGCGAATGAGACTAACGTGATCTCTCGCCCAATGTTTTCCTGCCAATCCAATCTTCTTTGCCAGCTCATCGTGCGATCCCTTGCCATCTGGAGTGCCTCGGAAGAAAGTAAGGATATCGTACATGTCGGAGTAATCAACCTTGACGGGAACGTAGCTGGTTTCGAGACGGGAATGATCAGTATTGCGCTCTCAAAAGTTGGAGGAAAGGGAGCGGGAAACTCACTGGACCCAAGGTTGAATTCGATCTCCGTACCATTCGGGGAAGAGAGTCGATTTGAGAACGCATGCTTTCATCGACATCAATCGATGGAATCGACCTGACCATCCGTTTCCATCGACATCCATTACGTATTTGTACTGAACAAACGAGCGAGATTCTATCAGCACGAAGCGTACATACACAGAGTAAAGAGGTGCTCACCTTGTAAGCGTCGTTCAAGCCCATCGTAGGTCGGAAATCGATCATCTCCCTCATAATTTCGCAAGTTTCCTCGTCGCATTGTACCGGACCTCCAGCGAATGACACATCCATGTAAGCGTCGTTGAGAGTCTTGACCGAGAATTGCTTCTCCGAGATAGCTCCTTCACCCTCGGCGATGAGAACGTTTCGATTTCCTTCTTTCTCGTTGGTCGCGAAATGAAGTCGAGCTCGTTGCGAATTCTTCCAATCGTTCTCGACATAGAAGTCGATTCCAGTCGTCGAACCCCTCCACATGAGCTTGTTGTTATCCTTCTTCTCCCAATCCGGATCGTAACCAATGTAAGAATCGGAATATTGCTCGAGAGGTGTGACGAGAATGTCGGAATGAATGTTTGTTTTGGCGAAAGTGAAGAGGGGGACGAGAGGTCCTGGATCGGTACCAGGTGCTGAAGTGAAACCATGTATCGGCATGATTTCGGGGTGTTGACAGATATCGAGGGAAGGAGTGTAGTCGTAAATGTAAGATCGATCTTTCGCTCGTGGAACTGAGTAGGCTTCCTTGAGTTTCGCCTTGAGCTCGAGTGCTGACGGTACTGGGAGTCCCTCGTCCTCGAACGAAGCGAGCACTTCGGCTTCGATACGGCGAAGAGGTGAATCGGGAGGGCAACCGATAGCCCAGTTTGAGAGATTCGGATCACCGCTCGCAAGGAAATCGGAGGGTCCCCAGTCTGCGAAGAAGACACCCCAAAGAGGTCAGCTTATGTTTCCCTCCTTCCCTCGTGCAATAGGGGTCAAACTCACATTCTCCCATTTGAGCGAGTTCAATCATGCGTTCTTTGTGATACCAATCGAGTTGACAGGCGGGCTGATCGTGTCGAGTAAAGGTCATGTTGACGTCGGGAACGTGTTGACTGAATCGAGAGATGAGATCGGCCAAATCTTTCGCTCGTTTGAGGAAAGCCTGCTCTCCTTCTTCCCTCGTCTTCCCATCCTCCACCTTGAGCGTAAAGGTCTCTGCTCGGTCTTGCATGACTCGTACTCGGTGAGCGAGATCTCCAGGTTCCCTATAAATCATCCAGATTAGCAGAGCTCGCTTCAAAGAAATGGAAAGGAATGAAAACTTACAACGCCCAGAATGGTTCTAAATCGCGCTGTATTTGATCGTACTCATCTACGAGGATGATACGATTCGCCTTGACATAAGCCCACCACTTGTCAAATCCTCTCGGTGGGTTCTTCTTGTACCTCCGTTGATACTCCATCACTGCATCCTTCAAAGTTTTACTCTGCTTCTTCACTTTCGTATTCCACTCGTTCTCCGCTCGCTTGATCATCGATAAGATAGGGTGAGGTGCTGGTGGTTCGGCGAAGGTCGAAAGGGGTTCCACGTAGAGTTGACCATTGTCCGAATTGAACTTGTGAGGAGTTTTCAAGTCTTCGTCTGAGATTCCGAAATTCTCGGTTTCGACGGGAGGCGGAGGGACATAACGTAGATCGTTCCTCCCATCATCCCAATTGAGGTACTCGATGAATCCTTGCAGTCGATCCGGTAGTTGATCTGGAAGTGGAACTCCAACGTTGGTTAGAGCCGAATGAGCAGCTCCTCTACTCGCGTCTGGTAGGATCAAGAGCGTGACGAGTGCTACCACTAGCAATGTCGCCACGAACTTTGGCCGTTTCCACGGTGCAAGGAACCCTGATCCTCCTCCTGCTCCATTTCCTCCTCGTCGCGAATTGTGTCTCCCTCCTCCCAACTGAGGAGTATCCGGTTCGAAAGAGTTGGAGATGTAGGTCGGTAGTGAATCTGGATCATTACTCATTGCGCGTCCTGCCAAAGGTCTCCGTCTGCTCGCTAGTTCGAAAGAATCGGATCCGGTCGAAGTTGAGGAACTAGTCGAGGGAGATCCAGGTTGGAAAGGCGAACTCGAACGCGAGGAACTTGACAAGCCTAGAGAAGCCAGCTTGCTCGGTGGTATAGCCACGATGGGAGTAGTGTCGAAAGATAGTGAAAAAGTGAGAGAGAAGCGGAAACGAGGTTCAACAAAATTCAAAAGGGAAATCCGTTGCAACTCTGCAGTCTATCTTCCTATCTTTTGGCTACCCTTCGCAAATACGTGTGATCTCACAGCGCGCGTAACTCTCTTTTTTTGATGGGAGATGCGAAAGCCAAGATCATCTCACTCTCCTTTCGAAAGGCGAAAACGAGAGACCTTTCCCATCGCGGGAACTCTTTGTCGCAGAGTGAAAAGGATCAAACAAGGAGTCGAGACAGGAACCGACAAGACGAGAGAGAGGGAGAGAGAGAAAGAAGAGTGAAGTCGAAGGGGATTCGAAGAAAAATGTCACACAAACTCTAATTGCAAGACCCGTACAAGACTCGAATGATAATAATGCCCTGAAATCACAGATAGAAACGAACGACGAAAGAGAGAGAGAAAGCGATGGTAAAGAGTGGAAGTGAGAGAAGTTACGCTTATAGACGCCTTTCGGTGTTGCGTCGACCGTTGACCCACTGCGAATCGAGAGAAGGGTCAGTATCGTTTGAAGACGAGCAGAGTGATGCCAACTCACGTCAGGTTGTTCGAGAGTGTTTTCGGTAGCTCCGAAGAGAACTCCATCAACAGCTTCGACTCCGACTGTTCTCGTTTTTTTCGCAACAGAGGTCAGTTTTCGCATGAAGGAATGCTAATCGAGATCACACGCACTCATGAAACTATGATCTTGGTTGGCTACCTCGTACTTGTAAGAACCGAATCGTCCTCGAGACCAAATAGCGTATTTCTCCTTGAGTTCAGGAAGAAGAGTCTTCAATTGACCATCTCGGACGAGGGAAGGAGTAGGGTAACCGTGGTGCTGTAGAAATAGAAAGATAGAGAAAAGGCTGTCAGGAGTGATCTTGATTCAAGATAGAGGAATGAACCTTACGAATTTGCGGTGGTAAGTCGAAACGATTTCATCTTCGGGTTGTAAGAGACCAGTGTTGATCATTCCCTGAATCGATTCAGCGAGGAGGTTGGCCTCGTCGACAGGCTTCTGGGTCGATTGAGAGACTTCGAGCATGAGCGACCAGTAAGGACCGGGACGAGCGGAAGAAGTGTCGACCGAGGAAGAGAGGGAAGGATCGGCGGTTTGAATCGTCTTGAGCGAGACATCCTCTTGAGGGCAGTTGTAAGGAGAGTAGTTGGAGAAGACAGTAGCACGGTAGAAGGGGCAATCATCCTCGGGGCTATCGAAAAGGAGGAGAATGTCAGCTCAAAGTTTGCGAAGAAGAGGGCGAAAGGTAAACAATACAAGTAGAGCCAGCACTTGTCACCAATTCGAGGAGGAAGAACACCACGGATTCCGACACCGATAACGTGAGTCGAAGAGTAAACGAGTTTCCTTGAAGTATCGCGGAGGTTCTCAGCTTCATCGGTGATTTCGGTGATCTGGTCGAGGGGCATGGTAGAGATCATTGATCGATAGGCGACAGAGGTACCGTCGGAAAGGTGAGCGATCTTCTTGGATCCTTCGATCCTCTTGACGGTAGTGCCGAATTGGAATCGCTCTTGAGGGAGAGTCTTGGCGACAGCCTTCCAGATTCCTCCAGTACCATCACGAGCGGGGAATCGGAAAGTTGCGTTGGGTCCCCTATGAAAAACGAATCGATCAGCCTATAAATCCTGAGAGATATTTCGAAGAGAGACCAACCAGTTTCCGGCAGTCTTCTTGTTGAGGACGTTCGAGACAACGAGCTTGAGGGAAGGAGCGGCGACACGTTCTCCGAGCCATTCGCATTGCATGTCGGTAGTAGGAGTAGCCCAAACCTTGAAGTTGTAAGGACGCATGAAAAGATCGGCAAGACCCTCACCTACAACGGAATGATCAGCTCTCGACGAGACAACGCATAGAGTGAACGAATATGCTTACCCATCATTCGAACAATCCATTCATCGAAACTCTTAGGTTTCGTAGCGGCCCTTGATCGAACCTCCGCGGCATCGATCATGCCCTCGATACATTTAACTTGTTCTTCAACGGGGAGCATAGTGATGTTGTTCTGCTCATAGTATCAGCATCCAGAATGCCCGCTTTCGAGAACAAGGAAAACGAACTTGGTACGGGTAGGGAACCCAAACGTTCTTTGATCGAACATAGGAAACACGTTCGTGCTCGTACCAATCGTCAGGCTTGGGGAGGGCCTCGTTGATGACATCGTCGAAATAGCTGAACAATTCGATTCAAGTCAGTGTTTCGTCGCGAAAAGTCGGAACGAAAAGAGAATATAGGAAATTTACAGGTAGTGCGAGAAGATAACGTGACTATTGATCGGCAAGCACTTTGATTTAGCTTTCTTTCAATCAGTACGTGATAAGCTGGAGCTAGACTGACCCTCCGACATCAAACAAGAAACCTTCATCAGTGGTATCAGTCGAAGCTAGACCTCCAGCTTCAGCGAACGAGTCGACTACCAAGAAGTTGGTGTGTTTCTGTATATGCGCGCATACTATCAGCTACTACTCAGAATCCAGCGGGCAGTTGAGGGAAACTCACGAGTTGATTGAGGCGTTTAGCAGCTCCAAGTCCACTATCGAGTTCACAACAAGATCGAAGGTCAGCTCACGCTCTGGATAAGAAGATAGATAAACATACGTGGGACCTGCACCGATAATGACTGTAAAAACGCGATAATACAGAGTTAGCGAAACAAGATTCGTGGCGAAGGGAGAGGCGGGTTTCCATCCATCAGAGTGAGAGCGAGGAGGAAGCAGCTACTCACGAACATCTACAGACTTGGTAGCCATTTCTATTCTTGAATCTATATAGCGAGCGGAAAGGGGTCGGAAACAGAGATGAAAAGTGAGGGAGGAGGGAGAGAGGAAATTTCGGTGGTTGAGAGATTTCCACAAGGGAAGGTTCTCCGCGGCGCCTTCGAACGGTCTCGACTCTTTCCCTCTACTACTACATCTCGACTCGCACAATGAAATTCTGCTAGGAGAGGAAGGTACGACTCGAAAGACCTTTTGTCGTTCGCAGAACAGAGGAGAAATACGCTTTGTAGACGATTCGGTTCTTACAAGTACGAGGTAGCCAACCAAGATCATAGCTTTATGAGTGCGTGTCATCTCGATTAACGTTCCTTCATGCCAAAACTGACTTCTGTTGCGCGAGATGAACAGTCGGAGTCGAAGCTGTCGATGGAGTTCTCGTTGGAGCCACCGAAAACACTCTCGAACAACCAGACGTGAGCTGAGCACTTAATTGAGCTGTTTGACTACTCGAGAGAGGCAGTGCGATCCGTCGTCGCGGTCAACAGCGTGGCTTGTTTCGAATCTCATTCCCTCTATCGCAAGAACGTCGGCACCATCTCCCAGCTCCATCGCTACACCAGCCCTGACAGACAGTGAACAGTCTCTTGAGTCCATCATAGTTGCAGTCTAGTAGAACATGACGGTGTGCAAGAGTTGATGAGGATGTTTCTCTTGTTGATCCGACAAGATCTGATCCATTTCCGCGTCGAGATCTTTGGCGCTTTCGATCTGGCAGCAGTCTCAAGACCCGATCAGCAAGGGAGCAGACATGTCGTAAGAGGAGGAGACAGAGGGACTCACAGCGGTACAGAGATCTAACAATGCTCTTCCTGCGATCAACGCTTCTTCGTGATTATCCTTGATCTCGACGTTGATCACATGCACTGGTCGATTCAACTCCCCTCCTCTGTTGAGCATATCTATCGACGAGGAAAGCGAAGATACAGGGCATGTCAGCAAGAGTTCTCGTAGAAAAGAAACCGAGAATCGAGAATGTCGAGACTTACCATCGATGACTGCGTCGTAACATCTCTCTTCGCACGTGATGACCACATCTGAGGTAGCCGTCGTCTCTTGCCATCGTTCCGGAGCAGCCTTGATCTTCCTATTCCTATCCAACATTCCCAATAATCCGTTTGCAGTGTACCTTCGGAATCGAGAGCATATCAATACGACGCCTCCCGAGAGAGGAGATCAGCAGTAGTACGCACAGTCGCTCATCCTTTGACTTGAGATCTTGATACATGTGCTCGTAAGGAGTTCCGAACGAGTAGATGTTTGGTCGATCGATTGAAGGTCCAGGTAGACGCACAGCCGAGCCAGTCCCAGCCGACACGACATTGAAGTTCGCTTTCCTATCGAGTCGAACAAGCTGTCTAGTCAGATACAGCGAACAGCGAAAAGCGAGGAAGAGAGAGAAACTCACGCTAAAACGTTGTGACCTTCCATACTCCTATTCTGATTACTCGCACACACTACACAGAAGCTAACCCTCTTTCCCTTTCCAGTCTGATCCGCGTGATTGAGGTTCGCAGCGTTGGAGAGTTGAGATTCGGGAGGAGTTTGGAGAGGAGTAGTCGAAGCAGGAATGGGGACATTTGGACGTTCGTGAGATTGAGGGGGTAGATTCGAGTAGTTGTTGGGCTGTGAAGATCCTCGCGAGCCATAGCCAGAGTCGTAGGAAGAAGGAGGAGCGCCGTAAGATGAAGGAGCGGAAGAGGAGATATTTCCTGGATGAGTCGCTTGAGAGACGGGAGGTTGTGGAGTCGAGGAACTCGTACGAGCTGCGTTGGCTTCCCTGGCACGTCGTCTGGGATCACTCGACATGGTTGAAAGAGAAGATGGGCTAGTCTAGAGAAGATGAAAGAATCACGTTCAGATAGACGAGGGTCAAGGTTCGGTGGTTGAGTGGCGCGTCGTCGTGCTTGCAGTAGACCTTGGACCGGCTCTAAGGTAGTCGGAACTGATCGTAGTTGTTGTCGAGGTGAGAAACGAAACTTCCTTTTCTTTCCCTTCCTCCACATCACCCGACACTCTCAAGTCTAGCTTCTGACTTTGCTGTATAGCTATGAGTACGACTCTTGAAGCTAGCGTTGCTGAATTGAGGTATCTGCGAGTCTCCCATCGCGCTACAGCTTAGTCTCCTCTCTCGAAGGCTTCACAGACTCTGACCCGCTTGTATTTGATTGATCAGCCCCTTCGAAATGCTCAGCTGGCTTTGACCGCACGTGTCGATTCGACGACGGCTCAGCCGCTTTCTGACAGGTGAACCTTTCTCTTTTGGATCGGCAAACTCACCTTCTTCGTTTTCGACAAGCGACAGCCCGAGGACAACGTTCTTTGCGACCTTCTAGGATCGATGTCCGAACTTGAGCATGAAACGAGGATCTACAGTAGCGAACAAGGTCGAAAGCGTCTAGAAATTCCTGGCAGAAACCTTGCGGTCGGATCGTTTTCGTTCGATTCTCACGATGCCGTTCTCGAGGTATGTCTGTACCTCATTTCTCGCTCATCTCCTTGTCGCTCGTATTCATGGGATCTTTTTTTTTTCGAAATCTCAAGGCAAGAGAAAAGAGGGAGGCTCTATGTACGTCGACGTCTATCTCGCTTCATCGGGAACGCTTCGCTCTACTTTACTCCCGGTTCGACGAGGTGGTTCGACTCGTCCAGTTTCTTACGTCTTTGCGCGTTTTGCCGTCAAACCCTGGACCTTTCTCGTATCTCCTTGTCGTCCGGTCGGTATAGAACAAAGTTCTTTTCGCAACACACTCGATGCTCGTTTCGACTCCGGGACAGGTGCGACCCGCCTTCTCCTCCTCCCCGCTTGGAACGAAGCGTTGTCCAACGTCGTTCTGGACTCGATACTCCAGTGAGACGAAGCATGGGATTTTGTGGAGGCGAAACGGTAAACGAGACGGCTCGGCACAGGCTTCGCGGGTTCCGACGAACGAAGAGAAAAAATAAGGTGCGGAAGGTTTTCGATCCAGGCACGCGAAGGAAGAAGATGAACTTCCGGCGTGCGAAAATGCCAAAAAGAAAAAGGTCTCTCGTCGCTCGAGATACCTCTCTCGATACTAGGAGAACCCAAGTACAAGCGATACCCTGCGAGCAAAGGAGGTAATCTTACTGTCACGTCAGAGCTAAAGTAATAACGTTCGAGCTTGAGCGAGAGAGAGAGAGAGCGAAGAGATTAAACAAGTTGCGAAAGGTTCTTTCGTTTCAACGGCGTACCTCTCCGCTGCCACCTGAACGAGGTTGAACCAGCTCTTAACCGCCAAATTCTTGACGAGACAAACGGCATCGTTTAGCTCTCTGATTTTTCCCTCTCCGCCGTGAACCCTTGAACTTTCCACCTCTCCAATCGAGCCGACCGAAACTTTTCCAAACCTTCACAAGGATCAACAAGTCAATTCCTTTAAACGCCAACAGACTGGACCATCCAACTCTTCGATAGAGTTCAACAGCTTCCAAAGCGCTCCAAACAGCCTGATCATCGATTCCCGCTTCACTCGACCGACATTTCCTTCTTTCCCTCGGTCAACAACGACGACAATCTCAAGCAGAGGCGGCCAGCAAGCTCGAGGAGGTAGTCAATGACTGCTGAAGGTAGAGCTTCAACGAGTAGCAAGGCTAACAAAGTCAGACCTTCAAACTTCTGTATTCTCCTTCATCAGTAAAGTCCCCTTTTCAGCTCCAACTTGACCAGATATTCAGCTGATCACAGAAACTCCTATAGCTTGCTCGAGAATCCGACAGACCCTGAGAACTTGAGGTGGGTAGATGGAGAAGTTGATGCTTTCCAGATATCAGTGAACGAGGAAAAAGCACTCGCAGCTCTCCGCCCTACCTTCGACTTCAAGTCGTATGTCCCGTTCTTACATCTTTAACAGGCGATCATAGCTGACGTGATGCGCGACTATGACAGAATGAGCTCTTTCGTGAGGCAACTGAGGTGAGTTTGTCGCTTTCTCCTCCTGCTTCATTTCGCTCCTTGAGCTGACCAGTTGCCTCCCTGACAGCTACTATGACTTCAAGTGAGCTCCTTGTATCGTTATATCAGGAGCGTCTCGACTGACCCTCTCTCAATAGACGACTGAGTGACCGTCGCAAGTCGAACGAACGAAGAGGAGAATTGACCCAAATTGTCTTCACGTGAGTCCACTATTCCCATCTGATTCCTAGCTGGAGTTGACGAGTCAGGATTACTTGATGAAAGACATCAATCGGGATTGTTCGTCCGAGGAAACCCTGCGGCTGTCGAGCAGATCAAGAGGAAACTTCGGATCAGGAACGAGAAAGGCCGTAGAGCAAGTGCAGTCTCGGTTGGCTCAGTTGACGACGACTACTCTCAGGGAGACTCGCCGCTCTTCTCTCCGACAGCGACGACTTGGCACTCAAGCGATCAACCTCCTCCTCTTCCAACTCCACCGCTCCCTTACTCGTTCGGCTCGTCCTCGATGGGTTCTTTCTCGCTATCTGCACCTCCGAGCCATCGAGCACCATCCGAGACAACGGCAATCGATCCTCAGCAACCTCGTTGGCAGCCTTATCATCAGACCTCGCAATACGCCCTTCCTTCGCCAGACCCCTCGTTCCCGTTCCCTTCTCCTTCCTCTTCGGCCCAGACCACAGAGCCACAACGCTACGCTCCGTATCCTCGCGTTCAGTCGAACTCTGAACGCCGAGCGAGCGCTGTAGGACCGAGCAATGAGGCGACGAACCTTTCACCCAGGACGAACACTGTCGACCTCGCTTACTACGCAGCAAATCCACCTCAGCCATCTCCCTCTGCACTCGAGCAGAATGACACCTTGATTCCAGGAAGCTCTGCCTTCCGCCTTCCCTTCGCGAGCCAGCCTTACTCCTCATCTTCGACCGCTCAACAATCGCAGTATTTCCCATCTTCGCGTCACCCTTCCTCACCTAGCTCGACCCCCCAACCTCCTCATAACTCCCAAACACTACCCACGGGGCTCGCCGTCGCCTTTGATCAATCTCCTTCAGTTGGCCCATCAGTCTCTACTCTTTCCTCGCCAACCGAACATCCTTACCCACCTCTGTCTTCCCTTCATCAGTATCGTCCTACGCCACCCGTCAGCTTCCGATACCCGTTCAAGCCAGCGCAAGAGCAACCGCAAGACTCGTCAACTCAACCTCATCTCGGTTTCAGAAACCATCTTCGATTCAGTTCCGTTCCCTCACAACCTCCTTATCCATACCCGCAATTCACTCCGCCTCGAACCGACGAGTATCACTCTCCCACTTCCGTACCAGACGAAGAGATGATTCGTCGAGCTCAACTCGAGGCTCGTCGAACGTCTTACCCCTTTCCTCATCCACCTCCTTCGAACGATACTTCTCTCGCTTCCTATCCTCCTCAACAACAACCTGCGACGACGACGGAAATCCGAGGCGGTGTATCGGAATGGAGTCAAAAATCTTACTTCCCCTCTGAACCTCCTCAACCGACTCCTATGCATTCAGCGGTTCCCTCGCCTTCGATTATAGGGGGATCGACTGGTATCTCTAGCTGGCGACACGAGTCAGATCAGCAGTATCGTCGTGAAAGGGATCCATCGCTTCAAGGAACCGTTTCGTCGGGGGATCATTCGGGCGGAGCGCAATCTCAACAGCTTTACTACAGCAGCGTCGGTGGAGGACTACCACATTATCAACAGCAACAGTAACGCTCACCCTCTTCCTCTCTCTTCCACACAATTTCGTCTTCGTTTTGCATCGCATTTCCTTTGCTTCTCGTTTTACCTGTAAATTCTTGGTTATCTTTAGCTCGTTTCGGGGAATGTTGTAGTCTTCCGCACCACCTATACATCGTTTTATCCTCAGTACTCGCAATACACTCGGCGTCGTGCACTCTCAGGACAGCAGGTTGTGGGATTTCTTCACGTGAGAGACGAACGAAAAGTTTCAACAACAAAGGTATGGAAGATAAACAATTAACAACATCAGGTCACAGAGAGTACACTGTAGGAGGACGACGACAAGGTATCGTCAGTACGGGCTTTTCGAATCGAGAGCGACGAGACGAACCTTTCACAGAATTGATTTCGAAGTAACTGTAGAGATTCTTTCGTCAGCTGCAAGGTCGTGTAGAAGTGCTTCAAGAAGTAGACTCACGCTTCAGCGAAGTTGGCGGGATCTTGGACGGCAGCTTCGCAAGTAGCATAATTTGCAGCGCACGATCCAAATTCTGCAAACGGAGTTGCAGGTTTCCCTTTCCAATCTCCGCATGTTCTGCACAAGTGAAAGGCGTCAGCATAGACACTCACAAAGAAGTCGCGTTACAAGAAACGGCTTACGTGATGTCCTGAAGAAGGAACGAATCAAGAAAAGCTCAGTCTCGCACAAACGAAACGACGAAAGTAGAGAAGAACACTCACGAAAGCTAGTCTCAGATCCCGGAAGCTCTTGTTGATATCACACGAGTCTCTCATCCACGCGGCAGTCGGATCCCCCCAAGATTTGGGACGAGGTGAACTAGAAATGTCGTTCGGAACTTGCGAGTGATCCCACTGCCATACTTGAATGCTACAATATAGGAGGAGGTTCAGCTGTCTGAGTTATGATATAGAAATAGAGGTATGATGCTCACCCATCTTCAGCGAGTCTGAGGGCGATAACTCCACCTCCTTTGCGATTCATTTCGTCTCCTGCGAGCCCATTCAGATCTCGTACAGCGCAACCTCCCTCGCTCATCTACAGATAGGCAGGTATAGCGTCAGTGAAGCTATCGCGGTCACACCTACGAGTCCGAGGTGAACAACTTACAGCACAAGTAGTCGACTGAACTTCGCCGCTGATTGCTGTAGAAGGAGTGAGGGAGCAACTCGTCGGTGATCGAACGCTGTATCGATTAAAGTCACGAGCACTAGATCCGTCGAAGAGGTCGATCTCGCCGATCTTTGACGATTCTGACGAGTTCGCGCTGTGAAGGTAGATCGAAGGGAAAACGAAACAACTGCATACGAGAAAAGATCAGTATTCAAGAGGAGATTTCCGAAAGCTCGTAGGTGTAAACTTACCCGGTAGGGATATGCGCGAGATCGACGACAAGGAGACTGCCTGGTTGTACGAGCTCTTTCGATGAGAGTCGAACACTGTCTCGACGTTCACTGTCGGATAAATTTGAGACTCGATCCATCGACAGCGTCACAGTCGAGTTAGTGTAAGAGGTAAGATCCATCTCGGAAGCCTCCTCCATCTCGAGATAGCTGTCGAGTGAGAGGCACGATCAGCTCGCACGAAACGCGAGAGAAAGGTTCGGAAAGACGCACTTGACGAAAGTATTCGATTCGTCCGCGCTATCAGCGAAGAAAAACTTGTCGAAGAATCGATTCGTCGAGTAGTTCTGAATGAGGAAAGGATTCGAAGTCGATCCAAACGAAGTCGAGTTGTTGTTTCGAGGCAGAGTCGAATCTGCCGAAACCGTACCATCAGCTTAGACTCAAAGAAAGTGCGAGATCGAGATATACTTACTCGAGCTGATGTCGACTGAAGGAGGTGCTTCGACGATGAGCTGATTTAACGCGCCTGTCGGTGAAACGCTTTGATTCGTGATCGTTGTCGGAGCTGCTGAGCTCAGGCTTGATGGGGTAGGCCTTTCCAGGAAAGCAGTATGAGGTTGAGTACCAGTTGGCGAGAGTACGACGAGTTGACGACCTGTTCGAGCGAGAGAATGAGCATCGGGTATAGACCGGAGCAGAGACGAATTAGACAAAGAGAGCTTACTGAAAGCTGCAAATGCGGTACCATCTGGGAGACACCCTGTACCGTCACTACTGATCCAGAATCCTGGGTTACAAGCTGAAGAAGGAAAATAGTGCAGATTAGCAGGGTTCAGAAGGCAAAACGAGATGAGAATCGAACGAACCCCAAGTGCAAGTAGCCATTCTCGGATCGCAAATCGGTGTTGCGTCTGCGGGAGCATTGATCGTGCAATCCTCGTCGCACGAGCAAGTCTCGATATAAATGATACGAGGAGTCGGCAGAGGCCGAACTGGCGCGATACTGAAAGGTACACGAGTCGTGACAGTTACGGTGGGAGTAGGAGTGTTGGGTGTTGGTGAAGCGGCAGTCCAAATCGTTCTCTCAGAGGCAGCTGTCCAAATCGTAGTCGCAGAGGGAGCTGTCCAAATCGTCGTTCGGTCGGCGGCAGTCCATACAGTTGTCGGATCGGCAGCAGTCCAGAGAGTGAGAGTCGAATCTAAGGGAGCAGGTGCGGGAGAGGCGGCAGTCCAGATAGTGATCATCGAAGACATCGTCGAAACACTTTCGCCCGCATAGATAGTTTGAGTAACGGTTGCTGTCGGCTGAACTGTTGCTTGAGGCTGTGTTGACGATGTTGTAGAGGGTGACTTTGAGCGAGAAGAGGAAGTGCTTGAAGGGAAGACGCAACCGCAAGGAGGGAGAGCTGGTTTCGTCGAAGTTGACGGTTTCGCAACGCATTTTCCTCCTTTCTTGAGGTAGCCTTTGTTGCACCCTGTAGAAGAATAATGCGTGATAAGCTCGATGCTTCGAAGAAAGATACAGCGAGCAACCGACTCACTCCAGGAGCAAAGCGCTTTCAAGCAAATTCGGTGAGCGTCTTGCGGAACTTTCTGTTTGCATTCCGAAGTCCTCGAACAGCAGTTGGTGGGAAGGGGAGCAGGGGAGGATGTCCGACTAGACTTGGATGCTTTGGACGATTTCGAGGGAGAAGCGGTCGAGATTGAAATCGAAGTGACGGTGACAGTTTTCGTTTTTGTTCGAGTTGAGCGATGTCGAGAAGTCGTAGGTCGAACGTAGGGTACAGTCGAGATTGAGAGCTCAGTGATAGTGACGTATCGAGGGGGACGAGTCGAAGTCGAGCGAGGGGGAGGGGGAACAGTAAAAGTCATTGGAGGCGGGACAGTTTGAGGTGAAGAAGCGGTAATGACGGAGAAGCTCGTTTCGGTGACGGTAATCACCTCCTCTTCTTCGTCATCGTCGTCATTATCGTCGATAGCTGTAGTTGTCGGAGGGGGAGGGGTGGGAAGGAGAGTCGAAGTCGCAGAGCGAGAAGGAGTGCAGTTGCAAGAAGTCGAAACTGTTCCGTTTAACCAACAAGCACCTCCCAAACTCGTGTAGTTGTAGTTGCAGTCTACAAATGAGCGTCAGTATAGCTTGAGTAGTAGAGCATGCGAAAGAGAGCTGACCGTAAGTACAGATTCCTTTCCGATTGCATTTGTAGTGAGAATTCGACGGAATCCCAAATCCTGCCGCTGCACAATCCCTTGCATCCTCGCATCTGATATCATCGTTTGAGCTCCCTGCTGTCAACTCGTGTGTCGATTGTCGTTGGAAGAGTCGAAGGGGGAAAGCATTGACGGAGAGGAGAAAGAGTAAAGTCACGAAAATGTGATGCAGCGAATTGCAACGCATTCGTGGTCGGGTATAGTCGAAGGTGTCGTGAAAGAGTCGAAGATCAAGAGAGAGAGGGGGAAGGAAAGAAGGAAGGAACTGTGCCGAAGAACGAGTCGTCGAAATCTTGCGAGGAGGAGGCTTGTGAGCTTGCCGGTCGAAATCATCGCAAGTTGCATAGAGTGCGAGAATAGGCTCCGGGTACTCTCCGATGCCTATAGTCAATCAGTCTGATCGAGAATTGAGCTGTAGATCCCGAGAGATTCCCTCGAACTCGGAGGTTGCGAGGTCGGAACCCCTCAACTCATTCAGCCTCTCGGTGGTTCGAGCGAAAAGTGCCTGCACACCTTGTTGACGATCAAAAATTAGGATATACCTTGCCATTTCCCAAAAAGCCCAAAATAGATAGTGTAGAGAGGAAGCAACAGCTTAAACGGAGAAAACTGCGATAGTTCGAAAGATCAGCTTCGTACGAGATCGCGTAAGAAAGTCAAAGAGTCGCTCACCCTTGATGTGATTGACCTCAAAGTAAGCCTCCGAGAAAGCTGAAGGATCCATATTGGCAGCAGCGCAATTTGCGTACTTTGGGAAACAGTTACCCGACATCTGCTGAGACTCCCAAACCGACTGAATTCCCGCCCAGTCTCCGCAAGTGCTGTAGATTGAAAAGGATATGTCAGCTCAAGCGCGAGATTAGAACCCGAAGGAGTGGTCCGAAGGGAGAGAGCAGGAGACGAGGCGGAAACAGACGAGGGATCTTACGTGATATCGAAAGTGAGCATTTGCCACTTGAAGTAGGTCCTCGTATCACAGGTAGCTCCATCCCAGAGTGCGACAGGAGTTCCCCAAGTGAGAGGTCGAGGAGCTCCATTCTTGACATCGCTAGGAATTCTCGCTCGAGGCCAACGCCAGATTGAGATCCTGATTTCCGCTCTCGAGAAATCGTCAGTACGTCGTCGATCGTGGGAGGTCGTGGTAGAGTGACTTGAAATTACCCGGTCTCTGCGATTTGAACTGCGAAAACTCCTCCTCCCGCTGAATTGAATCCAGCTCCGTAACTCGCAGGATCGTAATCGTAGACGGTACAGCCGTCAGTCCCACCATAAGCGTAACAATTCGTGCCTCCTCCTGTACCCGTTCCTGACTTCGCCGTGTTCCTCGTGCAGCCGGGAGCGGTGTGAAGAGTGTATTGGTTGAAAGTCCTCGAACCGACTCCCTCGTAGATATCGATCTCGCCTAGATCTGGCCAAGGGACGTTAAATAGCCACGCGGCCGGCCATACACCGCATCTAGCCGAGAGGAGAGGGATTGTCAGTTGTGTTCCGACAAAACCGAGAATGCGAGAATTGAAAGCTCACCCATACGGGACGTGAAGCAAGTCGATGATGATAAGTGAACCAGCGTTGTACGTGTCGAGTGAACTGATCCTAGCCGAGTTACGAGGATCCCCAAGCGAAAGTTGCGAAGTACGATCGATTCCAATTATCGCCGTTCCAGAATCTGAAACCTTGGTCAAACCGAGCTTCATCGAATCCTCCTTTGCGACATAAGTGACGCTTCCGTGCGTAGGATCAGTGGTGTTGAGCCACCACCAGTTATCGAAAAAAGTCGAACCTTGATAAGTTCGAACGAGTGCTGGAGTCGCGGCGGGCTGAGTAGGAGCGGGGAGAGTAGAAGTGGTCGAGATAGAGGAAGAAGTCGTAACAGTCGAGGAGGAGGAGGAAGAAGCGGAAGAAGAAGAGGAGGAGGGAGCGAGAGTAGTAGCGATTTGTTGGACGGTAGAAATTGACGGGGTTTTCCAAAGTGTCGACGATTTTGATGATGTCGTCGTTTTCACAGTCGTCCTTGACGTAGTCGTCGTCGTTCGCCGGCTCGTTGTAGTCGAGGCAGGTTTCGTCGTCGTCGAACTGACTTTCCTGACGCAAGTCGAACCGCTCACGACGTAGTTTGTGTTGCATGCTATGTCGCTCTACCACATTAGCTCGTCTTGAAATCGAGAGCGAGGGATACAGACGTACCCCACGAGCAGACCCTTTTTGAGCAATAGTAATGAGAATTTTGAGGTATCTTGTACGCTAGCTTAGTGCAATCGGCTGTGGCAGAACAAGCTATACTTGCTCGGGACTTGAGGGAGACTGGTTCGGACTGAGGAAGTGAGTAGGCCGAGACGGCGAGGGGAAGGAGAGTCGATAGGAGAGCGAAGGTGGATGTTGAAAGAACCATTTTTTTCGAATCCTTTCCTCCCTTCCGAGGCGAGGGCGAGCGGATAACGTGAAAAGGATGGAAGATGGGAAAGAAGAGAAGAGAGAGAGAGATCCTCCTTGAACAATAGAGTGGAGGAAGGGGACTTGCCAATGCAAATTATCGATCGACCTCTGGAAATGCGAAGAGGTCTCGACTCGCAATTTTGTGGTCTTTTCGGAGAGAGGCTGAGCGTGTGAAAAGGCGCAAGAGATCAATGGGGACCGGACGACGATCTGGCCGATCAGAACGATGAATGAGAATGGGAGTCGAGCGGGAGATGCGAAGACGAAATTGAGTGCGATGCGAAATTCGAGCGTTCGCAGGACCCTTTGAGCGGAAAGAGTCGACGCCTGTAGCCCAGACCGAGCGTTCTGATGAGCGCAAGCAGTACAAGCGTGGAGGAAGCGAAAGCCTTTCGTCCAAGCGAAAATCCAGCTTCGCACGACGGAATCCTTCGCATCGATTCTCTCCTTATGCTCCTCCCTCGCTGTTCTCTCCCTGTCGTAAATCTCTCCCCCACACGCTCTGCCCTTCTCTAGTATCTCTCGTCGTCGCCCTA
>Ga0308170_10001292_pt1 | contig 24818 bp, 30 predicted proteins | sample PhyBR2_2_FD_202136 | JGI IMG/M metagenome (GOLD analysis project Ga0308170, IMG submission 202136) | Phyllosphere microbial communities from UC Gill Tract Community Farm, Albany, California, United States - DLSLSB.R2 | ecosystem: Host-associated > Plants > Phyllosphere > Unclassified | place...
TCCGACTTACCTTTGCGATGAATGCAGCGTCATGTTTCGTTCCTTCGTCGACTTTGCAAGCGCAGGTACTCGCAGCAGCTGCCGATTCTGTAGTAGCGCGTTTGAGGAGACTAGTCCAGCCGAGTTCAAGTTTCCCGACGTCGGAAACTTGCGATTCGACGAGTCGAGTTGTGGTCGGAGTCGCTGTTGCTGTCACTGATGGTAGGCAATACAGTGTGATGAAGATGGCGAGGTAGAAGATGATCTCGTTCGAGTTCATGAGTTTACTGAGGCGGTGAAGCAATTTAGGACTAGTACTGCCTGGTTCCTCATCTGCTGAGGGAGTGTCGAGTTCAATTGACGAGGTGAGTGTGGAGGGAGTAGTAGCATTATTTGAGACTGAAATGTTGATCATGCGTTGTCGGGAGTTGCGATGTTTGAGGAGTAAAGAGGAGGGAGCAGAGCAAGTTACTAAAAATGCTTCAGACCCGATTCCGTACTCAAGGGGAGTCTTACTTTGTGTTGCCGAATCCCGAAGCTAGTCTTGCAGCAAATTAAAGCTATTTAATCTCTAACGTTAGCTAGCTCGCTTCTATCTCACTTCCCTTCCTCCGCAACCTCAGAATGTATCCTCTACTCCTGATATGTACTATACTACAAGCTCTATCATTAACCCAGGCTCAAGTTCAACCATCAGGTGAGTCTCCTCGCTGATTTCTCTCCTCCTCTTTTCCAACCCCCACATCGCAACCCCTTTCCAAAGGGAGAAGAGAGCACAAGCTGACATGAACGAGTACTTGTACTAGATGGTGACAGCCTCGAAACTTTCCCTTCCATCATCAACTCCCCTTCTTCGACCACCTCGGTCTCAAATTCTCGTTCAACTTCGCGAATCTTCGAGTCATCAGGTTACGGTCCAGGACCAGCACTCCCTCCAAGCTCTTATCTATCTTCTGCCCTCCCTCCGACAACTATGAACTCGTCAACTGCGATACCGACAACTCTCGTCTCGGCCTCCGATTCCTCCAATTTCACCATCTCGCAACCAAGCGAAAGTGTCGCGACTTCGACAGTTAGCGGGAGCTTGACGACGTTGACGATAACGAGTGGGAGTGCGAGGGCTAGTGATTCACCGAGACCGAATAGTGCGAACAAGGTTGGGTTAAAGAATGCGATTTTAGTGGGAACGACGATAGTAGTCGGCTTGATGGGAGTCGCTGGAGTTGGACAACTCCTGTAGAGACGGCGGAAGATAATCTCTGTATTGTGTTAGCCGGAGGAGGAAACTCTGTTCAATCGCACTCTCGTTTAATGTATCTTTTCCTTTGATCCTCCTTTCCTCTTCCCTCCGTTCTACATAGTTCCCCTACAGCATATCGCGTCATTGTTCTATCTACACTATACCCTTGTAACGCATTGACCTCGTTTGTAACCTCCATTCTTCACGAGCCGGAAAACTAGAGAATCTCTCGTCAATTTCGCTGCAATGAGTTTTCTCATGCAGATCTACGATATATACATTTCGTGATATAATCCATAGCAATACCATATTCCCATAATTCCAACAACCCGAATGACCGTTTTAGACGAATCTCTATCTTCCAAACACCCTCTTCTCTAACCATCGACTCGGTGCATAAACCAACGCAGCAACGACCATTCCAGTCTCGAACCCGACATCACCTCCGTGGTGCTCATCAGGTCCTGTGATCATCCTCGCGATAGGTCCTCGGAACCACTGTTTTCGAGTGAAATGATCAGTTCGAATCCGACAGAATCGGCAGTAGAGATAAACCTACAACTTGATCCATTCCAATCACACAGAACGCAGCCTTGAGTCGACAATGTATCGGCATCAGTTCATGGTCGCAAAGGGATGGAGAGAAACATCTCGACTCACACCGCAGAACGAAGCGAACAGAGCTGCGATTCCTGGAGGCAGTTTCGAGGAGCGATCCCAGATTGATAGATCGTAGCCTGAAGTGAAGGAGTGTCGGCGGTAGAGGAAGTGCTGTGTGACAAGTGAAGAATTCAGTAAGCTCGACCGAGGAAATAAAGAAAACGAGAGGAAATGAAACGCACCTCGACGAGCAAGACCGATACAAAGATAGATGACCAGTAACCCAGAAGACCGAGGAAGTTGTTCAAGACCTCCTCAAACTGATTCGCGCCGACAACCGCGATGGGCAAGTAGCAAGCGGTGCATACGACGGCCAAAAAGAACCTCGGTACCCTCGTCAAGAAGGGGAATACAATCTGCATCGACAGCGAGAACGCGTAGGTTGTTGGAGCATTGTTGGAGATCATCCCTCTTCATTCATGCATTGGGTCAGTCGCGGTTTGGATGAGGGAGTGTGAAGGAAACTCACAGAGCGAAGAGGACTAGTAAAAACTTCCCGAATCCTCCTAATGGCTTCAAAGCTTCTCCAACGAGTCCTCCTACAGATCCTTCAGTGTAGGCAGTTTCCCAGGAAGGAACGAGACCGGAGAGTGCGGCGGCAGAGAAAGCGGATCCGAGGAGTTGGAGGAGACAGGCGGGGAGGTAGAGCCCGAGGAAGGTGTAGATGAAGACTTTGATCTTTGGGATGTCTGGTCGCATGTAGGAGTTGAAATCGGCTGAACAACCGGACCATGAGACTGTGAACTCGAAAAAGGGAAGTCAGCATGCTTCGCGAAATTGCGCTAACTACCAATCGAGCTTACGAGTGAATCCAACGATAATCGAGACGAACGAGAGAGCTCCGCCTAGCTTGGGTCCTTCAGGGTTGAACGAAGTAGCAGCACCGAGATGTCGACCTCCAAATCCAGCGAGAAGTATGAAAGAGATACAAATTGGAATCCCTAGTAGCATCATCCGAGGTCAGTAATTGTGGACAGAGTGAGTAGGAACTAGCTCGACTCACAAGCCCATCTCTCACAAGCGTGAAGTACTCGATATCCGAAGAAAGAAATAATCATCGAAACGACCGCAATGATGACGATTCCTACTGTTGTGGATAGCTCTCCTGGATTAACCGCTTGTAGGACTTGACCACCGACGATCGAGTTGACCGCGCAGAAACCAACGAATGATCTGTACCAATTCGAGTCAGTAAGCGAGAGGAAACAGAGAATAAGCGAGCAGGAACGTACATGAGATTGAGTAGAGCCGGTAAGATAGCAGGATAGTATCCGTAAGAGTACCTCGCGACCAACATTGTCCTCGCACCGAGTTTTGGTCCGAAGATAGCGACGTACGACGGTACGCCGCAAGAGAACAAATTGACGAATGCGATGATCAAGAATGAATCCCTCATTGACAGCCCAAACAACACTGGACCGAGAGTCCCCGTCGAGAAACACGCAATCGTCGCATTCATCGTGAGCCTAGAAAGAGGAAAAGGAGAATTCAGCGAGGGGAATCAGGAGAAACGATTGAAAAAAGCGAGCGACTCACCATAGAGTAAAGTTCTGAATGAATTTGGCATCCGTTCTTTGCGCCTCTGCTATTGGAGCTACACCATGACCTTCGACTAAATCCGCCGTTGTCACTTTGCTCCAGAGTTTCGCAGGGAGTGAACTTGGTTCAGCTCGTTGAGAGGGGAGAGGTTTGAAGTGATCCTCAGTTGCGTAGGGAGTGTTGATACCTTCTTCGAGTGAAGTGGATTTGAACATGCTTTCCGGGTTGGAAGGGGACGAGGGATTATGCATTGCGAAGGAGAGGAAAGGCGAAGAGGGGAAGGAAAGCGGCGAAGGTAAAGTTCTTCGCTTGTGAGGACTACGCCGGTTTATTGTCGAGATGGCTTGGTATTGTGGAGTACTGCTCGAGGATCGAATTGATGTAGATAGTCGATAAGAAAAGTGGATTCCAAGGAAAAAGTTGAGAAGAGCGAGGACAGCGAGGGGAACTTGTGAAAAGTCGGCGCTGCTTTTGAGTGGTGTTGGGTTGAAGCTGCTATGCTGGTGGCGTGCTCAGTGAGCCACGAGTGAGTGGAGAGAGTGAGAGCGAGAGTGGAGTCAAACTGATCGGGTTCGCCCGAGTGATCTCTCGGTTTTACCCACATCACATCAGACTCACTAGACCGCACACGAAGATCATAGAAAGTCATATCAAGCATCTCAGCACACACCAAGACTAGCGCGAACCAATTCCAGTCAATTCCGACTCTTCTCCTCTCCTCCCTCTACATCGCTCAACTTGACGCAGCACAACAAGCCGTACCTCACTATGTGCACATCAGATACAACCATCTTTCCACCTCTACGAACAAGCGACGTCCTTGCATGCCAGTTCTCTTCTTGGTATCCGCTCTTCAAAAGGCATGCACCAAAAGCTACCATTATCAAGCCTATCCCTCAAGAAGAAGAGTTCTTGGAGTATCTTGAGAGTGATGGATTATTCTTACCAGAAGGAAGTGGTCCAAATGGGTGAGTCCAACAAATTCATGATTCTCACAATTCTCGCAAGAACCGTTTGCGGATGATCTACTCAATAAGATATTGACCTGCTGCTCGTAATGGTACAGTATTAGTGAACTGAGCGACTCGGATGAGGAGGAGGAGGAACAGGAAAGAGACGATGACTCCTCGTCGACTTCTTCAGACGACGAACCAGTCAAACAGTTCTCGTTCCCTCAACTCGATGGCGAGATTCGTTCAGTCCTATCAAAATACGAAGGAGCAGTGTTTCCGAAGCTCAATTGGTCTTCTCCTCAGGTACGGCGAAGTCTCGAGTGTATTACTTTGCGAACTCGAACTGATTCTCTTCGCTTTCTTTCGTGTAGGATGCAGCATGGATGATCCCCGGTCAGAACCTCAAATGTCAAAATCCAGCAGATGTCTACCTCCTCCTAAAATCTAGCGACTTTATCTCTCACGACCTCGATCACGCTTTCGACGAATGTGTCGATTTCGATCCTACTTCCCTCGTCTCTCCTCCCCTCGCTGTCAGCTCCGACGAGCCTGAAACCTCCTCTAGTCGTCAGAATACTCCCGACTTTTCGTCTCTATCGCTTGAAGACTCTACCTCCCCTCTTTCTCCGTCTCCGCCTTCGTCGCCGTCAAAACGAATTCGTCGACCTTATTCCTTCGAACTCGTTCTCAAGAAATGGTTCGACATGCCGAAATCACAAGAATGGAGATGTTTCATCCGGGACAACGAACTGATAGGTGAGAGTCGTTGTTCTGAGAATCTCGCTCGACTCGCGAAAAAGCTGATTCCATAAAATCGAATTCACAGGTATTTCTCAACGAGACACGACGTTCTACGATTTCCTTCAACCTGAGAACGTGCGCAGGCAACTCGTCGAGCAGATCTCGTCGTTCTGGTCAAATACAGTCAAAGATGGTTTCCCCTCGTCGAATTGTCAGTTTCTCCTTCTATCTCTCTCTCGCTGAGTGCTCTCCCAACTCATCTATTCTGTGTGCGCTCCACCAGATACTCTCGACGTTTACCTAACGCGGGATCAATCGAAAACGTTCATTATCGATTTCAACCCTTACTCGCCCTCGACAGATCCCCTACTCTTCACCTACCCCGAGCTCTCCACCCTTTCTACATCGTCTTCCACCCCAGTTCTGCGGATAGTCGAATCGGAAGCGGCAGGAGTGTTGCCGAGGTATTCTCACAACCGGTATCCGAAGGATGTTGTCGAATTGAGCGAAGGGCAGAGTGTAGCGGAATTCGCCAAGGTTTGGGGAGAGAAACTCAAGGATGCTACGATTGGGGATGAGGGCGAGGGAAAGACAAGCGAGGAGAAGAAGGTGGAGGAACTGGTTGGGAGATGAAACGAGCGAAATTAGAAAATACTCAGTCTTTTTGGTTGCGATCACTTACAGGTCGAGTCTTCACAGCCTCCAGACTCGAGTCGTTTCGTCTCGGATCGTCGGATGCTTTCGAGGGGTGTGAGTACGATTGGATGAATGCTCAGGCTCGTCTTAGTCTCGGATGACAGGAGTCGAATCAGAAGAAACGGTCGGTGTTTGCCGTGAGACGAGAGTTCTCTTGTTCTTCGCTCTTCACTTACGCTATTGCAGACGAATCTAGACGTCGCATTCATGGCTTAGCAACCGCTAGAAACAATGCTGAACGTGACGACCGGAAAGACCTCAGCTCGAGGCTCTGTTCTCTGCTCACAGGTAATTATGCGCAAAATGGAGGAAGACGAGGTCGACAAGATGAGATCGCAACGCTGTACCGGAGGGATCGACGCGCTACAATTGAATACATCAGAGGGGTCGAGACATTCTCACTTTGACTGCGACGATCTCGTTTTCACTCCTTCACTAAGGTTGATTCTCCCAGACCTCAATGGACAACCTCGACACATAGACGACGATCAAGCGAACGTCTCTCTTTCTGTGTGATAGTCAAACGAAGAAATATTGTCCTTGTCTGGCGAAATTTGCAGGCGAGTCGCATTTCGTTGCAACTTTATCGACTGTGGATTCTTACTAATTTCGGGATGAGAGCATTTGAGCACTCTATCATTGCTTGAAGCGGGCGCCAGAGTCGTGTGGAGGAAGCGCTTTGTCAAAGCTGAACGTCTCGCCTCTTTTTCACTCCTTCCTATTGCAGCGAATCTCGCAAAACTGCTTTGTGTCTCTCCCCTCTCAGGAGGAACCAGACCACAGTAAAGGGGTCGCATCTCGGCTGATCGGGTAAAGCTCATCGTCACAATGGCTTCGGCCCGCCATTCTCAAGACCCACAGAAACCACTCTCCACTGAGATCTCTTTTCGAAGTGCTCTAGTTTGCACCCTGCTTCCTCACTCCTCTGAAAGCTCCGCCTTGCTTTTTGCTGTGCTATCACCTTCAATCACTCAAGCACACAGCATCTCGACTCGACTACTCCTTTACTGGATCGTATTCGCTCATCACCCTTTCTCCCACTTTCGGACTTCTTTCACCTCACCTCGGTTCCACCTCGCCTCGACCTGATCGGCACACTCGAACGACACCTCGGATCCTCCTCTGTTACCTCCCTCTCGAACCAGAACTATCGACAACAACCTACTATTTCCCTTTCTTTCCCCTATCCGAACTTCGCAACATCCCAGACCAGCCTCACACATTCTTCAGCTCTCCCACTTCACTATGCCTGTCCCCTACATCACCGAGAATGCAGCAGCTCGAGGCATGGCACCTCACATCAGAAGGAGGAGTTCACTTTCCGTTAACCAGAATTCGACTGCAGCTTCTATCGCCTCCCCCTTTATCTCTCGCATGACCTACGACGCACAAACAGGAGAAATCTCTCTTCCTCCTTCACCGCCGATGTATGCATGGGACGACAAGCGATCGGAAAAGACTGGGTTGGGACTTTACGATGGAGGAAAAGCAACTCCTGCGAGTTCATGGAAATCTGGTGCGCCTAGAGGTAGAGCTTACACTCTCCCTCGACCGTGGTACTCTGCGATCGCTCTCGGTGGTGTCACCTTGACATTCATCTTCTTGTTATCTCATCTCGTCCCTTCTTCGTAAGTCAAACTTTCGTTTCGCGCTTTCCCAGCTTTCCCTCTAACCTCGTCTCTTCCTACAGCTCAAACTACCGAGCAAACACTCTCTTGCAACGGATACGAACAGCTGCTCGAAGCTCCTGCGATCCTTACTCTTCCGCCGGTACTCTCCAAGTCGATCCCAACGATGCCGACAGAAATCGATGGATCCCTTTCGACCCAACTTGCCAACCTCCCAACTTCCTCGCCAAACTCCGAGACTACGCTCTTCACCCTTCCTCGACCGTCAACCCGAACGAGTTCTCCTGGCTTCACAACAAGACGGCACTTCTGATCGGAGACAGTATTTCGAGGGAGCATGTCGAGAACTTCTGTCAATTGATGGGAGAGGAGAGTGAGGTGGTTCGACCGAATCATCGATGGGCCGCTGGACCTTCACCGATGCGAGCTCCCGTCAAGGCGCAACACACGATTGAACGACCAACTCGACTGAACGGACGAGGTTATCGAGTAGTTCGAGATGCGAGCAGACCTCGTGTTTGCTACTTGCCTCAATTCGATTTCCTCGTATGTGTTCATTCCCTATCTCAGCACGCCGGGCGAAGCGTATTGACAGAGGATCGTATCTCCGAACAGCTCGTTTCCGTTTTCCATTTCGGACTCGATCAAGAAGATTATTGGAGGGACTCTCGAATGCCTCAATACTCCTCTCCCGGAATGTTTGAACACCGTCTCGTCGACCAGATCACTCCCCTCGTTGCTCATATCCGAGCTGATGGCCGAAGATCCGCTCCCGACTACGTCGAAATCACTTCAGGAACTTGGGATCTTGCACGATGGGCAGAGCAAGACGTACTCGCTCAACGACCTACCGAACAAGCTCTTTCGCAGGATCGCTTGACTTGGTACCGATTCCGAGTTGGTCAAATGATGGACAAGGTTCGATACGCATTCCCCGAGGCAAAGGCGAAAGTTTGGAGGTCGATGCATTACCCTACCGATCAAGTTGCGGAGTATGACTACTTCATGGTGAGCTCCTTCTCTCTACTTTGAGCCTGTTGCAATCAGGTGCTAACATTCTCTCACACAACAGGACAAGATTAATCCTCGAACAAGCAATGCTTCTCGCGGCGCAACTGAACCTCCTTCCTTCTCTCACAATCGCATCCATCAACTCGACCAAGCTGTCCGCTCCCTCGTACTTCCCTCTTCGACCACCGCTTCTTCTCTCGACCCTCTACCGACAGAAGACGAAGATTCCGAAATCCCTCATCCGGAATTCCGCATCAACGAATGGGGAACCCTCCTCAAAGGTCACGAAGCTCACCAGAAAGATCGTCTACATGGAGACCCTCTTCCTGGAGGCTACCTCTGGGGAGATCTTATGCTCTTCGAACTCTTCCGAGGAGTACAACGAGCGGGAATGTTCTGAGTCTTCGGTTGAGGTTGTGCTGGTCCTGCTTTACGACTATAGAGACGTTGACCGTCGAGGAAAGCTGTACGAGGTTGCCGGAGAGGGGCAAAGGAGCGAAGAAGCGGGTTCTATTTTCATCTCCTTTTCCCTTTTTCTTCCCAATCTCGAAACCCTGAATTGTCCTTTTATAGATCATTATTTTAATCCCTTCATCATCACTTATACCCCTTGGGCCTTCTGTCTTGTAGCTACTGATCCCAATCCCTCATGTCAACATAGCATTTTGCATTCAAAGCATTGTCTCTTCCTCTCTTCTCTCCCTTCTTTCGCTCGAGCAGTAAGAGTCAAGTTCGTTCTATTGTTACATGGGTGACTACTGTCTCCGGATAAAAGGCTGATGAAATAAAGAAGTCCGACTAGATGAGAGCGAAATGCGAAAGGAGACGATAAGTTATCTTAAGAGAGCATAGATATTGGTATTTTGGATGCGAGAAGAACGAAACAGCTTCGTCATGTTGATTAAGAGGTGAAGGTGAAGGAAGGAGAGAGCCACGACTCGTACGAAGAGGATTGCTCGCGGTCTGCAGTGATCTTGAGCGCACTGTTGAAGATGAAAATCGGAGTCAGCGAAAGATGCGACAGTCAGAGCACACAACACTTCACGTACCGAATAAGAACGCGGTAAGGAGTGTTGAGAGCGACAGACTCGTTGACGTTGTTGCTGTTCGTGAAGGTCGAGACCGGAAGTTCGTAATCGGAGAAGGGTGCCGGTGAGTAGCTGACGAGATAGTCTCGAGCTGGAGCGTAGAATGGCGCAAAAATGTGACCATAGATTGGGACTGCATCGTAAGTTGCGGGAGTGGCTCGCTCGACGAGTTCTGCATTCGAACGTTTAACGAGACGGCGAGCAGGATTCGTGACTGATGGAACGGTTCCTTGATAGTCGATGTTGGCGTCAACGAGATCGACGGCGAGCTTGCGAGTTCCAGCTGTCCGTAGAGGAGAATGAGCATGACTCCGAAAGCGAAAGGAGAGCTTCAGACTGACCAGCGAGACGGAAATAGACGGTGGGAGGGTTCGAGGTGGAGTAAGTCGCAGGTCCAGTTGCGATGTCTTCTCCAGCAGCGATGAAGGGTAGCTTGGGACCGAGAGCTACATCGGTCGTGTCGAGAATGGGCATGTCGAGCATCTTGGCAGCGAGACCGAAGAAAGGAACTGCAGATACTCTCATCGAAAGTCAGTTAAACGACGGAACATAGAGGGACGAGGTACGGGTAAGACTGACTGCTGTAGCTCTCTGCGCTTGACGCTCGAGAGGTGAGCTTGACCCATCCAGAGTAGAAAGGGAACTTGTCGATATCGACTGCTGGGATGTTGGGAGGGGTGAAGACGACATCGACGGTGACCGATTCACCAGGAGCGATAGTGACGACTCGTCGAGAAAAGGCGACTCGAAGAATGGTAGCTTGGTCAAGCACTCCAGGAGTCGTCGAAGGAATGATTTGGTTTGAAGCGCCCTGCGAATCAGCGGCGAGTCAGCGATTGAAGAGTAGCGCGAAAGAAAGAAGCTAGTCTCACGTCGTTGTATGTAGTAACGCCTTGAGCATTCTGCCATGTGAGATTGTAGGTAACGGAATTGCTATCCTTGTTCGTGATCGTCATGGGTTGCGAGCGATTGAAGTTTGCGGTATCGTTGAGCTGGAAAATATTGGGCGTGATGAGGGTCTTGCGGTTGACAGCTTGATCGACTTGTACGAGACCTGAATACGTAAGGACTGGTCAGCGAGGTTCAGCTGGAAGGGGGAAATGATAAAGCGTACCTGCTCCTTGCCTGACAGCCGTAAGAAGAGTCTGACTTCCGTACTTGGTGGGAGTCTGGTTTGAGGTCGACATGAGAAGAGTCTTGACTTGTTCGGGCGACAGGTTCTCCGAGTTGCGAGCAGACAAGATGAGGGCAGTGGCTCCAGCTTCTCCAAGAAACGAGATCAGTCAAACCCCCGAGAGTCAGGACGAAGCTCAAAGGGGGCTCACCGACGAAAGGACAAGCCATACTACTGCCTCGCATGATACCGAGACCTCCAACGACAGTCGAGAGAATGTTCAGTCCAGGAGCAACGACTGAAGGAACTCCCCAAAGATCGTTCGTAGGTCCGTAGTTCGAGTACGATCTTCAGAGAAGAAGACGAGTCAGTCGCTGGATGTCATATAAAGGAATATGCGCGAACATACGAGATGACTCCTCCTGAAACGGTATCGGCGATATAAGGTACGAGAGGACCGAATGGGAACGACATGCGAGTACCACGAGAGTTCGATTGATAGTAGCTGAGAAGCTGAGCAGAGGGAGGGAGAGGGTCAGCTGACGACCTTTCATATGGAAAGATGCGAAAGATGCGAAAGAGCTCACTCTCAATCCATCTTCTCGACGAAGACTGCCGACGTTCGAGAGTCCGGTAGTGCCAACGTTGAGCTGAGGAATCGCGATTGCCCCAGCACTGTTGTAGACGAGAACGATCTTTCCTCCAGCTTTTCCGATGTTTGCGAGCTTGACGTTGAAGTCACAGGTTCCTCGTTGAACCACGACGACTCGTCTGGAAAGATCGGGAGTATTGGCAGGGAGAGCGGTACAAGCATCGTTCTTGGTACTTGGGTCAGTCGAGGTGAAGTAGACGACGTAGTCTCCAGTGTCGTTGAAGGGAGTTGGCGATTGGTAAGGAATCCCGGGTTTACCCAAAACGGGAGCATTATAGACTGGGAAGTAGGCGACGTCACTGCAAGATCACGAGAAGTCTATCAGTAGTGTCCATCGTGTGCGTGGAGCAGACGAGAGCTTACACGCTACCAACCGAAGTTCCACCGATTGTCGCAGCGGGAGAATCAGCGAAGAAGAGACCTATTTCCGTAAGCTCGTTAGCATCAATCAGCAACTCGGGGATAGAGAGATTATGGCGTACCCTCGGTTCCATCGTTACCGCTTGCGACAACAACGTGAATGCCCTTCGCGGTGAGGAATTCGATCAAAATTTGCGAAGGGGAAATGTCGAGCCATCCGATACCTCCAGCGATAGAGAGCGACATGATGTTGACGTTGTCGCTGTATCCTCGCATCATAGCTTGGACGAGCTAGCGAATCGAGAGAGAACGTAAGAAATGGTTGAACGTGCTGAGAGAATGGGAAACGAAAACGCACGACGTCCTCGCTGGTGAAGCCAGAGCAGCCAATGACTCGATAATGGCCGAGTTCAGCTTGAGGTGCGACACCTGCGATACGCTCATTGTTAAATCGAGCGTTCCGACTGAGCGATTTCAGGGAGACGAACCTGAAAGACCGTATTCGTTCGCCAGAGCACCGATGATTCCAGTCACGTGAGTGCCTATCAATAACGAGCGTCAATTAAAAGAACGACGAACTATTGAGAGAATCACGACAAACCGTGATTGGCGCAAGTCGAGTCTGGAAAGGGAATCGATGAAGTCAGCTTTGTCGAAAAAATTCATTTAGGAGAGTCGACTTACAAACATCGTTATCTGGTACAGGAGTGTTCTCTCCTGTGAAAGCGTCGCCGACGAAATCGTAACCGAAAGAAATGTGGCAGCCCTCTCCGAAACATCCACCTAAAATCGGATTGGTGTAATCGACTCCATCATCGAGAACAGCGATCTGTGAACTCTCTCGTCAACCACGACGTTACTCTGCTCCCTGGGCTGATGAAGAACGTACCTTAATTCCAGCACCCAAGATACCAGCATTGTGAAGTTTGTCGACTCCAGTTTGAACGTGGGAAGTGAAAGTATCGTTTTGATAAGCCGAAGCGGGAGGGAAGTTGGTCGCTCGTTTCGCGAGTCGAGAAGTAGGAGGTGCGAAAGAAGACGCTCCGATAGGCCCTCCAGTACCTTCGACGACAGGTCCATCAGGTCGACGAAGAATTCGAACTGGCCAAACGTTCTTTTCTCGTTTCGCTCGCACTTCGTCAGCTTGTAATCGCTCTGAAACGCTGTGAGTGAAACTCACCTTGACACCATCGATCTGCATCAGGTCTTCCGCCAAAGTTCCTTCCGGTACCGTAACACTCGCACCGTGGAAAACATCAGGTAAATCCTTGAAAGTTTGTTCGATTGTGTAAGTGATTCCATGATCCTTGATTCCCAACAACACCCGATCGAGTAGCTATAAAGTCAGATAACAAGGGAGAGTTTCAGCTCTTGCACGCGCGTTGATGTTTTGTTGCCGATGTTGAATCAATTTTTGAGAGAAGGAAGGAGAAGAGAGAGGGGGAAAAAGCAAGTATTCACCTTGACAGCGCTAAGTCCTCGCTTGGAGAGTGCAGAACTAGATCCATCCACTTCTACAATGTATCGATTGGGCACGAACAGTGAAGGATCGTTGCTAGGGACTCCATGTCGGAATGCGGTCGCGAATGTTGAAACAGATACAAACAACAATGAGGCGAACAGAGTGAACCGCGCCATCGGAGTCGGTTTGAAGGGAGGAGGTCGGAAGTCGTAAAGAGTGTGTTGAGATTGAGGAGACGAATCGAGATGAAAGAGCAAGACCTCCTCAGCTGCAGGAACTGAAGTTTGAATTTGCAACATTCCTCTCTCTCCTCCTCTCGCACTTGGCATGAAATATTCCAATCAAACCTTCTTCGCGCTCGAATCTATCGTTCCGACGTAGATCGACATACAACCACGCGAGCCGAGAAAACTGTCTTACATGAGCGTTTGCGAAAGAACAAAAAGACGATTTCGCAAAGCTTCGAGCTTCTCTTTCGTCGCATCAGAGAGCGAACGCTGCTTTATACGTTGACTCGCCGATTCATTGGTGATATTGGAATCGACACTGCTCAATGTCAAGTCAACCTCGTGGTGGATCGACAGGACCGAACTGTTCGTCTCCTCTTCTGCTGAATCCTGCAGCACCAAACTCACTCTCCTGCTGGCAAGCGAATGTGATGACTAGTGTTCCAGGTGTATGATGCTTGAAAGGTATACACAGAAGAATGGTAATCGACGAATGAGAATCTATTGAGGAATAAAATTGTCGAAATCGACGAGAGAGGGTCGAGTCGACGATCCGACGGAGTGAGCATAGGGAGGATAGCCTGCGACGAGAAGTCATTTGTAAGTGAGCGTGCTCAGCAGTGTGAGAAAGGAGCAGAAACTAACCGAGCTCTCCTGATTGTGATCGAGCATGAGGAGGTTGCATGTAATCCTGCGAACTCCTGACTACTCCACTACTCATCGCATTTGCCGAGGGGAAATCAGTAGCGAAAGTGCCGAACCCTATTCGAGACTCGGGTTGAATCTCGTAAGCCGTCGAAGGAGCAGGATCTGCTGAAAACGTTGCGAGTCTCGAGAAGTCGGAAATCGAGGGGAAAGTGTCGTCTCGGAAAGCAGGGGGAGGATGTGGAAGCTGTTGGTGACCGAGTGAAGGAGGTTGATAGGCGAATTGAGGGTAGGGCGGAGCTTGAGCGACAGGATAGGGAGGGAAAGCTTGATGAGCAGGTTGTGGGATTACGGTGAGAGGCGAGTCGAAAGGAGTGTATGGTACTTCGTTCGAGAACTGATGATGCGTAGAATTGGATGGTGGTGCAGGTGGAGGTGGTATGGGGGCTGAGGAGTGCAGCGAAGCGAAAGCGTTGTTGGGCGAAACGCTGCCTCCAGCGTTTGGCGATTTCTTCCTCGCCTGTTTCCGTTCGAGCCTTGCAGGTGGGTTACTGTGAATCGAGACTCGATCAGTAAGCGAAAGAAACGAAAGAGAGCAGGAAGACCGTACAGGATCGAACGGCTAACATCAGTTCCTTCGAGTAAAGCTTCACTCCAATCTTCTCGTCCAACTCCATGCGGGATTGAGATCGAGTTCTGCAAGCTCATGTAGGCCTTCTCTCTTAGGGTTTTGAGGCGAGGAATGAACATCGCGCAAGGAGCTCCTCCGCTTCCCGCTTGTTCGAAGATGGCCACAGCTTCGTTGATCTGACCCCAGGCGTGAGGAGCGAGAATGCTCGAAGGTGATTTGATGACAAGAGAAGATTGAGCGACTGAGGCGGCGAAAGCGTGAAAGTAGATGCTAAGAAGCGAAAAGAGTGGTCACTCGAAGGTCACGAGAGCCCTGCGAGGAGGATTTGACTTACTGCCACCATCTCGGACATAGGATTGGATCGATGTGTATCCAAGACTTTGCGACGGCGAGGAGATAGACTGCGGTTTCGAGGCTGAGTGCAGCTACTGATGCAGCGTACGGCGATTTCAGCGGTTCTTCCGGAAACTTGGTCAGAGCGTGGGCGAAAGCGGGCTTGTGCAGGTAGACTGTGAGATACGATACGAGACGTGAGCAGGAAAGGGAATCGATCCACGAATCCAGATCGAGCTTACAGAGCACTTGACTGTACATCTGCGAGCAGGGTAAGAGATAGGTCGGTCAGCGTGCTGTCATCGATATTTGGCAGTCTGAGCGGCTCACCTGATCCATCGTGTGTTGTCTCAATCGCTCAATAAGATTCGAGCTTGTCGCTGATGGTGCCGGGAGATGAGGTATAGCTTGAGGTTTGACGAGGAAAGCGTCTTCGGGCAATACTCCCGATCGCACAGACTTCGGCGCGTCTTTGACAAGATCTCGAAGCTCTTCGTCGAGATCGAGGATGGTGGCATACGAGGGCGAAACAATCGAGAAAGCTGAGTCGATTACTTTGCCCTGTCGTCGATTCCATGTGTCAGTTCAACTTTCGCATACGTTTGAGGGGTTGCGATGCACAGCTGTTGACGATCGAGAGGATGTGAAGAAACCTTACGATAAACGTCCCGAGTTTCCACTTGCAGATGTCGAAAGGTTCTGCATCGTCTGGCATCTTCGTATCGAATTGTGAGTCGTGGAGCATGTACGGCCTGCCGCTGATGAAAGCTGCACGAGGGAGAGTGATCAGCGCCGACGTCGAGTACTATTGAGATTCGACGTACCTTGCATTCGCTCGATCGTAACGAGCTCCCAGAAGATTCGTCTCCTCTTGTTCAGCTCTTGTCCGGTCAGCCCAAAGAGTGTTCCATCTCGATGTAGAGCTTGAGTCACGAGTAATCGGAGTCCAATGCCGATCAAAGGGAAGAAAGTCTCTCCTCCTTCGCGCTGTGAGTAACGAGAAGCGAATTAATCTCAGGGTTTCTATCGATAGACTATCGATAGAAGGGAGAGATAGGCTTACGAGATCGTGTTGACATAGCAAGAAGCTTCCCGAGAGCTGAATTGTCTGTGAAGTCGCGAGGGTGTTGTTCGAAAGAGCACGAGCAGCAGCCATGATGTTGTGAGAGCGGAGGAAGAAGGTCAAGGCCTGTTGATTGAACGTGACGGGAGCAGTAGGATCGAAGAGCGAGCCTAATGAGAGGACGATGTAGACTGCTGCAAGTTTCGTCGGGCCTCGATCGTTGGGTCGGAAAGCAGCTGGCCAATAGTCGTCCCAGAACTCTTCGGGTGACATTGGAGTGAACTGAAAGGCCAAGAACCGGAACTGAGGAAATCGTCAAAGCGTATTAGTCAACAAATCTTCCGAGTAGGGAACGGAAAAAAAGAGAGAACGGGACGAACGTAATTCTCAGCAAGTCGCCTCGCTTCTTCGATCGGCGGCAGCAAGCTTCGATAATGTTCAATCTCTTCCATTCCCTTCCGACTCGGACCTATCTGAATAACCGGATGACCTTCCGTCAAGGGTCGATCGTCTGGAGCGTTGGTTTCCTCTGTCGAATCATCCTCGTCCTGTAGAGACGACTTCATCAGCACCAGGCAAGCGAGCGGAACAGATGTGATATACGAGCTCACCTCGTCGACATAGTAAGCTGAGGCAGCAGAAGCTCCCAAATATCTCCCTCCTTCTTCATTGATTCTCAATGACCCAACTCCTATCACCAAGCTTTCGACAGGTTGAGGTTCCTCACTCGCATCCATCATACCTCCTCCTTCCTCTTCTTCCCCTTCGCTACCCGACTCCTCCTCTATCGGAACTTGCGCATTCGAAGCACCCTGAATCTTCTCCTCGACCTCCTTCGAGAAAGCTGTACTTCGTTTCGAGGCATGCTGCAACTTGAGTGGTGGAGGTATTCGATCTTTCGCTCCCAGCTCCTCGACTATTCCTTCCAAGTATTCGACTCGTTTCAGCAACAGCTTGAATTCGGCTTGTATTTCGATAGCTCGACCTGGCGGTTTCGAAACTCCCGTCGGACAAATCTCGGGACAGTTCCCTGTGGAGGAGATAGCAGGGAGATCAGCGCTGACTATACGTGAGAAGCGAAAGCTCGAGGAAGGGGAACTTACTTCGTTTGCAAGAAGAGCAAGGGAAGACTCGATCACATTTGAGCTTGAGGCTATCGGCGGCGATGAGACGTTGTTCGTAGTCGAGAATCGGTATGAGCGTGAAGAGAGGGAGAGGAAGCGGAGGAAGCGGATCAGCACCTCGATTCTGACCAGAATAAACTCGAGGAAAGAAGAGCTTACCGACGACATTCCTGACAGCTCAAACTCTGACGTTGACGAGGTTTCTTGCCTTCCTTCGACTATACAATTCGAGGGATCAAGATGCAAATGGAGAATTGGAGATGAGATAGCAAGCAGAGAGTGGGGTAAGGATCAGCTGTTGTGACCTCGAGAACGGGTAGGAGGAGATACAGCGAAGCTTGACATACCTTTGCACCGATAGCTGACCTCTTCCCGAGTGCTGTCGAGCTGGTTGAACGAGATTCAAATGAAACCGAGTTTGAAGCCATTCATCAAGCGAATCTTGCACCAGAGTATTGTGAGGTCGATTCGATAAGCTTTGCTTGTGCTTGTGAGTGTAGGCAGTCGAGCAGGATAAGTGATCGAAGTTTGTTACGGGCGAGCAAGAGAAAGAAAGTTTAACCAACCCATTTTTTCGGCCAAGTCCGTCGAGTGCATGAAGGGTCCGCTTCTTTTGGCAACGTCAGAGAAGCGTAGAAGCCGACGATACTTCTCCGGAGTAAACTTGATGAAGAGTAGTTGATCGACCGAGGTCGCTTCGAAGACGGAAGCTGTCTTGAAACGACGATCTCGTAGATTCGATGAAAAAGCGGCAGCCTCGTGCGAGACAAGAACGTTGATCCATCTGTTCTACCGCTGGCCTCCTCGACCGTCGTACCTCAATTGAGGAGCTCCCTCAGAAGCCGCTGTAGGCCAGTCGCGAGCGAGGCTCGAGCGGGAACGGGTACAGAAACGAGGTTTCGCAGAACTAGCGACGGTCAACTGGGGAAAGGCCAATCAAGCGCAGGCCGAGTCGCAGCACACGACTCAATGGGGAGGCTGAGGGGCAGGGAGGCCTATGTTCAGTCTGCCCCGTCGCAGGTCATCCTTGTGAAGCGAATCCTATGATTTCGAGAAACTGATTTGATGGATCTACATCTTGCCTCCTTTGTCGGAACTGTAGATACCAAGTCACGCAAGCCGAACGGAAGAGTCAGAGTGAGCACAGCAGACAGCGAATGAGGTAGTTCAGATTCAAGTCGAAGATACACAAGTTTCAGTCGAAGTTCAAGGTGAGCTTACGCCTTGGCACCGAGAAGCTTCTTGAGCTCGCCGGAGCGGTTCTTGGCTTCGAGATCGGAGGAACCTGCGAAAAGAGAGCAGAGTCAGACTCGTGAACGTTTACGAAAGAGCAAAACACAATTTATTCACCTCCGACATGTTGTCCCCCGATGAAAATATTGGGTACGGTTCGCTGGCCAGAGATCGAAGCAAGCTCGTTCTGATAGTGCAATAGGAGGCTGAATCAGCACTTCTGCGAAACAGAACGTTTACGAAAGTGGTAGACTCACCTGCCAATCTGCTCCCTCATCCATTTGATCGAGTTCGTAGAGATCAAACTCAACATCGAGGGACTTGAGGAGTTGCTTAGCATTGCGGCTATGTAGTTCGGAGATGACTGATTAGTCAGAAACAGGTTGAATTGCGTAATGAGCGGAGAAAGTGTAGAGAGAGTAGAAGCGCACCAGTATGGGCAGTAGCCTGATCAACACACAATGAATGGTCAGCACTAGCACTAGTAGAGAGGAAGAGCGAATTTGTTCTCACTCTTCGAGAAGACGACAACGTTTCCAGATGAGATCTTTTCTTGAACGGCGCTCTTGACTTTGGACATTTTAATTCGTTCTTGTGTGAGTTGAGTAGGTGGTGATAGTACGGGTTCGAGTGGGTCGAGTGTAGTGTAGGAAGGAGAGGAAGGAGAGACGTTTTCTTGAACCGATGATGCAATTGAAAAGGGGATTTTTTGATAGGTTACGATCAACGAGATGATTGGTAGGAGACAGATGACAGATAGTAACGCTAATAATCGCTTGCGAGGCGTCAAAAGCATAAATCAACGGAGAGGAAGGAAGGAAACCCCTCGCGACGATCTCAAGTCGACGACGACGCACCACATTCTCCTTCTCCTTCACTTGACTCTTCATAAGCGCAGTCATCAAGATCAAGAACACTCACGAGTGAACAGAACACGACCATTGCTTCCTCAAGCGATCTTCAACTCGGCTACCCCACACCGTCAACTCCTTCCCCTTCTCTCCTATCCCACCAAGCACTCTCTGAATACACCAAAGCCCAGATAGATCACCGCCGATAGTGGATGTCCTTGAGCCGTCAATCATCCGATTACAACTACTCTTCTTCACAATCTCCTCCTTCCTCCCTTCCGACCCAACCTCCAAGTTCTCGGTATTCGACTCAGCGTTATTCCGAGTATGAGAGACCAGAGAAAGTGTCGGTAGCGAGAGATAGGGAAACCAGGAATCAACAGAGTGAGATGGCAAGGAATTCGGGAGAACGAGGAGCGAGAGGGCAAGAGTCAACCAAGAGGGAAAGAGATCCTGCAGTAAAACAGGTGGATCAGATAGTACAGGTAAGTCTCCTACCAGCTTGCTTTCATCGAGCTGCTCGAGATATCTCCTAGCTGGCGGTTCGCGAAACTCGTCCGAGTGCGAATCCTCGCTCCTCGCTTGTATGGGTCTCGTTCTCAGATCAAGCTGACCACATTGCATCCTTCCTTCAGCACTTCTTCGGCAAGACCGTCGCCGTAATCTCACAGTCTCGGATGACCCATCTGCAACAAGGCGGAAACTCGAATGCGACCATTATCTCGGATTCGCCAGATACTCCCTCCGGTTCTACGATCTCCACCGCGCCACCACTCATGAGAAGAGGTACTTCGAGTGCTAGCGGAAGCGGGAGTGGCAAGAGACAAGGAGTGAAAACGAATAGTTGGGTACGCTCGGAACCTGTCACGATTTTCGAAAAGCTTCGAATGTTGACAAAGTCTTGTCTCCTACAGTTCAATCTAACACTACCGGAGAACGACTACTTCAAGACTGAACTCAAGACGTGGCGAACCATCTCGACCCTCCTGACCTCTCCGTCTCCTTCTTCGACCTCTTCCTCATTCCTCTCTTCTTCTCCTTCTTCGTCCCCGATTCCTTCGCTCGTCCTATCAGTCTATCTCGATGTTTCTGACCTGACCCCGAATCAAGTTCTCGTACTTTCAGATCAACGAGGACGAAGAACCCGAGTCGATCGAAACCTTGCAAATCCACGTTCTCATTCGAATCCTCGAAGTCCGTCTTCGATCCCGCGATCTAGATCAAGAGGTGGTATCTCTACACCAGGAGTCGGCAATTCATCAGTACCAACAGTGATCCTCGAACAATGGACCTTATCGTTTCAACCCACTCCATCTTCGACTTCTTCCTACGCTTCAGCATCTTCCGATTTGAACCCTTCGACTTCGTTGCCAGCAGTATACAAACACTCGATCCTTCACTTCAGGTCATTGTACACGTTGATCAAGGCATTGCCTGCTTACTCGCTGGTGAGGAAGCTGAATCGATCTTCGGCGACGACGAGGGCGGGGAGGAATGGGAATGGTCTCAAAGTTGGATGCCGGGTCGAAGTACGAGAGAACGGAGAAGAGCTCGAAGGGCGAGAAGGGGAGATCGCAGTGGAAACATCGATTGAGAATGGTGGGAACGAGGATGGGAGAACAACGGAAACGATCAGATTTCCTGGAATCGAAACTCCTCTAGGGTACGTTCTCACTCTTGTAATCTAGTATCTGCGGTTGAGCGAGAACTGACTCGTTCGAGAACAGGGCTTTACACTTCACGGGGACTTATCGACTCAATACGGATTTCGGAGTCGAGGATATCGAGACTCTGTTGAGTTCTCGGTTCATCGACGAAGATTTCTTCAGGCCTACTGTCAACACCGCTAGGTATCGAGAGAAGGAAGATGCTGGAAGAGTGAGTCTCTTTGAACGTTCTTCGCATGAAGAGCACTCGGCTGATTCATTTCAATTTCTGTTCAGCCTGGATCCTTACCTATCTCAGCTCGAGCCGGACCAACCACTACAGTACCTCGACTGGGAACTTCACCAAGTCATCAATCACCTCCAATCACCGGTTTAGGACCTCTTCCTTCGTACGGATCTCTTTCATCTCGACATCAATACGCTCCTGTACCTGCATCTCAACCTCCTCCGCCATTACCATCAACGAACTCTCGTCCTGGTCCCTCGCCTCTTCCCGCTCCTGTTCCCCTTCATCCTCCACCTCTCGACGCTGGTACCCGCCGCGAATCGATCGACGAAGCGCAAAGTCCAGCTATTTCCTCTTCATCTCGACTCTCGACTTACGGCACTTCCGTACCCTCTCGAAGTGGTGTCGTCGAGCCAGCTTTCATCTCGCTGTCTCGGGCTCGAAGCGGAACCAACATCGCTGGTATCCATCGGGTCACTCCGTCACCTTCTTCGCAAGGCGGAACAAGTGGTATCATTCGTCGGACATCACTCTCGGGTGGTGGAGTAGCGGTCAGCAGCTCTCCTTCTTCGGGCTCACCGATCTTTCGACCTGGTTCGTACCTCTCGAATCCCTCAGGAGGAGGATTCGGAGCCGGATCTTCTTCCCCTTCGTTCGGTCCGCCCTCTCGTCAGCAGCCATCTTCCCACTTCCCTCCCAACGCAACCTCGACTTCGCAGCTCACTTTCGGGAATCGAGTATCACCGCTTTCACCTCCAACGATTCCATCCGGACCATCAAACCTCGGAGCTACAGCACCTGCTCGGCCCATTCCATTACCTTCCTCGTCTCCGTCTGCGGCTGCAGTGAGAGGATACTCTTATACTTCGACGGGTGGAGTCGGGTCAGGCAGTTTCTCGAGGAGTTACAGTTACGGTCGAGGATCTTCTGGAAGTGGAGAAGGAGGAGGTGGAGAACCGCTCGTTCGAAGAGCTTCCTCGAGATTATCATTCGGTGCGGGAAGTACCAGTATTCCTCGATCAACAGCTGGGTCGAGAACGTTCGCACCACAGGAGGAAGAGAAGCGATTCATCAACGAAGGGAAACCACCGCAAGATGCTGGAGATATCAACGATTTCCTCAAGTTCTTGGATGAGAAGCCTGATCTGAGTGGATTGGGGAATTCTCGATTGGGAGGAGGAATAGGGAACTCGACGGTCTTGAGAAAGAAGGATGTCGATGAACAACTCAAAGCGTTGAGAGGTAGTGTGATGGGGTTCGGAACAGGAGATAGCCCCAGCCCTCCCATGCCAGCTTTCGCTGTCTCGGGATCTTCAGGAGGAGGAGGATCAGCGAGTCCTCGAGCAGGTTTCGGTGGCATTTCGAACTTGCGAAGACAGACGAGTCGATTATCAATCGAGGAGGAACCTGCCGAATACGCTGCCGCGATGGGTCGTACTTCGCCTCCGAAAGGTCGACGATCTCCGAGCGAAGCAGGCCAATCTTCAGACAACGGTCTCACTCCTCGTCAACCCTATCGTCAACTTCGACCAGATATCGTTTCTCCGCCTCTCTCCACTACTTCTGCGACTTCGACCGTTCGACAACCCCCTCATCACCTACCCCTTCGAAGCGATTCCCCGATGCGATTAGGCATCGAACCTCGATTATACCCTCTTCCCAACTCTTCCGCAACTTCTCCTCTCGCCTCTCCTGCAGTACTTCCACCTTTCGCCTCTGTCTACCCTCCTCTCCCTTACCCACCTTCGAAAGCGAAAGGGTCGACAACGACTTCGACTCATACCGAACCAATCGCTTTCTCGCCCTACATTTCTCGAGCAGCGAGATTGGCCCAGCAGGATCGTGAGATGGGCGAAAGTGAGAGGAACTCGGCTGCCGCTAGTGTGACGAGCTTTAGCACGCAAGGCGATGGAGAAGGAGAGGGAAGTAGTAGTTATCGAGGAGAGGAAGAAGCAGTGGGGCGACTCGAGCTCGACGGTGAAGAGTCGGAAGGAGAGAGTAGCTCAGGACGAGGGAGGAGATGGCCGTCGGTAACGAGAGAGGTGGACGAGGAGGAGATCTCACTCTCTCACGGTAGTCGAGATGCGACACCCGCTGCAGCGATTCGCCTCGGCTCGGAATCGACTCCTTATCGCCGGACAGCTGTGGGATACTTTGCGACGAGGAGTCATAGTAGGGGAGCAAGGAGGAGCAGTCCTCCTGATGCATTCTTAGGTTAGGAAATCGTTTTCTTTTTTGTACCTTGTTGGCTTGCATTCTTGATTCATTCAGATCGTTTCTCGCACGACCTTCAAGCAACGAGAGCTCCTGTTCGAACGTTGAGATGGAAAGAGAGAGAGTAACAAAACAATCTCTTCTCTATATCCGATATTCGAACTTTGACTCCCATCCCCCCGATCTTGTTCAGTACTAGCTCACTAAGGATCTCATGATGTCGGTCAGAGATGAAAAGAGAGCGAAGAATGTGTGGACTCACTCTGCCGCTGCATCTATTTGTCGATTGAGAGGATAGAGTTGACGAATGAGAATCTCGACCGAAGGGATCGATGGTAGGTCGTAAACTGCTTTCGCCGCTTCTAGTCCCAGCAATCCTCCTCCAACGACCGCCGCTCGAGTCACTCCGTCACGTTCAGCGTAGGCGATGATCGATTCGAGGTCCGCAATGTTTCGATACACGAAGACACCTTTGACGGTAGAGGCTTGTTGAGAGGAGACGTAGGGAGGCAGCGTGTCTCCATTCTGAATCTCTTCCACGACAATCAATGGCGTGAATCGAAACGGCTGTAAATTACGAACACGACCTCTCTCTAAACAAACGAAACAATCCATGTAAACGAAACAAACAGAATCTATAATCTCCTCTATGAGTCTAAGCCTTGGGTCCACGAAGCACGATACAGAACAGATTGATAGCGATAGCACTGCGAATAGGGAGCGATGTTAGTAAAGAAAAATTGGCTCAAGTGAATTGGCTCAAGTGAATTGGCGTTCAGAACCCGAGTCGACAGGAAAGCTTACAAGACTCCCGAGATGATCCACGCCCAGTCATAGCCATTTGTTGAGTGGAAGCGGAACATGAGAGCATATGCGATACCTCCGACATTTCCGAAAGCACCAACGAGACCGCTGACGACTCCATTCGAGTTTGGGCTACAGTCTAGAGAAGATTACGGACTCATCAGTCTCGACGTTTCGATGGCAAGCAGGGAAATGACAGCGTACGAGGTACAAGCGCAAAATTGGCACCATTACCGACTTCGCAGAAGATGGCCATTAACACGACGAGTCCCATCTGCGTATTGAGATCCGGTCGGATGCCGGTTGAGTAACAATGGCGGACGTATAGCCCATAAGCGAGTGACATAGCTCCTTGCAGAACCCCGAGTACGATCGTCAAATACTTCTTCGCTCGTACACCTCCGAATCGTTTCGACATGTAGATCTTGTCTCCGAGCCAGCCTCCGAAGGGTCTAGTGACGACGTTGAGGAATCCAAAAGTTGAGGTGTAGTAACCAGCTTTGAGCTGACCCAATCCAGGATGATCCTTGGAGAGCACGTTCGCCAAGTTCGCATCGACGGCGAGTTCGAATCCGCTGTGGCAAGGCGCGTCGACAGTGTCAGTACGATGAAGGGGAGGACAGAAGAGTGAAGAAGAGTAACGAAGGAGGAAGGGAGGAAGAGGGAAGCTCTACTCA